>Ga0209465_10000504_pt1 | contig 18050 bp, 18 predicted proteins | sample PanSoiPlot1MoBio_FD_188321 | JGI IMG/M metagenome (GOLD analysis project Ga0209465, IMG submission 188321) | Tropical forest soil microbial communities from Panama analyzed to predict greenhouse gas emissions - Panama Soil Plot 1 MoBio (SPAdes)... | ecosystem: Environmental > Terrestrial > Soil...
ACACATCGGAATCCGACATGGCTCGTGGACGTATCGACCGGCTCGGCGTGACGCGCGGCCGGGCGGTAGCGGCGGCAGTAGTTGGGGGCGCAAAGGTGCGAGCCGCCCTTGAGCACCCTGCGGGGAATCTTGATCTGCGGCTGGCAGGGGTCGTAGCTCGCCGCCTCCGGTCCGCCGCGCGGATTTTCCGGAATGCAGCACGCCTTTGGCGCATCGGCTTCGTGCTTGATCGACCACCAGTCGGTGGTCCATTCCCAGACATTGCCGATCATGTCATGGAGCCCATAGCCGTTGGGCGGAAACGCCGTCACCGGCGACGTGCGCTCATAGCCGTCACCACCAAGGTTCTCGTGTGGGAAAGCGCCTTGCCAGGTGTTCGCCATGTGCCTGCCGTCGGGCGTGAACTCGTCACCCCAGGCAAACTCCGCGCCGTCGAGGCCGCCACGGGCGGCGAACTCCCACTCGGCTTCGGTCGGCAGCTCCTTGCCGGCCCACGTGGCGTAAGCCTCGGCGTCGCGGTACGCGACATGCAGGACCGGATGATCGTCGAGCCCGCTGATCGACGAGCGCGGCCCGTAGGGACGGCGCCAGTTGGCGCCGAACTTGAAATTCCACCATTGGCTCCAGTCGCGCAGATCGACCGCGTGCTTCGGCGGCGTGAACACCAGCGAACCGGCCTTGAGCATGTGCGGCAGCGCGCCAGGATAGTCCTTTGCGTCCGGCTTGATCTCCGCGAAGGTCACGTAGCCGGTCGCATTGACGAATTTGCGGAACTCGCGGTTGGTCACCGGCGTGCGATCGATCCAGAAGCCGGCCACAGTGACCCGATGGGCCGGCGCCTCCTCGGGATAGTGACGATCCGACCCCATGCGGAACGTGCCGCCGTCGACCCAAACCATGTCCGATTGCCGAGCACGCGCGGGCGCGGTGCTCTCGGTTTGCAAATCCTCAACATCGACGCGCACCGACCTCTCTCCCCGCGAGTGATGACTGACGTCAGCTTACACCCCGACTTTGTGTCGGGGGGCGCCTGCGGTAACGCCACGCTAAGCGCGGACCCCGCTATTGCGAAATGACAATTGTCAAAGAAATGATCTCGCGATTGGTTCAATTCGTTTGGTTCATGTCCGCGCTGACGGTGTTTACTGCAGGCCGCCAATCTGCGCGTTCAGTGGAAGAAAAGGGGAGTCGTTAGGAATATGCTGCTGGATGCCGGGTTGGCAGCTTTTTGGTAATTGCGGGAAAATTCGAGTGGTGACTATCGAGGCAGCCCCTGCTTGCCTTATGATGAATCGAGCACGATGAAACCTTGGGAGGGTGAGATGCGACGCAAGGATTGGCGGAAGTCCCTAAACGCGAGCGGCTCCCGTCTGTTGGGTTGCGGTCTCATGGCAGGTGTGCTGTTTGCCGGCGGCGCGATCTCTGCGCCAACAGCGCCATCGACTCCAACGACGGTTCAAGAGCGGATCAGCGAAGTTGCACGTTCGCTTCAGGGCAATCCGAAGCTAAAGAAGCTGACCGAAGCGCAGCGCGAGAACGTGGTAAATTTCATCGTTGGCAATATGCTTTTTGTGATGCTTCATGAATTGGGACATGGGGCGGTGGAGCAATTCAAAATACCGATTCTCGGGCGGGAGGAGGATGCGGCCGACAACTTCGCCATTATAAGATTGCTTGAAGTCGGCTCCGCCTTTTCACATCGTATTCTCGTCGAGGCGACACGAGGATGGTTCCTGAGCGACCGACGCGATCGGGATAGCAAAGAGCCGCTCTATTACTACGATGAGCATGGCCTTGATAAGCAGCGCGCGTATCAAATCGTGTGCATCATGGTGGGCTCCGACCCGGTCGAATTCAAGGACCTTGCCGACCAGACCAAGATGCCCGATGACCGCCAGAGCACCTGCAAGGTTGATTACGACACGGCTTTTTCGGGTTGGGGCACTGTGCTGAAACCTAACCTGCGCAGCCCCGAGCAGCCGAAGACGAAGATTGACGTCACATATGGTGACGGCCAGGGCACACTGGATGTGTACGCTCAGGGATTTCGCTCGCTGCAAATGTTGGAAGCCGTCCGCGATCGCGCGGCGGATCTATTGGCTTGGCCGGCTCCCTTCACATTGGAGATGCAGACTTGCGGCGTCATCAATGGGATGTGGCAGCATGGGAAAAATAAACTGACATTATGCTACGAGTTGGCCGCCGACTTTGCAGATCTTTACCGCTATAATGATGAGTTGACTTCTGCTAAGAAGAAAAAGCGAAAATCGAAATGACCGCCGCGACGTTCGCCCGCAGAAATCCTTCCTGCACGGACGGGAACGCCCCCACCCTCCGCACCAGACTGGAAACCACGCTACGCGAGCTGGCCGCAAGTTACAGCGGATTCCGGTTAGGTTTGAGCACCTGCCTTCCCTCTCAAGTCGTGGCCGGGCTTGTCCCGGCCATCTCGATTGTTGATGCTTCGCGCTCAAGAATTCGGGGCCGCCGGGACAAGCCCGGCGACGACCGGGTAAAGTGATTCAAAGCGAACGAAATTTGCTCGAAGTTCGGTATTGCCCAAAATAGTGAGCCGGCAAAACAGCGGTCGTCGAGTTATTTATCATGTTGATCCAACCGCCACCTCTGCGCTGGCGGATTAGCCGCCTGTGCGAGCGGATACATCAGTGTTGCTTGACGATCTCAAATGTTGGTTTGATGTCGCCGTTGGCCAGGAGTCAATCCAGCGTCCGCCGGAACCGCGTCACCGCGATCGTCATGGCCACCAGCATCAGGGCGATCAGGGCGAGCGCGTCGATCTGGAAATCAGAAAGCGTCGCGCCCTTGAGCATGATGCTGCGCACGATGCGCACGTAGTGGGTGAGCGGGAGCGTCTCGCCGACATACTGGGCCCATCTGGGCATGCCGGCGAACGGAAACAGGAAACCCGACAGCAGCATGTTGGGCAGGAAATACATCATGGCCATCTGGACGGCCTGGAGCTGGTTCTGCGCCAGTGTCGAGAAGGTGTAGCCGATCGATAGGTTGGTGGCGATGAAGAGCGTGGTGAGCACCGCCAGCTCGCTGACATCGCCGAGGATCGGCACGCCGAACAGCACCACGGCCGCAACGACGATGAGCGTAGCCTGCAGAAAGCCGATGCCGATATAGGGCGTGATCTTGCCGAGCATGATCTCGAGCGGCCGGATCGGCATCGACAGCAGGTTCTCCATGGTGCCGCGCTCGGTCTCGCGGGTGACGGAGAGCGCGGTGAAGATCAGCATGGTCAGCGTGAGAATGACGCCGAGCAGGCCCGGCACGATGTTGAGCTGGCTGACGGCGGCCGGGTTGTAACGGGCGTGCTGGCGGATTTCGAAAGCGGCCGTGCTCTGGTCCGGAATGGCGCGATCGTTGATGAGCGCGGTCTGGACCAGCTGCCCCAGCGTGCCGAGCGCCGACCCCGACGCGACCGGATCGGTGGCGTCGGCGGCGACGAGCAGCGCCGGCCGGTCACCACGCCGCAGCGCCCGCTCGAAGTTGGCCGGCACCTCGACGGCAAACAGGACGGAGCCCGACTGCAGGACCTGATCGAATTCTGCCTCGTTACGGACGACGCGGGTGACCCTGAAATAGCGCGTGTTCTCCAGCGCCTTGAGAATGGAGCGCCCAACATCGCTGTTCTCCTGCAAGAGTACCGCGGTCGGCAGATCGCGCGGCGTGGTGTTGATGGCGTAGCCGAACAACAGGAGCTGCATCAGCGGAATGGTGACCATGGTGGCGAGCGTCAGACGGTCGCGCCGCAGCTGCAGGAATTCCTTGAGCAGCATGGCACCGGTCCGCCGCCAGAAGCCGCCGGTATAGAAGGTGAGCGCAGTCATTGGTAATTGTCCGTGCTGTGCCCCATCATTTCGATGAAGACATCCTCAAGCGATGGCGCCGCGTCCTGCCAATTCAGCGACGGCCTGTCCCGATAGGACGCGATCGCCGCTTTGAGCTTTTCCGCATCGCGGCCGGACACGTGCAGGCTGTCGCCGAACGGCGCCACCATGTCGATGCCGTCGCGCCGACGCAGCTCGTCGGCGATATGCACGAGGTCGGGTCCCGTGACCACATAGGTGGCGAGATGCGATTGCCCGACCACCTGCTGCACGGTGCCGTGGGCAAGGAGTTCGCCATAGGCGATGTAGGCGATCTCGTGGCAGCGTTCCGCCTCGTCCATGTAATGGGTCGAGACCAGCACGGTGAGCCCTTGTCCGGCCAAGGCGTGGATCTCGTCCCAGAACTCGCGCCGCGCCTTGGGATCGACGCCGGCGGTCGGCTCGTCGAGCAGCAGAAGCTGTGGGTTGGGCAACGTACAGGCGCCGAGCGCCAGGCGCTGCTTCCAGCCGCCCGACAGCGAGTTGGCGACCTGCTCTTCGCGGCCCGCGAGGCCGAGCCGCGCGATCTGCTCGCGGGCGGCACGCCGTGCATCGCGGACGCCGTAAATGCGGGCGATGAATTCGAGGTTCTCACGCACCGAGAGATCCTCGTAAAGGCTGAAGCGCTGCGTCATGTAACCCACCTGGCGCTTTATCTTTTCGGATTCGGTCAGGATGTCGTAGCCGAGGCAGGTGCCGCGCCCGGAGTCGGGAGTCAAAAGCCCGCACAGCATGCGGATAGTGGTGGTCTTGCCGGAGCCGTTGGGGCCGAGAAAGCCGTAGATCAGTCCGCGTCGTACTTGCATCGTGAGCCCGCGCACGACCACGCGGCCGTCGAAGGACTTGGTCAGGCCTTCGACCTCGATGGCGATGTCGGATGACTGATGACGGAAGTCAGAGGACGGATGACGGATGTCAGAGGACAGAGGACCGCCGGTTTCAGACGGCGATGCCGGAGCCGTTCGATGCTCAGGCGACTGCTGCCCGTCGGCTGCGGGATGGCCGTTCTGCGTCATCGCTTGGCCTCCTGGGCGTCGGACGCCGAAGAACGAACGACCGAGGAGGGAGAAACGGGCTTGTTGATCTGACCGCTGCCATCTGACATCTGACCTTTGTCACCCGTCATCTGTCGTCCGGCGGCCAGCGCCACGTCGATCGGCTGGCCGACACGCAATTCCTGCGGCTTCTCCGGCAGCGCCTCGATCAGGAAGACAAGCTTCGACCGCTCCTCCCGACTGTAGATCACCGGCGGCGTGAATTCTGCCGAACTCGCGATGAAGCTGATGCGCGCGGTGACATCGGCCGCGCAGCCGTCGCAACCGACCTTCACCACATCGCCGTAGGCCAGCTGCGGCAGCACGGATTCCGGAACATAGAAGCGGACCTTGAGATTGCCGGGCGGCAGCAGCGCCACGATCGGACGGCCCGCCGGCACCAGCTCGCCGGGGCGGAAATAGACCTGCTGGACCGTGCCGGTGACGGGGCTCGCCAACTTGCGGCGGAAGAGGCGGGTATTGGCGGAATCCACGCGGGCCTGCGCACTGCGCAGCGCCATCTCGGTATCCTCGACGGCCTTCTCGGTGCCGGAAGAGGTCTTGAGCAATTTCAGCGCGCGGTCATGGGCCTGCTGGGCATTCTTGAGCGAGGCCTCGTTCATCATGAGGTCGGCGCGCTGCAGCTCGGTATCAACGGAGAACAGCGGCGCGCCGGCCTCGATCTTGTCGCCTTCGCGCACAGTGAGCGCCTCGACGCGGCCAGCCTCGTCGGGGCCGACGAAGATGAGATTGGCTTCGATCCAACCCTGGAAGGTCGGCGGCCCCCGGTCGGTGCACGCCGACAGGGCGCCGGCCAGGCCAAGAACTGCGACCACGGCCGCTATACGCAGTGGCGTCTTCATGAGGCACCTCCGCTGCCTAGGATCAGGTCGAGATGGGCCCGCATGAGCGCAGCCGCATCGAGCGGTGCGAAGCGGTCGAACAGACCGCTCCACAGGATCGACATCATGGCCGGCGCGGCAACGAGGTGCGGAAACCGCACCAGCGCATCGTTGCGAAGCTCGCCGCGCGCATGGGCGCTGGCAAACAGCGCCCCCATGGCGGCGATCGCGCGCTTGACCACGTTGCGGTAGTGGAACTCGGCGAGCTGCGGAAAGCGCGGCCCTTCCGTCATGATGAGGCGGATGAGCTTGCGCCGCTCGGTGCCGTAAATCTCGCGCAGGAACAGATCGACGAACCGCTCGAGCACGGCGCGGATCGGCAGCCCGCTCGGCGGCACGGCCTCGATGCTGGCAATGAACGGCACCAGCATGGTGGTGATCAGCTCCTGGAATAGCGCCTCCTTGTCGTGGAAGTGCAGGTAGATCGTGCCCTTGCCGACGCCCGCGCGCAGGGCCACATCCTCCAGCCGCGCCGCTGCGAAGCCGCGGGCGGAAAACTCCTCCAGGGCCGCCGCCAGGATGGCCTCGCGGCGCAGCGCGCTCTTGTCGGCGCGGCTCGCCCGGGCGGCGGGTTGCGACTTGCGCGCCGGAGCTCTGACAGCAGCGGCAACCGAGCGTGCCCGCCGGCGGCCGGGCGCAGGACCTTCGGGATTCGCTCGCATCGCTTTCGCCATCAGTTGTCTTCCTTTTGGCATCTGGGGTTCCGATATTGAAATTGCCTGTTCAGGCCCGCTCCTGCCGGTGCCGGGGCTACGGCCAGAAATGGCGAGCCGCCATGCCTGATCAGGCCTAGCAACTCACTGACTGGCCGGTCAGTCATTGAGCTAACGCAAAATTGCGCATCTGGATTTTCCGCAGCTCCGCGAATTTCGGTCGCGGCAGCGCCAGCTATGACTGACTGGTCAGTCATAAAATAGCACTTCTTTGGGATATTGCAATCCCCCTCCCCGGTTCGTATTGCCGAAGCGGTCCCAAACGATATTCATGGTTGCATAAATGGCGTCCCGCCGCCGATGAGGACGGGTACTTGTGCGCCACGGTCGACGAAGATGGGCAAGGCGAAATTGTCAATTTTACCGGGATATTCGTGCCACTTTAGAAACCAACCCTTTGGCCGGAAGCTACGTGATGAGGCCCACGACATTAGCGGATTTTGAAGCGGTTGAAGTGCAAGCGGAGGAGACGAGCATTTTTCTGCGCCGCTTCGGCTCGGGACCAGCTGTCCTCTTGCTGCATGGATTCCCACAGACGCATTTGATGTGGCGGTATGTGGCGCCCCTACTGGCCCGCCGCTTCACAGTGATCTGTCCCGATCTTCGCGGCTATGGCCGCAGCGGTTGTCCCGCCTCTCGTCCGGACCATGCGCCTTATGCGAAGCGGGCCATGGCGAAAGACATGGCCTCTGTAATGGGGAAACTTGGTTTCCGGCGTTTCTCGGTTGCGGGGCATGATCGCGGAGGTCGTGTTGCGTATCGCCTTGCGCTCGATCACCCGGAATGCGTGGAACATCTCGCCGTGCTCGACATTCTTCCGATCGCAGACGCGTGGGAGCGGGCCGACAAGAAGTTGGCTACCGCTTTTTGGCCGTGGTCACTGCTCGCGCAGCCCGCGCCACTCCCTGAGCGGCTTCTGTCAGCGGCTCCTGATGCTGTCATCGATGATGCGCTTGGTGGTTGGGGTTCTCCTGCAAATGCGTTCAGCTCCGAGGTGCGGGCGGCGTATATCGAAGCGCTGCGTGATCCCGCTCGCGTCCACGCGATCTGCGAGGAGTATCGAGCGGCGGCGACCCTCGACCACGAGCATGATTTGGAGGATCGCCAAGCCGGGCGGCGCATAGCCTGTCCAGTTCTCGTGCTCTGGAGCGGCCGAGGAGCGTTAAATACTTGGTACGCGGAGGCAGGCGGGCCCCTTGCATTGTGGCGGGCTTGGGCAAATGACGTCCGTGGCGGACCGCTTGATGCGGGTCACTTCTTTCCAGAAGAAATTCCGGAACGAACAGCAGAAGAATTGTGCGGCTTTTTCGCTGCGGCATCTTGAAGAAAATGTCATGCCGCTCGTGCTGTCGCGAAAAATCCTGGTTTTCGCGACGCGGAAGTTGCGCGCCGGACTCCACGACAGACGAGGTCGGCTTGACGGGTCCGGCCAAGAGGCGAAAACGGCGGTATTCGGCGTCGACAGCGTATTCCGAGGTGGCGCGCCACGGCCGATGAAGATGGGCACTATTCGTTCGCCGTGGCGCTATGATGCTGGAGCCTGCCGCACGCTCCGGTCGCTGAAGCTACGACCTTCCGTGTTTTCGCGCTGCGCCTCGCGGAAACCTCGTTCGAGAGCGAACGCTTATGCTGGATCATGTCTCGCTGGGTGTCAGGGACATCAACCGCAGTCGCTGCTTTTACGACGCTGTGCTACGTCCGCTTGGACTCGTACGCACCGTTGATTTCGGCGAGGGCCGCGGTTCCGATTACGGTGCCTCACCGGGGTCGCCCGGCGTTGAGTTCACAATCACCCGCGAAGCCGACGTGAGGACGCCGATTCCCGGCGCACATATCTGCTTTCGCGCTCCCGACCGGGCCGCGGTCGACGCCTTTCACGCGGCGGCGCTTGCGTGTGGCGGGCGCGACGACGGCGCGCCCGGGCTTCGGCCGATCTATCATGCCGACTACTATGGCGCCTTCGTGTTGGATCCCGACGGCCATCGCATCGAGGCGGTCTGTCATGCACCGACCACCCCAACCACCGTCGCTACAGGCTAACGCTGGGATTGCTGTCCGCATCCGCTCAATGCGGCACGAAGCGGCATGCGGCAGTTGTGGAAGAGCCCAGGCGGTGAAATCGTACGAGATCGTAGACTGGCGCGCCCGAAGGGATTCGAACTTCTGGCCTTTGCATTCGGAGAATTCCGAGCACGGCCCGCCCACGTCGCATCAACTCGCGCTTGACTCATTCATGGCCCATCGGTTATGGATCGCACAAATAACCAGAGAGTTATACGTTTTGTATGCACAGCGCGCCCGACAGCCTCTTCAGGACCCTTGCGGACTCGCTCAACAGGATGGACCAATGAGCACACCCGCGACCAAACCCGCCGCCACGCGTTCTCTCGTCATTGAACGAGAAATGTCGCACCCGCCGGAAAAGGTATGGCGCGCCCTCACGCAAGGTCCGCTGATCGAGGAGTGGCTGATGAAGAACGATTTCCAGGCGGTCGTGGGCCACAGATTCAATTTCCGCGCCGAGCCTATGCCACAGTGGAACGGCGTCGTCTGCGAGGTTCTGGTCGTGGAACCCTGTGAACGGCTCTCCTATAGCTGGAACTCTTCCGGCGAGGAGGCAGCGAACGGACTGAGGACCGTCGTTACCTGGACGCTGACGCCGACAAAGGGCGGCGTCCTCGTGCGCATGGAGCAGTCGGGCTTCCGGCCGGAAGACGAGAGCTTCTACAAGGGTGCGAGTTACGGGTGGCAGCGTTTCATTGGCGGGCTGGAACGGGTGGTCGCGGGGCTCAACTGAACAGGAGATCGACGTGACGGATACATTCCTCGTTCCCATCGAACAGCCTCACGGGCTGATCATGAAGCTGGCGTATTATTTTACGCGCCGGCAATTCGGCAAAGTGCTGACACCGGTCAAGGTGCATTCCGCACGGCTGCCGCCGGCATTCGGCTTGTTCTAAGCGAAGGTCTCAAAGCTGGACGAAAAGCTGCAGCTGCCGCAGGAATTGATTCTGCTTATTCGTGAACAGGTCGCGCGGATCAATGTCTGCCTCTTCTGCATCGATATCGGCAGATCGAACACGATTAAGAAATCGATGAACGAGGCCAAATTCGATGCGCTCGATCACCACAGCACGAGCCCTCTCTTTACCGATGCCGAGCGGGCGGCGCTCGACTACGTGACGGAGCTGACGAGAGACAAAAAGGTCAATCCGGACACCTTTGCGCGCCTGTCCCGCCATTACTCCGAACGCGCCATCTGCGAGATCGTCTGGCTCGTGGCCAGCGAACATCTCTACAACATGACCAATATCGGCCTGAACATCCATTCGGACATGCTCTGCGACATCAGCCGGAAGAAGCGGAGTTGATGTTCAGAGCACCTCCCGATGAGATAAGACCATCACGCGCGTAACTGGCTGCTCCCTCTCCCCGCAAGCGGGGAGAGGTTCGGGGTGAGGGGCCTTTCTACAAGCTCAGACTCGCGGAGAGGCCCTGCGCCAAACTCACTGGAACGCGCCCGAAGGAGACTCCAGGTGAGAGCCACACTCACGCCCGCTCGATCTCCGCCTTCACGGACTTGAGCGTATCCGGGGTGTCCACATCGACGAACGCCGCGTTGCCGGTCAATGGCGCTTCTGCAACGGCTTCCGGGTAGCCCGCAATGAGACTGCGCGCGCCGGTATCGCCGTCGAGCGCCGCGAGTTCCGGGAAGAAGCGGCGCGACCAGACCACCGGGTTGCCGCGCTTGCCGTCGACAGTCGGGACCACGACCAGCGCGCCTTTCTCGGGATCGAAGGCTGACAGCAGCCGGTCGATCAGCTTGGCGTCGACCTGCGGCATGTCACCCAGGCAGACGATGGCGCCGTCGGCCTCGGCCGGCACAGCGGCAATGCCGGCCCTGAGCGAGGTCGAGAGGCCGTCCGCGAAATCCGGGTTGTGCACCTTCACGACGTCGAGGCCGCTGAGGGCTGCCTCGACGCGCTCGCGCTCGTGGCCGGTGACGACGATCACGGGTCGCGCCTGCGATGCAAGCGCCCCCTCCGCCGCGATGCGCACCAGCGGCCGGCCATTGATCTCCGCCAGCAGCTTGTTCGGTCCGCCCATGCGGGTCGAGCGTCCGGCCGCCAGAACGATCGCGGCAATGCGGCGGCCGGGCTTGACCTCCACGGCGCGCGGCTGCGGGCGGGTGACGATTTCCATCAGCAGCCCGCCGACGCCCATGGCAGTGATGTCGCGCCGTGTCACCGGCAAACCGCACAGGAGCCGCGCGAGCACCCAGTCGAAGCCATTCTCGCGCGGGCTGCGGGCGCAACCGGGGGCGCCCAGCACCGGGCGACCGCCGGCAGACGCCACCAGCATGAGATTGCCGGGATCGACCGGCATGCCGAAATGCTCGATGGTGCCGCCGACCGCCTCGACGGCGGCCGGGATCACGTCGCGCCTGTCGGCGATGGCGGACGCACCGAACACGATCGCCAGTTCGGCGCCGGCGCAGAGCACATCGTTGAGCGCGCGCGCGAGCGACGCGATCTCGTGCGGCACGCGTCGTTCCGCCACGATCTCGGCGCCCGCGGGCGCCAACCGTTCTTGCATCACCCGCAGCGTCTTGTCGATCACCTTGCCGGCGAGGCCCGGCAGCACGGTGGAGATGACGCCAACCTTGCGGATACGATAGGGCGCGACGCGCACAAGCGGCGCTGTCGCGCGAGCAACCGCGAGCGCTTTGTCGCGCGCTGCGGCGCTCACCGCGAACGGAATGATTTTCACGGTCGCGATCATCTTGCCGACGACAACCGGCGCAAAGGCTTCGAGCGTGGCAAGCGTGATATCGGCATCAACCTCGTTGAAGCGGTCAACGCCGGCCGCATTCACCACGACCACGCCGGCTGTTTCGGCAAACAGGTTGGCGCGCCCCGTGAACGCGCGGTCCACATGCACGCCTTCGCCCGCAATGGCCGCCGCGAGCGCCGCGGCCGCCGCATCCTCGGATACATCGCCGGGCTCGGTGCGGGCCACCATGATGGCCTTGATGCCCGCGCCCTTGAGCGCCGCGATCTCGGCATCGCCAACCACGCTGCCCTTCTTGAGCACAACGCCGTCCTGGCGGATCGAGTGGACGACGATGCCGCCCTTCGCATCGCCAGGCGCGAGGAGCCCGAATTTCATTTGAGGTTCCCCCTCCCTACCCTCCCCCGCCTGCGGGGGAGGGTAGGGAGGCGGCCGCTGAAAGCCGCAGCGAGGCGGTGATCTGACCCATGATGGCAACCGCGATCTCGGGCGGCGACACCGCCCCGATCGCAAGACCAATCGGGGCATGGATGCGGGAAAGCGCAGGGTCGCTCACGCCCTGCGCCTTGAGCCGATCCAGCCGGCGCCCGTGCGTCTTCTTCGATCCAAGCGCCCCGATATAGAAGCAGTCGCGCCCGAGCGCGTGGAGCAGCGCTGGATCGTCGATCTTTGGATCGTGGGTCAGCGCCGCGAAGGCTGTGTAGCGGTCGATGCCGAGCGGCGGCAGCGCCTCGTCGGGCCATTGGGTGATCAGCTTGACATCGGGAAACCGCTCGGGGCTCGCGAACGCCGTGCGCGGATCCACAACGATGACATCGTAGCCGAGCAGCCGCGCGACCGGCGCCAGCGCCTGGCTGATATGCACCGCCCCGGTGACGACGAGACGCGGCGGCGGCACGTGAACGGTGAGAAAAACGCGGCCCTGCGGGGTTTCCTCCATGCCGCTCTTGCCGCTGCGCAGACGCGCTTGCAGGGTTTCGCGCAGTGGATCGCCCGCAACATCGGCGGCGGTAACGAAACGCTGGGCGCCCGATGCCACATCGGTGATGACGATGGCCGCCCGCCGCGCGGCGCGTTCGGCGTTGAGCGATTTGAGGATGTCGAGGCGCATGAGGGGTCCGTCGCGAAATTTCAACATTACCGACGCAGAACTTCCAGACCAGCCGCCGCCTCGGCGGCGCTTATCTCTCCCCGCTTGCGGGGAGAGATGGGAAGGAGCGCGTCTTCGCGCTCATTCCGGGTGAGGGGGACTCTCCACAGGCTCAGACTCGCGTAGAGCCCCCCTCACCCCGACCCTCTCCCCGCAAGCGGGGCGAGGGAGAAGAGCATTACTCCACTTTCTCGACATAAACACGGATGGTGCCGCCGCACGACAGGCCGACTTTCCAGGCGGTATCGTCGGCGACGCCGAATTCCAGCATCTTGGGCTTGCCGCTTTCGATCACGTCGATGGCTTCGGTCACCACTGCGCCCTCGACGCAGCCGCCTGACACCGAGCCGAGAAAATTCCCGTCGCTGTCGATGATGAGGTTGGAACCGACCGGCCGCGGCGCTGAGCCCCAGGTCTCCACCACGGTGGCGAGCGCAACGGCCCGCCCTTCGCGCCGCCAGTCCTCGGCCGCTTTGAGAATGTCTTCGTCGCGCGCGAGCATTTTCGGAGTCTCCCAGCGTTCGCTATATCGAAAGGAATATAGGGACGCCCGGGGGATCGGCCAATGGCTTTGACGATCTAAGGCACGTCCCGTTTGACATTCACCCAGCGTCATTGCCGGGCTTGACCCGGCAATCCATCCCCCTCCGTACCCTCCCCCGCTTGCGGGGGACGGTAGGGAGGGGGAGACGGACCCGCTGGTCAAGCCCGCGGATAACCGATGACGGGTGGATCAGTTTCAAGCCAACTCTTCGGATTCCCAGATAAACTCCTCTCTTTCGCGCGTTGTCCCGACAGCGCGCGGCACAAATCCTCCATGCTGTCCAGATTATGCACCGGACGAAACTCGTCCACATGGGGCAGCATCGTCTGCACGCCGCGGGCCTTGGCCTCGAAGCCCTCGAAACGCAGCAGCGGGTTGAGCCAGATCAGGCGGCGGCAGGAGCGGTGCAGGCGGTCGATCTCGAAGGCGAGGCGGTCGTCGGGGTCGCGCTCAAGCCCGTCGGTGATCAGAAGCACGATCGCGCCGCCGCCGAGCACCCGGCGCGCCCACTGCTTGTTGAAAACAGCGAGCGAGGAGGCGATGCGGGTGCCGCCCGACCAGTCTGCGACGGTCGCGGAGCAGGCGGCGAGCGCCTCATCCGGGTCCTTGGCCTTGAGCGCGCGGGTGACATTGGTGAGCCGCGTGCCGAACAGGAAGGAGTGGACGCGCTTCCTGGCATCCGTCACCGCATGGAGGAAATGCAGGAACAGCCGCGTGTACTCGCCCATCGAGCCGGAGATGTCGAGCAGCGCCACGATCGGTGGCGGCCGGGTCGTGGGGCCGCGATATTTCAGGTCGATCAGTGCGCTGCCCGCGTGCATGCTGGTGCGAAGCGTGCGACGCATGTCGACCACATGGCCGCGGCGGTCGGGTGCGAGCCGGCGTGTCCTGGCCTCATCGAGAGAGAGCGCCATACGCTTGATCGCGTCCTTGGCACGCGCGATCTCGGTCGCCGACATCTGGGCGAAATCCTTCCGCTGCAGCACCTCACGGTCCGATACGGTGAGGCGCCGATCGATCTCGATCTCGGGCGCCTCTTGCGCGAGCTTGTCCTTGAGCGCGGCAAACAGCGCCTCCTGAACGCGCGCTGAGCCGGCCTGCGGCTGTCGCACGGCGCCCGGCGCGCGCGGCATCATCATCGCCATCATCTTGTCGACATAGCCGCGCTTGCGAAAAAAGAGCCGGAACGCCTGGTCGAACAGCACGGAATGCTCGTGCTTCTTCACGAACACCGCATGGAGCGTCCAATAGAAATCCTGCCGCTCACCGACGCCCGCGGCCTTGACGGCTGCCAGCGCATCGAGCACCGCGCCGGGTCCGACCGGAATGCCCGCGGCGCGCAACGCACGGGCGAAATACAAGATGTTCTCGGCAAGGCGGCCATCTTTTTCGTCACCTTCACCGCCTGCCAGGGAGGTTACTCCGGCTTGGCCAGGAAGAGAGGGGGCTTGGTTAGCGACCATCCATCACCACGAGCGATAAGACCCACGAAACCTCTGGCAATTCACTGCCTCGCAGGCGGCGCATGACTTCTCCCTCCCCGTCTTCGGGGAGGGTCGGGGTGGGGTTCTCCACGGTACGGCCGTGGTGCCGGTGTCACCCCACCCGGCGCTTCGCGCCACCCTCCCCGAAGTCGGGGAGGGTGAAGAAAGTTCATTCCGCCGCCCGCAGCTCCGCGCGCAGACCGTCGACCAACTCCTTCGCCTTGGAGCCTTCGATGCGGGCGATGTCGTCCTGGTACTTGAGCAGCACGCCGAGTGTGTCCGACACGGTTGCGGGATCAAGCGCGACGGCGTCGAGTTCGGTGAGCGCGCTCGCCCAGTCGAGCGTCTCGGCAACACCTGGTGACTTGAAGAGGTCCTGCTGCCGCAGCGCCTGCACGAAATGCACGACCTCCTGAGACAATCTTGCATCGATGCCGGGCACCTTGGCGCGCACAATCGCCAGTTCGCGCTCGGCGGTCGGATAGCCGACCCAGTGGTAGAGACAACGCCGCTTGAGGGCGTCGTGGATTTCGCGCGTGCGGTTCGACGTCACAACCACGATCGGCGGGCGGGCGGCCTTGACGGTGCCGAGCTCCGGGATCGTGACCTGGAAATCGGCGAGCACCTCGAGAAGAAATGCCTCGAACGCCTCGTCGGTGCGGTCAAGTTCGTCGATCAGCAGCACCGGGGCGCCGGCGCTGTTCGGCTCGAGCGCCTGCAGCAGCGGCCGCCGGATCAGGAAATGATCCGAGAAGACGTCGTGGGACAGCCGTTCGCGGTCAACCGCGCCCTCGGCCTCGGCGAGCCTGATTGCGATCATCTGCGCCGCGTAGTTCCACTCATAAACTGCGGCCGCGACATCGAGGCCTTCGTAGCATTGCAGGCGGATCAGCCGGCGACCGAGCGTTGTGGAGAGCACCTTGGCGATTTCGGTCTTGCCGACGCCTGCCTCGCCTTCGAGGAAGATGGGCCGCCCCATGCGCAGCGCCAGGAACAGCACGGTGGCGAGCGAACGGTCGGCGAGATAATCGGCAGAAGCGAGCAGCGCCAGCGTTGCGTCAATTGATTTGGGCAGAGCAGTCACGAAAAAGGCCTTTCCGCACCGGATATAGGGCTGATCGCGGCGACCGTCCACCGGACCACCCATGCCAACTGCCCGATCCAGCTCCGCTGAGCGATCCGGCAAGCCCTGCTTCGAAATGCAGCTCCCTATCGGAACAGCCCCAATTAGGGTAGTTTTTGCGGCGCCGAGGGGGAAACTCCATGACACTTGCGCGCCGTCGATGTCTGCAACTCGCGTTGGCAACCGCTGCCGCGTCTACGTTTCCACGGCCCGCATCGTCGCTCGATTACCCGACGCGGCCGGTGCGGGTGATCGTTCCGGTGGCGGCCGGCGGAGGGGCCGACATTGTGGCGCGCCTGATGAGTCAGTGGCTTTCGGAGCGCCTCGGCCAACAATTCATTGTCGAGAATCGGCCAGGCGGCGGCACCAATATCGGCGCCGAGATGGTCGCTCGCGCTCCGGCCGACGGCTACACACTTCTACTTGTCAGTGTGACCCAAGCGGTCAACACGACGCTTTACGAAAAGCTCAACTACAATTTCGTCCGCGACATCGCGCCGGTCGCCGGCATCATCGGCGTATCCAATGTCGTCGAGGTCCATCCGTCGGTGCCGGCCCAGACGCTGCCCGAGTTTATTGCGTACGCCAAAGCCAATCCGGGCAAAATCAACATGGGTTCGGCTGGCAACGGCAGCTCGTCTCACATGGCCGGCGAGCTGTTCAAGATGATGGCCGGTGTTGATCTGGTCCACGTGCCATACCGCGGCCAGGGACCGGCGTTGACGGACCTGCTCGGTGGACAACTGCAGGTGATATTCGCCACCACGCCCGGGACGACCGAGTATGTCCGGATCGGCAAGCTGCATGCACTCGCGGTGACGACAGCGGTGCGCGCGGAACCCCTGCCGGATGTTCCGCCAGTGGCGGATTTCGTGCCAGGCTACGAATCGAGCCAGTGGTACGGCATCGGCGCTCCCAACGGCACGCCCGCCGAAATTGTCGACAAGCTCAGCCAGGAGGTCAACGCTGCGCTCGCGGATTCCAGAATGAAGGCGCGACTGGCCGACCTTGGCGGCACGCCGCTGCCGGGCTCGCCAGCCCAGTTGGGCAAGCTCATCGCGGATGAAATCAAGAAGTGGGGCAAGGTGGTCAAGTTCGCCGGCATCAAGGCGGATTGAATCGGCGGATTCGGTGACCGTTTTTGCGATCATCTGCGCACCAGCCGGACGTCTACCTCGCGCTCGACATATTGCCACTCCGGCGTGGCGCGCAGTTCGGTCACGAGAGCTTCAAAGGCCGGAGCGTACTGCGGCGCATATTCAAACCACGTCAGAAAATCAAACGGGTCGCCAAGGTCGCGGGAATGATGCAGGCGACGCGCAACTGCCGGAAGATGCTTCATGGAACGAGCGATATGCCTGGAAGTTTCCTCGAATATCGCACGACGCTCGTCCTGCCCCATCGCCCACCATGTCTCGGATTTCCTGATTGGAATGAGGGCCGCGGCCGCGGCCTCCGGTCGGCCCAGCGGCGGAGAGACGGCCGCGAGCTTCGCAAGTTCAGCAGCCGTCGAGTAACGTGCATTGCTGACGACGCCTCGCAGCCGCCATATCGGCCTATGATCGCGCGCCATGGCTTCTGACATGGACAGACGTTGCGCCGCAGGCAGGCTTTCGCCAATCACTGGGGCAATGCGCTCGATCAGCCAGTCGCCCTCCGCACCCGCCTCGAAGTAGACAGTTATCGTGCCGGTCATGGCGTGGACTCAGGCGGATTTCGTCGCTTGCTCATCACCCCTTCACGTCAAGCAATTCAACGTCGAAGATCAGTGTGGCATTCGGCGGTATGACGCCGCCTGCACCGCGAGCCCCGTAGCCGAGTTCCGGCGGGATGATGAGGGTGCGCTTGCCGCCGACCTTCATGGTGGCGACGCCTTCGTCCCAACCGGGGATGACCTTCCGCTCACCGATGGGAAACTGAAACGGCTGGCCACGATCGACCGAGCTGTCGAACTTCTTGCCCTTGGCGCCACCTTCGTAGAGCCAGCCCGTATAGTGCATGACGCAGATTTGACCGGGCTTGGGCGTGGCGCCGGTGCCGATCTTGCTGTCGGTAATCTTCAAGCCTGATGGCGTGGTTACGGTCTCGCCGGCAGCCTGGGCGGTTGCGGCCGTGGGTGCCACGGCTGCACACATGACGGCCAATGCGCTGGCGAGGGCGAGTGCCGCCACGGCAGTCGCAGGTCGGAAAGCTCGCATCCTTCTCCTCCTTGGGGATTGATTGCTTAAACGTGGGCAGCCTGTTTAGCACAACTGTGCTGGCCCGCCTACGGCTTTTTCCGCCGTATGGGTCGAAACCGGGGCCGGTCGGACCAATGAGCGCAGGCACCTGCAATCAGCCGGCATCCGCGACCGCCCGGCGCGCAAGCACGCCCACCAGGTGGGCGCGATACTCGGCGCTGCCGTGGATATCG
>Ga0209465_10000505_pt1 | contig 18031 bp, 17 predicted proteins | sample PanSoiPlot1MoBio_FD_188321 | JGI IMG/M metagenome (GOLD analysis project Ga0209465, IMG submission 188321) | Tropical forest soil microbial communities from Panama analyzed to predict greenhouse gas emissions - Panama Soil Plot 1 MoBio (SPAdes)... | ecosystem: Environmental > Terrestrial > Soil...
CGGCCATGTGGCAACCGGCGGCCGCGATTGCATCACCTGCCACGCGGCCGCTGCGTCGACGTTTGCGAGCTGGCAGGGTGGAGCGTTCACCCACGCGGCAACCGATACCAACTGTTCGAGCTGTCATAACGGCACGACGGCGACGGGCATGACGACGCCGCCGCACATTCCGGTGACGGGGGTTCAGTGCAGCAACTGCCATGTCAATACGGCGGCGAGCTTTACCTCCTACACGATGAATCACAGCTCGGTCAGCGCCAGCCGCTGCGATTCCTGCCACAACGGGTCGTTCACGGCGGAGGGAAGCAAAGGCGCGCAGGGTACGGCATCCTTCCCTGGCCATGTAGCGACCAGCGGCCGCGATTGCATCACCTGCCACGCGGCCGCTGCGTCGACGTTTGCGAGCTGGCAGGGCGGAGCGTTCACTCACGCGGCGACCGACACCAACTGCTCGAGTTGCCATAATGGCACGACTGCGACGGGCCTCGTCACGCCGCCGCACATTCCAGTGACGGGGGGCCAATGCAGCAATTGCCATACCAATACGGCGGCGAGTTTTACGTCCTACACGATGAACCATGGCGCGGTGAGTGCCAGCCGTTGTGACGCTTGTCACAACGGGTCGTACACCGGTGAGGGCACGAAAGGCGCGCAGGGTACGGCGTCGTTCTCGGGCCACGTGCCGACCGGGGGGCGCGATTGCATCTCATGCCATGCCAGCGCCGCGTCAACCTTCACGAGCTGGCAGGGTGGCGCATTCACCCATGCGGCTACCGATACCAATTGCTCAAGCTGCCACAACGGCACCACCGCGACCGGCATGACAACGCCGCCGCACATTCCTACGGCAGGAGTTCAGTGCAGCAACTGCCACACCAATACGGCAGCAAGCTTCACGACCTACACGATGAACCACGGTTCGGTCAGCGCCAGCCGCTGCGATGCCTGCCACAATGGCTCCTACACCAGTGAGGGCACGAAAGGCGCGCAGGGCACGGCGTCGTTCCCGGGTCACGTCCCGACCGGCGGCCGCGATTGCATCGCGTGCCACGCGACAGCAGCTTCGACATTCACAAGCTGGAGCGGTGGCGCCTTCGTCCACGCCGCAACCGATACGAATTGCTCGAGCTGCCACAACGGCACCACCGCGACCGGCATGACAACGCCGCCGCACATTCCTACGGCAGGAGTTCAGTGCGGCAACTGCCACACCAATACGGCAGCAAGCTTCACGACCTACACGATGAACCACGGTTCGGTCAGCGCCAGCCGCTGCGATGCCTGCCACAACGGCTCCTACACCGGTGAGGGCACGAAAGGTGCACAGGGCACGGCGTCGTTCCCCGGCCACGTGGCGACCGGCGGCAAGGACTGCGTGACATGTCATGCGAGCGCGGCCTCGACGTTCACCAGCTGGCAGGGCGGAACATTCACCCATGCGGCCACCGATACCAACTGTTCGAGCTGCCACAACGGCACAACGGCGACCGGTATGGTAACGCCGCCGCACATTCCGGTGGCCGGGGTCCAGTGCAGCAACTGCCATACCAATACTGCGCCGAGCTTCACGACCTACACGATGAACCACGGTTCGGTCAGCGCCAGCCGCTGCGACGCCTGCCACAACGGCTCCTACACCGGCGAGGGCACGAAAGGCGCGCAGGGAACGGCGTCGTTCCCCGGCCACGTGGCGACCGGCGGCAAGGACTGCGTGACATGTCATGCGAGCGCGGCCTCGACGTTCACCAGCTGGCAGGGCGGAGCGTTCGTCCATGCGGCGACTGACACGAATTGCTCGAGCTGCCACAACGGCACCACGGCAACCGGCATGACAACGCCGCCGCATATTCCGGTGACAGGGGTCCAGTGCAGCAACTGCCATAACAATACGGCCGCAGGCTTCACGACCTACACGATGAATCACACGTCGGTCAGCGCCAGCCGCTGCGATTCGTGCCACAACGGTTCGTATATCAGCCAAGGCACGAAAGGCGCGCTGGGCACTGCCACGTTCCCGGGCCATGTGCCGACCAATGGGGCCGACTGCATCACCTGCCACGCCAGCGCGGCATCGGGTTTCACGAGCTGGGCTGGCGGGGCTCATGTCCACGCGGCGACCGACACCAACTGCTCGAGCTGCCACAACGGCACCACCGCGACCGGCATGACCACGCCGCCGCACATTCCGGTGACGGGGATTCAGTGCAGCAATTGCCACAGCAACACGGCGGCGAGCTTTACGACATACACAATGAGTCATACCGCGGTCAGCGCCAGTCGATGCGACGCATGTCACAACGGTTCCTACACCAGCCAAGGCACCAGCGGCGCTCAGGCCAAGGCGAGCGGCCATATCCCAACTGCCGCGGCCGATTGTGTTTCCTGCCACGCAAGCACGACGAGCTTCGACAGCGGCGGCTCATCGGCCACCTGCAAAATGGTGCACGCAGTCGTGCCCGGCGTGGCGTGCGCCACGTGCCACAACGGCGTCAACGCCAAGGGCAATCATGGCAGCGGCCCGAATTGCGGCCAATGCCATTCGCCGAGAGACACGGCATGCGGTAGCTACGGCGTGGGTGGGACAACGGCAACCGCGACCACCAGCACCACAACCAGGTCCACAGCAGCAACGGCCGCAACCGCGACGACCGCCGCGACAACTGCGCCTGCCACTGCAACGAAATCCACGACCGCAGGGACAACCACGGCGACAACGACGACTGCGCCTGTCACCGCGACCAGGTCCACGGCTGGAACGACGACTCCAGCCGCCGCAACTACAGCGACGCCCGCTACTGCGACCAAGTCCACCAGCGCAACAACGACCGCCGCCACGACTGCGGCGTCTGCAACTGCCGCCCAGCCTACGGCTGCAACGACCAGCGCGGCCACGGTCACCACAGCGCAGCCCACAACCACAACGACCGCGGCCACGACTGCGGCGCCCGGCACTGCATCCCAGCCCACGGCTGCAACGACCAGTGCGGCCACGGTCGCGACAACGCAGCCCACAACCACAGCGACCGCGGCCACGACTGCGGCGTCTGGCACCGCAGCCCAGCCCACGGCCGCAACGACCAGCGCGACCGGCCCCAAATTGCCGACCTCCGCGACGCCGATCGCTCAGGCCTCACCGACCGGGCCTGCGGCCAGTACAAAGCCAAGCCACGCGGGCATCAGCACGGGCTGCGCGGCCTGCCACAATGGCATCGCGGCGATGGGTAAGCCGCCGAACCACATCGTCACGACTGCGCCTTGCGAGAACTGCGACAAGAGCACCGCAACGTTCGCCGGTGCCCGAATGAACCATGCCGGAATCGTCGCGAATTGCGCGAGCTGCCACAATGGCAGCGCGGCAATTGGCAAGCCGACCAACCACATCGCCACGACGGCGCCGTGCGAGACCTGTCACAAGAGCACAGTGACTTTCGCGGGGGCGCGAATCGATCACACCCGGATCACCGCGCCGTGCGCGAGCTGCCACAACGGCACGATGGCTGAAGGCAAGTCGTCCAGGCACTTCGTCACGACCATGCCTTGCGAGACGTGTCATCGCACGTCCATGTGGACGCCGGTGATCTATCGACACACGTCACCAGCCTACGTGAATCATGGGCCAGGGCTCAACTGCACGAGCTGCCACACCACGAATGCTCAGACCGTCCCATGGAAATTCCCCGCCTTCCGGCCCGATTGCGCCGGTTGCCACGCCGACAAGTATCGTCCGATGTCGCACGTCAAGTTCGAGCGGCCCGTGAAGGTCTACTACACGGTCGCTGAACTTCGGGACTGCTCGGGCGCCTGCCACGTCTATGCCGACAACACGCAAAGGACCATCTTGACCCGCCGTTCCGGTGTGCATCGCGCCATTGGAGGTGGATGGTGATGCCTGGACCCGTCTGTCGCCGGTCTCTGGCGCTTGCTCTTGCGGGATCGATGCTGGTCACGCTGCGGCCGGCATCCGCTCAGCCCGTCGTCGATCAGGCGCTGGCGGACGCGCAACTCGCAGTCCAAAATGGCTGTGTCATTCTCAGGGTCAACTTCAACTTCCGCATTCGCTATGCCAGCCATTTTCCGCTTTTATCCGCTCATCGTCGATATGATCGGCAACGATAAGATCTCGGTCGGTCCGCCCTATTACAACCGGACATTCGTTCCGATCATGATTCCGCTGCTTATCGTGATGGTCGTCGGACCGATGCTCAAATGGAAACGCGACAGCATCGGCGCGGCCGTCGGCCGGTTGGGATACGCGGCGCTTGCAAGCCTGTTCGCGGCTCTCCTGGTTTCGATCGTCACGTTTGGCCGCAATGCCTTTGCGGCGGCCTTCATGGCCCTTGCGGTGTGGTTGGTGGTCGGTTCGTTTGTGGCCTTGGCACATCGTACGCGCCTGGGCGGCGCACCTTTCTCGACGACATTGAGGCTCGCTCGTACGACGCCACGCGCGTTCTACGGGCTCGTCATCGCCCATGCCGGGATGGGGATAACGGTCGCGGGAATCACCGGCATGACGACCTGGGCCACCGAAAAGATCGACACGCTGCGACCTGGCCAGAGCCTGGAGCTGTCGGGATACGATCTTCGGCTACGTTCCGTGAGCGATGTGCCTGGCCCCAACTACCAAGCCGAGCGAGGCACTTTCGACATCACTCGCAAGGGTCGGCCTGTGGGCCAGCTGTCCAGCGAGCGACGCTTTTATCCCGTGCGCCAGCAGCAGACGACCGCGGCCGGCATTAAAACCAATCTGATCTCCAATCTCTACGTCGCGATCGGCGAGCCTGATGGGAAAGGTGCGTGGGCCGTGCGCTTCTACTACCATCCGTTCGTGCCCTGGGTGTGGATCGGTGCTCTCACAATGGCGTTTGGCGGATTCGTTTCACTCTGCGACCGCCGCCTGCGTGTCGGGGTGCCGCAACGCGTCAGGCGCCACGCTGCGGCTGCCCTGGCTGGAACATGAAGAAGACGCTCGGAATCGCAGGGCGTCGCGCTCTCTCCGGAATGCTGGTCGGACTGGCCGCATTCACGACGTTGGCGCATGCGGTAACGCCGGACGAGGTCCTGCCGGACCCCGCGCTTGAAATGCGCGCTCGCGCCATCAGCCAAGTGCTTCGTTGCGTTGTCTGTCAAAACCAAAGCATCGACGACTCCAATGCTCCGCTTGCGCACGATCTCCGCGTTTTGGTGCGCGAACGCCTGGCGTCAGGCGATAGCGATGAACAGGCGCTCGACTTTGTCGTTGCCCGCTACGGCAACTTTGTTCTCCTCAATCCGCCAATGCAGCTCAACACCGTTGCGCTCTGGCTAGGTCCGGCCGTGTTCGTGCTGATCGCCGCAGCGGGTTTTGGTCAATACGTGCGCAGGCGATCTGCCGACCGCGCCGCACAGCCGCTGTCGCCTTTGACGGCCGCTGACCTCAAACGAATCGACGAACTGCTCGACGAAAGGAATCCGACATGACGTTGTGGTTCGTTCTGACCATCATGATCGCTGTGGCGGCGGTTTTGGTATCGGCACCGTTCATTCGCCGATTCGACCGGCCTCAGGCGGAAGCGGCCGGCGACATCGAGGTCTATCGCGATCAATTGAAAGAAGTCGAAAGCGAACTGCGGCAAGGCCTCATCGAAGATGCGCAGGCGGAAGCGGCTCGGCTTGAAATCAAGCGGCGTGCCCTCGCTGCCGACCAAATGGAACAGCCCGCCCCGCCAAAGCTATCTCAAAACGAACGGAATTTCGCCGTGGCATGCGTCACCGGGATCGTGGTTCTCGGGTCGGTCGGTCTCTATGCCGTGACCGGAAACCCCGATCTGCCTTCGACGCAGGGTTCTGGTGCCGCAAAACGGATGACCGGCGCATTCGCTCGGCAAACCTCGATATTAGAAGGCATTGAGGCGGCGGTGCAGTCGCCTGCTGATGAAAACGAGCGGCAGACGCGGTCGCAAAGAGACCTCCCGCCGGTTGATGAGATGATCAGACGCCTGGCGGCGCGACTGCTGCAAAATCCCAACGACGTTGAGGGTTGGCGCACGCTTGGTTGGTCCTATGCAAGCACGGGCCGCTTTTCCGAAGCGAGCGAGGCCTATGCGAAAGCGATCAAGCTAAGCCCCGCTAGGGCGGAACTTAGGAGCGCCTATATCGAAGCTCTGGTCAGATCGGCGGACGGTGCCGTAACGCCAGACGCTGGGAAGGCCATCGAGGAGACCCTCAGACTCGATCCCAAGGACCCACGGGCGCGGTTCTTTAGGGGGTTGGCGAAGATGCAGGATGGTGACAACACATCGGCCCTCACCGAATGGACGGAATTGCTCAAGGATGTCGATTCCGATGAGGCTTTTGCAGCGGATCTCAAGAACAGAATCAGTGAGTTGGAACGTGAGATGGAGGTTGCGGCTGCCCGCCCGTCAGTTCCGAAACCTGGCGCGGCAAGCGGACTGCTCGAAGCACTCAGGGCGCCGACTGGGCTGCAGATATCTCGGGCAATCGAGAAGGGACCAACCTCGGAGGACGTTCGCGCCGCGGAGGCCATGGCACCGGCGGATCGCTCCGCCATGGTACGCGGCATGGTCGATGGTCTTGCAGGCCGGCTCGAACAGTCGCCGCGCGATGCTGACGGATGGATCAAGCTGATCCGATCGCGCGTGGTGCTTGGAGAGACCGCACTTGCTAAGCGGGCGCTCGCGCGCGGGCTCGAAGTCTTTGCCGACGACCCTCAACAGCGGGAGCGGATTGCCGCCGCCGCGCAACAGCTTGGCCTGCCTCCAAAGTAGGGCCCCCAGAACGCTCCGTATCCGGCCCGAAACGCACCGAACTCACAACAACGTTCGTCAGGAAATGGGGCAATCGGGTCAAATCGTACAGGGGTCTAGCGCAGGTTCCCGGGATCGGAATCGGACGGCTTCCTCTGAAGCGCGCGACTCCGCTGCCGGAGGTAGGTTGACGTAAGCCGCAGCGGCGAGCGCGTCCGGTGACGCGGGTAAGCCGCGTCACGGTCGTGGACAACGTCGTGCGGAAGTGCGACTGCCCGGGATAACGTCATTGTTAGCCCGCATAACTAGTCGGACAGCATTACAGGAGGGAAACCATGGCAACGTCTGATCATATCAATTTACAGACATTCATGACCGGGGTGAAGCGACGTAATCCAGGGCAGACAGAATTCATTCAAGCGGTGCAAGAGGTCGCGCAAGATGTGTTCGACTTCATTAGCGACAAGGGAGCCGTACCACGAGTACCAGATCCTCCGCCGTATCGCCGAGCCAGACCGGATCATCAGTTTCCGCGTCTGCTGGGAGGACGACAAGGTAACATTCGCGTGCAGCGCGGGTGGCGGGTGCAGAACAACAATGCCATCGGCCCCTATAAAGGTGGCATCCGTTTCCACCCAAGCGTGACCGAGAGCGTGCTGAAATTCCTGGCCTTCGAGCAGACCTTTAAGAACTGCCTGACTGGCCTGCCCATGGGCGGTGCCAACTTCAACTCTCGGGGCAAATCCGATCACGAGGTCATGCGGTTTTGCCAATCGTTCACTGCGGATGCAGAGGCCGTGTCCGAAGCCCTGGTCGACCGCGCTGACATGAGCGCCGATCAGCTGGCCTACTATAAGATTGGCGCGACCACTAAGGAGAAGCAAATGGCTAAACGAAATTCTGTCTCGTATCAAGGCTGACGCAGTCCTGTTCTGCGATGCGGTCACGGGAAGGGAGGGACACGGCCGCGCTTGTAAGTCGCAGCGCTGCAGTTCTGGCGGCGCTGCTCAGGCCGGAGAAGAAATCGACCAAGTAATCCACAGGAGAGACCGATGAGCGACTTCAGTTATGTTGTCGTCGTTGAAAATCCACTGGGGCATCGAAGCGCCTTTACGATCATAGTCAAGGCAGATAACTCCGCTAGGGCCAATGAGATCGTGGACCGCGCGAAGGGAGCACTTCGAGAGGTCATTGACCACGCCAACACCAATTCATCGCATGGGTGACATGCCGCGTGTGGTAAAGGCGCCCTCGCTCCTGGGTTATGAAATCTGAGACGGTGCAGCGAGGGCGCCACCGATGTTTTCCATGTCGAGCGAGGAGGTGGCATGGCGCTTAACGAGGACCAACTGCGCCTCGTGCTGTCACGGCCGGACGGGCGGTATCAACGGCTGGCTTGGCAGTTGGTCAACCGGAGCGCGTCAACAAACCCCGACGCTGAGAATGAGACCGATACTGTGGAACACAGCAGAGAAACATTAAGGCAGATTATTGATCTAACGTGTGGTAGGTGAACAAAAACTGCTCAAGTTTTGGGAGGACGTCCCCCGCAAGACCGGGCTGAAGGTCAAATGACTTTGTCTCCCTCCGCGGATTGGAACAGGTCTGACAGGAAGCCATAGCACCGCTCGGTGCCGTCGCGAAGTTGGTTGGAAATGCTTGGCGCGAATCTCAGCATGTTGAAAGTACCTGATCATGCTGCCACGTCAATTGGCTGATCGATGAGCTTGCTGCTGAGCGTCTGCCAGCCATCGACCTTGCGCATGTTAATCTGTCCTGATGCAAGCAACGCCCAGAACAGCATGGCAGCGGTTTCTGCAGAAGGTAGCACGGTCTGCGTCTTGATCCGCAGCTTGAACTCCTCGTGCAACCGCTCGATCGCATTTTTGGTACGCGCGCTCTTCCATTGGCTCGGCGGCAGGCGAGCGAAGGCAAAGAGGCTGTCGCCGGCCCTCCTCCAGGCTGTCGGCGACGGCGCGATGCTTGAGCCGCCACTTGCCGATGAAAGCCTTGCGACGCGCCGCGATCTCCTCGGGCGTTGTCGCATAGATCATGTCGTTGTATTCCGCGGTGATCTCCTGGTGCAGGCGCTGCGACGCGTGCCCGCCGTCGACCTTCCGATTGATGTACCAACTCGCATAGAAATGCCGCAGGGCGTGGAGCCCAGTGTACTTGGCGGCCAGCGCCGGCTTACCCTTATCGTCGAACTTTTAGGCTGCCCTTGCTATTCAACACAGCAACGGTCACACCAGCCGCGATCAGCGTCGGGATTAAGCCGTCCTGAATGACGTTCGTGTGCCACAGGACGTTGCCTTCGCCGTTGGGAAAAACGAGGTGTGGCTCTCGGATCGGCCTTCCCCGCCGATCCTTCTTGCCGCGGTCACGTCCGGGGCATTTCAACTTCCACTCGCGCGACATGGCCACAAGCTTCGACGACAGCGGCACTGTGCGCTCGCCAGCCTCCGATTTTGGTTTGCCGATCGCCTAGTAGCAGTCAGCGCGTCGCTATGATCCCGCCACCCGCACTTTTCTCGCTTGGCGTGTGGAGCATCTGCTTAAGTGGCTTTGACCCCACCTAAATCTCGGCTCCCGGCCTCGATATGCCGGTCTTGGAAAGGTTCGGTCAGGAATTTCAACTGCGCCCGCCGTGGTGCGTAAGTCCGCTACGTCCTGCGTTCACGGTAGATGTTGCCGGATAACCGGACAGTCCGGCTGCTGCGCAACTCTGGTACCGACTAAGCAATGCTTGCCAGGAAGAAAGGGGGCGGCCCGGAACACCCCGGACGCCCTAACGTATCAACAATCGTTGGCATTTCCGATACTCTGCTTGGGCGGTTAAAGGAATTTCTCCGAGCAGATGCGCACGTTGATCGGCACTCAAACACGCATGTGTAGCGCGCCCGTTATTGGTGACGAGCCACCGCCAATCTGTATGCCAAATCCAGAGCCGGCCGTCGTCGGTGCCGGTAAGCGTCTCTGTTCCGTCGCGATTGAAAGAAACCGCCAACACTCTCCCACTACCTGTATTCAATTCAATGGGTACATCCAGGGTGTCGAGTCTCCACACCTTCGCTTCAGCGACCGATCCTGTCACCACCTTTGTTCCGTCCTCGCTGAACGCGGCACTGAAAACTGGACCTGAGTGACCTCCCAGAATTCTTGGCTGAATTTTGCCCGTGGTATCCCAAACACGTGCCGTGGTGTCATCTGAGACGCTCACGATATATCTTCCATCCCTACTGAACACCGCATCGATGACCGTCCCCTGATGACCGCTGAATACAACAGGATCGCCTTTGCCGTCGGTCCTCCATACCCTCACGGTTTTGTCTTGTCCCGCGGTTACGACGCGACTATCGTCGGGACTGAATCTCGCGCTGTTAACACGGCCCTGGTGCCCACGAAGCAGTAAAGGGGGCCCCTTTTCGTCAACCCTCCGCAACTGTACGGAATTTTGCTCGGAAATGGCCAATATGGTCGCTTCGTTATTCACGGAGGCAGCGCGAACACCAGAGTCCGTTCCGGGAAGCCGGAAGAGTTGTTGAAACTTGTCAGCGTCCAATAGTGCGACAGTTCCGTCCTCCGTTACAGTAACGATGTTCCTGCCTGAAGGGCTAAGGCTCACTGACCGAACCGGCTCGTTATCGTGACCGGTCTGCACAAATTTCCCACCTTCCCGGCGCCACAGCCATATTGTGCTATCCTTAGTCCGTGTCACGGGTCGACCGGCATTTGAATCGAACTGGACACCGGCAATCGGCCCACGATGAACGTCGGCAATTACGGGTTCTGACGCGGGCGCCACCTCCCAAATTCGAATTGTCGAATCGCTCGAGGCGGTGGCGAGGCGAGCTCCGTCAGGACTAAACGCTACATCAAGCACGGGAGCTTCGTGCGAGCCCATAAGCAATACCTCTTGACTCCCGTCGATCGTCCAAACCCGGGCCGAGCCGTCTTCTGCAACTGCGGCGACTCGGGTGCTGTCGGGGCTGAATACCGCCTTCCGTACAAGGCTGTGCGTATCAAATGAGAGGTAACTTTCGTTAGTTTTGCTGAGCGGGTTTAACCCATCTGTTTTCCATACGTGTACCCGGCCCAATTGGGCTGTCACAATCCACTTACCGTTTGGGCTGAAGGCCGCGGAGGAAAGAGATATCGATCCACCGACCAACGTGATGAACGGAAACTCATCTGCCGGCGACCATATCCAGCCCGTGCCGTCACTCGATGCAACAATAACCGTCCTCCCGTCGGGACTGAAAGAGGCGCTCGAAAACTTAACTCGCCAGGGGAACCCAAAATTCATTGGCTGAGATGTACCATTCGTGGACCACACTTTCGAGGTGCCATCATCAGATGCAGTCACGACACGGTCGCCCTTGCTGTTGAATACGGCCGAACGTACTGCCGCATTGTGTCCCCGAAGCACCTGCAGGCTGGATCCGCCAGCAACACTCCATATCCGGGCCGTTGCGTTTTCGGATGCAGTAATGACAAGCGTGTCGTCAGGGCTGAATCTGGCAGCTCGCAGCGCCTGCTCGTGACCTCGCAGCACCACAGGTGCTGCAGTCCCATCCGTACTCCAGATACGAGCTGTGCCGTCAGCGCTGGCGGCTACGATTAGTCGGTCATCATGACTGAATGCTGCGTCGACCAGGCTTGCACCCGAACTGCTGAGGACAGTTGGTGATCCTCGGAAATCGGCTGGCCAAATTCTCGCCGTACCGTCCTGCGACGCAGTCAGCAGCTTGTCCCCCAAACGGTTGAACGCAACACTGACAACGGCGGCTTGATGGCCACGCAGTACGACCATAGGTCGTATTGTTCTCGCCAGGTGAGCCGCGATATTAGTCGCGCCATATGGTGCGCTGTTTCCTGCCAGGGACGCAGCCTCGTTCAAGATAAGAACGCTCGTCATGGGATCACGCTGTGAGCCGGCTGTGCTGATCAGGGAGGCAATGCGAGCGAGTATGGCCTCCTCCCGAGCCTGAAACGCTTTCCATGTGGCAAAGCCCGCCAGCAGGATCATAACGGCGGCGACACTACTTACAAGTGTTGCCTGTCGCCGACGAACTTTCAGCTGTTCACGTTGCCACAACGTAGAAAGCGGCCCAAACGTCTGAGCGTCCCAGTCGAGGAGATCGCTGGCTATCCGAACCATCTCGTCTTCGTGGTCTCTGACTCCTTCACCCCGTACGTTCGAGCGGCGGCCACGGAGGTCATACCAAATCCGCTCCCTATGTATTCCTGCAGCGATAAGGCCTTCCGGGAAGCACTCTTGAGGGGTGCGGATAGGATCCAGTCCAGCGGTGACGAGCGGGAGCACCGAGTCGCGGCCTCGGTTCTCAATGAACCATGAAACTTCTCTGGCCACCCACGGGGACTTGGTTGCAGCTGGGGAACACAGGACGAGCAAGTACTTGGCTTTGATGAGTTGGGAGACGATGATTTCCCAGATCGGATCCTCATCAGCTGATTCTCTCCGCGTCAGCTTCGGCAACTTGAAATCGCTACCGTCTCGGCATACGTGAAGTTGCCGAATCGCAGCCCCGGCCGGCGGGGCGAGTTTGTGGAACGCCTCGAGAAAGGCTTCGACTCGGCGCGCGGTTTGGTAATCCGATGCCGCGGAGTAGCTCAGAAATCCGTCGTACTGCATTTTCTCCGCGGAAACCATCTCGATACTTCCATTGTCAACCAGCCAACCCGCGGACTGATCGATTTCTGTCTCAGCGAGAATTTTTAGGGTGGCGCGAATGTCAACGAGCTCATAACCGCGTCCACACTTGCGCCGTCCTTCTCCACTTCGTTGGCGCCCCAGAATATGAGGTTGACAATGAAATTGGAGCCATATGGAATGACATGTGTCGAGACCAGTGCCCAAGGCCTCATCTGCTCGTCAAGCGCACTCGTTCCCTGCCAAAAAACCATCGCTCGATCATTGGAATGATCCTCGGGTTGCTCCCGTAGGATCTTTTGGAGTTTTAGCAAATTGCGAAAACCAGCAACGATTTTATCGACGTGATCATGGGCTATTTGGTCAAATACGGCTGTGGAGTATCGTGCCACCAGGCTAGGCAAAGGATAAATCGCAACGACGAGTACGTTTTGATGAGGAGTAGAAAGTACGAGTCTGAAAGCGTCATCTTTTACAGAGGATAGCGGTTGACGTCGCCAGCTTTCAGGATAGCGAATTGAATATCCACGTTCTGTATCAGTGAATACGTTGGTGTCCGACTTTTGACTTTGTAGGGGGACCTGCGCGCTCAAGTTGGTCGGCACCACGCTCGCAACCAGAAGAGCAAAAAGAGAAAAGAAAATATAGAGGCTGACTGGGGCTACACCTAACTTTTCACTGAGTAATTTTGTCTGGCATAAGCGGTGGGAGCTCTCTCGTTTCATTGTCGACCTCACAAAATACGTTGACATTCGTGCTTGCGGAAAGTCGAGATGGCCGTTGAGGTGGGAGCGCGTCCGGAGAAATTTCGCGCTCAGCTATCACAACGGATGCTAGCGCCATGATCGTTCTCCAATATGTGGCAATAAACGAACTGGGTACCTTTGCGATTATAAGTGCAAGCGGTGCACCGGGTGCGTGACCTACCTCACACAGGAGTGGACCCGACGGTGGTACCGAAAAGGCTGCTCGCCGTTTTGAGCTTGCTTATCCCCGCGCGACCAGCGACCTTCGCTGCAATCAAACCTCATTTGGAAGTCTGTCAGGATATGACGATCCGCCGTGGCGGACAGGAAATTCGCATCGATGGTATCGGCTTCGTGGCGGTAGGAGGGCTTTGTTTGCTCTCGCAGGACGCTGGCCGATCAGCCGGCGCTCAGCTGATCATCATTTCTTGCCTCGTCCACGATCGCCGGTGGCACAAAGGCGCGCATCGGAGGCACCGGTTCGGTCCAACGTTCGATCTCGACCAGCGCTGTCCCCGAGGTCGGCCCCTGACCTAGTCTGGACGTGCCGTGATCCCGGGTCAAAACATTGGCGTTGCCGTGAATGCAAAGGGCCACGTCGCCATCGCGTGGGTCGTACCACGCGCCGCATGACAGACGCACTACCCCGCGGCAGACGGCATCGGTCACTGTCGTACCGGCGAGGCAAGCGCCCCTGGCGTTGAAGACGCGCACCACGTCGCCTTCGGCGATGCCGCGCCGGGCGGCGTCCTCGGGATTGATCGCGACAGCTTCGCGGCCAGCGATCTTGCCTTTCTGGCTCACCGGTCCCGGGTCCATCTGACTATGCAGTCGGTAACGGGGCTGGCTCGATATGAGATGGAGCGGATAGGTCGCGGCGGCAGAGGCGCCGAGCCATTCGTGCGGTTCGAGCCAAGTCGGATGCGGCGGGCAATCGTCGTAGCCGAAGCGGGCGATCAGCTCGGAATAAAGCTCGATGCGGCCGGATGGCGTGGCAAGCCGGTGCTTATCCGGATCACCGCGAAATTCGCTGAGAAATACGTAATCGTCGGCGCGACGCGGGATTTTCGTAAAGCCCTCCTTCCAGAAGGCGTCGAAATCCGGAATCGCCACCTGGTTGGTGCGAACCTTGCTGCGCCAGCTCTCGTACAGGTGCCGCAGCCACGCCATCTCATCGCGGCCTTCCGCGTAGGCGTCTTCGCAGCCAAGCCGGCGCGCCAGATCGGCGAAGATCGCAAAGTCACTACGGGCCTGGCCGATCGGCTCGATCGCCTGCTGCATGGAGAGCACGTAGCAATCACGGTGAGCAGCGCCGATGTCGTTTCTTTCAAGCGTCGTGGTGGTCGGCAGCACGATATCGGCATGGCGCGCGGTCGCGGTCCACCAGGGTTCATGCACGATGACGGTTTCGGGCCTCTGCCAAGCTCGGCGCAGCCGGTTGAGATCTTGATGGTGATGGAACGGATTTCCGCCTGCCCAATAAACCAGACGAATGTCCGGGTAGGTGCTCCGCTTGCCGTTGTAATCGTAGCCGCCGCCGGGGGCGAGCAGGCAGTCGGCAATGCGCGCCGTCGGAATCGCGCGGCCGAGCGGGTTCCCCAGCGCTTCCATCGCGGGCGGGCCGAAAGCCAAAGGTGGCTCGGCAATGCCTGCGGTCGAGCCATAGCCGAAACCGAAGCCGCCGCCGGGCAGACCGATCTGGCCCAGCGCCGCGGCTAACAAGATGACTGCCCAATGGGGTTGCTCGCCGTGATCGGCACGCTGGAGCGACCAGGAAGCGCTGACCATTGTACGGCTCGACGCCATGCGCCGAGCGAGTAAGCGGATCGTTTCAGCCGGAACGCCGGTGATGACCGAGGCCCAATGGACATCCTTGGGGACGCCATCAGTTTCGCCCAGCAAATAGGACCGCACGCGTTCAAAGCCAATGCAATAATGCGCCAAAAATGCCGCGTCGTCCCGTCCTTCGGCGACGAGCGAATGGACCAGCGCGAGGAGAATGGCGGTGTCGGTATTGGGACGGATCGGAATCCACTTCGCGGCGGCTGTTTCCGGGCCGTCTTCACGAATAGGACTGATGTTGACGACCTCGACGCCCGCGCTGGCGAGTTCCATCATCCAGCCGCCAGCGGAATGCTCACCGCAGCCGCCTTTCGCCACCTGCAGGTTCTTGGGATTGGCGCCGCCGAACAGCACGAGGAGCTGCGCGTGACGGGCGATCGACGACCACGATGTGAGCGGCCCCGTGACTGCCTGCGCGGAGCCAAGCACGTGCGGCAGGAAGGTGAGCGCCGCCCCAAAACTGTAGTTGGACGTTTGATCGACGAAGCCGCCGAAAGCAGACAGGAAACGGCGAACCTGACCTCGCGCCTCGTGAAAGAGGCCGGCTGACGCCCAACCCTGCGAGCCCCCCATTATTGCCTCATGGCCATAGGTACACCGCACCCGGTCGAGTTCGTCAGCCACCAAGTCAAGCGCGCGCTCCCAGGATACCGGAACGAAGCGCTCGCGTCCGCGGCCTTCGCCATTACCGCGGCCACGTGCGATGAAGCCTTCGCGGACCATCGGCTGCGCGATCCGTGTTGTGGAATGGATCGCAGCCGGCATCGTTTCAATCAGCGGTGAGGGATCGGGATCGTGCGGAAACGGACGCACGCCGATAAACCGGCCGTTCTTCACTTCAGCCAGGAAGGCCCCCCAGTGTGAATGATTTGGGATAAGTCGTGTCGAACGATCCATCAGCACATGTCCGGTGAGCATCGCTCGGTCGATTGGGCGCGCCGCAAATTCCTTGATTCATGCGATGGTATCACACGGCTGCGCGCCCCGGAATTGCTTAAGGGCAATCGCTCAGGTTCTGATCAGGAGGGGCTCCACTCCGGAAATGCCAGGACGGTCCGGTTTGCTTTGCCCTGGAAAGCGGCAGTGCGTGCCCAGTTTACTCCCGGCCAATGGCAGTTCTACTCTGTGCGAAAACACTTGGATGAGATTGCGGAGGGCAACCATGGGTGCACAGGCAGTCGGCGATTCGCTAGCCTCGGGCCGCTCCGCCTTTGCGGCGGTGGTCTTGGCGAGCGCTGCGACCATAGGCATTTGCGGGAGCGCGGAGGCGCGCCTCGTACGGATCAATGCCGATACGACGACAGTTGTTGACCTTCCTGCTTTCGGTGCGACCGGGCCTTATCTGAAAATCGCGGGGACGTTCGACGGCGAGCTTGACCCTTATGATCTGCATAATGCGCCGATCGCAGATATCGATCTCGCTCCGCGCTCCAATGGCAAAGTGCGCTACACCTCGACGTTCTATGTTCTGCGGCCGCTCGATCTTGCTAAAGGCAACCGCAGACTTTTCTATGATTTCGGCAATCGCGGCAATAAGCGCATCCTCGAATGGTTCAACGACGGCAAGGAATCCAACGACCCCACGACGGCCTCGGATTTTGGCAACGGCTTCCTGATGCGGTCGGGCTATAGCGTCGCCTGGAACGGCTGGGCCGGAGACGTTGCGGTCGGGCTGCACAAGATGAGCATCACGCTGCCTGTTGCCCTCAAGGCCGACGGAATGTCGATCACAGGGGAGGTCGTTGCCGAACATATCCCCCGCGCGAGCGATGACACGCAGTTCAGACTGCCCTACCTGGCCAGCACCACAATGCCGACCAATGGCAAGCTGACGCTGCGTCAGCATCAAACCGATGCAAAAATTATGGTCGCGGACTGGAATTGGGTTAACGACCGTGAAATCGCGGTACCCACGCCCGTGCGCGTCGAATGGATCTACGAATTCGTCTACGAAGCGAAGGATCCGAAAGTCATGGGCATCGGCCATGGCGCTACCCGCGATTTCGTCTCGTTCCTGAAATATGCGGAACGGGATGATTTCGGAAATCCCAATCCGCTCGCGATGACCGGCTTGCGTGCCCGCCTCGGCGAGGAGCGCCGGCCGCGTAGCCTCGAGACGGTCTATAGCTGGGGGCGCTCGCAGGGCGGCCGCGTGCAGCGCGATTTTGTCCGCTATGGCTTCAACCAGGACGAGTCAAACCGGATGGTGTTTGATGGCATGATGCCGTATGCCACGGGCTCTGGCGGCAACATGTGGATGAATTTCCGCTTCTCACAGCCGACTGTCAGCGCACAACAGCACTCGCGACGCTTCTCGCGCGAGCCCGAGCTGCCGCACACATTCGCGGTGATGAAAGACCCGATCACAGGCGAGATCAGCGGCACTCTGCAAGGCTGTCTCGTGAGCGACACCTGCCCGAAGATCTTCAGCATCGAAAGCGCCAACGAATACTGGAATAAGTCGAGCTCGCTCAATCACACGGATGCTGACGGCAAGGATTTGCGAACGGAGGACCTTGCCGCCAACGTTCGCCACTATTTCATCGCCAGCATCCAACACAATACGGTGTTTGATGCCACGGCGCAAAGTGCGCGCGCCTGTCAGCAGCTTGTCAATCCGCTCTACAACGGTCCGGTGTTCCGCGCCTTGTCAGTTGCGCTCGACGAGTGGGTCAGGTTTGCGCTACGGCCACCCGACAGTGTCGTGCCGCAGGCCCAGAATGGGACGTTAGTGCCGCCGGAAGCCGTGTATTTTCCCGAGATCCCGGCGACCGCCTACGAAGGCTGGCCAAAACTGCCGGCGGTGCAATTAAACCCGCAGGCGATGAACGTGAACCTCCTACTCGACTTCGCCAGGGTGCCGCCGCAGCCAAAAGGGCCTCGGTACGCGACCCTTGTCCCGCAGGTTGACCGTGACGGCAACGACCTTGGTGGCATCAGGCTTCCCCATCTGCAAGCGCCGCTCGGCACGTTCACCGGCTGGGGCTCATCAAGCAGGAACTCGGCGGCGCGATGCCAGACATCTG
>Ga0209465_10000507_pt1 | contig 17951 bp, 10 predicted proteins | sample PanSoiPlot1MoBio_FD_188321 | JGI IMG/M metagenome (GOLD analysis project Ga0209465, IMG submission 188321) | Tropical forest soil microbial communities from Panama analyzed to predict greenhouse gas emissions - Panama Soil Plot 1 MoBio (SPAdes)... | ecosystem: Environmental > Terrestrial > Soil...
GTACAGGGGGCGGGGCAGCGGGCACGTCGTCACCGCTGGCCCGCCCGGGTACGCAGACTGCCACCAGTTGCTCATCTCTGATTCGCTCCGTCATCGACGTGAACAGGGTCGTAGCCACCGTGGTAGAAGCCGGGCTGGTTGCCGGAGCGCAGCCCGAAGCGGGCGACGACGCCCTGCAGGGCGATGCCCAGGGGGACCCAGCCGCGGCCCGGGATGTACCCGTAGGCGTCCATCGCGTCGCCGGTCATGTGGTTGGAGTGGGGGACGCCGCCAACGGCAGCGTTGTGCTCCGGGGAGCGGTACCCGGAGGTGACCTTGATGGCGGTCACCCCGGCGGCAGCGGCGGCGGCCTCCACGCTGCTCAGGAAGCTCTGCTTGACGCCGTGCAGGGAGACACCTTCGAACTTGATCTTCGACGTGGTGGGCGACGGCAGCGTGGGCGGCGCCGGGCCGGTGTCGGGCTGGGCGGCGTTCGCCCTGGTCAGCGCCGCGGCGGCGGCGGCGCCGCTCATCCTGATCTGGTGCACGGCCTGCGCCACGCTGGTGAACGCATCCACCGGGTCCTTGCCCTGCACGATGCTCTGCAGGCCGCTCATGCCTGCTGCGTGGATCTTGTCCTCCTGTACCGCGAGTGGGTCGGGACCCAGTCCTGCCCCCTGGCCGCCGAGGCCGGGAGCGCCAGGTGCACCGGGTACGGCTGGTGCCGGTGCGCTCATCGAGCCGCCCATGATTGAGCGCACGTAGTTGTACGTCTGCCCGTTGGCGAACGACTTGTCCTTGTAGGCGTCCGGCTTGCCGGAGTTGTATGCCGACAGGGCGCGCTCCCAGCCTCCGTACTGCCTGATCAGCCCCGCCATGTAGTTGGCCGCCCAGCGGAGCTGGCCCGCCGGGTCGGTGGCGGGCGGCGCGTCCGGGTGGTAGCGCGGCACGATCTGCGCGATGCCGCGAGCGCCCGCGCTGGAGGTCAGGTTGGCGTCCGCGTTGAAGCCTGACTCCTGGTTGATCTGGCGCACGAAGTAGTCGGGGTTGATCCCCGCGGCGCGGGCGGCCTGCGCGGCGATGGCGCGGTAGTCAGCCACTGGGCACCTGCTCGTTCTTCCAGTCGGTGATGTCCTGCTGGCGGTCGTGGTAGGCGCCGTAGTCGCCCCCCGGCACCGCGTCGCGGATGTCGTTGGCGACGTCGGCCGCCGACTGGTTGACGTCCTCGACCGTGCCCCTGTCCACCTCGTACGGGTAGGGCTTGCCGACCACCTGCTTGTACAGCTTGAGCATCTCGTCCAGCTTCTCCATCGGCTTCAGCTTCTGGGCGCCGACGTGGCGAATCTGTGACTCCACCATGGCCGACTTCAGCATCTGCTTGGTGGGCGGCGGCAGTCCGGCCTGCTTGGACTCCTTGGACAGCTTGTCACGAATCGCCGTGGATGTGGGCTTCGGCCCGTACGTCTGCACACCGACGCCGAGGCCGCCGATCCCGTATGTGGCCGCCCCCGCTGCGGCGCTGGGCAGGCCCGCGTAGGGGTGCTTGTAGACGTCGTGCACGTCCTGCCACAGCATCGGCGTGACGTGCTGCTGCAGCTCGCCCTTCCAGGTGACCGGCTGATCCTCGTAAGTGCGCTTCCAGCCCAGGTCGGCAATCGCGGCGGCGGGGGGCGACAGCTTGGAGCGCAGGAAGCGCAGGAAGATGTCGGCCGGGGTGGTCGCCCCGAAGCCGCCGCTCAGGTACATCTTGCGGCCCGTGGTGGAGGAGATGATCTGCCCGGTGGCGAGCTGCGAGGCGAGCCGGATCGGCTGCAGGAAGCCGCCCATCACGTCGAAGCGCGTGTTGCCCACGCGGATCTTCCCGAAGTCGGCGTTGCGCGGGTCGCCCACCACGCGGATCTTGTCCTTGCCGTAGGCGTGCTCGGCGGCCACGGCCAGGCCGAGCAACGACCCGGCCGCCGTCATCAGCGAGGCCGCCGACTTCTGCATCTCGCGGCGGGCGACAGGGTGCAGCACGCCGAGCCGGGTGCCGATGTACCAGCGCGGGTTCAGGTAGTTGAGCCGGGCGGCCAGCAGGCGCGGGGAGAACAGGGTGGCGTTGAGGATGGGGGCGGCCCGTTCGAAGGCGTCCGGCATCGAGCCGCGGCCGGTCATCGCATTGATCACCTTCGCCAGGCTCTCCGTGAAGTACTCGTCGGAGACCAGCTCGGGGGCGTTGTCGATGGCCGCCTGGTAGACGTGTTCGAAGACGTCGGCCCGCATCCGGTTCAGCCAGTACGTGTACGCCCGGGCGGAGGCGCCCACGCCGGGGATCTTCTCCGCGATGGAGGAAGAGAACTGCTCCTCGGTGTGCGTCATGCCCTCGCCCTTGTCCAGGTCGGTGAACTTGACCCCGGCGTCCACCATCGCCTGGTACAGGTCGCGCGTCTGGATCTCCTTCATGCCCTCCGTGTAGAAGTTCTTGCGCAGCGCCGCCCGCGCCATCCCCGGGAAGTTCTTGGTGCCGATGATCGGGTGCCGGGCCATCGCCACCAGGCCCTGGCGCAACGGAGCGGACAGGTCGTACGCGGACTGCAGGGCGCGCGGGATGTTGATGATCTGCTTCGCCCACTTCTTCCACCACTCGGAGTCGGCGAGCTTGGCAAGGCCCTTCGCCACGGGCTTGCCGTAGATCCGCTCGAACAGCTTGATCTCGTACTTCGTGGGGGCCGTGCCCTCCACGGCCTTGACCAGGGCGTCTCCCGCGTTGATCTTCTCCCAGGTCTGCAGCCGGGGATGCGTGCGGATGCCCTCGATCAGGTGCATCAGCATCTCGTTGTCCATTCCCTTCAGCCCGTGGTACTCGATGGTGGGGAGCTGCCCGCGGGCCGCCGCCTTGGCGTTCAGGAAGGCCTCGTAGCCGATGCTGCGCATCAGCTCCACGTCGGCTCGCCCCGCCTGCTCGCGCATCGCCTCGCGGCGCACGCCGGGGATGCGGCCGCGCACGTTCTTCATGCCGGGGATCTTGGTGCGCATGTACTGCTCGGGCGTCATGCCCTCGATGGTCGGAGGCCCCTTCTCCTCCGGCGGGGCCTCCGGCGGGGCCTCCGTCTGCTGCTCGCCCTGCTCGGCCTGGAACCACCAGCGCCCCGTCGTCTTCGCAAAGCCGGTGTCGGCCACGGAGCGGCGCAGGAAGAAACGGTCGAGCGCGTTGCCGACGGCCGGGTTGAACTTGGAGCCGGGCACGTTCCCCTCGCGGTAGATCTCGCCCAGCCGCTGCGCGATGTAGTCGAAGGCGGGCTGCAGCTCGGAGCCGGGGGCGACGCCGTGGCGGAAGTAGTCCTCCCAGGAGCGCGCGAAGTCCTCCTGCCCGTGGATGCCCACCTCCGCCAGAGCAACCTTCTCCGCCTCCGACATGCGGGCGTACAGGGCGTGGGCCAGCTCGTGCAGCCCGGTTGACAGATTGGCGGTGCGGTAGAAGCGCATCACGTTGCCCTCTTCGGGCCTGATCCAGGTAGCAGCGTTGACGACGGCCTGTCCGGCCGGGTGCTCGGCGGCCTGGTGCAGGGGCTGGCCCTCGGTGATGAACTGCTTGGCCTCGGGGGTGAGGTCGATGGAGTGCACCGGCTCGCCGTGGCCCTCCAACTGCCTTGGGCGCAGCGCTTCCATGCCGCGGTAGCCGCCCTCCCACTCCGCCTTCAGCCGGTTGGCCTCCTCCACGCTCTCCTGGGAGCCGACGATTCGGATGTCGCCGTTCGGCATCTCCGCCCTCACCTCCCAGTCGGAGGGGCCGCGTGCGATATGGAACGTGGCCCCGTGATACTGGTCGGCCTGCAACTGGGCGATGAAGTTGTTGGCCTCCGCCCGAGAGTCGAAGATGCCGCCCTCGTTGCCCCACGGCGCCCGCCAGTAACCCTCGCCCTGGTACTTCACGACGGGCTGGAAGCCCCTCGTCCCCAGGTCGTTGACGTGCCACTCGCCCCGCACGTATGGGTTGCTGCTCGCCGTCCGCTCGATGGCCCGCAGCTCCGACTTCACGCCGTGCTTCTTCAGGTAGCGGTTGACGAAGCCGGGCAGCATCTTGTCGTAGTTGTGCACGGCGGCCCTGGCCGACGCGGCGTTCCCGCCCATCGCGATGTTCTCGCCTTCGAAGACGTGGTGGCCGCCGCCGATGCGATGGAACTCGTCGGCCAGGTCCTTGCCGATGGTCTGCTCCAGCTCGTAGGCGTCGTCCGCGGTGTGCTCGGCGTCGGGGCGGGGGCCGTGGCTGTCGTGCGCCCACGCCCTGACCGTGTACCCCTCGCCGCCCTGCGAGAAGTACTCCTGGTCGAAGTTCTCCTTGAAGCTCTCCTCCAGGGAGTCCCAGGCCTGCATCTCCGCCTCGTTCCAGTCGGCCAGCGCGTGGCCGAAGGCCTCCTCGTCGAGGTTCCCCTCGGCGTCGGTGAAGTCGGCCTCGTCCGGCTCCGGGGGTGCATCCGGCGGCCCGCCGGAGCGCTCCCAGTGGGCCTTCTCCGCCTCCCACTCGTGCTCCAGCTCCCGGTAGTAGGAGGAATTCGCCTCGCGCTGGTTGGCCTCCACCTCGATGCGACGGAAGAAGTTCGCCAGGTCGTAGCGCTCCGCCTGCGTCTTGCCGGTCGTCCACGCCACCCGGTCGTAGCCGTGATCGACGGCCCAGCGCAGCATCCGCTTCATGCCCAGCTCGCGCCACGTCGTCTTCCACGGGGCGTCGGGCACACCACGACCGGCGTCCTGCTCCAGCGCCTGCATCAGGCTCTCCGCGTGGGTGCGCTCGGCCTCTGCCTGGTCGAGCGACATCAGGGTGTGCCCGAAGTCCCGCCGGTCGGCGGAGCGCATCGCTTGCAGGTTGTTCAGCAGGTCGGCGTGACGCTGCGCCTGGCCGTCGGCGGGGAACCTCGTCGGGTTCACCGAGTGCTGGTCGATGGCGATGGGCTGCCACAGCTCCTTCTCCCTGTCCGGCGGTCCGCTGAAGATCATCTGGCGGCCCGGATCGACATACCCGCGAGCACCCTCCACGGGGGCCTCGCGTACCTCGTAGCGCCACCCTGGAAAGTCCTCCACCTGACGAATCCAGCGCTGCGTCTGCCAGCGCTCCTGGTGGCTCTGGGAGGCGGGCATCAGGTTGAGATCGCCCCACACCGAGCTGGGTCCGTAGTCCCGGGCCAGCTTCTCCCTGAAGGCCTCCGCGTCCGCGTTGGCCCGGGACAGCCGATCCAGCCGCATCCGAAAGTCGGGATGCTCGGTGACGGGCATCTTGTAACCCCGCTTCTGGCCTGCCTGGTGCCAGTCGGACTGGATCTCCTCGATGAACAGCGTGCGCTCGCCGTCCACGGTGCGCTCCGTGAAGCGGACGTGCACCACGACGTTGCGCTCCGGGAAGTGCCCCCCCGTGTAGTCGCCCCTGCCAGCCCGCTGCTCGGAAGGAATGGAGATCGTCAGCTCGTGGTACTTGGCGTCCGGCTCCTGGCCGCCGGGCAGCGTGTATTCGCTGTACTTGGTGACCGAGCTGCCCGGCTGCTGAGGGTCTTCATGGAAGCCCGACGGCTCTTGCGGGGAGACGCTGCGCACGTTCTCCCGCAGGTCGGTGTGCATCCCCTCCAGCCAGTCCAGGGCGTCCGCCCTGGTCACCGTCTTCTTGCCCTCGTTGCGTGCGTGCTCGATGAACATGGGCAGGTTCAGCTCGCGATACTCCTCGGTGGTGAGACCGGCGGGCACTTCCGCCGGGGTGCCCTCCAGCAGCTTGGTGAGCTGGCCGGGGTCCCAGGCGTCCTTCGGCTGGCGGTGGACGGCGATGTCGAGCGCCTTCGCCTTGGGATCGTTGGGGCCGTGCCTCTTCAGCCAGTTGTGGACGTCCTCCTGGGTGATCAGCTTGTTCGGCTTCTTCGACTCGTCGGGCTTGCGGCCCTCGGCCTTGGCCCGCTGTACCTCGGCCTGCCACGCCTCGTTCTCCTTCTTGATCCTGGCCCGCTGGTCACCGATGAACCTCTCCCAGCCCAGCTCCTTGAGGTCTGCCCGGGAGACCAGCTCGGAGGGCTTCTCCAGCACGCCACGGATCGCCCGTTCGAAGTCCGCGATGGGGATCTTCTCGGGCAGCGCCCTGATCGCGTTCTCCACGGCGGAGAAGAAGGGGGCGTCCCGTGTGGGGGCGCGGCCGAGCACGTCGTGCAGGCCGCCGCGGCCGCCGTACAGGCGGGCCTCCTGGAACAGCGGCTCGCCCAGCGCTCGCTCCACCAGGTGGCGCTCGTCGGAGGAGATGCGCCCGTTCTCCCACAGCCAGCGCACCAGGCGCCCCTGCGCCTCCCGGGGGCCGACGTTTGGCGGCAGCGCCTCGTCCAGCCCGGCGAACAGCGCCTTCGCCTCGTCGCTGGCACCCGGGGCGTTGGCCTCCCAGAACGCCGCGTCGTGAGCCATGCCCTGCGCGTAGTCGATGCCCGGGTGACCCTCCACCTCGCTCTTGATGTGCGACCAGATCGCCGCCTGCGTCTCCGCCGGGTTCCAGCCCAGCGAGTCACCCACGGCCTTGGTGGCGTCGTGCATGAAGGCGTACTGGGCGTCGGTGACGCCCGGCGTCACGGCCTTGATCCCCCGCTTGCCTGCCGGGGTCGTGTACTCCCGCATCCGGGACAGGTAGGGGAACACCCGCTTCATCCACACGTCCTGCGTGGAGAGCACGTCCTGGAGTGCGTGCTCGGGGGTGACACCGTGCTCGATGGCGTCGATGTAGGCGTTGAAGTTGCGGAAGAAGCTGTTCGTCTTCAGCCCGCTCCACGAGAAGTCGCCGTTCATCACGGCCTCCGCCTTGGCCGCCTTGTCGGCCCCCTGCATGGCGGGCGTGGTGACCCGGCCGCCGCCGATCCGCGCCGTGAACTCGTCGTAGGCGCGCATCGCCTTCACCAGGTTGTTCCAGCCGCCCCGCGTGTAGACCTTCTCGTTCGGGGAGTAGATGGCGAACAGAGCGGCCAGCTTGCGGGCCTCCCCCAGGTCGCCGCCCACGTAGTTGATGAACGCCTTCGCGCTGTTCGCGAACCACTCCTTGTACTGGGCCGCCTCGATGGCCCGGCCCTGGAGGTGGCCGAGCAGGTTGGCGAGCTGCTGGGGGTCTTCGAAGCCGGGCGGGATCGCCGGGTGCAGCTCGGTGCCGCCGCCGCCGTGCTCCGCGATCAGCCGCTCGGCGTCGGGCAGGAAGTCGTGGGCGCGGGCCGCCGCCTCGTCCACCGTGGACGGGGTGGCCGCCAGGTTCTGCGCCTCGTGGAGCTGGCCCTCCTGGAAGATCGGGTTGGCGCCCTCGCGTAGTGTCAGCTCCCGGTTGATCGCGTCCCGCTCGGCCAGCAGGTCGCGCCACTTGGCGGTGGCCGGGTCGGTCGGGTTGGCCTCGATCACGTCGATGATCCGCTGCTCGGCCTCGTTGCGATAGGCCTGCGCCACGTTCTCGGTGGGGCCACGCATCGTGTTGGCGATGCGCTGCTCGGTCTGCGTGCCGGTGGGGCCGGTGCGGCTTCCCGCGTAGCGGTCAACGAACTGCTGCCACTGCTCCTCGATCTGCGCGTAGCGGGCCTCCAGGTCGGCGGTCGAGGTGGCAGCCAACGCGGGCTGCGGCTCGACGCGGCCGCGGGCGGAGACGACGCCGCCGCCCTCTGTCGTGTACGCCTTGAGGCCGGGCTGGCCGGGCGGGGCGAACTCGCGTGGCGCCGCCGGAGGCGCTGCGGGCGGTGCGGCCTCCGGCGGCGTGGGCTTCTCCGCGGAGATCGGCCGCGGCGCCTGCGCACTGTGCATCACCTGGTCAACGAACTCGCTGTCCGAGACCAGGTTGCGCCACGCCTCGGCAACGGTGGTGCCCTCGCGGTCGGCCAGCCGAATCGCCGTCAGGTCTCCGATCAGCATCGCGTGCTGCACGTCGGCGGCGGTGAACTCGGGCGCCCTCTGCAGCATCCGCATGAAGGCCTGGCGCTCCGCGATCCTGTGCAGCGTCGGCTTCGCCTTGTTGTAGGCGCGGGCGTCCTCGGTGAGCTGCTTGCGGCCGACGTCCTCCGGGCCGAGCCGCTCGATGACCCTGGCCGCCTGGCGGATCGCCTTCTCGTCACGGCCCGCCTGCACGGCGCTGGCGGTGCCCCGCCTGACCGCCCTGACGATGGCGGAGGTGATGCCCTCCTGACCGGCAGCCCTGGCGTAGCGCCGGGCGTAGCTCGTGGCCTGGGTGATGCTCTTGAAGCGGGCCTGCTCGACGCCCCTGTCGAAGACGGCGTAGCCGCCGCCCTCGCCCGCCCGCATCACCTGCACGCCCACGTCGCGCAGCGCATTGAACTCGGCGGCGCTTTCCCCGGCCACGCGGCCCACCGCGCGCAGCGGGGCCATGAACTCGTCGGGACCGGCGAGCATGGCCGTGGTCAGCACGTCGGAAGCGATCCCCCTCAGGCTGGGCGCGTGACCGGCGAGCGCCGCGCCGATGATGTGCGTGGGGCCGAGCGTGGCGCCGAGGCCCGCGAGCTGGGTCTTCGCCATGTTCGCCAGGAAGCCGCCCTGGTTCTCGACCATCATCTTCTGCACCTGCTGGGCGTCCTCGGGCGTCCAGCCGAGCTGCTCCAGAGTGGCATCGACGCTTCCCGGCTGCACCGCGTCGTTACGGATCAGCCGCTCCCACCAGGCCTTGTCGCCCTGGCCCGGCCACGCCGCCATGAGCCGCGCGATCTGCGGATCGATCCACGACCTGTAGGCGTGCAGCGCCTGCGGCGAGGGCTGCTGCGTGGGCGTGTCCGGCCCCGGCCCGTAGATCGGCCACGGCACCCACTGCAGCAGCTCGCGGTTGGAGAACGGCCCTCCGCCCATGGGCCGCAGCGAGGCCGTGCGCGCCCGGCCGATGGCCGCCTGCTCCTTGTGCACCTGGGCCATCACGGCGGCGCGGTACGAGCGGTCGCGCGGGGCGAGCGCGTGCTCGTTCTGCATCGTCTGCGGGTAGCTCATGTAGTCGGCGGCACGCTGCGGCGTGTAGGCGTCGCGGATGAAGGCGTTGGCGGCGTTCTCGGTCTGCGGCCCCCACTGGCCGTCGATGGCGATGTCGTAACCGGTATCGCGCAGGAAGTGCTGCAGCTCGGTGGGGTCGCCGGTGCGCTTGTAGCGCGCGGCGATCTGCACGAACTCGTTGACTTGGTTGCGGCCGGGGCCACCGTACGTGGGGGCGCCCCGGTTGTAGTTGGAGCCGACGTGGCCGGTTCCGATCATGCGGGTGCCAACAGGGGTGGGGGGCGTACCGGGGGGTGCCAGCCCAGGTGGCCCAGGAACGATTCTGGGGCGCGTAGGCGTGCGTTCGGAGACGGGGACGGGTGGGGGACCGGCCGCCATGTGCGCGAGCCTCAGACGGGCCTGATTGCGCGCGTAGGCCCTGGCGTCGGCCTCGATCTGCGCGTTGACCTGTGCCTGGTTCGTCCGCCCCTGGCCCCCGCCGTGCTCGCCCATCGGTGCGGATGGCCGAGGAGGAGCGGGCGGCGGCGGGGGCCGGTAGGGACGGCTTGGCGGAGGAGGCCGGTACGAAGGGCGCGGGGTGACCGTCGTGCGCGCCGGGCGTGTCTGCCGGGGCGGCGGCTTCACGCCCTGGGAGGGCACGCGCACCCACATCCCGCCGTGCTGGACGTAGGTGACCTTCGGCCCCCGCGAGGGCCGCCCGCCCTGCTTGGGGGTGCCCGGGCCGCCGTACATCTAGGTCACGCTGGCTCCGGGCGGCACCGGGATCGACCCCGGCAGGCGCCACCCGGCACGCTTCATCTGCGCCTTCGCCAGCTTCACGAGCTGCGCCCGGGAGAGGTTGAACTGCGCCATCAACTGATCGACGTTCATCGCTCCCAGCACTTCGTTGAGAGCGTCGCTGTAGGAGGTCACGCCGCCCGACTTGGCGGCCTTCTTGGGGTCGTTGGTGGTGCCGTCGTGGAACACGTTGATCGCACCCTTGCGGGCGATGTAGCGGCCCTGCGGGTGGCGGAAGCCCGCGTGAGGCTTGGCGAGGATGGGCGTGCCGATGGCTTTGAGCGCCGTGGAGTACGCCGTCTTGCCCGCTCCCATCAGCGCCCTGTTGCGATTGGCGAGCGCCGTCTTCTGATTCTTCTGCGCAGGGGTCAGCCCGGTGCTCGGCGCCACCTTGATCGAAGGGTCCTCGGAGCCGTCCTTGTACACGATGTGCCCGCGCAGCCGGGAGGCCTGCACGTCGATGATCTTCCCCGACTGCTTCGCCTTGTTGATGTCCTGTTGCTTCTTGAAGCGCAGAGCGGCGTACTTGTACTTGTACTCCCGGTTCAGCGCGTCCTGGCGCTGCTTCAGCGAGGCGGCCTGGTAGGGCGTCAGCCCGGCGGTCTTCGCCGTCGCTTTGTAGGCGGCGAGCTGCAGGGCGTACTGGCGGTTGTTCTGCACCACCGTGTTGCGGTAGTTCGCCTTGTCCAGCTCGTACTGGTTGAGCGTCTGCAGGGCCTGCGCCTTGAGACCGGGGAAGGTGGCGGCGAGCTGGATGAGCTGCTGCGCGTAGTCGTCGTTCGTCTGCTTCGCCTTCGCCATCGCCGACTCCAGGTCCTGGCGGCCCGCATTCAACTGGATCTGGGGGACGCCCGCGGCCTCCGCGGTGGCGGCGGCGCCGCGCTCGGCGAGCGAGGTGCCGGGGATCACGCCGGTCAGCATCTGGTTCACGTCGCGCATCCCCTGCGCGCTCGTCGTGTCGGTGGTGGAGACCCCCTGCTGGGCAGCCAGCGCCTGGTCGTGGGCCTGCTGGGCCTGCATGTCGGCCTGGATACCGGCTGACATGCCCTCGCCCAGGCCCCCGATGTCCGTGGTGGCCGTCGAGTACGCCTGCGAGACCTGCGGGGCGAGGCCTCCCTCGATCCCGGCGGCGGCCTTGGCGAAGCCCTGGATCTGCTCCTCCTGCTCGCGAGCCGTGCGCGCGGCGATCCCCTGCTGGCGACGGATCTCCTGCTGCTGGGGGAGCAGCTCGCCGCGGGCGATAGCCTCCGCGCGAGCCTGGATCTGCGCGTTGGTCAGCGCGCCCATCGTGCCCCACGGATCGACCGGCTTCTTGACCACCGTCTTCACCGGCTTCGTGGGATCGACGCCGCCGGTGAATACGCCCGACCTGGCGAGCCTGTTCATGCCCTGCCCGCGCAGGTACATCGCGCGCCAGTAGTTGGGGTCGATGCCGGGCGGCGGGGGCGGCGTCTTCGGGTAGATCGCCGGACCTGCGTAGTAGCCCTTGCCCTGCGCGTAGTGCAGCGACTGGTTCGGCCCCAGGTTGACGTTCTGCCGGTAGCGGAAGTAGCGGGTGTTGCCGCCTCCGGCGGGGACGACCGTGGTGGAGGTCTTGATCGCCATGGCCTACCCCGTCCAGATCTTTCCGTCCTGCGTGTAGTGGAAGACGTCGCCGGTGTCCGGGTTCGTGTACGTGTAGATCGCCTGGTTGGCGCGCGTCGAGGCCTTGATGTCGTAGTCGGCGTGGATCGCGTGGGTGGGCTGGTACGCCGGGTTCTGGATCGCGTTGGAGTACGCCTGCTGGGTCGCCTGCCACATGTCGCGGGCGTTGCTGTTGAGCACGCCGGTGTAGGTGTTCACGTCGGTGCCGAGCTGGCCGCCGAAGGCGATCCCCGCGTTGTACTGGTCCTGGCCGTAGCCCGTGTCGAGCTGGTTCAGGCCGTAGGAGAGGTCGCCGGACTGCAGCATGCCGCGGGCGGCGAGCTGGCGGCGGAGCTGCATCTGGTTCTGGGACAGCGCCCTCGCCAGGCCCGCCAGCGTGGAGTACTGGTTGGCCTTGGCGGCGTCCCGCGTCGCCTGGTCGATGTCGCCGTACGTGTCCTTCCATCCGGCCAGGTCGCCGCCGTACTGGATGTACTGGGAGCGGATATCGGCACGGCGCTGGGCGGCGGCCGCGGCCTCCGCTGCCGTGGCGGCGTGCTGGGCGGCCAGGTAGCCGGGGTCGGCCTTGATCAGCGCCGGGTAGTCCGGCGTGTAGTCCTTGCCGATGGAGATCGTGTCGGGCGGCGTCTGCCGCGGCGGCGGGCCGCCGGGGTAGGGAGGTGCCCCCGGCGTCGGCGTGCCGAAGGTGGGGGGCGTGCCGCCGATCCCTGTGAATGTGCCGGGCGGGATCGGGTCATCGGGGTTTACGACGGCTGGCATGTCACCTCCTATCCGAACTGGCGGAAGCTGATCCCGCCGAGAGAGAACCATGTGTTGGAGCCGATGAAGGGCACGACGCTGCCGTCCACGTCCACCCGGGCGGCCCCGAACGCTCCGGCGGAGACGGTGGGGAACCAGGTGATGTAGCGAGGGCGCAGGCCGACGGGCAGCACGAAGGCCGTCTGCCCCACCGTGCCGCCGGTGATGGTGCCCCCCAGGAAGACGCGCTTGTAGGGGTCGCTGTAGTACGAGGCAGGCTCGTTGTTGGTGCCCGCGTAATTCGACCAGCCGTTCAGGAAGGCCGCCTCGCCGGGGCTGCCCACGGACCGGTTCTTCTCCGGCGCGGGGAGCTGGTTGGCCTGGAGCTGCATGTTCACGTTCTGGGAAAGGAAGCGCGGCATCCACGTCTTCATCTCGTCGGGGTACAGCGAGGGATCGGAGAGCACCGCCGAGATCAGCTTCGTGTTCGGCCCCCTGACCGGGGTGGAGGGCGGGATCGACGGCTTCGCCATCAGCGCGTCACCTCCCAGGGGTGCGCCTCCGTCTCGATGGAGTACATGCGGGTGGAGGCGCTCGCCCCGTTCTGCGCGAAGCGGAAGCCGACACCCAGGTCGCCGCGGGCGACGCGCATCCGCTTGCGCACGAAGCGACTCGTGGCGGGCAGCCGGTAGCCGGTGACGTACGGCGCCCCCGGTTCGGGAGAGAGCGCGAAGGAGTAGTCGAGCGTGGTGGCTCCCCCCACGGCGCGCAGGTCGTAGCCCGTGTACACGAAGCGCAACCGCTTCTTGGAGAGGCCGCCGACGCGGTAGTAGGGCGTCTCCAGCACGGGCTGCACGGGGGCGCCGTCGCCGTCGTAGGCATACGCCGCGGAGGGCGTCCACAGCGAGGAGACGCGACAGACGCGCGGCAACACGGCCGAGCCGAAGTACAGCTCTTCGTCACTCATCGAGGTGGCCGTGCCGGGAGCTGCCGCGCGATGTGCGTAGCAGGCGGCGCCGACGTTCGTCCACATCGTCCACACCTTGCGCTGGATGTCGCAGACCAGGGTGCCGAGCAGCACGCCCGCCTGGTTGTGCAGGGTGAGCACGTAGTGGTCGCGGTAGATCCCCGCCACCGCGGAGGCGCCGGTGACGAAAGACAGGCCGGTGACGAGCTGCCGGTAGTACACGGAGATGCCGCCCGCCGCGGTGAGGTCGCTGAGCGTGGCGCCGTCCGACATCCACACGCCGGAGTTGTTGGCCCAGATCGCGTACGAGCGCCAGCCCACCACGGAGCGCCCGTCGAAGGTGCCGGTGCCCGCGAACAGGGTGCGCCGGTCGAGGTCGCCGCCGGGAGGCGGCGTGCGGCCGGTGACGGAGTGGACGTCCTGGTAGCCGAAGGCGAGGATCGTGTTCTGCAGGGGCAGCCCGCAGACGATCTCCTCGGGGAAGTCCATCACCGACTGGTTCGCCCCGGTGAGCAGCCACGTCTCCGGCAACCCCACGTCGGAGAACGCCCAGCGGTTGTTCTTCAGCTTGCCCCCGTCGGAGGGGTCGTAGAAGTTACCGAGCACCAGGTAGTCGCCCCACGAGAAGCCCATGCGGGCCAGCGGCGGAGTGCCGCCGAGCGGGGCCGCGGTGTACGCGAGCGAGCCGGTGTCGTAGTACTTCTTGGGCGCCTTGCCGGGCTGCGTGAGGCCGCCCAGGATGACCCCCATGTCGCCGGGCGTCACGTTGCGATGCCAGAACACCGGCTGGGTGGGCACGATGGTGCCGTCGCCGGAGTCGATGACGCGCGTCCCGCCGCTGCCGTCGAAGCGCTTGAGCTGGAACACCGTGCCGGTGTCGCCCACGGCCACGAGCTGCCCGTCGGCCTGGAAGGGCAGCCAGCCGAGCGAGGCCACCGAGGAGCAGGGGCCGAGCGAGGACAGGTCGGGGGAGCCGAAGCGCCAGCCGCCACGGCCGCGTAGCGGCGCCTCCATCTGCGGCAGGTAGTCGTACATGCGGAAGGCGGCGCGCGGGTTCAGCTCGTCGCGCGAGGTGTCCGACTGGAAGCCCAGGTCGAAGTTGGTGCCGAGCGGCAGGACTTCGGCCACTAGTAGCGATCCCTCCACGGGCTGGGGTACTGGTCGTTGCGGAAGCCGGGGCCGCGCCTGTCCGGGTAGCCGACGCGCGCCGGGTGCATGCCGCGGCTGCCCTTGCCGCGCAGCTCCTTGCGGATCTCCTTGATGCGGTCGTCGTAGATGCCCTGATACGCGGAGCCGGGGGCGAAGGCGTGGCCGCGGTAGAAGCCGCCCCCCTTGTCGTCGTACTGGGCGCCCTGCCACATCACGTAAGCGGTGACCGCGTCGTGGTACTCGGAGGGAATGCCGCCCCACTGCGGATCGGAGAGGTCGGCGCCGTCCGAGTCGGGGGTGCCGTCGGCGGGGATCTCCTTGGGCCGCGGCACGTAGAAGTAGTGCAGGACGACACCGTCGCTGGGCGCCGGGGCGACGCGCAGGTAGTCGCCCTTGCAGAAGTAGTAGGACGGCGTGCCGGGTACCTGCGGAGCGTCCCGGTACAGGATGTCCTGGATTGTCTGGTTGGGGACCTCCATCAGCATGTACGGCATGCCGCTGGCGTCCGGCGCGGAGATCTCGTCCACGGCCAGGATGTCGTTGTCGATGCGGTACGAGGTGACCCCGGCGTCGAGCGCCATGTCCGCCTCGTCCAGGTAGCAGCGCGTCTTGTTCAGCACGTCGGTGATCGCGCTGTTCACCCAGCGCTGCATGAGGATCAGCTCGTCGGCGGCGTTGTCGGTGCCGACCGGTGTGTCGTCCAGGCCGAGCGAGCGGGACACTTCGAAGATCACTTCGCCGCGGTTCATGCCACCCACCTGAAGTCGCAGTAGCAGGAGTACGCGGCCGGGCCGGAGATGCCGCCCGTGCTCGTGTACTGGAAGGAGGGGTAGATGTAGTCGGCCACCGTGGGGTAGGTGGAGGGATCGACCCACCCGGAGTCGGCCACCCGGAAGGAGTACTGGCCGCTTCCCGCACTGATCCCGCCCGTGGTGAACCTCGTGTACGCGGACAGGCCGCCGTTCAGCGCGGCCGTCGCGTAGGACACGTAGATCACGGCGTTGGTGTTGGCCGCCGTCTTGATCAGGCCCCGCGTGCGGTGCTGGAGCTTGAGGCCCGCGGTGTCCCACAGGCGGAAGGGCTGCACGATGCGCTGCAGCCACCAGCAGTTCGTGAGAGCGTCGGCGTCGGTGACCGCGCTCGACCCCCAGGAGAACAACGTGCTGCCGTTCAGGCCCATCGTCCACGCCCGGAACGGCGGCGACGTCCACTTGCTGATCGAGCCGTCGTAGACGAGCGGAATCACCCCCTCGCCGGTGAGCTGGAGGAAGGCGATCTGCCCGGCGCTGGGGCTGGCCGGGAGCTGCGAGACGTTGGTCACCGCCGAAGCGGTGGCGGCACCCGGCGGTCCCTGCGGGCCAGCGGGGCCGGTGGGGCCGACGATGGGGTCGCGGGTCACCCGCAAGTAGGCAGGCGTGTACTGGCCGCTGCCGCCGGGGCCTGCCTGCACGGTCACGGTGCCCGTGGACACGTACGCCTTCACCGAGTAGGTGTGCGCCCCCGCCGCCGGGGTGTCGAACACGCTGGCCGTCACCGGCATGGCGGTCGGGCCGGTCGCGTAGTGGCTCACCTTCGCCATGCCGATCACCGTGGCGTCCCGGTACAGCACGTACGTCGCCACCAGCGTGGTGCTCGGCGTGGCGAACGGGGCGAAGAACTCGATCTTGGCCCTGGTGGTGCCGTCGTAGACGACCGAGGCCCCGGTGATGATCGCCACCGAGGTGGCCTCCGTGGTCGCCGCCACGGCGGCGCTGGGGGTGATGATCTGCGCGTAGTCCACCTGATTGGTCGTGCCCGGGTTGCCGAGCGTTGACCAGCCCATCGCGTAGTCGGCGGCCGAGGACTTGACCAGGGCCTGGCCGGTGCCGCCGCCGGGCGGCACGGTGCCAACCACCTTGGTGGGCTGGATCGCCGCGCCGGGGGCGATGTCGGCATCCACCAGGCCGACCCCGAAGTCGAGCTTGGAGCGCTGGATCGGCGCCGAGCCGGAGATGTCGGCGTTGGTGATCTGCCCGGCCAGGTTCAGCTTCGACTTGTCGATGGCCGCGTTGGGGTCGATGTTCTTGTTGAGCAGCAGCGCAGGCCCGTACCGCGAGTTGGCGGCCAGCCAGGAGAGCACCTGGCCGTCGGCGGAGGGATCGACGGAGTCGAGACGCAGCAGCGAGCCTTCCACGGCGTTCAGGAACTGGGAGTCGATGTCCGTGGTCTGCGAGGGCAAGTCCACGAAGCCGCCGGGGAAGCGCTTGGCGTAGGCCATCAGAGGATCGGCACCGCGATCAGCGAGTCGCCCTCGCCGGGGTATGAGGTGTCGCCGGGGAACGTCGGCGGCCCGGGGAACAGGCCGGGGCCGGAGCTGATCGGCTCGGCGCCCAGGGCGACGAAGATCTCGTCCACGGCAACCAGGTTGGTACCCGCGCCGGGGAAGGTGGGAGTGCCGGGGAAGGTCGGTATGCCGGGGAACAGGCCGCCCCCGTAGGCCACGGGGAGGGCGTCCAGCACACCGGGCAGCTCGGGGGCCGCGTCGAGGATCGCCGGGTACATCCCGTAGTCGGAGCACACGAGCGACTCCGAGCAGGGCAGGCTGTCCGAGCAGAAGAGGCTCGCCTCGTACTGCAGCGGGACGGCGGTCAGCGTCCTCACACCGCCCCCATCGCCGCCGGGGCGTCCATCGCCGTCGCACCCAGGCAGTCGTAGCAGCAGAACACGCTGCTGGCGGTCGGCTCCCCGTACACCTCGTGGGAGACGAACAGCCAGCCGCTGCGGTCGTCGGTCGGCAGCGTGTTGCCCGGGCACGCCGGGTTGTCGCAGGAGATGTGCAGCGTGGTCTCTTCCGTTACGGGCATGTGGCCTCCTGTCACGCCTTCGTCACTCGCAGGAACGCGGGCAGCAGGTTCCCCGAGCCGCCCGCACCGGCCTTGAAGGTCACGTTGTTGGCCCCCACGAACGCCTTCACCGCGTAGGTGTGCGCCCCGGCCGACGGGGTGTCGAGGATGGTGACGTTCCCGCCCCAGCCGGGGCCGCTGGCGGACAGCGCCTTGTTGTTGTGCCGCGTCTGCCCGATCACCGTCGAGTCGCGCATCCACACCAGCGTCATCGTCAACTCGCCAGACGGGACGCTGTTCGGGGCGAAGAACTCGATCCTGACCTTCGTCCCGTCGTAGGTGACTGAGTTGCCTGCGATCACGGTGACCGCCGTAGCTTCGGTCGTCGCGCTGATCCCCGCTGTGTCCGAGGTGATCTGGGCGTAGTCGAGTTCGGCACCCGGTGAGGTGGGTGTCGCCCAGCCGACGGCGTAGTCCGAGCCGCTCGTCTTGACCAGAGCCTGGCCGCTGCTGCCCCCGGCGGGCACGGTGCCGTTGCCGGTGATCGTCTGCACCGTGATCACCCCGGCAGCGGAGCGGTACAGGCTCGTGTCGGGTGCTGTCGCGCCACCAGGACCAAGCAGGAGGTAGCCGTCGTTGCGGAGGTATGCGCGGGGGTTTGCCTCGCCTGAGGCATACGCCTGGAAGCCGAACGAGCCAGCCCCGCCTTCCATCTCAAGGGAGCCGAGGCCACGCAACGTGTAGATCGCCCGCCGGTACAGGTAGCAGCCGTTGTCGTTGCCGAACTGGATGTTGGGGTTCACCTGATAGTTGCCCGCCCCAGGGTTCGCCCCGATGACGACCATGTTCGTGCCGTTTGAGGCAATGAACCGACCGTCGCTGGTTAGTGCGTTTGCCCCGTAGCGGTACAGGTTGGTGTC
>Ga0209465_10000509_pt1 | contig 17913 bp, 16 predicted proteins | sample PanSoiPlot1MoBio_FD_188321 | JGI IMG/M metagenome (GOLD analysis project Ga0209465, IMG submission 188321) | Tropical forest soil microbial communities from Panama analyzed to predict greenhouse gas emissions - Panama Soil Plot 1 MoBio (SPAdes)... | ecosystem: Environmental > Terrestrial > Soil...
CATCCCCTAACCTCAGACGGCCGGGACCACACTGACTCGACTCTTTCTTTCGGCGTTCCTATTAAATTCCCCCATGTCGTTGCTTGAGCGTACCCGCCCCGGGCTGGGCATTATTGAGCCGTGTTTGCCGTCACCCGCTAAGGCCCCGCCTTCCGCCGCGCCAGAATGCGAAAGCCATCGTGTTTGATTTCGTGCAGCCAGCCAGGACCGGCGATAGTGCTGGCGTGCGGCTCATTACCCGCTTGCGCGTTCGACTTGCTTGAGCTTGACGGCAAGGATTTGCGCCGCGAGCCAATCGAGAAGCGAAGGAATTGCTAGCGGAGCTATTGCGCGGCTCGAAACTGAGCATCGTCCTCAATGAGGTTTACGAGGAGGACGGCGCGATTGTATTCCGCGAGGCTTGCAAGCTCGGTTGCGAGGGGATCGTTTCAAAAAAGCTAGGCTCAATTTATCGCCGTGGCCGCTCGCCGCATTGGGTGAAGGTCAAGAACCCGAAAGCGCCAGCGGTGAAGCGGGAAGCCGAGGAGGATTGGGGCCGCGAGTCCAATTTGAGTGGTTGCCGTGTTAAGGTGTTCCACCATGCCGCACAGAACCATCTACGCGACGCTGATCGTGATTCTAACGATAGGAGCCGCTTCCGCTCAGACGGATAAACCGGGATTGCCGGGATACACTAATATTTTGCGCAGCGGGCAGGAAAAGGACAACGACAGAGAAATTGATCGCCACTACCAATCGACGAGAAAAGTGATTCCGGACGCAAAAAACGAAAATTCCGATCCCTGGGGCGATGTCCGCCCAGAGCCACCAGCGGCGGCCAAAAACAAACGACATTAAACGCCTGCTGCCCGCCGCTTCCCGCCGCCCTGGTCCGTCGAAGAACAAGACGCCTGCTTTGTCGTGCGCAAAACGGCCAAGGCTCTTGGCCTCACTGTGCCGTCGTCTCTGCTCGTTCGGGCCGACGAGGTGATCGAATAGCAAGTAGGCTGATGTCTGCTTTTGGCACAAAGCGGACATCAGTGGGCGAGTCACTAACCTGCGTCTGAACCCACGCCAAACCCCTGAGATTGTGGTAGTTTCAACCAATGCTCGTGAGCCTCGGGTGAGGCAGTAAAGTGGTGCGAATTCATGAGGCTGATTGGCGGCTTGCGCCGCTTGGCCAATCGCAGCGCGCGTGCACAGCTGACCCATCCAGCCAAGAGACATTATTCATGAAATGCCCGTTTTGCGCCGAAGAGGTCAAAGATGATGCGACCGTCTGCAAACATTGCCGGTATGACCTCACCGTTGTCCGCGCCCTCATGGAGCGCATCGAAGATCTAACCAAACAATTGCAAAGCGTTGCCGGCGTGCCGGCGGTGACTCGCGAACAGTCGATTAGGCATGCGCCTGAACTCCAAGATCCTCATACCGAGCGGGCCGCTGCCATCGCCGGCGTCATTGCTCGCCATATTCCCGTTTTATCGCCCCTAGCAACTTTGCTGCTGGCGCTTGGAGCTCTATTGCTCGCGCATTTCATCATCGTGATCCATTATGATCTCTCGCTGTTTTGGTTGCACGTCGCTTCATTGGTTCTGCCGTTTGTATTCGGGTTTATTTATCGCCAGACCACGACTGAGTATTTGTCCTCTGACCTCATTTCTGGAGGTGTCTTGGCAGCGGCGGCGTTACTTGCGATGTCCTCCGTCGTCGCAGAGATTGATAAAGTCCCGGTCCTGCCAACGGATTGGCACGGGTGGCTCGAATACATCGAATACGGCGCCAGCATTGCATTGGCATTTTTCGCCGGGGCGGTGTGCCGGCAGACGGCGACTGCTATGAGCACGCCGGCAGCAAAGACGAGCCGGTTCGTTTACTTTGCCGCGAAATATGCAACAGCGAAGTTGAGCGGCGTAGGTCCTCACGATCCGCACGATCCGCGCATGGACAAATATCTCAAGCGCGTTAGTTTGGCCGAAAAGATTATTATCGCCTCTATCGCAGCAGCATCCGCGCTAGGCTCGATCTGGAGTGGCCTCGGCCAATTTTTGTGAACGCGAGTAGAAGTCTAGTCCTCGGTGTGCCCATGGAGATCACGATGCGCATCATTGTCATGACCTGTAGCGCGCTCTTACTGGTGGAGGCACATGCGAGTGCTGAGGTCCTCATCACCCCTAGTGAGGCGGCTCAGCCGCCAGTCAGCGATGCCCGTTTAGATAGGCGCGGGGTCACGCGTGGACCGTCCATTAATCAGATATCGCCGAGCCCTAAGGCTACGGTCCACTCGCCTCTTGAGCTCAAGATCAAATTTATTGCGCACAATAACGCGAACATCGATCCGGCGGCTGTCAAGGTGATCTACGAGAAGGAAACGCCGATCGATTTGACAGAACGGCTACGCAAATATGTGAGCAGCGACGGCATCGATATGCCCGACGCCGAAGTGCCGCCGGGTACGCACCTGCTTCGCGTCGAAGTCAGGGATAGTCTCGACCGAAAGTCGGTTGGCGAGGTGAATCTTCTCGTTCAATGATGCGGCCCCCGCCGCAGGATCCGGATTTAAGTCCACATTAGAAGCCGGGATTGGTGACGGCTCGAGTTAGGGACAGGTACACCTTTCCAGGCCATTTGCCGCTTGGAAGAACGGAAAATCCCGCCGCGCTAACCGTTTTGATTATTCGGCACGCCGAAGAGCCATCCAAAGGTATGGCTGGCTGATCCAGCTGCGCTACAATGAGAAAGGCAATTTGTTCGACAGCAAGCGCATCAAAGAACATCTCTTCCAAAACGATAAAGCGTTCGTCCCGAAGCACGAGGCCAATGTCCGCTTTTGGCACAGAGCGGACATCAATAATCGCAGCAAGTCAGAACTCGACGTCTAGTTCTTCGAGCTCATCTGGTTCAAGCTTTGCCGCCGCAGTCCATTCTTTCATGTAGGGATAGTCCATCATCGTGCTGGAATAGCCCGCAGCGTCCTCGTCGAGGGCAACGTCGTAAGTCATAAAGCGAGAACAGACTGGTGCGTACATGGCGTCTGCGGCGCAGGCGCGCTGTCCGAATAGGTAAGGTCCGCCATAAGCATCAAGACATTCCCGCCAGATTGAGCTGATGCGGTCGATGTCAGCGCGGGCCCCCGCCCAGGCTTTGAAACCAGAAAAACGCGCTTTGATATTCATTGGCAAAGCGGAGCGCAGATTGCTGAAACCTGAATGCATTTCGCCGCAGATCGAGCGGCAATGGGCGCGCTGCCTCCGGTCGGAAGGCAACAGGCGCGCATCAGGATTGATTTCGTGGAGATATTCAGCGATCGCCAGCGTGTCCCAGATTTTCAGGTCGTGGTGAGTGAGGCACGGCACCAGGAACGACGGCGACAGTAAGAGCAACTCTGCCCGGATCGAGGGGTCATCGGCCGAGACTTGCCGCTCCTCGAAATCGAGTCCCGCCATTTTGCAGAGCAACCAGCCGCGCAAAGACCACGACCCGTAGTTCTTGCTAGCGATGCTGAGTATGGCTTCGGCCATGCTGATGACCCTCCGTCGAGGCGTGACTTCAAGGACTTACAGGCACCCGGCGGGGAAAGCGGCGGCAACCGAGACCCATCAGTCGTCGCCGGCATGTCCTCTGTGCAGGATGTTCACATTTTTGTCGCAGTGCAACAAGAAATCCACTAGCTTGCACTGAGCCGGGTGGTTTGAGGGCGAGCCTGTCGCAAGACGGCTCGCGCCACTGCGAGCTTGGGGCATTGCTGTATCTCGCCTATCAGATGCAGTCGGACATCATGGCGCCGGTCCGCCGCTGGGCCGGCGCAGCTGCGAACTCGGGCAGCGCGCCGGTCCTTGCCGATAATCCGGCGCTGCGCAATCTCACCGCGGTCTATGAGCTGATCGCGCGGACCGGGCTGTCCCACATGCGGCCGCCCTTTGGCATCGATTCCATCACCGTCGACGGCCGCGAGGTCGCGGTCCGGGAAAAGGCTGCGGCGCGCACGCCATTCGCGACGCTGCTGCACTTCAGCAAAGACATAGCCGCCGCACAGCCGCGCGTGCTCCTGGTGGCGCCGCTTTCGGGGCATTTCTCGACGTTGCTGCGCGCGACAGTACGCACCATGCTGCCGGAGCACGACGTTTTCGTCACCGATTGGCACAACGCACGCGACATCCCGCTCACCGCCGGCCGCTTCGGCGTCGACGAATATACGGATCACCTAATCAAATTTTTGGAAGTAATCGGCCCGCCCGCGCACATTCTCGCGGTCTGTCAACCCTGCGTCGCAGTGTTGGCAGCGGTCGCGGTGATGGCACAGGCCGCAAATCCAGCACAGCCACGCTCCATGACCTTGATGGCTGGCCCGATCGACACCAGAGTGAATCCCACGAAGGTCAACGAGCTCGCCAAGAAGCAGTCGATGGACTGGTTTGAGCAGGCGCTCACGGCTTCCGTGCCATTGCGCTATCCCGGCGCCTTTCGCCGGGTCTATCCGGGTTTCATCCAGCTCGTCGCCTTCATGAGCATGAATATCGAACGGCACGTCAAGGCGCACCGAGAGCTTTACGAGCATCTCGCAAATGGTGAATTCGAAAAAGCCGAGGTTACCAAGGCGTTCTACGACGAATATTTCGCCGTGCTCGATCTCACGGCGGAATTCTACCTCGAGACGGTCCAGCTTATCTTTCAGGACCATGCGCTCCCGCTCGGTCGGCTGGAGTGGCGCGGCCAACGCGTCGACCCAAATGCGATCCGCAAGACCATGCTCTTCACGGTGGAGGGCGAGCGCGACGATATCTGCGCCGTCGGTCAGACGGTGGCAGCGCACGAGCTCTGCGGCAAGCTCCGGCCGTATTTGAAGCGCCACCACCTGCAGGCAGGCGTCGGCCATTACGGAGTGTTCTCGGGAAAGCGCTGGGAAAACCAGATTTACCCGATCCTGAAGAACGTCATTTTGTCGAGCGATTGAGTGCGGTCCCGAGCGCGGCGGTTTACGTTGTTGCCGCTTTGGTCCAGCGGCACCGCAAACTGAATGCCCGTTTTGTGAGCAGCGCAAATGTTCGTTACAAAAACGCTTGGCCTCGTCCAAGCGTTCAGGTAACGATTGGAGGCTCCGCCGTATCGACAACGACGCTCAACCGCGTGTCGGCACCAGATACGGGCGAGCGCCGGGATGTGAGGCCTCTTTCGCGCGGGACCCCCCTCAACGATTGGGGCCTTTTCATTTCGTCTTTCCTCCTCATTCACTAGAAACGAAAATCGGATGCCTGATCGCAGTTTTGCCGCCTCAGTGGGCCTCGGAGGAACACTCAGCACATTTTGTGGTGGGATTGTCCCTTAGGACTCCGTTCCGACCCATACGCCACTCTTGCACTGAGGATCAATTGCGTGGCTGGAAGCGATTCCGATAGAACCATTAAACCGCCAATTAGCGAGGCACAGCTCCGTGCCGCTCGTGCGCCGTTGAAATGGTCGGTGCGCGATTTGTCTGCTCAATGCCGCGTTTCACTGTCAGCAATCGTGCGCGGCGAGAAGGTCGACGGTGCGCCTCCGATGCAGGTGCGAAATCTCGAGGCGATCCGGCGGGCCTTTGAAGAGCATGGGATTGAATTTCTCGGGCTCGACGACGTGAGGCTGCTACCGGGTCATCGACAAAGTGAACCACGAAGGGGTGAATAAAAGTTCCAGGCAGGCTTTTCTTTGAGCGCAAAAATCAATGCGGATGTCCGCTTTTGGCACAAAGCGTACATTTCGCCGCTGAGTTCCAATGTCCGTTTTGGGGGTGAAGCAGACATCGGGCGGACGTTCCCAATGTCCGTTATTGACCCAGAGCGGACATTGGGCTTCCGACTTTGCTGTGACGCAAAAATAAGCGCGGGAGCGGGATGAAACAAAGCCACCGCGAAAACGGCCTCGCCTACAGCCATTGACGATTTCTTGGCCATGGCGGCAAATGTCGTGGTGTGAATACTGCTCGCCACAGAATGGTGAAGTTTCACCCGCAGAGTATGCGCGGGAACAAAGTTCCCAAGTGCATGGTTTTCGGGCCAGGGCTGCCTCATACGATCAATGTCACTGGAAGGTATTGCCGTGGTTCGACCTCGCGGTAAATCCTTGAAATCGCTTGCGCTCGCGGCACTGACCGTGCTGGCGGTAGTCACTTTGGCTCCGCAAGCCCATGCCGAGGGCTTGTTCGATTTTCTGTTCGGCGGTTTTCAGCCGCGGCCGCCGTCGCCCCCTGCGACGCGGTCCTATATCGAGCCGCTGCCCCCGGTCGCGCCGCCCTCGCTCGGTTCGGAGAGCGTGCGCGGCAGTGCGGGCGGCGGGCGCGCCGTCGCCTTCTGCGTGCGGCTATGCGACGGCCAACACTTCCCGATGGAGCACATCACCAATGCGACGCCGGTCGAGACCTGCCGCGCGATGTGCCCAGCGAGCCGGACCAAAGTCTATTTCGGCAACGAGATCGGCGGTGCGGTGTCGCGCGACGGCGCACGCTATGCGGACCTCGACAACGCTTTCCTCTATCGCAAGCAGCTCGTCGCCAATTGCACCTGCAACGGCAGGGATGCTTTCGGCCTGGCGCCGTTCGATCTTTCCAGCGATCCGACATTGCGGCCCGGCGACATTGTCGCCACCAAGGACGGATTTGCCGCCTTTACCGGCAAGAGTGCCAAGGGCGACAGTTTCGCGCCGGTGAAGCCTTCGAGCGTGTCGTCGCAATTGAATGCCGCGGCGCGCAAGCAGCCAAACCAGCCGCTCCAGCCCGTCGAGGCGCCGATTGACGATGATCCAGGCACCATCGCCATGCCGCAGCCGGCGGCACCGCCGATCAGCCCCGGCGCCGGTCAGACGCCGCGCTAAATCGCGAAGTCAAGCTGCGCGCTCGTCCAATTGCGCAACCACAGCTTCGGCGAGCGACAGCGAAGCGGTCAGGCCCGGCGACTCGATGCCAAACAGATTGACGAGCCGCGTCATGCCATGCTCGGCCGGCCCGGCAATCATGAAATCGGCCTGCGGTTCGCCGGGGCCGCGCAGCTTCGGGCGAATGCCAGAATAGTCCGGCACCAGCGAGCCGTCCGGCAGGCCGGGCCAATAGCTGCGGATGCGCGCGTAGAAACTGTCGGCGCGGCGCGGGTCGACCGCGTAGTTTTCTTCCTTCACCCATTCCACGTCCGGCCCGAACCGCATGCGGCCGGCCATATCGAGCGTTACGTGAACGCCAAGGCCGCCGTCGACTGGCGTCGGGTAAATGAGCCGGGTAAATACCGGCCGCCCCGCATAGCCGAAGTAATTGCCTTTGCCGAAGACGAGCAGCGGCACTTGCGCGGCCGGATAGCCTTCGATGCGGCGCGCCAGCGCTTGCGCGCCGAGCCCGGCGGCACTGACGACCGCCTCGAAGTCGAGCGTGCCGGGCTCGCGGCCGCCGAATTGCACGCGCCAGTGCGGCGCCTTGAAGCTCAGGCGCTCGACCGGCGTTGCAAACGCGATCATACCGCCGCGGTCTTCGATCTCGCCCCACAGCGCGCGCATGAAGGCGTGGCTGTCGATGATGCCGGTTTCCGGCGACCACAACGCGCCGATGCAGGACAGTTCGCCCTCCATCGCGCGCGCCGCATTGCCGCCGATCATTTCCGCGCCTTCGACGCCGTTGATCTGGGCCTGCGCTAGAATGGTCTCGACCTTGGCCAATTCCGCGGGACTGGTGGCGACGACAAGCTTGCCGCATTTGCGATGCGGCACGCTATGCGAGGCGCAGAACGCGTAAAGCATCTGCCGACCGCGCACACAATGGCGCGCGCGCAGCGATTCGGTCGGATAGTAAAGGCCGGCATGGATCACCTCGCTGTTGCGCGAGGAAATGCCGTTGGCGATGCCGCCGGTCATTTCGGCGACGGTGACATCGTGGCCGGCTTGCGCCGCGGTGCGCGCAATGGCAAGGCCAATGACGCCCGCGCCGATCACCAGAACCTGCATTGCGTTGTTGCCTTCGTACTTTTTGGTTGTCGCGCTTCGCGCGCGCCTGGAATGACTATATAACAGGCACGCAAAGAGGGGGCCAAAGAGAAGGTTATGTCCGAAACTACGGCCGAGAATATCGTACGCATCTGCGCGCAGAGCGAGATCGCTCCGGATACCGTCAAGGCATTCGATGTCGGCGATAAGCGGCTTGCAGTGTTCAATATCGCCGGCCGCTACTATATCACGGACGACGAGTGCACCCACGCCTCGGCGAGCCTCGCCGACGGCATGCTGGACGGCGAGGTGATCGAATGCGCCGTGCATTTGGGAGCTTTCTATGTGCCGACCGGCGAGGTGAAAGCGCCGCCCTGCGCCATGGCGCTGCGCACCTACAAGGTGGTGCTGGAAGGCGGTGACGTGCTGGTCGATCTCAATCGCGATGCGGCTGGCGAAATGGCGTGATCGTGGCCCGGTTTCGCCGCGGGCCAACACGCATTATAAGATGCACTCTACGAGACACACTAAAGACGATTTGCGGAAATAAACGACTTTAGGAAAAACCCGAGGAACAACGATGTATGCAGGACCCGGCGTGAAAACGAGCGCGGATGTCCCGATTCCGGAGCGGATGAAAGCTTGGGTGCTCGGCAATCCGGGCGAGCTCAAGCTGACCGAGAAACCGGTGCCGGTGCCCAAGCGCGCCGAAGTGCTGGTGCGGATCGATGCGGTGGCGATCTGCGCCACCGATCTTGAAATCATCGATCACGGTTCGCCGGCTCTCATCCAGGGTGGCAAACCGTTCAACAAGAATTTCACTCCCGGCCACGAATATATGGGCACGGTGGTCGCGCTCGGGCCGGGCGTCGACGAGTACAAAATCGGTCAGCGCGTGACCGTCGAAATTCATGCCGGTTGCGGTCAATGCAAGCGCTGTCGCGAAGGCATGTACACCTCATGCCACAACTACGGCCTTAATTACGGCGACCTCGACAAGGGCCACCGCGCCAACGGTTTCACGACCGACGGCGGCTTCTGCGAATACCAGGTCAACAACATCAACACGCTGATTGCGATTCCGGACGCCATGTCGGACGAGGAGGCGGCGCTCGTCGTCACCGCCGGCACCGCGATGTACGGCCTCACCGAACTCGGCGGGCTCGTCGCCGGCGAGAGCGTTGTCGTCACCGGTCCCGGACCGATCGGGCTCCTTGGCGTTGCGGTTGCCAAAGCCTTGGGCGCGCAGCCGGTGATCCTGACCGGAACGCGCGACAATCGCCTCAAAATCGGCCGCGAGCTTGGCGCCGATCACGTGATCAACGTCCGCAATGAAAACGTCGTCGAGACCGTCAAGCAGCTCAACGGCGGCAGGGGTGTCGACTACGTGGTGGAATGTTCCGGCGCGCCCAATGCCGTCAACGAGGCCATTCACATGGTCAATCGCGGCGGCAAAGTGTGCCTGGCGGCGTTCCCGCACGAGAAGACGCCGGTGGATGTTGCCCATATTGTGCGCAACAACATTTATCTCTACGGCATCCGCGGCGAGGGCAAGAGCGCAACGCACCGCGCCGAAGCCTTCATGTCGCAAAAGCGTTTCGACGCCACCAAGATCCACACGCACACTTTTGCACTCGACGACCTGCCGACTGCGATCCGCTACGCCAAGGAGCGCATCGAGGACGCGATCAAGGTCGTGGTCAAGGCGCGTGGCGTCGCCGCCCATCGCGTCGCGGCGGAGTGACGGCTCACACTTTTCTGATACGGAAGATCAGCAGCTTTTTGTCCTTGCGGGTATCTTCGAGTCTATCGCCGGTTTGTTGCAAAAGATTTGGAATATCGATGCCTGCCAGCGGGTCGGTGCATTCGACAATCAGTACGTCGCCGGGCTGCGACTGGCGCAGCGCTTTGCGAGTGCGTAGCGCGGGAAGGGGACATTTCAGGCCGCGCAGGTTGAGCGTCTTTTCGGTCATTGGCTGGCAGTCGTAGAGGCGTGGGAAGGTCTTTATCATAATTGCGATGGCAATCGATTCCAGCGTTCAACGAATTGTGCGGCTGACGCCGCTGAGCGCCATTCTCGCGCTTATCGAAGAGCAGGTCGCCGCCGTGGCGGCCCGCCGCACTGCGCTGGCCGAGGCGGTTGGCGCGGCGCTCGCTTCGGACGTCTACGCGGCCGAGCGGCCGGCGCGCGCCATCGCCTTGCGCGACGGATTCGCCGTCGCCGCGGCGGAAATCGCCGACGCCGGGCCCTATGCGCCGGTACCGCTGAGCTTGATCGCGCGGCGGATCGATGCCGGCGAGGCCCTGCCGAGCGGGACCGATGCGGTGGCACCGCTCGATGCGATTGCGCTGCGCGGCGATCGCACCGAGGCCGTTGCCGTCGTCGCGCCGGGCGAGGGTGTGCTGCCGGCGGGTGGCGATACCGCGCCCTCAACCGCGCTGCGCCGTGCGGGCGAATATTTGCGCGCGCTCGATGCCGCCGCCATGGCTGCGGCCGGCATTGCCGAAGTGACAATCCGCTCGCCGCGGATCGCACTTGCCGGCGCAAGTGCGGCGAAAGCGCCGGTGCTCGCCGCCGCGCAGGCAGCGCTCGCGCATTGTCTGACGCAAGCGGGCTGCTCTGTTCAACACACACCGCGCCTAACCGAGGCGCTCGGAGACAACACATGCGACGCCGTGATCGGCATCGGCGGCACCGGTAGCGGGCGGCGCGACGATGCGGTGCAGGATTTGGCCAGGGCTGGCAAAGTCGAGGCGCACGGCATTGCCGTCTATCCGGGCGAGACGGCGGCCTTCGGCTTTGTCGGCAAACGGCCGGTGCTGCTTGTCCCTGGGCGTCTCAACGCGGCGCTTGCTGTTTGGTTTCTCCTCGGCCGACACCTTGCGGCCGGGCTCGCGGGGGGTGTCATCGCCGATACGCCGGTGACGGCAATTCTGCGCCGGAAAGTCACGTCGGGCATAGGCATGACGGAGCTCATGGCTGTGCGCTGCGATGACGGGATGGCGGAGCCGCTCGGCGCCGGTTATTTGTCCTTCACCGCGCTGGCGCGCAGCGATGGCTGGATCGTGGTCGGAGCCGACAGCGAAGGTTTTGGCGCAGGTAGCGAAGTTGCAGTGCATCGCTGGCCATGACTTTATCTCCGCCGAAAGCAATGACCTCAGGTCCCAAACGACAAGCGGCGAGTGCAACGATCCTCGATGCCGTGCGGCGCGCAGCACGACAGGAGCAGTTTCTCGAAGTCGTATCGGCAACCGAAGCGCGCAAGCGCTTCGAAGCGCGGATCGATCGCTCGCCCTGCGCAAGCGAAACCGTGCCGCTTGCCGCTGCATTGACCCGCGTGATTGCCGCTGATGTGGCTGCGCCGGTCGACGCCCCGCCATTCGATCGCTCCAATGTCGATGGTTTTGCCGTGCGTGCGGCCGATACGCTTGGCGCGACCGCCGGCGCGCCGAAGCGCCTTGCGCTTAATGCCGAGGTCATCGCCTGCGGCGTCGCGCCGGCGATCGCGGTCGCGCCGGGTACGGCGAGCGCCATTGCCACCGGCGGCGTTATTCCGCGAGGCGCCGACGCCGTCGTGATGATCGAGCATACCGAGCTTGTCGAAGCCGGCGCGATACCCACGATCGACGTGCATCGCGCCGCCGCCAGCGGCCAGTTCATTTCCTATGCCGGCTCCGACATAGCGCGCGGCGAGACTTTGCTCCGGCGCGGCGCTTCGATCGGCTCTCGCGAGATCGGCATGCTTGCAGCCTGCGGGCTCGCGGATGTCGAAGTCGTCCGGCGGCCGCGGGTCGCGGTGTTGTCAACCGGCGACGAGCTCGTGCAACCTGGCCAGCCGCTTCGCCCCGGCGGCGTTTACGACAGTAACGGCGCCATCATCGCCGCGGCCGTGATCGAAGCAGGCGGTGAGGCGGTGCCGTTCGGCGCGCTGCCAGACGATGAGGCTACTCTCGAAGGCGCGATGCGCCGTGGGCTCGAATCATGCGACATGGCTGTGCTCAGCGGCGGCACATCGAAAGGCGTCGGCGATCTGTCGCATCGCGTCGTATCGCGGCTCGGCAGTCCCGGGATTTTGGTGCATGGCGTAGCGCTCAAGCCCGGCAAGCCGCTTTGCCTTGCGGCGATCGGCAACAAGCCGGTGATCGTGCTGCCGGGATTTCCGACATCTGCGATCTTCACGTTTCATAGTTTTGTCGCGCCGGTTATTCGCGCGCGGGCCGGATTGCCGCCCGAAGCCGCGCGCAGCGTGAGCGCGCGGGTGCCGATGCGCGTCCCGTCCGAACTCGGCCGCGAAGAATTCGTGCTGGTCTCGCTAGTCGCTGGCGCCGACGGCCTGGTTGCGTTTCCGACCGGGAAAGGCTCGGGCGCGGTCACGGCATTCACGCAGGCTGACGGATTCCTGGCGATCGATGCGCTCGCCTCGGCGCTTGACGCCGAAAGCAAGGTTGAGGTCACGCTGATCGGCGAATCGGAGCGCGCGCCCGATATTGTCATCATGGGGAGTCACGATGTCGCGCTTGATGTCGTGATCGGTGCGCTGGCTGAATGCGGCTTGCGCGCCCGCGTCATCGCCATCGGCAGCCTTGGAGGGGTGAATGCTGCAAGCCGCGGCGAATGCGACATCGCGCCTGTGCACCTGGTCGATGCCGCGACCGGCATCTATAACAAACATCTGCTCGCGCCCGGCTTGAACCTGATCCCCGGCTGGCGCCGCATGCAAGGTTTTGTGTTTCGCTCAGGCGACACACGCTTCGCCGGCCACAGCGCCCAGGCCGCGCTCCAGGCGGCGGTAGCTGATCCCGCTATTTTGATGGTGAATCGGAACGCGGGCTCCGGCACTCGCGTGCTCATCGATAGCATTCTGCGCGGCGCCAAGCCGGTCGGCTATGCCAATCAACCGCGCTCGCATAATGCGGTGGCGGCGGCTATCGCCCAGCACCGGGCCGATTGGGGAATCGCCATTGAGCCGGTCGCACGTCTCTACGGTCTCGGCTTTCTGCCGATCGCGCCCGAGCATTATGATTTCCTGCTGGTCGAGGGCCGCCGCGACCGGCCTGCGGTCCAAGCCTTTGTCGAAGCGCTGCGGGATGAGGCGACACGCGAGCGTATTCGTGCGCTGGGCATGGAGCCGCTTTAATCACTCCAGGGCGCCATGGAACCAAGCATCAAATAATTCCATATAATATGCCATGCGCATTATCGGACTTGCGGGCTGGAGCGGATCGGGCAAGACTACGCTGGTCACGAAAGTGGTCCCGGTGCTGGTCAAGCGTGGGCTCAAGATCGCCACCGTCAAACATGCCCACCACGATTTCGACACCGATCAGCCCGGCAAGGATTCCTGGCTGCATCGCCGCGCCGGCGCCAGCGAAGTCGCCGTGGTTTCGAGCCGGCGCTGGGCGATCATGCACGAACTCGGCGACGAAGCGGAGCCATCGCTCGATCAGGTGCTGGCGAAGCTCAGCGCCGTCGATCTCGTGATCGTGGAGGGCTTCAAGCGCCATTCGCATCCGAAATTGGAGGTTTACCGCGCCGCGATCGGCAAGCCGCTCCTGCATCCGGAGGACGATTGCATTGTGGCGGTAGCGACCGACGCGCCGCTACCGCAAGCGCAGGTACCGATCGTGATGCTCGATGACATTGCAACGATTGCCAATGTTCTGCAGGCCGAAGCGATGATGCGCGAGCAGATCGGAAAAACGGAAACCTTGCCGGGTGCGCCGCGCCGGAGCGAGGCGTAATGGCGCAGCTCAGTGACGATTGCTTCGCTTTCAACGGCCCGCTTCTGCCGGTCGCCGACGCCGAGCGGCTGATCGGGGAGGGCGTCACGCCGGTTTCGGGCAGCGAAAAGGTGCCGTTGCGCGAAGCGGTCGGTCGGGTTGTTGCGGCAGACATTGTCGCGCCCCTCCATCTACCGCCGTTTGATAATTCCGCGGTCGACGGTTACGCGGTTCGCCCGGAAGACCTTGATGGCGAACGCGAGCGGCGTCTTGTCGTTATCGATCGCGTCGCTGCCGGGCATGCCGGGACGCGTCAGCTCAAGCCCGGCGAAGCAGTGCGCATTTTCACCGGCGCGCCGATGCCGCCCGGTGCCGATACGGTTTTCATGCAGGAAGACTGCCGTCTCGATGGTGATCACGTCGTCGTGCCGCCGGGCTTGCAGCGCGGCGCCAACCGGCGTCTCGCCGGCGAGGACATTTGCGCCGGCGCGGTCGCGCTTCGCGCTGGACGACGGCTCAGCGCAGCGGACGTCGCGCTCGCAGCAGCCCTGGGATTGACCGCGTTGGACGTCAGACGGCGGGTGCGTGTTGCGTTGTTCTCGACCGGCGACGAAATCGCCGAACCTGGGTTACCGCTTGCCGGCGCCGCGCTCTACGATTCAAATCGTTACCTGCTCCACGAATTGATAAGGCGGTTTGGCGGCGCGGTCACCGACCTCGGTATTCTGCGTGACGAGCCGAAGGCGCTTGCACGCGCGATTACTGCCGCGGCTGATAGCCATGATCTGGTTCTTACCTCCGGCGGGGTTTCCACCGGCGAAGCCGACTATGTCCGCGGTGTCATAGAAAGCATCGGCCGGATCGTGTTCTGGCGAGTGGCGATCAAGCCCGGCAGACCGGTTGCGATGGGCGTCATTGCCGGTAGCAAAAGCGGCGAAGGCGCCGCCTTCGTCGGCCTGCCCGGCAATCCGGTAGCGGTATTCGTCACCTTTGTTCGCGTCGTGCGCCCCCTTTTGCTGCGGCTTGCCGGCGCTTTGCCGGAGCCGCTGGTCGCCTTGCCGGCGCGCGCCGCATTTTCCTACAAGAAGCGCAAGGGTAGGCGCGAATATGTCCGTGTCACCTTGCGCCGCGCGGCTGATGGCGCGGCCGAGGCGGTCAAATATCCACAAGATGGTGCCGGCGTGTTGACCTCTTTGACCGAAACGGACGGACTCGCCGAGCTCGGCGAAGAGGTGACCAATATCGAACCCGGTGCCATGGTCGCGTTTTTCTCTTACGCGAGTTTGCTGGGCTGATATCTCTCCGCAAGCGCTTCGGCTTTCTCTGCATCTTGCGGGGTATTCACGTTAAAGAACGGATCGAGTGGATCGGTAGACCAGTCGGCCGCTTCGATGCCGTGACGCGCCGTCCAGATTTCGATCTTGCGCAGCCTCTCGGTGGTGAGCGCGCGCCGCAAATCCTCGCGGAGCGAAACCGGCCAAAGACCGACCACGGGGTGCCGCCATTCGCCGGAGCGCGCGCAGGCAAGCGGTGTCTCAGCCGCGATGCGCGCCGCATGCAAGCGCGCCACCAGATCGCGCGGCAGAAATGGACAGTCCCCCGGCACGCTGACCACCCATTCGCATTTCGTTGCATGGGCCGCCGTCCAATCGAGGCCGGCGAGAATGCCGGCAAGGGGACCGGCGAAATCCGGCACACTGTCAGCGACAACCGGCAAATGCGTATCGGCAAAACGCGCCGGGTCACCATTGGCGTTGATGATGAGCTGTGTGCACTGAGCCGTGAGGCAGGAGAGCACGCGCTCAAGGATAGTAACGCCGCCGATCGTGATGCGAGCCTTGTCGCCGCCGCCCATGCGGCGTGCCAAGCCGCCGGCGAGGACTAGGCCGAGAGTAGGGGGAAGTTGAGTCACGACCGAGCTGGATCACTCATCGTGCATTGCCGCTTTGCGCAGATGCTTGGCGCTTTCCTCGGCGACGTAAGCAAGGTCCTGATCGAAGACAATGCGCCGTTCGCCTGCAAGTGCAATGAAGCGCTTGCCGCGGGCGCGGCCAATCAGCGTCAGGTTCGCCTTGCGCGCAAGCTCGACACCCCAGGCGGTGAAACCGGAGCGCGAGATGAGAATCGGTATGCCCATCCGTACTGTCTTGATCACCATTTCCGAGGTGAGCCGTCCGGTGGTGTAGAAGATCTTGTCGGCTGGTGGCACCCGATGCTTGAACATCCAGCCGGCAATCTTGTCCACCGCATTGTGGCGGCCGACATCCTCCATATAGACCAGCGGGCGATCCTTCACCGCAAGGACACAGCCGTGAATGGCGCCGGCTTCGAGATAGAGCGACGGTGTGGTGTTGATCTTATGCGTCAACGCATAGAGCCAGGACGTACGCAGCTCGGCCCGCGGCAGCTTGACATTTTCCAGGGCTTCCATGAGGTCGCCGAAAACAGTGCCCTGAGCGCAGCCTGAGGTCTGTACCTTCTTCTTCAGCTTTTTCTCATAATTGGTCTTGCGCTTGGTGCGCACAACGACAACGGCAAGGTCCTCGTCGTAGTCGACGGAGGTCACGACATCGTTGGGCTTGAGCATGTTCTGATTGAGCAGATAGCCAAGCGCGAGATATTCGGGATGGTCGTTGATCGTCATGGCGGTGACGATCTCCTGGGAATTTAAGAAGATGGTCAGCGCGCGCTCGACCGTCACCGCAGTCTCGATCGCACCGCCGGTCTGATCGACGCCGGTCACCCGCTCGGTGAGGCGCGGATCGTGCGGATCGGGGCGAATGAGATAGTCATCGTCGGGCGCGTTCATGCGGGTAATCTATGATAATGCGCAGAACAGCGGAAGCGCGCAAAAAGTGGGCGCAAAAGAGAAAGCCCGGTTAATGCCGGGCCTTCCCACGCTCACTACGCACTTCGCTTGGCAGTATCAGCCGTGAAGGCCGCCAAGCAGCCATATCAAAATGATGATCGGGATCGGAATACCGAGGAGCCATAACAATAGTCCACGACCCATGACATCCTCCTACTTCACTCCTTCTGGTCTGGCTCGATAACGAAAAGCTGGCGCAATGGTTCCGGGATGCAATTTGCACAAACAAGGTCACGGAACCGCGAGCGCGCTGCCTGAGGGGCGTGGTTTACGGATCGCAGCCGGGACAGGCGGCGGGGTCGGATTCGCGGATTTGGTAACGCGAAACTCCGTCGCTATATTGACTGGTCGATTTTTTCCATAGTGGAGAGGTGGCCGAGTGGCTTAAGGCGCACGCTTGGAAAGCGTGTATACGGGAAACCGTATCGTGGGTTCGAATCCCACCCTCTCCGCCAGTCAAGTTGAGATTATTTGGAAATTTTCGATCATCAGCACTCTACCCATATTGCAAAACCCATAATCTCTCCGCCGCTTCCCGCCGCCCTGGTCGCTCGACGAATTGGAGTGGGTGCTTTGTCGTGCCGTTGCGTGCAGTGGCGCGAGGTGGAGGAGAATTGGTGGTGATGGCAGCGCGCAGACAGCTCATACAGTAGCGGGGTTGGTCCTGCGCATCGGGCAAGGCCCCGCAATCTTTTAAACGCCTACGCCGCGCTTTGCAGAAATGCTTTCAGCCGCGCAAGCAACTCTGAACACTGTGTCCGGTCCATATCGGCTTCCTGGTACAACAGGAACGCATCGATCAGCGCAATCGCACCCTGTCGCGTTGTCGGTACCGTTGCGAGCAGGTCACACAACGCATCACGCCAAGCACCAGCGATTTCCTTGTGCTGCCGTTCCCATTCATCGTGCTTGGTACAATATAGCGGACCCGGCTGGCGTTGCCCCGAAGCAATGAAAGCGTCCCAAGCGGCGAGGCATTTTTCGGCTTTGGCAAGAACCGGATCGCTCATGGCGTCTGCGCGCTATCGTTCGAGCTGTTCCCGACCACTTGGGAAGACAAGGCGGTGGAACCGCCAGCGTAAGTCCCGCCCCGTTGGTGTCCACAAATCGAAGGCTACCGCAGGAACATCGGAATTATCTTGCTAACTCGGGTCAAAGGTTTGTTTGTGTGCGCCAACGCCGGCTTCCCGCCGCCCTGGCCGCGGACGATCGAGTGTCCGCAGATCGATTGCATTGATCGTTCGGCAAGCCGGACAGCGCACCCACAAGAACCAATAGCCCGCCTTGATGGCGGTGCCGATCGTCGGCGAAAAGATCATGGGTGCGCTGATGGCCTGGCGCTCGTTCCAGGCGGCGATCAGGCGCTCGGCATCCTCGAGCACTTGAGCATCGGTCGCGCGTCGGGT
>Ga0209465_10000511_pt1 | contig 17901 bp, 13 predicted proteins | sample PanSoiPlot1MoBio_FD_188321 | JGI IMG/M metagenome (GOLD analysis project Ga0209465, IMG submission 188321) | Tropical forest soil microbial communities from Panama analyzed to predict greenhouse gas emissions - Panama Soil Plot 1 MoBio (SPAdes)... | ecosystem: Environmental > Terrestrial > Soil...
CTGACATTCGATCGCATCCACTGACGTAGCGCCTCGACCGGCTCTGCCTCTTCCTTCAAGCGTTCGGCAAGATGGGCCAATTGCTGCACCTCGCGGCGGTAGACCGCCTCGAACAGGGCCTCGCGCGTGGGGAAGTGGCGGTAGAGCGTACCGATGCCGACGCCGGCCGTTCGCGCGACGGCTTCGAGACTCGCCTCCGGTCCGCCGGCGCTGAACACGGTTTCGGCCGCCGCAAGCACGCGTTCGCGGTTCCGCGCCGCGTCAGCGCGCGGCTTTCGTCGCGCTTTCATGTCCAATGGTTTGATTCCGGCCGGCAATTTCCACCTCTGAAAAAAACGGAGGGTGCCTCCGTTCCATCTCTTGAAAACGGAGGTACCCTCCGTATATGGTGAACAGCAACGCTGACACATAGCACTTCGGTGTCAAGCGATGTCACGGCTCCCAGGGGAAGCCTCTGCGGGGAAAGGCATTCTTTCGCCGAATTCCGTCGATCGACGGACCTCACCATCGCTCTTCATGGAGCACTGCATGAGCTTTTCAATCACTCTCACCGTCAACGGTGTCGCGAGCACCATCGCGCTCGATGATCCACGCGTGACTCTGCTGGACCTCCTTCGCGAGCGTCTGGACCTGACGGGAACCAAGAAGGGGTGCGACCGCGGCCAGTGCGGCGCCTGCACCGTCATCCTCGACGGACGACGCATCAATTCATGCCTTGCGCTCGCCCTCTCTCATGACGGCGCCGATTTGCTCACCATTGAAGGCGTCGCGCAGGGCGAAAGGCTGCACCCGGTCCAGGAGGCGTTTATCGCTCACGACGGCTTGCAGTGCGGTTTCTGCACACCGGGCCAGATCATGAGCGCCATCGGCCTGATCCGGGAGGGCCAGGCCGGCAACGACCCGGAGCGCGTGCGTGAAGGCATGAGCGGCAATCTCTGCCGCTGCGGCGCGTATCTTGGAATCACCGAAGCGGTCCTCAATGCGCAAAAGGCGCTCGCTGCAGTGAGCCGGAAGGAGGTCGCATGAAGAGCTTTGATTATGTCCGGCCGGCGACGGTCCGCGAGGCCGTCGCGGCCGCCGCACTGCCGGGCGCTGCTTATCTCGCCGCCGGCACGAATCTTCTCGACTTGATGAAGGGTGGCGTGACGAAGCCCGACCGTCTGGTCGACATCAGCCATCTTCATGGCCTCGATCGAATCGAGGACCTTCCTGACGGCGGCGTGCGCATCGGCGCGTTGGTCCGCAATGCGGACCTCGCTCACGATCGCGATTTCGCGCGGCGCTTTCCCGCCGTCGCCGAGGCGTTGCTCTCGGGAGCTTCCGCGCAGCTGCGCAATGCCGCAACCGTCGGCGGCAATCTCATGCAGCGGACGCGCTGCCCCTATTTCTACGAGGTCGCCAGCGCCTGCAATAAACGCAGTCCCGGCGCGGGCTGCGATGCCCGCGGTGGCGACAACAGGCTGCACGCCATATTGGGATGGAGCGAGCACTGCATCGCGACGCACCCTTCGGATTTTTGCGTCCCCCTGGTCGCGCTCGACGCCGTCGTTGAGATCGAGGGCAGCGCAGGCCGGCGCGAAATCCCGCTCGAAGCGTTCCACCGCTTGCCCGGCGACGCGCCCGACCGCGAGAACGCGCTCGAGCCCGGCGAGATGATCGTCGCGGTGCGGTTGCCGGCCGAGGCGGCACGTTTCGCGTCCCATGCCCGTTACATCAAAGTCTGTGAACGAACCTCCTATGCCTTCGCGCTTGTCTCAGCCGCCGCGGCGTTGCGCATCGAGGCGAACGTGATCGCGGATGCGCGGTTTGCGCTCGGCGGCGTCGCTTTGAAGCCGTGGCGGTCGCGGGAAGCCGAGGGAATTCTCATCGGCGCGCCGGCCGAGAAGCCGATCTTCCGCCGCGCCGCCGAGGTTGCGCTCGCAGAAGCAAGGCCCTCGGGCGACAACGCCTTCAAGATCGAGCTCGCACGACGCGTCGTAGAGCGGGCATTCGCGCTCGCTGCCGCCGGCACGCCCAAGCGATTGCCGGCACTGCCCGGTTCACCCTTTGCCGCCGTTTCTGGAGTTATTGCCCATGACTGAGATCATGCTTTCACAAACCCCCGCCCACGTTCGGCATGGCTCGAACATCGGGCAGTCGTTCACGCGCCGCGACGGCGCGCTCAAGGTGACGGGTGCCGCTAAATATGCCGCCGACCACCATCCGCCCGGCATGCTCTATGCGGTGCTTGCGGTGTCGAGCATCGCGCGCGGGCGCGTCGCCTCTCTGGATGTTGCGGCCGCCAGGGCCCATCCGGGCATCGTCGAGGTGATCACGCCGGCGAACCGGCCGCCGCTCGCGCAGGATCCGGATGAGAGATCGGATCTCTTCACGTTTCGGCTCGACCTCCTGCAAAGCGACCGGGTCCGTTATGCCAATCAGCCGATCGCCGTCGTGATCGCGGAGACGCTTGAAGCCGCAACGGAAGGCGCCGCGCTGCTCTCTCCGCGCTACGAGATCGAGCCGGCGCGGGTCGGGCTCGATGCGGCGGAAAGCTTCGTGCCGTCGGCCGTCGGCCCTGGGTTTCCGGCGCAGATGCATCGCGGCGACGTCGACGCCGGGCTTGCTGCAGCGACAAGGAAGATCGCCGAGACCTACGAGACCCCAGCGCAATATCACAATCCGATGGAACCGCATGCGATCGTGGCATCCTGGGATGGCGACAGGCTGTCAATCGACACGCCGAGCCAAGGCCTTACGATTGCGCAGGGGCGGCTCGCCGGCTTGCTCGGAATATCGCCTGACAACATTCACATCCGCAGCCCGTTCCTCGGCGGCGGTTTCGGCTGCAAAGGCTTGATCTCCGGACCTCAGGTTCTCGGCGTCATCGCGGCCCGTGTGGTTGGAAAGCCGGTGAAGCTCGTGCTGCGGCGCGAGCAGATGTACGGCCCGGTCGGCCACCGCGCGCCGACGCGGCAGACCTTGCGCCTGGGCACCGACCGGGACGGCAGGCTCATCGCGATCGACCATCACACCAAGACGATGTCGAGCACGTTCGACGATTTCTTCGAGTCGGCTTCCGATGCCTCCCACACGCCCTATGCGAGCGCCGCCATCGCGACCTCGCACGAAGCTGTTCGGGCCGACATCGGCACGCCAATGTTCATGCGCGCCCCCGGCGAGGCGACAGGCTCGATCGCGCTCGAAAGCGCCATCGACCACGTGGCGCAGGCCTGCGGCATGGATCCGTTGGCGTTTCGGCTCAGGAACTATGCCGAGGTCGAGCCGATTTCCGGCAAACCGTTCTCCTCGAAGGCTTTGCGCGAATGCTACCGGCAAGGCGCCGAGCGGTTCGGCTGGGAGCGCCGCCCCCTCGCCCCGAGGCAGATGCGCGACCGTGACGGATTGCTGGTCGGCTGGGGGGTCGGCACCGCGACGTTTCCGGCGTTGATGTTCATGGGCAATGCTAGGGCCGTGCTGCGCGGCGACGGCCGCGGCGTCTTGGAAATCGGCGCCCAGGACATGGGCCAGGGCGCCGGGACTGCGTTGGCGCAGATCGCGGCGGACGCGCTCGGGCTCGAAATCGACCGGGTCGAGTTTAGATCCGGCACTTCCGACCTTCCCGATGCCGGTATTGCGGGCGGCTCCGCCCACACCGCGACCGCCGGCATGGCGATCCACAATGCCGGTGCCGACGTCATCGCCAGACTCGCCGAGCTTGCCACCAACGACAGACGCTCACCGCTGTTCGGCGCCGGCAATGCCGGCGTGACCGCGCGCGGCGGCCGCTTGAGCCGCAGCGACGATGAGAGCCGCAGCGAGAGTTACGCCGACATCCTCGGCCGGGCCGGGCTCGCGCAGATCGAAGGTCACGGTTCGGGCGCGGCCGATGCGGCCGCGCAATCGACCTACGCCATGCATGCGCATGGCGCCGTGTTCGCCGAGGTCAAGGTTGACCCCGATCTCGGGCAGATCCGCGCCACACGCCTGGTCGGCGCCTTTGCGGCCGGACGCATCATCAATCCGCGCATGGTGGAGAGCCAGCTCCTTGGCGGAATGATCTGGGGCGTATCGTTTGCGCTGCATGAGCAAGCCATCATGGATCCGCGGTCCGGCCGTCCGATGAACGCCAATCTGGCCGAGTACCACATTCCCGTGAACGCCGATGTGCCGTCGCTCGAAGCGATCCTGGTCAAGGAGCACGATCCGCACGTCAACGCGCTCGGCATCAAGGGCGTAGGCGAGATCGGGATCACCGGCACGGCGGGTGCGGTCGCGAACGCCGTTTGGCACGCCACTGGAGTGCGCATGCACAAGTTCCCGATCACGCTGGATCGCCTGATCGAGCCTCGGTAAGCATCAGGTCTGCATCGCAGTTTTTTCCTGCGATGCACAGCTCGAGCGCTCGTTCGGCGCTGATCGATGCGGCTGTTCGCTCGCTTCCCACTAATTCCCGATGCTGCTCCGAACGTCGCGCTTGGCCGGCGCCTTCGGGCTGATGTAGTGCAACGGGCAATCCGCCACCCAGCCATCGAATAACCCGCCCTGACAGAGGCCTTCGGCAACGAAGCCGATGTCGACCGTGCGGGGGGCCGGTCCGAGCCCGGCGGTTGCGCGTAACGGTACGCCTATTCGGGGCATCAACGTATGGTTGCAGGCGATAGAGAAAGGCTACGCCGATGTGGCTGACCTTCAAGCACGCGCTGGAATTGGACGCCAACGTGAGCAAGGGCGAGCACGGCAGCCTCGTGGTGTACGATCCGGTAAGGTGATTCACGGCGAACGAAATCCGCTCCGACCGCAACCCCAAAGCGCAGTGATTTTTTTGCCCGCGATGGCATAAAATGAAATCATGAACGAAATTTCAGGTCACAGCACCTTCACCCATCGACCCGCCGATCATCCGGGGGTTCAGTCCGGATCGGTCGGCGTGCTTCTGGTCAATCTCGGCACGCCGGACGCCACCGATGCGGGGTCGGTGCGACGGTATCTGCGCGAGTTCCTCCACGACAAGCGGGTGATCGAAGACGACACGATCGTCTGGAAGTTCGTCCTCAATGCCATCATTCTGCCGCTGCGACCGCGGCGCAAAGGGCTCGACTATGAAAAGATATGGAATCGCGAAAAAAACGAATCGCCGCTGAAAACGATCACGCGCTCACAAGCAGACAAGCTTTCGGCTGTGCTCACACAACGCGGCAAAAGCGCCGTTGTCGACTGGGCGATGCGCTACGGCAACCCGTCGATCCGCTCCCGCCTCTCACAACTCGCGGCACAGGGATGCGATCGGATTCTGGTTGTGCCACTCTATCCTCAGTACGCCGCCGCCACCAGCGCGACCGTATGCGATGAGGTGTTTCGCGCTCTCATGGACATGCGCTGGCAACCGACCTTGCGTGTCGCCGCGCCTTATTTCGATGAGCCTGCCTATATTGAAGCGCTTGCGGCTTCGCTGGAAGCCCATTTGAAGATGCTGGCATTCGCACCTGACCTGATTATCGCCTCATTCCATGGCATTCCGATGAGCTATTTCCAAAAAGGCGATCCCTATTATTGCCATTGCGCCAAGACCACCCGATTGCTGCGCGAACGGCTGCGACTCGACGAGAGTAAGCTGATCATGACGTTTCAATCGCGGTTCGGTCGCGCCGAATGGCTCAAGCCCTATACGGATATGACCGTCAAGGAATTGGCCGCACGTGGGGTGAGGAATCTCGTGGTCATCACGCCGGGCTTTTCGGCCGACTGCCTTGAAACACTGGAGGAGATCGCTGGCGAGAATGCCGAATATTTCCGGCACGCGGGCGGTGAAAATTTCGCCGCAGTTCCGTGTCTCAACGACAGCGAGCCGGGGATGCGCGTGATCGAGGCGGTGGTGCTGCGGGAATTACAGGGATGGGCCTAAAAATGGCAAGAGCGATTTTCTTATCGCGCGCGAATAAATGCGAAAGCCCGCAAACCCAGATACTTTCAAGTCTGACAGGAGCATTATTCAACCAGGTTCGTATGCACTATACTGTCATGGTTCAGCTTGACCGCGCGATTCCGGTAAATCCGGACGGCATGGTCAAGGCGCAAACGAAACTATGGGATCACCTCAAAGCGAAAGCGCTCTGATATGCGGCTAGAAGTGGGTCCAGAGGGGAGTTAGCAATGTTGGGCGGCTACGATATTTTCGTTCTCATCCTCGTCTTTCTGGCCATCCTGATAGTGTTCCTCGGCGTCAAGACGGTGCCGCAGGGCTATAACTGGACCGTCGAGCGATTCGGCCGCTACACGAGAATGTTGCGGCCAGGTCTCAACCTGGTCGTCCCGTTTGTTGATCGGATCGGTCGCCGGATGAACGTGATGGAGCAGGTGATGGACGTTCCGCAACAGGAGGTCATCACCAAGGATAACGCCAGCGTGACGGTGGATGGCGTCGTTTTCTTTCAGGTGTTCGATGCCGCCAAGGCAAGCTACGAGATTGCCGCGCTTGATCAAGCCATCATCAAGCTCACGATGACGAACATTCGCTCCGTGATGGGCGCTATGGATCTCGATCAGATGCTGTCGCATCGTGACGAAATCAACGAGCGTCTGCTGCGCGTGGTCGACGCGGCGGCCGCGCCCTGGGGCATCAAGGTCAACCGCATAGAGATCAAGGACATCATACCGCCGGAGGACCTCATCCAGGCGATGGGGCGGCAGATGAAAGCGGAACGCGAGAAGCGGGCCGAGATATTGACGGCGGAAGGCCAGCGCCAATCCGAGATCCTCAGGGCAGAGGGCGCCAAACAGGCGCAAATCCTGCAAGCCGAAGGTCGCCGCGAGGCCGCCTTTCGCGATGCCGAGGCGCGCGAGCGCTCGGCCACCGCCGAGGCCAAGGCCACCGAAGTCGTAAGTGAGGCGATCGCCAAGGGCGAGGTCGCCTCGATCAACTATTTCATCGCCAACAATTATCTGCGCGCGCTCACGGAGATCGCGCATTCGCCGAACCAGAAGGTCTTGATGCTTCCAATCGAGGTAACCAGCGTGCTCGGCTCCCTCGCAGGCATCGCAGAAATAGCCAAGGAGACCTTCGGCGGGCCTACAAACGGCGGCGGCGGGAAGAGTGTGCCGCCGCCACCGCCGCCCGTTCCATCGGCCGGCGTTCCTGCCATCGGTGCTCCGGCCGTTGGCGCAAAGCCTGTGAGCTGAGGAAACTTCGATGCTGACGGCGCTTACTTCGCTCGGGAGCTGGGACTGGTTCATCGCCGGTGCCGTGCTGCTCGTGCTTGAACTACTAGCGCCGGGCGTATTCATGCTGTGGCTTGGTCTGGCGGCGCTGCTGGTCGGCGCCATATCGCAGTTCATTGACTGGGACTGGCAGGAGCAATTCATCGCCTTCGCGGTGTTTTCCTTCGCGGCGATTCCGCTGTGGCGTCGACTTGCGACGCGAACCCCGACCGATCAGCCGTTTCTCAATCGGCGCGCCGAGGCTCTCGTCGGCCGCATCTTCACGCTGGAAAAACCGATTGTGGATGGGTCCGGCACGATGCGTATCGACGACACCGTATGGCGGATCACCGGAGCCAACATTCCGGCCGGCAGCCGCGTCACGGTGACGGGGGTCGTCGGCACGGCGCTCCACGTGGAGATGATCAGGGATCCGTAAACAGGGATCCGTAAACAGGGATCAGGAAGAGAGCTGCTGTCCGACCGTGTGCACTCGTTCCTGATACCTGATCGCTGATTACTGATCCCTGATCACGCTACCCCGGCACGCAGCAGATCGTGCATGTGAACGAGGCCGACTGCGCGCTCGCCTTCGACCACGAACAAAACGGTTCGCTTCAGCGAGTTGAGAAGTTCCAGCGCTTCGCTGGCAAGCTGGTCGGGACGCACCGTCGTCGGCCCCTTGGTCATGACCTCCTCGACCCGGAAATCCAGCAAGTCCGGTCGCATGTGGCGCCGCAGGTCCCCGTCCGTGATAATGCCGATGAGGTGCCCCTCCGTGTCGGTGATGCCGACACAACCGAAGCCTTTCGCGGACATTTCCACGATGGCGTCGGACATCTTGGTGCCGGCCGGCTTGAGCGGAATCTCGGGCCCGGTGTGCATCAGATCACGCGTGTGTGTAAGCAAGGCCCCAAGCCGCCCCCCAGGATGGAGGTCGCGGAAGTCGAGGGCTGTGAAGCCGCGGCTCTCAAGCAGCGCAATCGCGAGGGCGTCGCCAAGTGCCAGTTGCATCAGCGAAGAGGTCGTAGGAGCAAGATTATGAGGGCAGGCTTCGCGCGCCTGCGGCAGCACAAGGGCAACATCGGCCTCCTTGCCGAGCGTGCTCGCCACATCGGCCGTCATCGCGATCAGGCCGATCCGGAACCGACGTGAATAGTCGATCAGGTTCTTGAGCTCGGCGGTTTCGCCCGACCACGACATCGCAATGATGACGTCGTCCGGAGTAATCATGCCGAGATCGCCGTGGCTCGCCTCCGCCGGGTGGACGAAAAATGCAGGCGTGCCGGTAGACGAAAGGGTCGCCGCAATCTTGCGGCCGATGTGGCCAGATTTCCCCATGCCGCTGACAATGACGCGGCCGCGCGCCGCCCCGATCATGGCAATCGCAGTGATGAAGGCCTCCCCGAGGCCGTCCGCGATCGCGGCGCCGAGCGCGGTCAGACCGCCAGTCTCTGCCTCGAGTGTTCTTAGCGCGCAGGCGACAAGCGCCTGGTTGCGCTCGCTCACCGGTTGTTCTTCGCTGCGCAGCATCGATTTTGGCATGGGAGTGCGGAGATAGGATCAGCCCAACAGGAAAATGCTTTAGCACGTACCAAGGCTGCAGGCGACCGTTCCCCTCAACACGGCGTGAACAGTGGTCTGGGCTTCTCGACCCGATCGAACCGTCAGCCCAGCAGGGACTTGATCTCAGCACGCAGCGCTGGGGCGATGTCGTCGCGCTCCAGCGCGTAGGCGATGTTGGCGGCAAGAAAGCCGATCTTGCTGCCGCAGTCGAAGCTGCGGCCTTCGAATTTGAGCCCGTAGAACGATTGTTCCCAGGCGAGACGGATCATAGCGTCCGTGAGCTGGATCTCACCGCCGGCGCCGCGGGTCTGGTTGGCCAGAATTTCGAAAATCTTCGGCTGCAAGATGTACCGGCCGGTGATGATGAGGTTCGAGGGGGCTTGGTCGCGCGGCGGCTTCTCGATCATTTCCGTGATCTCGAAAGCCTGCCCTTGAGACTTTCCGACTCCCACCACCCCATACATGTGGATGCGGTCCATTGGGACTTCCTCGACCGCGATGACGTTGGGATCGCCTGGGAGGTGTTGGCAGGCATCCAGCATTTGCATCAGGCAACCACGCTGCGCCTGCACCAACACATCCGGCAGCAGCAGCGCGAAAGGCTCGTCACCAACGATTTCGCGAGCGCACCACACCGCATGCCCAAGCCCCAGCGGCTGTTGCTGCCGGGTGAAGCTGGTCTGGCCGGCACCCGGCAAATCGCGCGCAAGGCGTTCCAGCTCGGTTTGGCGATTGCGTTCCGTTAAGGTCAATTCGAGCTCAAACTGCCGGTCAAAATGATCCTCGATGACGCCCTTGTTGCGTCCCGTGACGAAAATGAAGTGCTCGATGCCGGCTTGGCGGGCCTCATCGACCACGTGCTGGATCAAAGGACGATCGACGACTGGCAACATTTCCTTCGGCATCGCTTTGGTGGCGGGTAGGAAACGTGTACCAAGACCGGCGACTGGCAAGATGGCTTTGCGAATGGGCTTCATAAGGATTAGGCAGGCAATCTCATGGTTGATCGGAATTGCAACGGGACACGCTCAATTGCGTGGCCAAGTGGGAATAATTGTGGCGCGCGGGCGTCAAAAAACCGCGACGCGCCTTTGGAACTGCGTTACCCAGAAGACTTATACGACGCGATGCGTTAAGCCTCCATTAACCAAAGTCGAGCGCTAATAGACTCGTCTTTGACGGCGTGGGGGTGCTCGGGTCCGCGGCTGTAGCGCGGGAGAACGGTAATGGGCAGCGGGAAGTCGGTGAGTGGGATGGTGTGCCTGGCGGTCGCGTTGGCTGGCGCGACAGGCGCCGCATCGGCGCAGATCATCGAGCGGCTGTTTCCGTTTCTCGCGCCGAGTGCGCCAGCCACCGATTCGGCTCCCCCAAAGGTCGCCGGGGCACCCGACTGGAGCGGGCAGTCCGGCAGTTCCGGCCATCCGCTCATGACTGCGGAGGCGATTCTCGCGGCCGCGGCAAATTTCAACAATTGCCTGGACAGCCTGTGGCCGGATGCTGCGCGACGCGGGATCACGCGCGAAACCTTCGATAGCCAAACGCGCGATCTTACACCTGACTTGCGCATCATGGACCTGATGGATGCGCAGCCGGAATTCACCAAGGCCTTCTGGGATTATCTCGACCTGCTGGTGAACGATGGCCGGATCAAGCGGGGTCACGAGATTCTGGCGCAACATCGTGCTGTGTTCGACGCGATGGAGAAGACCTATGGGGTCGACCGCCACATCGTGACGGCGATCTGGGGCGTCGAGTCGAATTTCAGCACGTCGGGAGGCGACCGGCCAGTTGTCCGATCCACCGCGACCCTCGCCTGTGTGGGCCGTCGTCAGGCGTATTTCCGCGATGAATTCCTTGCCGCGCTTGAAATCGTCGATCGCGGCGACATCAGCCCAGATCGTCTTAAGGGCTCTTGGGCCGGCGCGTTCGGTCCGACTCAGTTCATGCCGACATCGTTCAAGCGCTTCGCGGTCGATTTCGACGGCGACGGTCGCCGCGATGTGGTCGACTCGGCCGCCGATCTCATTGCGTCCACGGCCAACAATCTCAAGACAGATGGATGGACGCCAAGCCAGACCTGGGGCTACGAGGTCGTCCTGCCGGACGGTTTCAACTACCTTCTGGCCGACAGTTCCAAGATCATGACGGCGCGGGAATGGGAGCGGCTCGGCGTCACCAGAGTCGGTGGCAGGGGCTATCCACGCCCAACCGATCGCGCTTATCTGCTGGTTCCGGCTGGTGCAGCGGGGCCTGCATTTCTGATGCTGAACAACTTCAAGGTGTTGATGAAATACAACCCCGCCGAAGCTTATGCGTTGGCGATCGGACATCTGGCCGACCGGATGCGGGGTGACGGGCCGATCGTGGCGGCGTGGCCGCGCGGCGAACGGGTGCTCACCGCCGCCGAACGTTACGAGTTGCAGCAACACTTGGTGCGCCTTGGATTTGACATCGGCAGCGAGCCGAACGGCCGCATCAACGCCAAATCTCGTAGCGCCATCAAGGGTTTTCAAGTTTCCCAGGGTCTCGTTCCTGACGGCTTCGCGTCGGCCGATTTGCTGGAGCGTCTGCGCCGACCATAGCCAGCCAGCAAAGTTCCCTCTGTCCGGTTGAAAATCCAAGTTCCATCTCGGCATCGCGGTCTTCAATCCGATGGCCTATCTGTGTTAATAACGGGTGGGCTGGGAACGGATGACTTACCGCCAGACTGTCCCTGCGGTCGACATGACTGGAAAATTCGAGATGGTCCGCGGCCTAAGGTTTTTGATTGCCCTCGGTCTGCTCGCTGCGGAAGCGGTGTTGGCAGTGATGTTGCTTGTGACCGCTCCAGCGCCATCAGGCGCCCAGTTTTTCTTTGACTTCCAGAACCAGAACCGCCGGCAGCGCGGACCGTTCGACTGGTTCGAACCAGTCGCTCCGCAACAGCAACAGTTCGAGCGGCCGCCTCCCCCGGTCGATTACTCCAAGGCGCCCGCGCCAAAAAAAACCGATCCTAAGGCGGAAGGCGCCGTGACCACCCCGATCCTGGTGCTCGGCGACTCGATGGCGGATTGGCTGGCGTACGGACTTGAGTTGGCCTATGCGGACTCGCCCGAGATCGGAATCTTGCGGCGGCATCGCACCAATTCCGGTTTGATCAGAACCGAGACCCGCAGTGACCCGCGTGGCGAATATCCCGATTGGCCGCAGGCTGCCCGCGAATTGATCGCGATACAGAAGCCAAAATTCGTGCTGATGATGGTCGGCATCAACGATCGGCGGCAGTTACGCGAAACCGCACAAGTCGCGTCGGTCTCGCGCACCGCCAAGCCAGGCCCGCTGCGGGCCGAAGATCCTGCGGCGTTGGAACTCGACCAGCCGGCGCCGGAAAAGCCTAACGAAACCCAGGCCACTGCGGCGCCCCCGCCGGCGGCCCCTGCCGGCACCAGGAATTTGGAGTTCCGCTCCGATGCATGGAGCGAAGCCTACATCCGGCGTATCGACGATACGATCGCGTCCCTGAAGACCTCCGGCGTACCGGTGTTCTGGGTGGGCCTGCCACCATTGCGAGGGCAAAAGTCGTCTGCCGATATCCCATTTCTCAATGATCTCTACCGCAGCCGGGCTGACAAAGCCGGTATCATCTATATCGATGTGTGGGATGGCTTTGTGGACGAAGACGGCCGCTACGCTCAATATGGCCCCGATGTTGAAGGTCAGACCCGGCGGTTGCGCGCCAGCGACGGCGTGTACTTCACCCAGGCCGGTGCCCGCAAGCTCGCCCATTATGTCGAGCGTGAGGTGCAGCGTTGGTTGACGACGCTCGCCGCGCCGGTCGCCGTGGCAATCCCGGAAGAACCGAAAGTCGAGGCGGCGTCCACCCCCGGCCGCCCGGGCCCGCGTACGCGGCCGCTAGCCGGGCCGGCCGTGCCGTTGACCGCGACGAGGGGGAGCGAAACCGATGGTCTGCTCGGCGGCGGCACCAGCCAGCCGGCGAGCGACGCAATGGCCGCGAAGGTGCTGGTAAGGGGTGAGGCTGTAGCTACCCCGGCCGGCCGCGCGGACGACTTCGCCTGGCCGCGCCGGGGCGTCGCCCCGGTTGGAAGCGACCCTCTGGTGGCGACGACCGATCTGCCGATGACCCCGATGGTGGCCGAGCGTAGTACCGCGACTACTGTCGCGGCGGCGCCACCGGAAGCGGGTGCGACCGCACAACCCGCAAAACCCATTGTCCGCCGCACGCGGCCCGCCTACGCGGAGGCGCAGTCGATCTATCGGCCCGACTACCGGCGGCCACCACCGCAATGGGGCTTTCCGTCCTTCTTTGGTGGCCAATCGCTGTTCGGCGGAAGATGGTGAGCGCTGCCGAAACGGGCACGCACTTCGTTCGCACAAACCTTTACTTCGGCAAGGTGGTGGTGCCCATCAGGAACTTGTCGACCGCATGAGCGGCTTGTCGGCCCTCTCGAATCGCCCAGACCACGAGCGACTGGCCGCGTCGCATGTCTCCGGCAGCAAACACTTTGTTGAGCGAACTGACGTAGTGAATCGTATCGGCCCTGACGTTGCCGCGCGGGTCGAGTGCAACCCCGAGCTCCTTGATCATGCCCTCGTGCACCGGATGCACGAATCCCGTGGCAAGCAGCACGAGATCGGCGGGCAGCTCGAATTCCGTGCCGGGGATCGGCTGGAACTTCGGATCGCAACGCGCGCAGCGCAATTGTTTCACGCTGCCGCCCTCGCCGATGAATTCCACCGTCACCACCGCGAAATCGCGTTCCACTCCCTCTTCGTGGCTCGATGACGTGCGCAGCTTGAGCGGCCAGTCGGGCCAGGTGAGCGCCTTGTTCTCCCGCTCCGGCGGCTTTGGCATGATCTCGAAATTGGTGACCGAAAGCGCGCCCTGGCGGATCGACGTGCCGATGCAGTCGGAGCCGGTATCGCCGCCGCCGATCACGACCACGCGCTTGCCGGTCGCCAGGATCGGCTCGACGTCCTGCGGTTCGTTGCTGACGCGCCGGTTCTGCTGCGGCAGAAATTCCATTGCAAAGTGGATGCCTTTCAGATCGCGGCCGGGAATCGGCAGATCGCGCCCCTTCTCGGCGCCGCCGGTGAGCACCACTGCGTCATACCGGGCAACAAGCTCGGCCGCCGGCAGATCGATGCCGACGTGGACACTGCAGTGGAAATGGACGCCCTCGGCTTCCATCTGGGCGACCCGACGTTCGACGAGGCTCTTCTCCATCTTGAAGTCCGGAATGCCATAGCGCAGCAATCCGCCAGGCTTCGCATGCTTTTCATAGACGTGGACGTCATGGCCGACGCGCGCGAGCTGCTGAGCGCAGGCGAGGCCGGCCGGTCCTGATCCCACAACCGCCACCGATTTGCCGGTCTTTCCCGATGGTGGCTCCGGTCGCACCCAGCCTTGCTCGAAGGCGCGATCCGCGATGGCGCATTCGATGGTCTTGATCGTCACGGGATTGTCATCGATGTTGAGCGTGCACGAAGCTTCGCAGGGCGCCGGACAGACGCGGCCGGTAAACTCTGGAAAGTTATTGGTCGCATGCAGGTTGAGCGCGGCCTCCTGCCAGTTGCCCGCGTACACGAGATCGTTCCAATCCGGGATCTGGTTGTTGACCGGGCATCCGGTATGACAATACGGGATACCGCAGTTCATGCATCGAGCGGCCTGCCGACGGGTTTCAGGTTCCGATAATGGCAGCATGAACTCGCGCCAATGACGAATGCGCTGCTCGACCGACTCATAGTGCCGGTCGTTGCGCTCGAATTCCAGAAAGCCGGTAACTTTACCCATTCGGTCCCCAAGACATCGGCGCTGACCTCGTAGTCCGGATGGAGGGACCGCCGCTTGCTGTCCCGCAGTCCGGGGTCAGCGCATCATCCATAGGACAGGCTGCTCTCGGAGTTCGCTGCGCTCCATCCGGGCTACAGGGAAGCGAACCGCAGCGACCTCGCATCATTCCGCTGCCTGCATCTTGGCGGCTCTTTCTTTTGCGAGTTCCGCAAGCGCACGCCGATATTCGACCGGCATGACTTTCTTAAACTTCGGCAGGAACGCATCCCAATTCCGGATGATTTCTGCAGCACGACGCGAACCGGCAAACCGGGCATGGCGTGAAATCAAGAAATGAAGCCGTGCCGCGTCGTAACGGGTAAGATCTGACATGACATCGACGCCATTATGGCTGTCGAGATCGACCCCGTGATGGTAGGCCTTGGCGTCGATCTCCCCCTCTTCGAGCACGGGCTCAAGCTCGACCATCGCCAAGTTGCACAGTGTCGGGAAGACGCCATCCTGATCGAGCACATAGGCAATCCCACCTGACATGCCGGCGGCGAAATTTCGTCCGGTCTTGCCAAGCACGACCACGATTCCGCCGGTCATGTATTCGCAACAGTGGTCGCCTGCCCCTTCGACTACCGCGATGGCGCCGGAATTGCGCACGGCGAAACGCTCTCCCGCAACGCCTCGGAAATAGCATTCGCCCGAAATCGCGCCATAAAGTACGGTGTTGCCAACGATAATCGATTCTTCCGGCGTAATGCCTGAATTGGCAGGCGAACGGACGACGATACGTCCCCCGGACAGGCCCTTCCCCACATAATCGTTGCCCTCACCCTCGAGTTCGAGGGTGACGCCGCGCGCAAGCCAGGCGCCGAAGCTCTGCCCGGCTGTTCCGGTCAGCTTCACGCGGATGGTGTCGTCGGGCAGGCCGGCGTGACCATAGCGCTTGGCAATTTCCCCCGACAGCATCGCGCCGGCGGCGCGATCAGTGTTCTTGATCGTCGTGACGATCCGCACTGGAGCGCCACGGTCAATGGCCGGCGCAGATTCGGCGATGAGTCGGCGATCCAGTATGCGGTGGATTTTGTGATCCTGCGGCTCGCATTTGAAGATCTTAACCTCGGCCGGCGCATCCGGCTTATAGAACAGCCTGGAGAAGTCGAGCCCCTTGGCCTTCCAGTGGGCGATGACGCGGCGCTGATCGAGCATCTGCATTTGCCCGACCATGTCGTCGAACTTGCGGAAGCCCAGCCCGGCCATCAACTCGCGCACTTCCTCGGCAACGAAAAAGAAGAAGTTGATGACGTACTCGGGCTGGCCGGTGAACCGCTTGCGCAGCACGGGATCCTGCGTGGCGACTCCAACCGGGCAGGTGTTGAGATGGCACTTGCGCATCATGATGCAACCCGCCGCGATCAAGGGCGCGGTGGCGAAGCCGAACTCGTCGGCGCCGAGCAGGGCGCCAACCACCACGTCGCGGCCGGTGCGAATGCCGCCGTCAACCTGCACAGCGATCCGGCCGCGCAGCCTGTTGGTCACCAACGTCTGATGGGTCTCGGCAAGGCCGATCTCCCATGGCGATCCGGCGTGCTTGATCGATGTGAGTGGCGACGCACCCGTGCCGCCTTCGAAGCCCGCAATGGTGACGTGATCGGCACGCGCCTTGGACACGCCCGCCGCGACCGTGCCGACGCCGACTTCGGACACCAGTTTCACGGATACGTCGCCCGCGGGATTGACGTTTTTGAGATCGAAGATGAGCTGCGCGAGATCTTCGATCGAGTAGATGTCGTGATGCGGCGGCGGTGAGATGAGACCGACGCCGGGCGTAGAGTGGCGCACCTTGGCGATGATACGATCAACCTTGTGGCCCGGGAGCTGGCCGCCCTCGCCAGGCTTTGCGCCCTGGGCCATCTTGATCTGCATCACGTCGGAATTGACGAGATACTCAGCGGTGACGCCGAATCGTCCTGAGGCCACCTGCTTGATGGCCGAGCGCATCGAGTCGCCGTTCGGCAACGGCTTGTAACGATCGGATTCCTCGCCTCCTTCGCCGGTATTCGACTTGCCACCGATGCGGTTCATTGCGATCGCAAGGGTGGTGTGCGCCTCGCGCGAAATCGAACCGAAGGACATCGCGCCGGTGGCGAACCGTCGCACGATGTTCTTGGCGGGCTCGACTTCATCGAGCGGCACAGGCGTCCGGCCGTCTTCCTCCGCGCCCTTGACGCGAAACAAGCCGCGGATGGTGAGCAGCCGTTCCGACTGTTCGTTGCATACCTTGGCGTAGGCCCGGTACTTATCGCGCGAATTGCCGCGCACCGCATGTTGGAGCGCCGAGACCGTGGTGGCGTTCCACACATGGTCTTCGCCACGTACCCGGTAGGCATACTCGCCGCCGACGTCGAGGGCATTGCGGTAGACAGGCGAGTCGCCGAACGCGTCGCGATGGCGCCGCACAGTTTCTTCGGCGATCTCGTCGAGGCCGACGCCTTCGATGCGGGTAGCAGTGCCGGTGAAGAACGTCTTGACGAAATCCGACCGCAGCCCGACCGCATCGAAAATCTGTGCGCCGCAATAGGACTGATAGGTCGAGATGCCCATCTTCGACATCACCTTGTACAGCCCCTTGTCGATCGATTTGATGTACCGCTTGATGATTTCCTTGTCTTCGAGCTTCTGCGGCAGATCGCCTTTCATCGCGATGAGGGTTTCGAAGGCGAGGTACGGATTGATCGCTTCCGCGCCATAGCCCGCCAGGCAGCAGAAGTGATGGACTTCACGCGGCTCGCCGGATTCGACGACAAGGCCGACCGAGGTGCGAAGGCCCTCGCGGATCAGGTGATGATGAACGGCCGCACAGGCGAGCAGCGACGGAATCGGGATGAGGTCCGAGCCGGCATTGCGGTCCGACAGAATGATGATGTTGATGCCGTCCCGAACCGCCTTTTCCGCACGACGACACAAGTCTGAAAGTGCAGGCTCAAGCCCGGCAGCGCCTCGATCTGCCGGCCAGACGGCGTCCAGGGTCAGTGACTTGAAATGGGAATCGCTGACTTCGGAAATCGAGCGGATCTTCTCCAGGTCCTCGTTGGTAAGGATCGGCTGACGCACTTCGAGCCGTTTGGTAGTCGAAAGGCCATGGAGATCGAACAGATTCGGCCGCGGCCCGATTATTGATACCAGGCTCATGACGATCTCCTCACGGATCGGGTCGATCGGCGGATTCGTCACCTGAGCGAAATTCTGCTTGAAATACGTGAAGAGGAGCTTGGGCCGGTTGGACAGAGCCGAGATCGGCGTGTCGTTGCCCATGGAGCCGACTGCCTCTTCGCCAACGGTCCCCATCGGGGACATCAGGATTTTGAGGTCTT
>Ga0209465_10000512_pt1 | contig 17896 bp, 17 predicted proteins | sample PanSoiPlot1MoBio_FD_188321 | JGI IMG/M metagenome (GOLD analysis project Ga0209465, IMG submission 188321) | Tropical forest soil microbial communities from Panama analyzed to predict greenhouse gas emissions - Panama Soil Plot 1 MoBio (SPAdes)... | ecosystem: Environmental > Terrestrial > Soil...
GAGCTCGTTGCGCTCGCGCAGGATGCGTTCCATGTCCCCGCTGACCTCGGCTCGTTTCTCCTCGTCGGCCGCGTTGATGTTGTAGAAGTGCGCCTGGCGGCCCAGGCCCTTGATGTCGCTCACGACGCGCTCGGCGTTGGGCAGGGTCGACTTGCGATCGAGATGCACGCCGAAGATGTTCATGCCCGCCCGGGCCAGAGCGAGGCTGGTGGCGGCACCGAAGCCCGATGACGATCCGAGCACGAGGGCCCAGCCGGAGAGCCGAATCGGTTCCGCGTCCGTCGTCATCGCCGCTCGTCTCCTTGTCGATGCAACGCGCGAGCATTCTACCGCAGGATGAGGCGTTCGCGTCGCCGTGCTACGATGGCCCCGCCATGGCGCGTACGGCGGGCATCGTTCTCATCGGCAACGAGCTCCTCTCCGGAAAGGTGGCCGACGTCAATGCCGTCTACCTCTGCCGCGAGCTGCGAGCCCTCGGCGTCGATGTGCGGCGCGTCGTGGTCATCCCCGATGAGATTGACACGATCGCCGCCGAGGTGGCGGAGTTCAGCCGGAGCTTCGACGTCGTGTTCACCTCGGGTGGCGTGGGGCCGACCCACGATGATGTGACCATCGAGGGCGTAGCGCGGGCCTTCGGGGTGCCCGTGGTTCGCGATCCCACCATGGTCGCTGCCCTCGAAAGCTTCTACGGAGGCAGCCTCAATGCCGCGCGCCTGCGCATGGCGGAGATCCCCCAGGGCGCGGAACCCATGACGGCGGACGGCCTGGTCTTTCCGGCGGTGATCATGAAGAACGTCCACGTGCTGCCCGGCGTCCCCGAGCTCTTCCGAAAAAAGTTCGACGGCCTCAAGGAGCGCTTCCGCGACGTGCCCTTTCATCTGGCCAGCGTCTACGTGAGTGCGGGGGAGGGCATCCTCGCCGAGCACCTCAACGCGGTGCTCGAGCGCCATCCCGAGCTCCTGCTGGGCTCCTATCCGGAGTTCTCCAACCCCGAGTACAAGGTCAAGATCACCCTGGAGTCCAAGGACCGCGGCTACATGGAGCGGGCGCTCGGCGACCTGCTGGAGCGCCTGCCCCCGTCGATCCTAGTCCGCGTCCAGCGCTAGCCCACGCCAGCGAATGGGTGGGCGCCTCGCGACGCGGTGCTATCCTGTGTACATGGCGCGGGACTCGGCCAGCCTCGAAGCGGCGTACCGGAACGCGGCGATCACCTGTGGGGCGATGGCCGCGAGCACCCTCCTCTATGCGGTGGCCGTGGCCGTGGTGAGCATCTCCCAGGCTCCGTTCGAGGGCTTTGCCGGACAGACGCAGCCCGCCGGTCTACGCCTCGCCCTCTGGACCATCGCGGTCGTGGTGGCCGGGCTCATCGGCGTCGTCCGCAAGGCGCTTCTCGGCCGCTCGCCGGCGGGTGATCAGGCCGCGCAGGCTCGCCGTCTCGTCTCGACCTCGATCGTCACTGCGGCGCTCGCGGAGGTGCCCGCCGTGCTCGGCCTTGTCCTCTTCATGCTCTCCGCCATGCGGGCCGACTTCTACGTGCTCTTCGTGCTATCCCTCGTCCTCCAGGCCGTGTATTTCCCGCGCCTCGAAGGATGGCGGCAGTGGGCGACGGAGCCCGCGCTGGGATGCTGAGCACGGCCGGATGACGGCCTCCGTCTACCAGCTCAAGTCCGACCCGCATTCGAGCCACGCGGTCATCCTCCGTTCTCTGGGCGAGGGAGGTGGCCGCCGGGCTCTGGACGTGGGAGCGGCCGACGGCTTCCTCTCCGAGTTGCTGACGCGGCAAGGCTGGCAGGTGACCGCCCTCGAGCGCGATCCGGAGCAGGCGGCCAAGGCGCGCGGCCGTTGCCACGAGGTGGTCGTGGCCGATCTCGACGACGCGGCGCCCCCGCTCACGGGGCTCTTCGACGCCATCGTCTACGGCGACGTTCTCGAACACCTCAGCGACCCGCTACCCGTCCTCGTCGCCCTCGATCGAAGCCTCGCTCCAGGCGGCCGCGTGCTCGTGTCCGTGCCCAACATCGCGCACCTCTGGGTGCGCCTGTCCCTCCTCCTCGGCCGCTGGGACTACGCCGATCGCGGCATCCTCGACCGCACGCATCTCCGCTTCTTCACGCGGCAGAGCTTCGTACGCTTCCTCGCCGACGCCGGGCTGGAGGTCGAGGAACTGGTCGCCACCCCGGTGCCTTTGCCCCTCGTCCTCCCTCCGCGCTTTCACGGCGCCGTGCTCGACGCCGTGCACGGGCTCTCCGCCCGGGCGGCGCGCGTCTGGAAGAGCGGGCTCGCCTATCAGCTCGTGGCCGTATGCCGGCGGGCGCGCCCGATCGCCCCATGACCTCCGTGCCCAAAGTCGTGGTGGTGATGCCGGCCTACAACGCGGGCAGCACGCTCAAGCTCACCTACGAGGAGCTGCCCAAAGAGTCGGTGAGCCTGGTCATCCTGGTGGACGACGGCTCCAAGGACCGCACCCTCGAGATCGCCCGCGAGCTCGGACTCGAGATCTTCGTGCACGACCGGAACTACGGCTACGGCGCCAACCAGAAGACCTGCTACACGGAAGCCCTCAAGGCGGGAGCGGACATCGTGGTGATGGTCCATCCCGACTACCAGTACGACCCCACCCTCGTGCCCCAGATGATCGAGCCTCTCGTCAAGGGCGAGGCGGACGTGGTGTTGGGCTCGCGGCTCAAGGGCGGGGGCTCGGCCATCGCCCAGGGCATGCCGTGGTGGAAGTACATCTCGAACCGCTTCCTCACCGGCGTGGAGAACTTCTGCTTCGGCCTCCATCTCTCTGAGTACCACACGGGCTATCGCGCCTTCAGCCGTGAGGTGCTGGAGGCGGTGAACTTCCGGATGAACTCCGACGGCTTCGTCTTCGACCAGGAGATCATCGCCCAGGTGGTGGCCGCCGGCTTCCGGATGGCCGAGATCGCCGTGCCCGTGCGCTACTTCCCCGAGGCCTCCTCGGCAAGCTTTCTCGCCTCCTGCGGCTACGGCCTGCGCATCCTCTGGGTGGTGACGCGGTACGCGCTCCACAAGAGCGGACTCAAGCGCTCGCGCCGGCTCCAGACCTTGCACGGCCGCTACAGTCGGCTCGGCTCCGCTCCCGGACCTTCTCCGACGCGTTGAACCTCGTTCGCCTGCTGGACGCGGTGGCCGTGCTCTGCGGCCTCGCCGTTCTCTCCACTCTCGTCTACTGGTGGTGGCGTCCCGAGGAGGTCTTCCTCGTGTTCCTCGGCGTGCTCGCCATCCGCCTGGTGGTGGCCCCCGTGCCCGTCCCCCACGTCCGCCCGCGCCGCGCCGTCGCGGTGGGCGTGGCTCTCTATGCCGTCTACTTCTCCGCCGTCACTCTCTCGCGCCACTGGACCTTCCGCACGCACGCCCTCGATCTCGGCTACTACGTGCAGCTCACGTGGAACCTGGCCCGCGGCGCAGGGCCGTACGTGAGCCTCCCCGAGATGCACGCCTGGGGCGATCACCTCTCGCCGATCATGTACCTGTTCGTCCCGGCCTTTTGGCTCGCCCCGGGACCGGGCGTCCTGCTCGTGGCGCAGTCGATCGCCCTCGCGCTCGGCGGCCTCGCCGTCTTCGCCCTCGCCACGCAGCGTCTGGGCGACGAGCGGCCCGCCGCGGTCTTTGCCGTGCTCTACCTGCTCAATCCCTCGATCCACGGCATCAACGTGCGCGACTTCCACTCGGCCGCCCTCGCCATCCCCCTCCTCCTCGTCGCCATCTACTTCGCCGAGGCAGGCAGACCGTGGCTTTTCGCCACCGCGGTGCTCCTCACCTTGGCCACCCGCGAGGATGCCGCCATCGCCGTGGTCGGCCTGGGATTGTGGCTCGCTTTCACGAGGCGTCGCTGGATGCTGGGGGGCGTGACCACCGCGAGCGCCCTCGCCCTGCTCATTGCCGACACGCGGTGGATCATCCCGTACTTCCGGGGCGCGCCGTATCCGCACCTCGGGCGCTTCGCCCAGCTGGGTCACTCCGTGCCGGAGATCCTCGAGACGCTCGTCCTCCACCCGTGGCGGGTGCTCACAACGGTGTTGACGACGAGCCGCCTCGTCTACCTCGGCGCCCTCCTCGCTCCCCTGGCCTTCCTGCCCCTGCTGGCGCCGGGGACGCTCGTCGGCCTGGTCCCGCCGCTCGCCGAGAACCTCCTGGGCCAGGATCCGATTCTTTTCTACCACCGGACGCAATACCAGAGCTACGTCCTGCCCTTCCTCTTCGCCGCGGCCATCGCCGGCTACGATCATCTCGCGCGGCGCCAGCCCGGTCCGTGGCCGAAGGGCGTGCTCGTGGTCGCCCTCATGGCGAGTCTCGTGCTCTCCGCCAGCGAGGTGAACGATCTCGCGGCCGCGCGGGCGTGGCCCACCGTCGAGCATCGTCAGGCGCACGCGGTGCTCTCCCAGGTGCCTGCGAACGCCGTGGTCTCGGCGCAGGATCCCTACGTGCCGCATCTCTCGCTGCGACCGCTCATCTTCGTCTTTCCCGTGGGGATCGAGAAGGCGGACCACCTCGTGCTGAACACCGCCACGTATCCATGGCGGAAGAATCGAGACGTGACGATGCAGCGGGAGGGCGACACGGTGAGCATCACCAACGGCGTGGGCGGCCCCACGTATCACTACGTGGTGGCGGCTGAGCAGGGCCCGATCCTGCTCCTACGACGGCGCTAGGCGGGCCTATTCGCGAAGCTCCGAGCACGAGGCGGGCTGGGGCCCGTCGTCGGGGGGAGGGGCTCAAATGTTCCCGCTCCGAGCGCGGAATTTGCCCGCGCCAGCGAAACCTCGGGGAGGTTCGGAAGGGGGCGATGCCCCCTCCGAGTGTCCTAGGCGGCAGAGAGGATGGAGCGCACGGCCACGAGGGCCGACTCGAGGGCGCCCTGCATCCAGGTATGAGACAGGGAGGCGTGCTCGCCCGCGAAGTAGATGCGCCCTTCTGGGGCGATCACGTGGCGGTGGAGCTCGCTCCACTGGCCGGGCGTGAACCAGGCGAAAGCGCCGCCGTTCCAGCGATGATTGTCCCAGCTCCAGCTCGCGGTGCGGCGCACCTCGTTCGGGCGCGCGAGCTGCGGATGCACACGGGAGAGATGGGTGAGGGCGAGCGCGCTCCGCTGAGCATGGGGCAAGGTGGCGAGCCGGCGCGCCGTCTGGCCCCAGGTGTAGGAGGCGAGGAAGACGGCGGGCGCCGCGGAAATGCGCGGGTCGCGCCCCGCCGCATTGTCCGAGGGATACCAGGTCGTGCCCGTGGGCAGGTCGGTGTAGGTGCCGCCGCCGAAGATGTTGTCGTCCTGCTCCCAGAAACGCCGGCGCGTCACCGCGAGCACCTTGGTCGCGGAGTCGTAGCTGAGCTCCCGGATGGCGCGTTGCTTGAGCGCGGAGAAGGCGGGCTCCACCTCGAGGCGCGAGAGCACGGGGAAGGGGAGGGTACAGAGCACGAAGTCGCCGTCGACGCGAACGAGCTTGCCGTCCTTGTCCCGGTAGATGGCGGCGGCGCGCCGTCGGCTCGTGTCCTGCTCGAGGCGCACCACTTCGGCGTTCATCCGCGGCTTCGACTTGAGCCGGATGAGGAAGCCCGCGGGCAGCCGGTCGATGCCTCCCGCGATCTCGTCGAAGCCTTTGGTCCACAACCCATACTGCTCCTCCCGCAGGTACTCAGTGAGCGCGCTGCCGAGGAGGGCCTCGATGCCGTAGGTGACGGTGAGGTACTCGATGGCTTCCGGGGAGAGGCCTTCTTTCTCGAAGAGCTGCTGGAGCGAGTCCTGATCCAGAGCGCGCACGGCGGGGCTGGCGGGGGTGACGCTCGAGAGCTCGGCGCGCTCCTCCGAGCTCAGCGACTGGAGCCGCTTCACCAGCGTGGCCGCCCAGAGATCGTAGGGGTCCTTTTCGCGCTCGGAGTCCTTGAGGGCGTACGCCTCGTTGAGCTTGGAAACGTCCTTGATGCGCTCGCGCCGACCTCGTACGAAGTAGAACGCCTCGGGATTCGTCTGGACGAACGGATTTAGGATGAGGCCGAACTCGGAGATGTAATGGCGCGGCAGCGCATGCCCCTTGGGAATGCGCATGGCCCCCGCCTCGCCGTAGAGGCCGGCGTCGAAGCGCAACGTGCGCGCGCGCCCACCGACATGCGTGGTCTCCGCCTCGAGGATGGTGCAGGTGTGACCGCGCCGCTCCAGCTCGAGGCCCGCGCAGAGGCCAGCCAGGCCCGCGCCCAGAATCACCACGTGCACGTTGCGCGCGGGCTGGGCGATGGCGCGGAGGTCGTGCAGCGGCGCGAGACCGAGGGTCGCCCCCGTCGCGATGCCGAGGCGGCGCAGGAATTGTCGGCGGGTGAGAGGAGGGGCGGGCGTCAGGGGCATGAGTGTCCCTCGCACACGTTCTCGCGAGGGACGCGGGCTTGTCAAGCGTTGACCTCATGCGTGCCCTCTGGCAGGATCGGCGCCATGCCCCGTGGCCCGGTCGGCCGCAGATCGCGAGGATTGACGTGACCTTATCGCCCCTCGAAGCAGCCCGGAAGCTTGCTCCACGCATCCGATCCAGCGCCGACGAGATCGATCTCGCGCGCGAGCTGCCCCGGCCGCTCTTCGAGGCTATGGCCGACGCCGGCTTGTTCCACGTCGCGGTGCCGCGCGCCATCGGCGGCCTCGAGATCGATCTTCCGACCTACGTGCAGGTGATCGAGGAGTTGGGCAAGGCCGACGCGAGCACGGGCTGGGTCGTCAATCAGGGCGCGATCTACGCGACGTATTCCGCGCGCATGCCAGCCGCGCAGGCGCGCGCGATCTGGATCGATCCGCCGCGCGCGGTGGTGGCAAACACGCCCGCGGCTACCGCGAAGGCGGTGGTGGTGCCGGGCGGCTATCGGGTAACTGGCCGCCAGGGCTTCAGCACCGGCTGCCGACACGCTACGTGGGTCGCCGCCCACGCGCAGGTCATCGAGAACGGCGAGGTGCGGCTCGATCGCGGCGAACCGGAGATGCGGTATCTCTACGTGCCGGTGGGAGAAGCGGAGCTGCTCGACACCTGGCACGTGCGCGGTATGCGGGGCACGGGCACGCACCACTTCGCCGTGCACGACGTCTTCGTGCCCGCCGAGCGCAGCGTGCTCTCCGCCACCGCGCCGCTCTTCCACGACGGGCCACTGTACAAGATTCCGCGCACCCTCGCCTTCGCCTCCGGCGATGCCGCGGTGGCCCTCGGCATGTCGCGGAGCTGCCTCGAGGCCTTCTACGACCTCGCCGGTTCCAAGACTCCGCGCGCCGTGCCGGGGCTGCTCCGTGATCAGTCGATGACTCAGGTCGGGGTGGGCCACGCGGAAGCCGCCCTCCGCTCCGGTCGCGCCTTCCTCATGGAGGCCGTCTCGGACATCTGGCACGAGGCAACGACCGCCGGTGAGGTGACCCTGGAGCGCCGCGCCGCCCTCCGCCTGGCCACCACGCACGGCATCCGGCTCGCCGCGCAGATCATCGAGAGCGTCTACAGCCTCTCCGGCGCCACCGCGGCTTACGACGGCAACCTGATCCAGCGCCACTTCCAGGACATCCACGTCATTACCCAGCACCTCCAAGGGCGCCCAGCCCACTACGAGTTGGTCGGCCGCCACTGGCTCGGCCTCCCCGTAGACCAATCCCGCCTCTAAGGCACGGCACGAGAGGAGGCCGCGGCTCGCGCGACGCCGAGTGGGGAAGTCTCGCGCAGCACCGAGAGACCCGCGCCATCGCTGAAACACCAGGGGAAAACGTGCCTGGCCTGGACGGCGCCCAAGAAGTGTAGACGGACGGGTGGCGCCGGGGGGAGGGGAGTGCGGCCGGCGGAGTGGGACCCCCTCGTCCTGCGCGCAGCCCGCAGGGCTGCGATTCAGGCGAGCGGGTGACGAAGCTGGCCGCACCCCCTCCCTCCGGCGACAGGACCCGTCCGCCGCGCGCCCGCGATCAGCAGTTCCGCGAGGCCTACGAGGGGTAGCTCTGCGAGTACACTGACGGCCAGCGCGGCGAGCACGAGGTCAGCAGCTCCGCGAGCAAACGGCTAGGAAAACGCCGGCATCACCTCGCGCGCAAAGAGGTGCATCGACTTCAGCACCCGCTCATGCGCCAGATCACCGAACCAGAAGCTGCAGTTGAAGTGGCTGATCCCCACCAGCTCTTGCACACGCCGGAGCTGCCGGATGCACGTGTCCGGCCTGCCGATAATCAGGAAGCGATCCAGGAGATCGTCGATGTCCGGCTCCTTGGGCGCGGGCACCGCGATGGCGCGCCCGTTCTCCACGCGCTCGTAGTGGTGGCGCAGGCTCAGGGTCACGCGCATGTTCCAGCGCGCCTCCTCGGCCGCCGCGCGCGCGTCTTCCTCGCTGTCCGTCACGTACACCGCGCGCTGCACGCCCACCTCCGGCGTCCGCGGCAGACGCAGCTCGGCCACGTAACGATCGAAGAGCTTCCGGAACTCCGCCATCCGCTCGATAGGCACGCCGAACCCGCCCGTGAGCACGTTGAAGCCGCGCCGCACCGCGGCCTCCACCGACTCCGGGCTCTGCGCGGTGACCCAGATCGGCGGGTGCGGCTGCTGCAGTGGTTGGGGAAAAACCGACGTCTCCGGGATCTTGAAGAGCTTGCCGTCGTAGCTGAACGACCCGCCGCCCAACGCCTTGAGGATGATATCGACCGACTCTTCCCAGCGCGCCCGCGCCGTGTCGAGCTCCAGCCCGAGCCGCTCGAACTCGTAATACTGGTAGCCGCGTCCGAGCCCGATGTCCACGCGCCCGTTCGCGAGAATGTCGAGAGTGGCGATCTCCTCGGCGACCACCAGGGGATGGTGGAGAGGGACCACGATCACCGCCGTGCCCACCCGGAGCCGCGTGGTACGGGCCGCGATGTACGTGGCAAGCTGAGCAGGCCGGGAGACGTAACCGTAGGTCGAGAAGTGATGCTCGGCCAGCCAGATGTTGCGGAAGTTCAGGGTCTCCGCGGCCTGGGCCATGTCCACCGCCCGCGCGTACATCTCGGGGGAGGGGCGGGCCGACGGCGATTGCATCAGCAGGAATGTGCCGAACTTGATGGTCATGTCGCCGTCACCTCGTCGATCGGAACGCGGGATGGGGAAGCCCGGGCGTCTTCACGCGAAGCGCGTACACGGAGGTCCGCGCGGTGAGAAAGAGCGTCCGGAGATCCGGCCCGCCGAAAGCCAGATTGGCGGGCACCTCGGGGGTCTGGATGATGCCGAGCCGCTTGCCCTCCGGGGAGAACACCCACGTGCCACCGGGACCAGTGCAGAAGACGCGCCCCTCGGTGTCTACCTTCATGCCGTCGGGCACGCCGTCCGTCTCGTCCGAGGACATGTCGGCAAAGATCCGCCGCCGGACCATGCGCCCCGCCGCGTCCAGCTCGAGGACGTGGATGTACTGGGCCCAGCGAGTGTTGGCCACGTAGAGGAGCCGCTCGTCGGCGGAGAAGGCGAGGCCGTTCGGATACTCGAAGTCCGCCACCAGGCGGGTCGATCCGTCGGGCCCCACGCGGTACACGCCGGCGTAGGGCAGTTCGCGCTCGGCGAGGGGCACGCGCAAGCCGGGATCGGTGAAGTAGATGCTCCCGTCGGACTTGCAGACCACATCGTTGGGGCGATTGAGCCGCTTGCCCTCGTAGCGATCCATGAGCACGTCGACGCGTCCGTCGGGGCCCATGCGCGTTACCCGCCGATTGTCGCCCTCGCAGAGAACGAGGCGCCGCTCGAGGTCGAAGGTGGTGCCGTTGCCGCCGCCCGTCTTATCACGCACCATCTCGGGGGCGCGCCCCGGCACGATTCGGTAGAGCACGCTCGACCGCACGTCGACGAAGTAGTAGAAGCCGTCCGGGTGCCAGAGCGGGCCCTCGGTGAAGACAAAGCCGGTGGCCAGGCGCTCCGCCTCCCGGGTCTCGAAGATCGCCGCCAGCTCGTCGTTCATGCTCTTCCTCTCCTCGCGGAGAAGCCGCGCCCTTCACGGCCGCTTCAGCCGGACCTCTTCGAGGGGCGCCGACCACGGATAGGGGTTGATGAGCATCAGGGCCGGCTCAGCCACGCGCGGTCCGATGCCGCTCGGCCAGATGTACTCGAAGATGGGCCCGTAGCGCACACGCTCGTACACGAGGCGCTGGATCTGATGCAGCATCGCCTCGCGCTTTTTCCGGTCCGTCTCCGTGGCCTGCTGCTTGAAAAGGGCGTCGATGTCGGGATAGCCCCCGTAGGCATAGGCTCCGTCGCTCGGGATGACTTCGGAAAGACGGGAGGCCGCGTTGCCGTAGAGCGAGCTGGTGCATACGCACACGCCCTTGGCCTTCTTGGAGGCGATCAGGGTGAAGTAGGCGCCGCGCTCCATGGAGCGCATCCTGAGGCGGATGCCCACGGCCTGGAAGTAGCCGACGATGGCCTCGCCGAGCGAGAAGTAGGGAGGGAGCTGATGCAGCTCGCCCGCCTCGAAGCCGTTGGGATAGCCCGCTTCGGCGAGGAGCTGCTTGGCCTTGGCCGGGTCGTAGGGATAGGGCTCGAGAGGCAGGGCGAACTCGAAGGTGCGGGGCACGTGGTTGCCCGCCGGCTTGGAGGCGCCGAGCGTCTCCGCATCGCTCAGCGCCTGGCGGTCGATGGCGTAGTTGGCGGCCAGACGCACACGCCGGTCGTTCCACGGCGATTTGGGATCCCACTGGTCGAGAAAGTCGAGATACCAGATGGCGATGCCGCCCGAGAAGGCGAGGCGGAGATTGGGATCGCGCTTCACCTCGAGAGCCTGCGGTACTTCGAGGAGGTAGGCCACGTCGACCTCGCCGCGCTTCAGCATGGCCAGCCGCGTAGTGCTCTCAGGCACGCTCTTGAAAACGAGACGCTTCACTGACGGCATCTTCCGCCAGTAGCTCTCGTTGGCCTCCATGATCAGCTCCACCCCGGGGGTGTGACTGACGAACCGGTACGGCCCCAGCCCCACGGGCGCACGCCGGAAGCCGTCGTCGCCCACGCGCTCGACGTACTTCTTGGGCACGATCCATCCCGCCCCGGACACCATGGTGCCGTAGTACGTCATGAAGTCCGGCCATGGCTCGTGGAGGACGAAGCGCACACGCGTGGGCCCGACCACCACCACCTCGCGCACCTTCTCGTGCAGGATCTTCGAGCCCTTGGCGCGGTGGAAGCTCCACTTCACGTCTTCCGCGGTGAAGGGGTCGCCGTTGTGGAACTTGAGGCCTTCCCGGAGCTTGAACTCGTACACGCGCTGGTCGGCGCTCACCGTCCACGATTCGGCCAGGCTGGGCGCCATGAGGTTGCCGGGCATGGGCTTGACGAGCGCGTCGTGCAGAGCGTAGAGGACCCAGAAGGGCGTGAGCTGGCCCGATACCTCACCGGGGTCGAACCAGAGAGGCGACAGGGTCACGTAGAGCGCCCAGCGCATCTCGCCCTCCGGCTTCTGCTGCGCCTCCGCGGGGTTCGTCCAAGCCAGGAGCAGCATCGTGCACGCGAGGGCGAAGCCTCGCCCGACGCTCGGTCGGTGGCTCATGCCCGCTCCGGTGCGAGCGTCAGTCCACGCTGTCGATGGCCCATACCCACTCCCCTCGAGCGTCAGTTGCGGCGATGCCCGTATAGGAGTACCACATCTAGTAAAAGCCGGGATGGCGTCGGGAACGGGCGCGCGGCCCGCCACGGGCCAGGATGCGAGCGGGACGATGACCAGAATGGAGCTTGAGAAGTGGCTCCTCCGTCACAACTTCACGCAAGCCCCCGCGGGCAAGACGAGCCACAGGCAGTTCGTCCTCGGTAGCTGCAAGGTGACCGTCCCCGGCCACGGTCCCAAGGACCTGAGCAAGAAACATCTCGGCATGATCCTGCGCCTGCTCGAGTCCGTCGGCTTCGACCGCGCCACCGTCCGCCGCGAGTGGGGTGACGTCTGACGCGATCACCCTCCGGGGCATCCGTGCATCGCCGCGTGAGCAAGTTCGGGAGTCTGGGGATGATCGCGGTCCTGGCGGGGCTCGCACTCGCCGCGGGCGCGGAGGTCGTGGTCGTCGAGGACTGGACCCAGCCTCTGCTGGGGGCGCGCGGGATTCCCACGGGCTGGCGTCCATACGAGACCATCGGGGGCAGGCCCGCCTACGACTTCACCGTGGTCGAGAGCGACGGCCGGCGGGCCCTCCTGCTCAAGAGCCATGACGACCACTCGACCATTGCGCGGGAGCTCCACGTCGATCTCCGGGCCACGCCCATCCTGGAGTGGAGCTGGAAGGCCGTCCAGCTGCCCGCGGGAGGGGACATCCGTCGCAAAGAGACGTCCGATCTCACCGCGCACATCTACGTGATCTGGCCGCGCTTTCCCGCCATGGTGCGCTCACGTCTCATCGGCTACGTGTGGGACGCCGCGGCCCCCGTGCAGACGGTGGAGAAGAGCCGCAAGACGGGCAGCGTGCACTTCTTCGTGTTGCGATCGGGGCCGGGAGAGCTCGGTCGGTGGCTGACCGAGCGCCGCAACGTCCTCGAGGACTACCGTCGGGTCTTCGGGGAGGATCCCGAGGATCCGCGCGCGCTCGCCCTGTCCATCGACACGAACGACACGCACTCGGAGGCCGAGGCGCTCATCGGCCGCATCGCCTTCCTGTCGGCCGGAGCGCCCCGGTAGCGTCCCCTCGACGCGAGCACCTGCTCTAGGTGTTCGGCGGCGCCGCGCTGATGTCGCCGAGCGCGGAAAGCCGGTCGCGCTCGACCGCGAGATCGCCGATGGAGACGATGCCCATCACGGAGCCGCCGTGGTCGACCACCGGGAGGCGGCGCACCGCCTTTTCCCGCATCAGGCGCACGGCCTGTCCCACGCTCGCCTCCGGCTCGATGGTGGTGAGCTCCCGGCTGCAGATGGAGCCCACCGGAGTGCTCTCTGGATCCGCTCCCTCAGCCAGCGCGCGCACCACGATGTCGCGGTCGGTCAGGATGCCGAAGAGCCGCTCGTCCTCGAGGACGATGACGTCGCCGATGTCGTTGCCGCGCATGATCTGGGCCGCTTCGAGTACCGAGGCGGTGGGAGAGATGACGCAGGGATTCGGGCTCATGACGTCTCTGACGATGAGGTCCATCGCTCGTCCTCCTCTAGTCTGACGTGAGGGAATCGGGCGCTCAGGGTCACCGCTGGGTTGTTGCAATGGACGTGCCTCGGTACGCATCGGGTGCCCGCGCGCATCGGGTAGCTTTGACCTGACGCGCGGCGGCGTTGTTCCGACGGGGGGCGATCATCAGGGATGGGGTGCTATCCTACGGGCCATGAAGACACGACGCGAGACGGACAGCATGGGCGCCATCGATGTTCCCGCCGACCGCTACTGGGGCGCGCAGACCCAGCGCTCGCTGGAGCATTTCAAGATTGCCGGGGAGCGCTTTCCCCGAGAATTGATCCGAGCTTTCGGCCAGCTCAAGCGAGCGGCCGCCGAGGTCAACGCCGAGCTGGGCCTCCTCCCGAAGGACGTGGCAAACGCCATCGTCCAGGCGGCCGACGAGGTGACCACGGGGAAGCTCGACGATCACTTTCCGTTGGTGGTCTGGCAGACGGGAAGCGGTACCCAGAGCAACATGAACGCCAATGAGGTCATCGGTAACCGCGCCATCGAGCTTCTCGGTGGCCAGCTTGGCTCGAAGAAGCCGGTGCACCCGAACGACCACGTCAATCGCTCCCAGTCGTCCAACGACACCTTCCCCACGGCCATGCACTTGGCGGCGGTCAGCGAAATCGACGGTCGACTGCTCCCCGCGATCCACGCTCTGCGCGACGTGCTCGACGAGAAGGCGCGAGCCTTCTCCGACGTGGTGAAGATTGGGCGCACCCATCTCCAGGACGCCACGCCACTGACCCTCGGACAGGAGATCTCGGGCTGGGTCGCCATGCTGGATCACTGCCTCGCCTTGATCCGGACGACTCTACCCGGTCTCTACGAGCTCGCCATCGGAGGCACCGCCGTCGGCACCGGGCTCAACGCCCCCGCCGGTTTCGGCGAGAAGGTAGCGGCGCGCCTGGCCGTGCTGACGAGTCTGCCCTTCACGAGCGCGCCGAACAAGTTTCAGGCGCTCGCGTCCCACGAGGCACTCGTCTCGGCGAGCAGCACGCTCAAGACTCTCGCTACGTCGCTGACCAAGATCGCCAACGACGTACGCTGGCTGTCCTCTGGCCCCCGGGCGGGCCTGGGCGAGCTGCGCATTCCGGAGAACGAGCCCGGAAGCAGCATCATGCCCGGGAAGGTCAATCCAACCCAGTGTGAGGCGATGACGATGGTCTGCGCCCAGGTCATTGGCAACGACGTGGCCGTGACCATCGGAGGCGCCTCCGGGCATTTCGAGCTCAACGTCTTCAAGCCCCTGATCATCCACAACGTGCTCCGTTCCATCCTGCTCTTGTCCGACGCGTGCGACTCCTTCCGCGAGCACTGCGCGGTGGGCATCGAACCCGATCGCAAGCGCATCGCCCGCCACGTGCACGAGTCCCTGATGCTGGTGACGGCCCTCGCACCGCACATCGGCTACGACAAGGCCGCGGAGATTGCCAAGCACGCTCACCACAAGGGCATGACCCTCCGGGAAGCAGCCCTTGCCCTCGGCTACGTGTCACCAGAGGACTTCGACCGTATCGTGCGTCCCGAGGCTATGGTCGGACCTGACCCCGACACGGCGTCCTGAAACTGGGGGAGCGTCCTCAGGGTCGGACCAGCTCCACCAGCTTCGTCAGCACGCGCTCCGTCAGGGAAACCTTCGCTTGCGCGAGTTCCTCGCCCAGGCGCACGAGCTCGCCTCGCCCGAGGAGCTTGCGGGCCCGCGGAAACATCTCCGTCTCTTCCTCCTCGGCGTGATGCTCCACGAGGTCCTTGAGGACCTTGGCCTTGGCGGCGAACGTCTCGGAGGCGGGGTCGGCACTCTTGAGCTCGGGGAGCACGGTGTCGACCACGTGATGCTCCTCCTGCGCCTCGAAATAGAGCTTGCGGTCCTCCGCCTTCTCCGTGGCGTCGCGGAATGCGGGATAGAAGATCTGCTCCTCGATGGTGGTGTGAATCTTGAGCTCACGCTCGATCTCCGCGAGGAGCTCCTCCCGCTCGTGGTCGCCCGCTCGGAGCTCTCGGCGAGCTGGGCGAGGAGCCCGCGCACTTTGCGATGATCCTCCTTTAGGAGGGAGAGAGCGTCCTTCTCCGTCGGATGCTTCCTGGTCCTGGGCATGGGGACTCTCCTGTTCGTCGAAGATGGCCGACGTGTACACGGACCAAGCAAAGCACATGCCCGCGTCGCCCGCCTCCGCCAAGTGATTCACCTCGGTAATTCATTCCGTGTCGTACGCGCCCACAAGTCGGGAGAGGCCTCGACGGCTTCGCATGGGGACGCGGCCCTGCCTGGCACCGACCTTGCGTTTGGTCGTGAACAAGGACATCAAGGGAGCGGTGAAGGAGTGGTGGAGGCGGGGGCGGCGAGGAATTCGAGCTGCGTCGGCGTTCGGCCTGATGGCCGCCACGCGGGAGGGAATCATGCGAGCAGCGAGTCTGGTTCTGGTATCCGGTGCCCTGGCCATGTCGCCCTCCTTCGCCGACGCTCAGGTCGCCGGCTCGACCAAGCTCGGCGTCGGCATGGTGGATGTCAAGCTGGTGGCGGTGGGATGGAGCGCGCGGAAGGACATCATCGGCAAGACGGTGTACAACGAGAACGATCAGCGGGTGGGCACGATCGAGGATCTCATCGTGGCCCCGGATAGCGCCATCTCCTTCGCCATCGTGGGCGCGGGCGGCTTTGCCGGCGTGGGTCGGCACGACGTGGCCATCCCGGTACGGCAGATCCACGTCCAGGACAGCGGCAAATTCGTGCTGCCCGGAGCGACCGAGGAGGCGATCAAGTCGCTGCCCCGGTTCGAGTACACGAAGGGCGAGAATGAGTGAGACCGGCGGCGGTGAGGGCGCATCCGGGACTGACGGATCGGTCCTCAGCGGGGCTCGACCAGCCTTGCCGCCGCCGAGCCGGCCCGTCGTCCACCCGTGACTTGGTCCATCGTGCATTGCCGGGGCTTCTTGTCCGGTCGCCAGCGGAGGAAGCGCGTGCCATGCCGAAATCGTCCACCCGTGAAGTGATCGTAGCGGACTTCGGCCACCAGCCGCGGCTCGAGGGGTTCCCACTCCGTCGACCGCTTCGTGCTCCATCGGCTGGGACCGCCGGGGGCACGTCCCGTGAATCCGGGCGGCTTCACGAGAGGGCGGAGCCGGGTCAGAAGCTTCTGTCGCTCCGCTGCCGAAAACCCGGAGGTGAAGCCCACGTGGTGCAAGAGACCTTTGGCGTCGTAGAGCCCCAGGAGGAGTGAGCCCACCACCGGCGCGCTCGCCGCGTAGCGGAAGCCTCCGACCACGCAGTCGGCAGTTCGCTGGCGCTTGATCTTCTCCATGCCGGTGCGATCGCCCGACCGATACTCGAGATCGACGCGTTTGGCCATCACCCCATCAAAGGTGCCGCCGGTCATGGCGAGCCATTTCCGCGCGGTGGCGATGTCGGTGGTGGCGGGGGAGAGCCGAAGACCCTCGATGCCGACGAGCTCGTGAGCCGCAAAGGCTTCGAGCCGCCGTCGCCGCTCGCGGAGGGGGAGCTCCGCCAGAATCCGTCCCGCCCCGTCCATGAGCAAATCGAAGACGACGAGTTGGGCGGGATGCTCGCGCGCGAGCTTCTGCACACGGCTCGCCGCCGGGTGAATGCGCTGCAGCAAGTCGTCGAAAGAGAGGTGGCCATTCACCGGCACGACGATCTCACCGTCGAGCACGAATCGGCGGGCCGGCACCGAGCGGAGCGTATCAACCACCTCGGGAAAGTAGCGAGTCAGGGACTGCCCGGATTTTGACTGGAGCTCGAGCGACTTGCCCTCGCGGAAGGCCAGGCAGCGGAAGCCGTCCCACTTCGGCTCGTAGGCCCACTCCGGTCCCTGGGGCAGCTCTTCGACCAGCCGCGCCTCCATGGGCGGATAAGGCGGCCGCAGGACGCCCGCGCTCATCGCGGATGGTCTGCGGGCGCCACCGCGCGGGCGAAAGCGGGCGCGCCCAGCGCGTTCAGGACCTCGCCGCGTTGCACCCAGCCTCGGCGGGCCATGGCCACGCCGTACCGGAGATTGCCGTACTCCGCCACGGAGTGGGCATCGGTGGAGATCACGAAGCGGATGCCCCGCTGGCGGGCGGACCGGACCCAGGGCGGAGCCATGTCGAGACGATGAGGGTCACCATTGATCTCGATGGCCGCTCGGGAGGCCGCGATGACGTCGAGGATCGCCTCCACATCGCAATCGATGGGCGGGCGAGAGAGAACGAGGCGTCCGAGGGCATGGCCCCAGATCTTGAAGCACGGATGGGCCATGGCCCGCGTGATCCGGGCGGTCATGCGGGCGGCGTCGAGCCGGAAGCGCTGATGCACGCTCGCCACGATCACGTCGAGCTGCTCGAGGACGGCATCGGGATAGTCGAGCGCGCCGTCGGCCAAGATGTCGACCTCGCTTCCCCGCAGGAGCCGCACCGAGACCGAGTCCTGGACACGCGCCATCTCGTCCCATTGCTCGGCCAGCCGGTCGACGCTCAGACCCCCCGCATACGTCGCGGAGCGAGAGTGATCCGTGATGGTCAGGTAAGCCATGCCGAGCGCGTCGGCTGCTCTCGCCATCTGCTCGACGGTGTGCGCGCCGTCGGAGTATACGGTGTGGCAGTGGACCAGGCCGCGCACGTCCTCCAGGCGAATCAAGTCGCCGGGGAGACGACCGGCGCGTGCCGCTTCGATCTCTCCCGCGCCTTCTCTCAGCTCCGGTGGGATGAAGGGAAGACCAAGCTCCTCGTAGACGGCCGCTTCGTTCTCCAGGGAGAGGTAGCCGGCTTGGCCTCGCCGGGAGAGACTGGAAGGGGCGAGGCGCAGGC
>Ga0209465_10000513_pt1 | contig 17891 bp, 20 predicted proteins | sample PanSoiPlot1MoBio_FD_188321 | JGI IMG/M metagenome (GOLD analysis project Ga0209465, IMG submission 188321) | Tropical forest soil microbial communities from Panama analyzed to predict greenhouse gas emissions - Panama Soil Plot 1 MoBio (SPAdes)... | ecosystem: Environmental > Terrestrial > Soil...
GTCGCTACTTGTGTCCCCGCCGATGCCACGATGAGGTCCACCTTGAGCCGGACCAGCTCAGCCGCCACGTCGGGCAGCCGGTCGACCCGACCCTCCGCATATCGATAGTCGATGACAATATTCTGGCCCTCAACCCACCCGACCTCGCGCAGCCCTTGCCGGAACGCGTCGAGCAGGGGTGGCCTATCGGAAGGGGACGTCAAACTAAGAAAACCTATCCGAGGCACCTTTCCCGCCTGCTGCGCGTCGGCCGCGAGCGGCGCGGTGAGGAGGAGGCAGAGCGCGGCAACCACAATGCCCAGGTAGCGTCGGTTCATGTCCCCCCCTGACGCTCCCGCTCCAGCATCCACACGGCGTCACAGGCAGCATGGAGGTAGGTCACGCGCCCGCCTACCCAGAAGTAGCCGACGAGCGCATCCGGTTTTCCGCAGATCAAGCATGGCGAACCACGCTTGAAGGTGCCCAAGCCGGGTCCGGCATTCTGGACGACCGGAGGCTCATTGGGCAGATCATCCGAGACGATACGCTCTCGGACGCGAGCCCGAAGCTGCTCATTGGTCATCGCCATCGTTTCGCCGCTGTTTCAAGTAAAGCGATGATGATCGCCTCGATGTTCCGCTCCTCTCGGATAGCCCTCTCGCTCAACTTCTCCGCAAGCTCGCGACGGAGTTCCAGCGTGAGCACGAGCCACACGTGATCCGGCACTGCGGAAGGCTTGGCTCGTCGGGCAACAGCCAGCTTTCCTGCCGCCGCAGGCTCGAGGACGCCGGAGAGACGTTTCTTCAGCGGAGCCGCGAGCGGAAGCTCGGGCTCCTCAGTACGAGAGCGGGCTGATCGGGCTCGTCGCCGTCCGGGCACGGAGCCACAAGGAATACACCAGGGATCCCACCGGAGGCAAGGATGCTGTCTGTAGCTGTAATGGCCTCCCGGCTATCCCCCGGGAGTGGCTGGGCGCTGGCATCCGTTTAGCCTCTCCTCTGGCGCACTCCGGCTCGGTGCGCTAGGGTTCCGCCGAGGAGAGAGGCATGAGAGCAGCCCTGGGAGTGCTCGGTGTAGCCCTTATGCTCGCGAGCGGCTGTGCGCAGAAGGATTGGATCGACCGGACGCTGGTGACCGAGAACGTCGCGGGCGCGTGGACCGGATCCTTCGGGGAAGGCAATTGTCGCCGCGAGGTGCGCCTAGATCTGCAACAGGACGGGTCGAAGGTCACTGGACTCGCAATCTTCCTGGGCCCAAGCGACATCTTTTCTGTCTCTGGCGTACCCTTTCCAATCCAGGGCAGCGTGGCCGGTGATGTGTTCACCTTCAAGTCATCACCGCGGGGCACGGCGAGCGGCGAGGTCACGGTGAGCGGCGACGACATGAGCGGGCAAATCCTCTGGGGGTGCGGGAACAGTCGGATGTCGCTCCATCGCGTCGACTCGCTCTCGCGAACCGGATCGCCGCCGCGCTGATGCGCTCGGATCGGAGTGAGAAGGTGAGGACCTTCGCGAGAATGCTCCTGGTGCTGGCGATCGCGAGCACCATCGGCTGTGCGCGGAGTGGATCGACAGGACACTGGTGACGGTCGATGTGACGGGCGTGTGGGAAGGAACACAGGCTTGACTCATGTCCATAACGGCGCCCAACTAACCTTCCCGCGCTGGGGCCAACTTGCCGCCTTGGTTGCCCTCAAAGAGGGTGAATATGAAAACCTTGGAGTCAGCGGTCCCGTTCTTCTGTCAGGTCTTGAAAGGCGCCTTCCTCCTAGCGCTGACCGCTATGCCGACGGTTGCTCGGGCGGCGGACGGCGCCACCAATCAGATCGTCCAGGTTCCCGCGGGATGGATCCGTCAGGATATTGGCTCTGGGACGGTTCTGATGCCGAACTCGGCGCCCGCAGGTTCAGTGCAAATCGTTCTGCAAGGATACCCGGCCGGGGACACTCTGCGCGCGGGATTCGATCGGCAGTGCATTGGATCAACAGAAGCACATCGCATCCTCAAACCGGACAGCTCCTGACCACGAGCGAGATCGAGGCGGCCCGGCGGAAGTTGAAGGAGGACGTTCCATGACACCATGCCAATCGCCCCACAGTTCGGTATGCGTAGTCCCGCGCTGCGGAGAACCCAACGGCCTCACGGGAAGATTTTTTGATCGCCTTCTTTGTCTTCTTGCAGGTCTCGTCGTGATTGCCGGGAGTACTGTGCTTCCCGCTCTGGCCCAGCCGCTCGATCCGGGGTCCCTGATCGGTGTGTGGAGCGGGAGAATGACCGCAATGGACGATCCATCCCTGAACTCGAAGATGGTCCTCACCATCAAACGTGTCGAGGGCGGTTACGTGTTCGGTCTGCGCGAGGTATATCCGATGCATGGGCCTGTGGTCAGCAGGTCTTTTCGGGGGACCCTGGAAGGAAACGAGCTCCGGATCGGCGCATGGACACTGACCGTGTTCCCTGGGCGAATGACCGGCCACGGTAGGGGCGGTAGCGGGAAGGCGGCAGCCCGCGGGGGTATAGATGTCGAATTGACGAAAGAGTAGGAACGGTGTGCGGTAGTCGAGATCCGGCTACGAAAAGTCCCTGGCCACCACCACTGTGATCGAGCCGGGCACGGGGTTCATGTCATCTATGCTCCTCGCCCTATCGGGCGAGCGGTCGGCTCCCGGCTCTCACCATCTCACCTTGCTGCTGGCACGGGCCAATGAGGTAATCCAGTGACCGACACCGTGGCGTGGCTACCACGAATGCTTTTCGGATCATTTCACCCTCCACTGGCGAAGGATTAGCGGATCTCTGAAGCGCGCGCGCTAACGATGCCGTAGCGCCGGCCGTTTGACCGATGCAAGATCTATCCCTTCGCTTGCGCGCGGCCGCCACAAGCCCAAATCGGTTCGCATTGCCGGAGGAGAGGAACTCGAACGCGACTCTGAAATCCTTCAGTGCTCACGGCCAGCGCCCATAAGTCGTGCCTTCAAATCGCGGGGCTGCAATCACCTGCAGGCGGATACGTCGCTCACATTCCGGTTTGAAGTCACGGCGTGAGCCCTATTTGGTCGCCGCCACGTTTTCGCCATGTGTGTCCGCCCCTTCCCCCTTCTTATGTAGTCGACGCGGGTTAGCGGCTTCATCCCGACTGTGCAATTCGATTCATCTATCTGCAGAATCGGCCTCTTGACAAGGAGCCCGGTCCGACCTAGCGTCGGGGGGCTGTTTCCACCGTCCTACGGGGGGAGCCGCCATGTCTCTGAATTGGGTCCTCGGTGGCGTCCATGGTCGGCCCGGACGTGCGTGCGCCCTCGCCGTCATCTTCTTCCTGGTCGGCCTCGTTCCCGCTGCGTACGTCAGCCAGCCGGACCCCTTGTGGATACCAGGCATCTACGATGGGGCTGACGGCGACGACGCGATCCAGGCGGCGACATCCCTGGAGAGTCGAGTCGAGGAACACCTCCGTGTTGTCGTCCCTGCCTCGATCATTGCGCACGTCGCGCAGATGGCGCGTCCAGTCCTGCCCTCCACTCCTCTGCGCGGCGGCGCTGGCCGCTCACCTCCCACTTCCGCTTGCGTGCGGAGCCTTCTGCCGTCGGCATGGTATCGGTGACAGGTGTCCGCAGCATCGCGCCTGTCCTGGTCGGAGAAAATCACCGAGGGAGGGAAAAATGATCAAAGCTCATCAGTTCTTGCGCGATATCCAGAGGACATATGCCTGGTACGCGGTTTTGGGGGCGGTTGTGCTGGGCCTGCTGTCGGTGGGGAATCCCGCGATGGCCGGGGGCGGCAACGACCAGGGGGGTAACGAGGGGGAGGCTGATCGAGGAGCCGTGAGGCTGCTCGGGACGACTCCGGTCCCCGTCACGGCAAGCAACAATACCGCCGGCGCTATGTACTCCTTCGATATCAGCTGGGTCGACCAAGAGAGGCAGCTATACTTTCTCGCCGATCGTTCCAACAAAGTCGTCGACGTCGTTGACGCTCGGACGGGGAAGTTCCTGAAGCAGATTGCCCCCACCGGCCCGTTCGCTCCGTTCGCGGGGTTCAAAGCGTGTGTTCCCCCCGCCGGTGCCAACGATTGCTCAGGTCCCAATGGCGTCACGACGGCCGAAGCCCCGTTGCCCTGGCTGTTTGTGACCGATGCTCCAAGCCGCCTGCTGTGCATCAACTTCATGACCGGCCAGACGATCAGCGAAGTGTCCACGCGCCCGGGCGAGCCCACCCGTGCGGATGAGCTCGTATACGACCCGCAGGATGGGCTCATTCTGGCGATCAACAACGCGGCCTCGCCGCCATCCGGCACCTTCATAAAAGTCAATAAGTCGACCTGCGGTCTCACCCGCCTGAACACCATATTCTTGGATGCAGCCCACGGCGTAGATGCCGAAAACGGTGCCGAGCAGCCGGCGTGGAATCCCGACACCGGGAAGTTCTATCTCTCCATCCCGCAAATCGGTCCGAACGTGGAGGACGGAGGAGTCGTGCGCATCCCTCCGAATGGCACGGCGGTGGAGCACACCTATCCGGTGAAATTTTGCGGGCCGGCCGGCCTCACTCTCGGTCCACGCGAGGATGTCCTCATCGGCTGCAGTACCGTCTTCGATACGGCTGGCAAAGTGTGGGATCCGGCGGGTACCGCGACCGCCGCACCGAAGGACGTGATTCTCAACGTGACAACTGGCACCACCACGGACGTGCTGGGTGTGGGGGCCGGAGACGAAGTGTGGTTTAACAGGGGCGACGGCAACTACTATGCCACCGGCAGCGCGAGTCCTCTTCGCCCCCTCCCCGCCGCCACCGCCAAGGGATCCACCCCGCTTGGCGTGATCGATGCGAAGGACCGGAGCCTGATTCAGCTGGTGCCGACGTATAACGTGCCGGCGGGGACGGGGCATCCGGCGGGGACTGCGCACTCGGTGGCAGTGAATGCCGCAAACAACTTTGTGTTCGTGCCCTTGCCGGCAAACACCGCCTTCCCCGCCTGCTTGACCGGGTGTATCGCCGTGTTCTTCAGGCCGTCGAAGGCCGAATGACGCTTCGAGGGTAGGCGCTCGTCGGGACACTCACCGCGCGGGGCGTTGCGGCCGGCAAAAGGTCGCAACATCCCGCGTGGTGCGCCGCCGGGGCGCGCCACACGTGGTCTGTGCCTCGTGCTCGAAACGGCGAGGAAGTCTCATGGATTGTCGGGGGAAGATTTACCGGTACGTACGCGATTTCCCCCGCTATTGCGGCGGTGCCGGAACCCAATACCTTCGCCCTCCTCAGGACAGCGGTTGGGCTCCTCGGTTTCATGATCCGACAGAAGACACACTTCGGCTGCCTATCCCTGACGACTGGGCGTCCGAGGACCTCGGCCCGCACGCGCTCCGCGGGCGATCCCGCACGGTTCAGGTCGATGCGGTGAGCAGGGTCAACCCGCTAAGCGAGGTGCCGATCGGATAGAGGGCCGTCTCACCCTCGGTCGGCTCACGGGGCCGTGTCCGTGACTACTTGCTGGCACGTCTCCGGCGCGAGATGTGCACGGTGAACCCGACCAGGCAGGAGCCGACGAGCAGTACCGTCGACGGCTCGGGCACCAGCGTCCCGTCGAGCGAGAAGGCTGCGTTGAACGTCGGAGCGACGCTAACGTTGATCGTATCGACAATGTCCGTGCCGACGCGCAGCCAGTCGGGGTCGAGCCTTGCATCACGCGTCCACGTCTGCAGATCGGTGACGCCAGGGGGGAATGGCGTCGTAAAAGCTCCGCTGATCGGCCGCGACGCGGAGAGCCAGTAGAACTGCCCACCATTGGTGAGCTGCACTTGCGGAACGAAGAAGTAATGATCCGGCGGCAAGTCAAACGGGGTGGCGAAGTTGACGTTGATCTGTACTTCCTGGCCCGTTAGCGATCCGTTCCCACCGGTCGCCACGTTGGGAGCGGGATGGATTCCGCCGGGCTGGACCGAGTTCAGTGCGGTGAACGTCGCGCTCAGTACGGAAGACGTGAACGCCAACTGACCGGCGGCCGAGTCCCGACTATCCAACGCGACGTCCGAGGGGGAGTTCACTCGCGTCGGCACCTGGGACGTGCTGAACGTCGGTGGTCCCGAGGTGCGGCCCACATCGGAATCGTTCGGAAAGACTCGGTAGATCTCTACGACGACCTGCGAAATGGCCGGCGGCGTTCCTCCGGCGGCAGGGACTGAAAGACCGACGAACTTGGCAGAATTGATCCTGGCCCCTGTACCGAGAAAGAAATCGTCGCCGGTTTCTATCTCGAAGGAGCCTGGGCTGTCCGGCCGGATGGCCGTGGCCATCAGATTGCTGGGCGTCAGGTTGTTGTAGATGTCGGCGAACGCCGGAGTTCCAAGCAGCATGACGAGCGAAACGATCGTGGCGGCGGCGAATCGAGGAAGCATGCGGCTGTTCTCCCCTGCGCGCAGAGCGCATCCGAGCGGTGACTGTCGGAGTCGCTTACAAATCCGGCTGCCGAGACGGTCGCAAGAAGACAACAGCATAAGCAGTGCCCAAGTTCTCTTCGTCAATTTTTATGGCTACTTACGGCATCAACGCACGAGCGCAGGATCGAAATCGTCAGCAATCGTGACACGATCGACAATACCTGCGCCCTCCCCGCGCCCCGGGGATAGCCTCCGGTCCTCTGACCTAAATCTGCGGTGGCATTGGCTCCCAGAGGCCAGCTTGTGGGGCGGGGTATGACTTTGGCAGCTTGTGTCCCCGGGACCGGGCCCACGGACGAGGCGGGCGACGCCGAAGGGCCTTGAAGTTGGCTTGTATGAGCAGACGCCTGGCGAAACGGAGAGCGCAGTTTGTTCTGGCTGAGCTCATGAAGCGGGGGATAGACAAGCAAAGATTCCAAACATTCGATTCGGACGACAAGATACAAGAGGGCGTGCACAATTGCGGTGATGAGCAGAGTGAAGCAAAGTCAAACGCGAGAGATAGAAACGTCGAAATAACGATAGTCGATTCCTAGTGGCGCCCTCACTTCCGAAGAAGCTCGAGGTGGATTGACATGGCCGCGTGCGCGCCCACCCGTCCGGTGCTGAGCGCCCGGGACCTGTCGCCCAGCATCTTCGCGATCGTCATGGCGACGGGCATCGTGTCGCTCGCGCTCAACGGCGCCGGCTGGCTGCTCCTGGCCCGGGGCCTCTTCTGGCTCAACGTCGCGCTCTACGCGATCCTGGGGATCCTTCTCGCCATCCGGGCCGTGCGCTATCGGGCCCATCTCGTGGCCGACTTCAGGAGCCATGCGAGGGCTCCGGGGTTCTTCACCCTCGTCGCCGCCCCCTGCGTGCTCGGCAACCAATGTGTGCTGCAGTTCGAGGTGATCGCCCCCGGACTCGCGCTGTGGATCGTCGGGGTGCTGTTCTGGCTCCCGCTCACCTACGTGATGCTGCCGGGGCTCATGGAGTCCCAGGCGAAACCGAAGCTGGCCGAAGGGCTCAACGGGGCCTGGCTGCTCGTGGTGGTCGGCACCCAGGCGGTGAGCGTGCTCGCGACGCTGCTCGTCCCAGCCTTCGCGCCGGATGCGCCCGAGAGGCTGCTCTTCGTGGCCCTGGCATTTTGGCTGGTCGGCAGCATGCTGTACATGTGGCTGATCGTTTTCATCTTCCACCGCATCCTCTTCTTGTCGCTCGCGCCAGGCGACCTGACCCCGCCGTACTGGATCAACATGGGGGCGATGGCCATCTCAACGCTGGCCGGCGCCTGCCTCGTCGGCGACGCGGGCCGAAGTCCGGTGCTCGCCGACCTGTTGCCCTTCCTGAAGGGCACCACGCTCCTGTTCTGGGCGACCGCGACCTGGTGGATACCGATCCTGCTCGTGCTCGGGGTGTGGCGGCACCTTCTCGAGCGCGTCCCCCTCATCTACGAGCACGATTATTGGGCTGTGGTCTTCCCGCTCGGCATGTACGCGGTGTGCACCCAGACCGTCATCCGTGTGTTCTCGCTCCCTCTCCTCGAGCCCATCGCGGAAGCGTTCGTCTGGATCGCGCTGGGGGCCTGGGCGCTTACGCTCGTCGGTCTCGCTCGCTACGCCTTGATTGCGTGTCCGTCCCGAGGGCCGGTCCAGCTCTGACTCGAACATCCTGGGGTCAGCCGTTCAACGGTAGTCTCTTGCTCTGCCGCCGCCGTGCCGGCTTGTCGTTGTGGCTCGTCTACCGGAATGCCTTCTGGGAGGTGACGGCCTGCCAGTGGCAGAAGAAGCTCGACCCGACCTCCGATACCTACGGCGCCGGGCTCGAGAACTACAACTATGCAGCGCGCGTCGGCGTCTCGGATGTGGCGGCCGCCGTGGCCGCTTTCGCCACGACGGGAAAGATCAAGAAGCCGATCGTGGCGGGCGAGGGGACCCGACCGCCCAGGGCGAACTACTGCCCGGTGCCGAAGGTATCCCACGACTGCACGCGGACTCGATAGCTTGCCCCCGTGGCGGGCAGGGGCGCTTCGAAATAGAGACGGTCGCGGGCGAGCATGCTGCCGAGTGCCGTCGCCTGGACCTGGTCAACGACCTTGCCGTCGGCATCGAGAATCTCGATGAGCAGGCGGACATTTGCCACGCCGCCTCCACCGTTGTTGTAGATATAGCCCGAATAGACCGCGGTGCCCTTCTTCGATAAAGTCGCCCGCGCATCGATGCGGAAGCGTCCCTGGCTCACCTGAGCGGAAACAATCTCGGCGACCAGGATCAGCACGACGGCACTCGTGACGCCCACGAGGTCCCGAACCTTCATCCTCGTCGCCTAGTGTCCACGAGCTCCTCGGGTCTCTCTAGGTCCCAGACGCTCACGCCCGGCAACCCGACGAAGGCGGCCCGGTTGGCGTCGGGCAGACGCTCGGTGGCCGGGGTCACCGCGGACTCCGGCGTCAACAACGGCTCGTCGCACGAACGGATGCGGAGTCCGGCCGCGGCGTAGGCCTGACAGTACGCGGAAGCCAGGTGAGGATGGAGGCGCATGAATCCGGCGGCGCCGCTCGCCGTACGAAACTGCGCCTGCCACCCGAGCAGGATGGGGAAGGGGTGGACGTCGCTGATGATCACGCGTCCACCGGGACGGACGACTCGGGCGAATTCCCGGATGGCGCCCTCAACGTGGGGCAGGTGCACGAGTGCCAACGCGCACACGACCACGTCGACCGACTCAGCCTCGAGGGGGAGCGCCTCGAGGTCCCCCTCGCGAAAATCCGCTGCCGGAACTTTCCGGCGGGCTCGCTGCAACATCTCGGGCGAGCGATCAACGCCTATGATCCGGTGGCCACGCCCCGCGAGGTATTCGCTGTGCCGGCCCGTGCCACACGCGGCATCGAGGACACGAGACGGAGAAAGAGAGTCGAACAGCCGGTGCATGACCGGCTGTTCGAGCCGAAAGAGCCGGAGTGGCGTGTCGTAGGTGTCGGACCATGCTCGGTAGCCGCCCGCGAGATCGTATTCGCTGCCTTCGGCAGACTCGCCCAGCTCCGAGGCATCGATCCGCCCGAGGAGCGAGCGGATCTCGTCCACCCGTGCCCGGCGCGCCGACGGATCGTCGCTGGACATCAGGCGCAGCAGCGCCAGGCCCTCGATGCCCACGAGCACTTCGCCGAGAGTCGGGCGCGTACTCATAGTCGAGATCCCGGGGCCGCCGGGCGCTTCGCCCCGAGCCTGCGCAACCTGGTCAGCCCGTGAGGGCGGCGCGATCTCGGCCTGAAAGAGATTGTCGCGGTGGAGCGATGGGCCGACATCGTTATCCTCCATTCCCTCCCTCGTCCCGGACGGGACGCGAGGTGCGCGGTCCCTACATTCGGTTCAAAACTGACCGAGTCGAGTCTCACTATACGGTCATTCCTTGGCGGATCGCCCTCGAGCATCCATGGCGCGCGGAAGTCATCGCATGTGGCTTCCGGCCGCTGACAACGCGTTTCATGTCGGCTATGCTCTCGCCTATCATGCCGACCGGGGGGAGGGACTGCCTATGTTGAAGACACGGCTCACTGAGATGTTTGGTCTAACTCGCCCCATCGTGCTGGCGCCGCTCGGGGGAGGGACTACCAGTGGCCGTCTCGCCTCGGCCGTCAGTGCCGCCGGGGGGCTCGGGCTCTTTGGCGGCATCTATAGTGCCGGCCCGGCGTGGATCCGCGAGCAGGTCCGCTTCATGCGCGAACGCACCACCAAACCGTTCGGCGTTGGCTTCATCACGGAGCAGATTCCCCAGCGGATCGAGAACTTTCGCGCGTGCCTCGACGAGCGCATCCCCGTCTTCGCGTTCTCATTCGGCGATCCGACGACCTACGTGGCGGAAGCCAAGCGAGTGGGCGCCAGGGTTTTGTGCCAGGTCCAGACGCCGGAAGCGGCTCGCCTCGCCCTGGACCTTGGCACCGACGTCCTGGTGGCCCAGGGCAACGAGGCCGGTGGCCATACCGGACGCCTCGGCACGCTTCCGTTCCTGGCTCAAGTGCTCGACATCGCAGGCGGCACACCAGTGATCGCGGCTGGCGGAATTGCCAGCGGGCGGGCCCTCGCTGCCGTGCTGGCCGCGGGTGGCGAAGGCGCCTGGATCGGCACGCCGCTCCTCGCGACGCACGAGGCGATCGAGGTGTCGGACCGCTACAAGAAGTGCATCGTCGAGAGCGATGGTCAGGACACGGTGTACACCGAGGTCTGGGACATCATGTACGAGATGCGATTCCCCGCGGGAATCGCCGGACGGGCCCTGGTCAATCAAGTTACCCGCGAGTGGCACGGCCGAGAGTCCGAGGTACGGCAACGCCGAGAGGAGCTGGCGGCGCTCCACCCGCTCGGGTCGGTCTTCGAGAAGGATCCTGACGTCCACCCCATCTGGATGGGGCAATCCGCCGGGGCAGTGAACGGTGTCCGCACGGTCGCCGAGGTTCTCCAGGACATCTGCGGCGGCGCAGAGCAGCTCCTCCGCGAGCGCTCTCGCGCTGTCGTCGTGGATGCGATCATCGGCGACCGCTCGACGCCGGCGACGCTCCGGGCCGCCTCGACGCAGCAGGAGGGGTTGAGGTGAGCGCATTCGCCGGCAAGGTCGTGTGGATGACGGGCGCGGGTACCGGGATCGGCAAAGCGGGCGCGCTGATGTTTGCGCGAGAGGGGGCGGCGGTCGCTCTCATCGGGCGGCGGCGCGACACGCTCGATGGGGTCGCGGCCGAGATCCACGCCTCCGGTGGGACGGCGGTTGTCGAGGCTCTGGACGTCGCCGACCGCCCGAAGGTCGATGCGGCCGCCCAACGCCTCCTCGAGCGACAGAAGCGTGTCGATATTCTCGTCAACAACGCCGGGATCAACGTGCTCAATCGGCGTCTCGACGAAATCACTGCAGCGGACTGGGACTACATTCTCGCCGTCAATCTCACGGGGGCCTTCAACATGGTGCAGGCGGCGCTGCCCACCATGCGCGCTCAGAAAGACGGGCTCATCATCAACGTCGCCTCCACCGCCGCCAAGCGCGTGAGCGGCGTGGCGGGCATCGCCTACTCCGCCTCGAAGTTCGGCATGCTCGGGATGAGCCTGTCCTTGACTCAGGAAGCATGGAAGTTCGGCGTCCGCGCCTGCTGCCTGTGCCCGGACGACGTGAACACGCCCATCATGGCGCGACGCAAAGTGAAGTATCCGCCCGAGGTGCTCGAACAGTTCATCCAGCCCGAGGATCTCGCCCAGACCATGAAGTTCGTGGCCCTCATGCCCAAGCGCACCTCCATTCCGGAGATGATCATCTATCCCACGAACATTCGGCCGTATACTCCCGCCGAGAGCGGCCTTCCCTCATGAAAGCGGCGGCGGCGTCCACGAGCGCCAAGCGGTAGAATTCAGGGAGGGAGTCGGATGGGCTCCGGAGGAGGTGCCATGACGGAGCGGAAGCCGTCGGGAAAGAGCTGGGAGACCTGGACCGAGGAGCTCATCCACAACGCCCGCGAAGCCGGGGAGTTCGACCACCTCGAGGGTGCGGGCAAGCCCATTGCGGGGATCACCGACCCCTACGATCCGGACTGGTGGGTGAAGAAGCTCCTCCAGCGGGAGAAGCTCACCGTCTTGCCGCCCGCTCTGGAGCTTTTGCGCAAGGTCGAGGTCGGACTGGCGGCCGTCTGGGGGATGAGCCGTGAGTCCGATGTCCGCGCCCGCGTCGGCTCCCTGAACGCCGAGATCACCAAGGTCAATTCCCGCGTCGCCGAGGGGCCACCCACGCGCCTCGCTCCTCTCGACGTGGACCAGATCGTGGACGAGTGGCGTGCGCGCCGCGCGCGCCTCGGCTGAGCCCGCCTCCACGTCTACTTCGGAGGGCCGTACGTCGTCGCCAGGTACTCGGTGATTGCCTTGGCGTCGGCCTCGCTGAGGGGAGCCCCGAAGACCTTGATCATCTTGGTGACGACGGCGCCCCACTGCTTCGCGTCTCCCCCCGGCTGCATCACAATGTAGTCCGTGGAGTGGCAGAACTGGCATTGCGTCTGCGCCAGGTCGCTGTGCGGCCCGGGGCGGAGCTTGGCGTAGGCGTGATCGGCGGGTAGGGTGATGGTCTTTTCCTGAGCGATCGCGGGCGGAGCCAGGATCAGGCAGGTCAGCCAGCAGGCGATGACAACGGCTCTCAACGTTCTCGCCTCATACCGCCTGCACGTCCACCTGTTCGACGACATTACGGAGGTATCCGGCGGGGTTCCACAAGGGCAGAGTTCCCTGGGACTCGCCGATGCCATTGAAGGCTCGGACCATCAGACGGTAGCTAGTGGGGGCCGGGGGCGTCCACACCGCCGACCACTCCCGGAACGAATAACGGCCGAGGTCCGCGCCGAGCTGGGCGCGCCGCCAGGTGGCGCCTCCGTCAGCGGAGATCTGCACTTCGCTGATCCCGTATCCTCCGTCGAAGGCGATGCCCTTCAACGTGACGGGCTGACCCACCGCCACTCGCGCTCCAGGCGCTGGGACAGCGATGAACGACCGCACCGTCATTCGCGTGATGGGTACCGTGCGCGCAGGAGCCGTGCCGGGCTCGACGCAACCGCAGGGCGTATCGGGGATCCGATAGCCGGGCTTCATCCAGAACTTCTCGAAGACGTGGTCGATCACCTCGATCTCGGAGAGATTCTTGACCCAGTAGGTCGCATACCATCCCGGCACGATTAGCCGGGCCGGATATCCATTGAGCACGGGCAGCGGCTGGCCGTTCATCTGATAGGCCACGATGACGTCCGGGTCGTCCATGATCCGCGAGACGTCCAGGCTCTTGACGAAGTCCGGCACCGTGGGAAACGCCGGCTTGTCGAGCCCGTCGAAGGTGACCTGTAGCGCGCCCTGTCTCACTCCGGCCTGGGTGAGGATGTCCCGCATGCGTGCGCCAACCCATTCGGCATTGCCCATGGCGCCGTCGCCCCACTGGCCGCCGAGCACGCGCGGCGAGAAGCGGCCACGGCTGTTGCCAGAGCACTGATTGACGGCGATGACCTTCGTGGCGGGGAATTTGGTCTTGAGCTCGTCCAGCGAGAGCTCGAGCGGCCGATCCACGCGACCGTGGACCTTGAGCCGCCACGTGCCCAGGTCCACGCTGGTGGGAACGGGAAACACATGATAGCGCACGAAGAAGGCGTCGTTCGGGGTGATGGCGCGGTCGAAGTACTTCATCGGCGTCTCGAGCTGCGGAGGGCGCGAGGTGAGCAGGATGAGATCGGTCTTCTCCGGATAGCGGACGAGGGGCCGCCCCGCCAGAATCGGGTCGTCGGCGGCCTGCGCGGAGGACAGCAGCCCGCCGCCCGCCAGGAGCAGGCTGCCGGCCTGGCCCATGGCTCGGATGAAGTTGCGTCGACTCTGCGCTGGTATCGTCGTTCCTCCTCGGCGATGAAGAGGCTGCACAGTCTCCCGGAGGCGTCGGGTGATGTCAAGAGGGGCCGGCCGCGTTCCCTTTACGCAGCCCTCATCACGGTCGCCCTCTCCCCGCGCATCCCGGTGCGCAGCCATTCTTCGATCATGGCGCGCTATACTGGCTGCCCCATGGCCTACAACGCCTGGTTCCAGTGCATCAACGGCTGTCCCGGAGAGTTCGACCTCCGCGAGGTGATCTACCGCTGCCCCACCTGCGGCGATCTCCTCGAGGTCCAGCACGACATGGAGGCGCTGAAGTCCCGATCCGCGGCGGCCTGGATCCAGCTCTTCGACGAGCGATACCGGCGCAACGTCTACCCTTACGGCTCGGGGGTGTGGGGCAAGAAGGAATGGGTCCTGCCCTTCATCGACAACGAGAACATCGTGTCGATGTACGAGGGCAACTCCAACCTTCTGTGGGCCGACCGCTACGGCAAGCAGCTCCGCGTCGAGGACCTATGGGTGAAGCAGTGCGGCAACTCGCACACCGGCTCCTTCAAGGACCTCGGCATGACGGTGCTGGTCTCCGTGGTCAAGCAGATGATGGCAGGAGGCCAGCTCATCGATGCCGTGGCCTGCGCCTCCACCGGCGACACCTCGGCCGCGCTCGGCGCCTACTGCGCCGCCGCCGGCATTCCCTCGGTGGTGCTGCTGCCCAAGGACAAGGTGTCGATCGCCCAGCTCGTGCAGCCGCTCGCCAACGGCGCCCTCGTGCTGTCGCTTGACACCGACTTCGACGGCTGCATGGCCGTGGTGCAGGAGATCACCAAGGACAAGACGATCTATCTCGCCAACTCGATGAACAGCCTGCGCATCGAGGGTCAGAAGACGGTGGCCATCGAGATCGTCCAGCAGTTCGACTGGGAGGTGCCAGACTGGATCGTCATCCCGGGGGGCAACCTCGGCAACGTCCACGCTCTCGGGCAGGGCTTCGTCATGATGCGGGAGCTCGGGCTGATCAACAAGCTGCCGCGCATCTGCCTGGCCCAGGCCGAGCGGGCCAACCCTCTCTATCGCTCGTTTCAGCAGGACTTCAAGCAGTTCGAGCCGGTCGCCGCGCAGCCCACCCTGGCCATGGCCATTCAGATCGGCAACCCGGTGAGTGTCAAGCGGGCCATCCGCACGCTCCAGCGGTTCAACGGCGTGGTCGAGCAGGCCACCGAGCAGGAGCTGGCCGACGAGGCGGCACGAGCCGACCGCACCGGTATGTTCAACTGCCCGCACACCGGCGTGGCCCTGGCCGCCCTCCGCAAGCTGGTCGACCGCAAGGTGATCCGTTCCGGCGAGCGTGTGGTCGTCATCTCCACGGCCAACGGGCTGAAGTTCGCAGACCAGAAGGCCGCATATCACATGGGCGCGCTCGAAGGGATCAAGGCCACGCATCGCAACAAGCCAGTCGAGCTGCCCGCGGACCCGAAGCGGGTGGCCCGAGCCATCGCGCGCCACGTCGAGAAGGCGCGCCTGCTGGTGTCGTGATGAGCGAGCGCGAGCCGCCGAAGAAACCGCGCGGCTTCGGCACGCTATCCGTGCACGGCGGGGAGCCGCGTCCCAAGCCCGCGTCCTCGCTGGCCACCCCCATCGTGCAGACGGCCACCTTCACCTTCGCCAACACTCAGGAGCTGAAGGACCACTTCGAGGGCAAGATCGACCGCGTCGAGTACGGCCGCTACGGCAATCCCACCCAGAAGATCGCCGAGGCCAAGCTGGCCGCGCTGGAAGGCGCGGGAGACTGCCTGCTCTTCTCGAGCGGCATGGCGGCCATCACGACCGCCCTCTTCGCGATGCTCTCCCGCGGGACCCACGTCGTGGTCACCGACGACAGCTATCGGCGGACGCGCCAGTTCCTCAACCAGACGCTGGCCCGCTACGGCATCGAGGTCTCGACCGTTCCCGCAGGCGACTACGAGGCTGTCGAGGACGCCATCCGCCCGACCACACGCGTGCTCCTGAGCGAGTCACCCACCAATCCCTACAATCGCGTGTTGGATCTCGAGCGCTTCGCGGCCATCGGGCGCAAGCATCGGCTGAAGACGGTCATCGACGCGACGTTTGCCACGCCGTACAACATCCGCCCCCTCGAATGGGGCGTGGACCTCGTCATGCACTCGGCCACCAAGTACCTCGGTGGCCACAACGACTTCCTGGCGGGGGCGGTGCTCGGCTCCCGCGAACTGGTGGGCGCCCTTCGCGGCATGCAGGGCATCACGGGCGCCATCGTCGATCCCTTCGCCGCCTATCTGTTGATCCGCGGGCTCAAGACCTTCGCGCTGCGCATGGAGCGGCAGAACACCAGCGCCCAGGCCATCGCGGAATTTCTCGCCGCGCACCCCCGCATCGCCATGGTGCACTATCCCGGACTGCCCAATCACCGCGAGCACGACATCGCCAAGCGGCAGATGCGCGGCTTCGGCGGCGTGGTCTCCTTCGAGGTGCACGGCGATCTCGAGACGGCCGCCCGGGTGGTCGATGCCTGCGCCATCCCGCACCTGGCCGTCTCGCTGGGCGGGGTGGAGACGCTCATCGAGCAACCCGCCATCATGAGCTTCTACGAGCTCACGAGCGAGGAGCGCCTGCAGATCGGCATCAAGGACAACCTCATCCGTTACTCGGTCGGCATCGAAGACACCGACGACCTCATCGCGGATCTCGCCCAGGCCCTCGACGCCTGATACCGGCGGCGCCCAGGTCCTCGGATTCGACAGCCCACGCCGCGGTCAGGCTCGCTTCATGGTGCCTTGCCACATGATGGCACTCACGCTGGGAAAAACCTCCCGGGCGGCCGCGGGAACGCGCTACCAGTCCGCGGTTCCGGGCCGGCCGTTGAAGTAGTCGAAGCGCAGCGTCCCCGGCCCACCGCGATGCGCCCCAGCGGGGCGCAGAACACCTGTCTGGGCAAGGATTGCCGCGAACGCGCCAAGCATGCCGAGACAGCCCGCTCGCCGTGAGCTGGAAGTGCGTGAGAGTGCGTGGCTCGGCCATCGGCACGGGCCTTGCCCTCTCACGTGGATCGGACGCTGCAAGCCTTCAAGGCAAGAGCGCCGCGGGCCGATAGGGAGCATGAGGCAAGTGCCCGAAGACTTCCCGCAACCTAGCGAAAGAGAGACCAACGGAATGCTGCCGAAGCCTGTGCTCCACAAGCGCAACGGCCACCGCTACCCGCGCCGTCCCGGCATTCGCTTCGCCAGCGAGATGCTGGGGCTGGTGCATCATGACTCGGATCGGGCCACCGAGTTGAGCCCCGATCTCGTCCGCTTCGGGGCCATCGTCCAGTCGGAGCGTGTCGACGAGCAGTGGGAGCAGATGCTGGCCCGGGGCATGTCGCTGCCTTCTGCACTCGCGCGGGCGCTCACGCGCACTCGCGAGGCCTTCGAGCGCGGCGAGCTCGCCGACCTCCAGGTGGCCCTGGAAGGGCTGCGCGCCCAGGCCGCGGCCGCTGCGGAGATGATCGCGGGGCTGACCAATGCCGCGCGCTCGACTGAGCGACGGGCCATGCCCGAGGCAGGACGCCGCCTCCTCAGCCTCAACGACGTCGTCCTTCACGCCCTCGCCGCGGCGGCCGCGTCCGGCCCCGTGTCGAGCCAGCTCGATCCGAGGCTGCCGCGCATCGCCGCCGATGCCGAGCAGATCAACGATCTTCTCGCGACCCTCCTCGAGGTGGTGGCGGGCGTGCGTGACGCGGGCGGCCGGCCGGGGGCCATCATCGTGCGGACCAGCCACCACGAGGGCGTCATGGAGGGGGAGCGCGTGGTCCGCGTGCTCATCACCGACGACGACACAGCGACCCTCGATCAGCTCCGTCCCGTGGCCCTCTCGCCCGTGCTGGCGATCGAGGAGGCCGGCGCGGAGCCGCGCCCTGCGCTGCACCGGGCGGCCGGGCTCGCCCGCGAGCACGGCGGAGTACTCTGCACCGCGTCGCTACCCGGAGGCGGCATCTGCTTCACCCTGGAGCTGCCGGCCGCCTGAGGCCGGCGCATCCAGGAGATCTTCCGGACACCAGGCTCCCCTCGTCGTCACGCGCGTGTTCGTCGGCTACATCCTCGAAGGCACCCCATCCTCCTGATAATCCGACCCAT
>Ga0209465_10000516_pt1 | contig 17859 bp, 15 predicted proteins | sample PanSoiPlot1MoBio_FD_188321 | JGI IMG/M metagenome (GOLD analysis project Ga0209465, IMG submission 188321) | Tropical forest soil microbial communities from Panama analyzed to predict greenhouse gas emissions - Panama Soil Plot 1 MoBio (SPAdes)... | ecosystem: Environmental > Terrestrial > Soil...
TGCCGTCGTTTCGGAAACCCCTCTGCTTCATGATGGCGTTGAGCCCGACCGCGTCCTTCGCATCCCACAGTCGTGGAAAGCTGATCTTGTGGTGTGCGAGGTCCGTGTACACGTCCTTCCAGCGCGCCTGCACGACCCCCAGCGGGTCCATCGTCTCGTCGAAGTTCGGAACTCCCAGGTCGCGCTGCCAGCGTGGGTTGAAAAACCATTGGTCGAGCGCGAGGATCACGATGGGAGAACGCGACGCGGCCGGAACGCACCGGAGGAACGGCGAGACGTCGACGATCGTGTTGACCGCACCGCCGGCGTTGTAGAAGGTCTGCGGAGCGTCGAAGAAGCTCGCCCGAAATTGCATCACGCGCGACGAACCGAGTGCGATCACCTCGGGCTGGCGGCGCTGGGTCGTCGCGCACTTGAACGGCTTGACCAGGTTCGTGTACACCGGTCCGAACAGCACGGGCTCGCCACGGAGCTGGCGGTCGATCACCGACTTCGTCGACGTCAGCTCGCCGCTCGCGATGAGAACGACGGCCGGAACCCCGACCAGCACGCCCAGCGGCAACGTGAACAGGGCGAACTTTTTCCAGAATGTGGCCAGCATCAGAATTGGAAATAGATGAACTGCTGGGTGCCGAATTGGCCCATGAACAGAATCGCGAACGCGAAGCCGTAGTAGATCGCCCATCTGAACCAGACGGGCCGGCGCCGCAATGAAGCGAGGACGTTCTGCTTCTCGGACTGCGCGTCCAGGACGAGCAGCGCGCCGATGACGACGAAGGCGCCCAGGAGCTGACCTCTCGATGACGTGAGCCCGGCCGGGCCCAAGAGCAAGGACGGCCGCAACAACCCGGTCAGATCGACCGAATGGCGCAGGATATAGATCGCGTCGCCGGCCGTCCGCGCCCGGAAGAAGACCCAGGCCGCGCAGATCACGAGGAACGTCGCGAGGCGGTTCACCAGCACGGTGACGGCGCTGGCATCCTCGCCTCGCCGCTGTGACGACGAGGCGCCGCGGGCCTGTCGGGCGATGACGCCCAGGATCAGGTAGACGCCGTTCAGGCCACCCCAGATCACGTACGTCCATGCGGCGCCGTGCCAGAGGCCGCTGATCAGGAACGTCACCATCAGGTTGGCGTACCAGCGCATCCGCCCGACGCGGTTTCCGCCCAGCGGGATGTAGAGATAGTCGCGAAACCAGGTCGACAGCGAAATGTGCCATCGACTCCAGAACTCGGCGACGCTCTGGGAGAAGTACGGCTGCCGGAAATTCGTCATCAAGCGAATCCCGAGCACCTGGGCGGCGCCGATCGCGATGTCCGAGTATCCCGAGAAGTCCGCGTAGATCTGGAAGGCAAAGAAGACCGTCGCCAGGAAGAGGGCCGTGCCGTGGTGCTGACGGGGCGCCGCGTAAACCGCATCGACCAGGATCGCGAGGCGGTCGGCCACGACCACCTTCTTGAAGAAACCGCGGAGCATGAGCTTGAGGCCATCGGTCACGCGCTCGTAGTCGAACCGATGCAGCTCGCGAAGCTGGGTCAGCAGATTCTGCGGGCGTTCAATCGGCCCGGCGACCAGTTGCGGGTAGAACATCACGTAGAGCGCATAGAGCACGAAGTTGGTCTCGGCCTTCTGGTGCCCGCGGTAGACCTCGATCGTGTAGGCCATCGCCTGGAAGGTGTGGAACGAGAGGCCGATGGGCAGCACGATGCTGAGGTCGTGCACGGGCCACTGCCAATGAAAGGCCGCGTACAGCGCCGCCAGGTTTCGGTTGATGAACGGCAAGTACTTGAAGATCGCGAGCACGCCGACGTTGCCCACGATGCTGAGCGCGAGAAAGAAGCGCCGACGCCGCCCTTCACTGCGCTGAATCAAGATTCCGGCGAGGTAATCGACGACGATCGTGAAAGCGAGGATCAGAATGTAGACGGGGATGAACGCCATGTAGAAGTAGCAACTGGCGGCGAGCAGCAGGTACCAGCGGCCGACCAGCGGCAGCCGGAAATAGATCAGGGTCGTGACGAGAAAGAAGATCGGGAACTGGAACGAGTTGAACAGCATCGGCGGTGGTCGCTGCCCGTACTCTATAGACAAAGGGGGGCGAACTTCGAGTAGGTTAGCGCCGTGCGCGCACGCCTTTTGTCCATGATGCGGGGCCCCGGCAGCCTGGTGGTCGGGCTGTGGCTGCTGTTCATCGCCACAAACCCGGGACGCAACGGCACGATCGACGTGGCGATGCGCCAGATCGTCGCGCGCCAGCTCTGGAGCGCCCACTCGGTCTCGGTGCACACGATCCCGCCCGAGCAGTCGTCCTTCCCGTGGGTGCCGGCCGGTCCCGGGCGGTGGGTCGCACCTTACGGAATCGGCCAGAGCCTGCTGTTCCTGCCGTTCGACGCGATGGGCGCGCTCCTGGAACGGGTGGCACCGGCGAGCTGGCGCGACCGCGTCGGATGGCTGCCGATCGGCCTCCTCCTTTTGCCCCTGCTCGGCGTCGCCATGTGGCTGGCGCTGCGCGCGCTGCTGCGCGAGTGGGGGCTGCCCGAACCGTGGCCGGTCGCCGGCGCCTCGTTGATGATGCTGGCCACGATTCTGTTTCATTACGTCGGCGACGGGCAGGAGGAGCTGATGGTCGGTCTCCTGCTGACGCTGGCGATGTGGTTCGCGATCCGGCTGCGCCGGCAGCCGACCTGGCGGATCGCGGCGCTGGCCGGCGTCTGCGCGGGCGCCGCCTTCTTCACCCGCGCCGTGTCGATCTTCGCGCTGCTGATCGTCCCCGTGCTGGTCCTGTCGGCCGTTCGCGAGCCGCGCGCCCGCATCCGCCTGCTCGCCATCGTGGGCGCGGCGACGGCGGTGACCGCGTCGGTGGCGCTCCTGCACAACTACGCGCGTTTCGGCAGCCCGTTCGTCGTCGGCTACGATCGCCTGGGACGGTTTTCGAACGTGTCGCTGGACGGCCGTTCACCCGGGGTCATCGCGTCGCTGTTTTTCGGCCCCGGGGTCGGTCTTTTCATCCTGTCGCCCGCGCTGCTGATCGGCGCGTTCGGCGCGGGCGATCTCTGGCGGCGCGATCGCTGGTACGCCGTGGGGGCGATGCTGGCGTACGGGTCGTGCTACCTGTTCTTCGGGGCCTGGCACGACTCGTGGAGCGGCGGCGTCGCCTGGGGCACGCGCTATCAGTGCCACCTCGTCCCGATCCTGGCGCTGCCGGTGACGCTCGGTCTGCGCCGGCTCGTCGCCGGGCCTGGCGGTCGGCGCGCGGCGATCGCGGTCCTCGCGATCAGCGGCGTGATTCAGGTGCTGTCGGTCGTCACCACCGAAAGCCTGGAGTACTACCAGGCGAGCTGTGACCCGAATTTGAGCGATCCTCTCGGCGCGCCGCTGCGCAACGGCCTGCACCTCGGTCAGCTGCCCCGCAGGACGGAGAACGTCGTCCATTGGATTGCCCGGCGGCCGCCTGACCCGATCGGCGACGAGGGCTGTCGGGCGAACGAGGCGCTGATGTGGGATCGCTACATGCCGAACTTCTGGGGTCCCGTGTTCGCGCATCGGATCGCGCGGGGCGGCGGCGCGCTGATCGCCGTCTGGCTGGCGCTGCTGGCGGCGGCCGTCGCGATGGTGACGCGTGGTCTCAGGCGCACCCTCGCGGCGCCACAGTCGTAGACCATTGTGACGGGTCGGTCTTTCTGTAAAATGACCGGCCTCGGACGGCACGAAACATGATCTTGAAACACCTGACGCGCCTGGGGCAGATCGGTGCGGGCGTCGCTCACGAGCTTCGCGGTGGGTTCGCCATCGCCGCCGACACCCGATCGTTTCTGCGTTTCGCGTCGGACGTGTTTCTGTCGCGCCTGACGCGCGTCGTCCCGCTCGCGAGCCGCAATCAGGCGCGGAAGATCCGCGTCCGCGGCGGGATCGAGCTTCACTACCGCCTGAACCGGGGCGACATGCAGTCGATCCGGGAAGTCTGGATCGACGAATGTTACCGGCTGCCCTTCGATCTCGTCCCCGAGCGGATGGTCGACCTGGGCGCCAACATCGGCCTCACCAGCCTCTGGTTCGCCCATCGCTACGGCTGCAAGAGCGTGATCGCGGTCGAACCGTCGCCCGCCAATGCCCATCTGGTCAGGCTGAACCTCGAGAGCAACAACGTGAACGCCCAGGTCGTCGAGGCGGCGGTCGGCGCGCACGACGGCACCGCGCATTTCCAGGACGGGGTGGATTCGAACATCGGGCATCTCGCGTCGAGCGGCGGCCGCGAGGTCCCGGTGGTCAGCATGGACACGCTGCTGGGCAAGTTGCCGTCCGGCGTGGAGGTCGACGTCGTCAAGATGGACATCGAAGGCGGCGAGGGGCCGCTGCTGAACGAGAACCTCGCCTGGCTCGGGCGGGTGCGATCGCTGATCGCCGAGTTCCATCCGGATGTGATCGATTACCCGGCCGCGATTCGCTCGATCGAGAGCCAGGGCTTCCGGTACATCCCAGCCCATTCGGTCGGCCCCGATTCGATGGACGCCTTCCTGCGCGTCAGTTGACGAAGAACGAACGGACCTCGTCGCAGACGCGCGCGACCTCGTCGGCGGTCAGCTCGGCGCTCGCGGGCACCGCCAGCACCTCGCCGCACGCCGCCTCGGCGCGGGGCAGCTGCCCGGGCCGGCCGCCCAGACTGGCGAGCGCCGGCTGCAGGTGGAGCGGCGTCGGGTAATAGATAGCGGTGTCGATGCCGCGCGACGCGAGCCGCGCCGCCAGCGCGTCCCGCCGGCCGCCGGGGACGCGAAGCACGAACTGGCTCCAGACGCAGCCGGGGTCGGGCGGCGGCAGGCCGAGCGGCGTCTCGGCCCACGCCCGTCGATAAAGGTCCGCAATCTCCCGCCGCCGCGCGGTCCAGGCGGGCAACGACGGCAACTTCACGCGCAACAGCGCCGCCTGCAGCTCGTCGAGGCGGTAGTTGCCGCCGATCGTCTGGTGCAGCTGCGGGGCCCGCGCGCCGTGCACCCGGATGGCGCGCACGCGCGCGGCCAGATCCTCGTCGTCGGTCAGCACCATCCCCGCGTCGCCCATCGCACCCAGGTTCTTGGCGGGGAAGAACGACAGCGCCGCCGCCGTGCCGAGCGATCCCGGACCGCGTCCGTCGGGCAGCGACGCGCCGATCGCCTGGGCCGCATCCTCGATCACGCGAAGGCCTGCCCCGGCGATCGCACCGGCGAGGGGCGCGCCGTCGACCATGCGTCCGAACAGGTGCACCACCAAGATCGCTTTCGTGCGCGATCCGATCCGCGCCTGCGCCGCCGCCGGGTCGAGGTTGAGGGTCGCGGCGTCGACGTCGGCGAAGATCGGCGTGGCGCCGACACGGACAATCGCCTCGGCGGTCGCGAAGAACGACAGCGGTGTCGTGATCACCTCGTCGCCCTTGCCGATCCCGCAGGCCGCGAGGATCGCGACCAGCGCATCCGAGCCCGACGACACCCCCACCGCGTGCGCGACGCGCGCGAACGCGGCGAGCTCGCGCTCGAGCGCCGCGACCTCCTCGCCCAGGATGTAGCGGCCGGAGCGGAGGACGCGCAGCGCGGCCGCCTCCAGCTCGGCCTGCAGCGGCGCCTGCTGCGCGCGCAGGTTGGCCAGGGATATCCGCGTCGGCGCCGCCGTCATCGTTCCAGCGCCAGTCTCTGCCGGGCGGAACGCCGCCGGACGCGCCGTTCGTAGATCTCGCGGACGTTGCGCCGCGCCTGCACCGTCAGGTAACGAACCGCGTCCGGGCGCGTGTCGAAGTGCATCAGCTTGCGCAGCAGCTGCTCGCGCCGCGGCACCCGCGCCAGCGATCCGTAGCCGCCCACGACGCGCGCCGAGAATCCCGCGACCGGCGAAGCACGGCGCGCCCCGTCCCAGGCCGGCAGGAACGCGGCGGTCAGCGCGGCGGAGGTCGCGAACGGACGCCAGCAGCCCCAGGCACGCGCCAGCGCCTCCGCCTGTTCGTGCTCGCCGGCCGTCGGCAGGAGGCGGCTCAGGTCGAGGAGGTACATCGCCGGCACGTCGAAGTGATCCATCGCCATGTGCAGGGTGTGAAAGACGGCGGCGTGCCGCGGATGCAACGTCGCCACGCGCGCGCGCCCGAGGGCGGCTTCGCGGGCGCTGTCCCAGAGATCGCGGTAGTCGACACGGCAGCGCGCCAGGGGCGCGAGCGCGAGATGAAGGTCGACCTCGACACCGTTCCGCGTCCAGGCGACCTCGTGATAGTCGGCGTCGTCGAAGCCGGGCGCCGCCGCGCGCGGTTCGAAGCCGAGCCGGTCCAGCGTCTGGAACGCCGTTCGCCGGGCGGCTTCGGGAACGAGCAGATCGACATCGCTGGTCGGCCGCGCCCCGTCCTGGTCGTAGATGGTCAGGTTGTACGACAGGCCCTTGAGCAGCGCGACCCGTACACCGGCGGCCGTCAACGCCGCCGCGCATTCCTCGGCGACATGGGCGAGCAGCAGATTGCGCGCGATGGTGACGAGGCGATCGCGCCGCAGCGCCTCCGCGAGCGACGGCGCCCAGCCCGACAGGTCGGCCAGCGACAAGAGCGGCGACAGGCGATGATGTCGCGCCAGCACCAGCACCTCGTCGGCATCGGCAGGCTGCGCCTGCGGCCGGCCCGTGATCGCCGCGAGCAACGATCGCAGCAAGGAGATCATGTTTGCGCCCGTGGATATTGGGTTAGTTTAGCGGCAGGCGCCAGACGCAATGAACGGGGTCCTCGTCAGCCACCCGCACGCCACCCCGGTCGCGAAAAGCGTGGCTGCGGCGTTTGCCCGCGCGGGCCGGCTGGCGGCGTTCGCGACAGGCGTCGCCTTCGAGAGCAGCGCCTGGTCTGGCCGGCTGGCCGCCGCGCTTTCCGGGCGCTGGCCGACGCTGCGCAATCGGATGGTCGACCCCCTGCCGGCCGGCGAATTGCGGACGGCCCCGTTCATCGAACTGGGCGCGCGCGCCGCCGCCACCGTGCTGACCGGACTGGGCGCCGCGCTCAGGAGCTACGACGCGCTGTTCGTCGCCCACGACGCCCGGCTCGCGATCTCGCGCTGGCCGAGCGCGACGGCCGCCATCTACGCCTACGAGGACGCGGCCCTCCTGACCTTTCGCCGCGCCGAGCGCGCCGGCATCGCGCGCATCTGGGATCTGCCCACGCGTCATCACCTGGCGACGAAGGAGCTCTGGCGCCAGGAGATGGAGCGCTGGCCGAACGCGATCGATACGCCGCCGCACCGTGAGCCGGACTGGAAGAACCGGCGCAAGGACGCGGAGCTGGCCCTCGCCACCACCGTCTCGGTCGCATCGAGCTACGTGAAGTCGACGCTCGAGCGGCTCGATCTGCGCGCGCCCATCGTCGTGACGCCGTACGGTTTTCCTATCGACCTCTTCGGGCCGAAGCCGACGCCGCCCGCCGGGCCGTTCCGCGTCCTGTCCGTCGGCGTGCAGGACATCCCCAAGGGGACGCCCTACCTGCTGGAGGCCTGGAAGCGGGCGGCCATCCCGGACGCAGAGCTGCACCTGGTGGGATCGATGCGCCTCGGCAAGTCGTTCCTCGACGGCTACGCGGGCCGATTCCGCCATTCGCCGCCGCTGTCGCGCGCGGCGCTGGCCGCGCATTATGCGGCCGCCGACGTGCTCGTCTTCCCGACGCTGGGCGACGGCTTCGGCCTGGTCATCCAGGAGGCGATGTGCAGCGCGACGCCGGTGATCACGACGGACTGCGGCGGCGGGCCCGAGTGCATCACCGACGGCGTCGACGGCTGGTTGATCCCCGCCCGCGACATCGACGCGCTGGTCGAGAGGCTGCGCTGGGCGGCCGCCCACCGCGATCAGGCGGCGGCGGTCGGGCGGGCGGCGCGCGCGCGTGCCGAGCGCTGGACCGCGCGCGATGCGGGCGACGCTCTGGTCCGGGCGCTGGACGTCTGACATGCGCGTCCTCTACCTGAACCCGTTTTCGCAGGAGGTGAGCGGTCCGGACGAGAGCCTGCGCGCGCTGCTGGGCGCGCTGATCCCGGCGGGTATCGAGGCGCACGTCGCGCTGCCGGCGCCGGGGCCTCAGGTCGACCGGTACGAGGCGATCGGCGCGCGCACCCACTTCGTCCCGCTGGCCACGCTCAAGCGGGCGCTGTCGCCGGCCACGGCGCTTTATGGGCCGCAGCTCGCCCGGTCGGTGTTCGCGGTCGGACAGCTCGCGCGCGCCGTGCGCGCCGACATCATCCACACCAACATGGAGGTGCTGCTGGAAGGCGGGCTGGCCGCGCGCGCGCTGCGCATCCCGCACGTCCTCCATTACCGCGGCAACACGCTGGATGACCCGAAGCTGGTCTTCGACGCGCTGGCGATGATGTGGACGGCGACGGCGGACCACATCTATTGCATCTCGCGCGCGACCGCCGGGATCTTCGAGCGCCGGGGCCGCGCCGCGAAGGTGGAGGTCCTCTACAACCCGATCGACGTGCGGGCGTTCGCGGCTGCGGAGCGGTCGGCCGACGTCCGCAGCGCGCTGGGCGCCGCGCCCGATCGCGTGCTGGTCGGCACCGTCGGGCGCATTCACCCGCGCAAGGATCTGGAGACGTTCATCCGCGCCGCCGCCCTGGTAGCCGCCCGTCGAGCCGACGTTCACTTCACGGTGGTGGGCCGCGCAGAGGTCCCGATCGAGCTCGACCACGAGACGTCGCTGCGCAACCTCGTTCGCGATCTGTCTCTGGACGGCCGCGTGACGTTCGCCGGCGCGCGGCGTGACATGCCGGCCGTGATGGCCGCCCTGGATGTCTTCGTGCTCACCTCGCGCCACGAAGGATTCGGCCGCGTCGTCGCCGAGGCGATGGCCAGCGCGCGCCCCCTGGTGGTGACCGACGAGGGCGCGCCGCCCGAGCTGGTCGAGCCGGAGCGCTACGGCCTGGTGGCACGGCCGGCCGACCCGGCCGACTTCGCCCGCCAGATCATGCGCCAGATCGACGATCCGGCGGGCGCGCGGGAACGGGCCGTCCGCGCCGCCGAGCGGGCACGCGCGTTCGACGCGGCCGACACGGCACAGCGCGTGCGGAGCCTCTACGAGCGACTTGCTCCAGGCGGGACCCGGACGTAGAAGAGGCGGCCTTGGTCAAGGTCACGGAGGTCGACGGACGTGCTTGCCTGGCGGGCGTGCCCCTGGCGTGTCCACGCGACAGGAAGCCGCTTCGGCTGACGGCGGGCGCGCTGCGCTGCCCGGAGCAGCACGCGTACCCGCTGGTCGGGGACGTCGCTGTGCTGCTGGGCGGCGACCGGCCCGACACGCATCCCTACTTCGAGGACTCGCGGCGCGCCGGGCAGGACACCGCCCCGGCCTCCGCGACGGAATCGGCGGGTGCGGAAGAGGTGGACGCGTTCGTCCAGCAGGAGATCGTCAAGACGAACGGCATCCTCTACAAGGGCGTGCTCGGCGGCCTGCGCCGCTACCCGATTCCCGACCTGCCGCTGCCGGAGACGACAGAGGGGCTGCGCCTGCTGGACGTCGGCTGCAACTGGGGACGCTGGAGCATCGCCGCCAGCCGCCGGGGCTACCAGGCGATCGGCATCGACCCGGGCATCGCCGGCATCCAGGCGGCGTACCGCGTCTCGCGCGCCCTCGGTCAGTCGCCCGCGTTCGTCGTCGGCGACGGCCGCAGCCTGCCCTTTCCCGATCACAGCTTCGACGTCGTGTTCTCCTACTCCGTGCTGCAGCACTTCTCCAAGGACGATGCCAAGGCGAGCATCCGGGAGGCGGCGCGCGTGACCAAGCCGGGCGGACGGGTACTGATCCAGCTGGCCAACCTGTTCGGCGTGCGCCAGCTTTACAACCAGGCCCGTGACACGCTGGCGCGCGAGCAGAATCCATTTCGCGTTCGGCGCTGGACGCCCGGCGAGATGCTGTCGACCTTCCGCGAGATCGTCGGCCCGGCGCGGCTGACCGCGGACGGTTTCTTTTCGCTGAACGCGCAGGCTTCAGACCTGGACCTGCTGCGGCCCTTTCCGCGCACCGTGATCCGCGCGTCGCAGACGCTGAAGCGCGTCTCCGCGCACGTCCCACCGCTCGCCCTCCTGGCCGACAGCGTCTTCATCGACGCCGCGCGAAGCGGCTAGACCGCATCTCGTAGATCGCTCCGCCTGCTCCACTCTTCGGCGGGGGCGGGAGGGACGGCTGTTCGGCCGTCCCTCCCGCTGCCTCAAAGCAAACGCTTCGCTCCGCCCGGAAGCCGCCGATGCAGAGTCGGCCGCACGCCAGGCTCAGATCGACCTACCGGCGGCGCATAGCGAGCGAGGGGTGGCGCGGTGGAGGGGACCCGCCGGGACTTTTTCGGCGCGGGGCGGGGGAGCCCGCCCGATCGAAAGTATGACGAGCAAAGTAACTTCCCGTAAGACCACGACTCGCCGAAAAAGTCTCGGCGGGGAGGCTGCCGGAGCGACTGGACCCCGCAGCGAGCGGAGAGCCGCCCCGCTTAGAACGGCTAGCCGTACTGCCGCGCCCAGCGTTCGAGCCCTGCCAGCGCGAACAGCTTGCGGCCGATGTCCTCGCCTGAAAGGTGTCGTTCGATCAGGGCGTCGATGGCGGGCGCGTCGAAACCGAGCTGCGCAACCAGCGCGCCGCTGCGCAGCTGCTGGCGCAGCGTCTCGGTGGCCGGCTCGCGGAACCAACGGTCCACCGGGATCTCGAAGCCGCGCTTGGGGCGGTAGGCGATGCGCCTGCCGAGCCTGGGCGACAAAAGGCGGCGCATCAGCGTCTTGTCGCGCCGGAGCCCGATCTTGTGGCGCGGCGGGAGCGCCAGACCGAATTCGACGAGGCTTCGCGACAGGAAAGGCACCCGCACCTCGAGGCTGTGGGCCATGGAGATCTTGTCCGCCTTGAGCAGCAGGTTGTCGACCAGCGTCGTCTGGAGATCGATGTACTGCAGGCGCTGCACGGGATCGAGACGCAGATCGCGCGCCGCCTCGAACAGCGTTTCGTAACGATCGCCGGCGCGGTCGGCGCCCTCACCGACCAGCGCGCGGCGCTCGTCCTCGGTGAAAATGTCGAACCACGACAGATAGCGTGCGGGTGTGTCGAGCCCGACCGAATCGGCCATCTTGGTGGCGCGACGCGCGGCATTGAACACGCCCAGAGAGCGCGCCGGCAGGTGGGCGGTGACGTTCAGCACCTGGTCGGCGTGTCGGCGAAGAAACGGACTGAACCGATCGATGACCGGCCCCCAGAAGTAGCGCGCGTAGCCGCCGAGCACCTCGTCGCCGCCTTCTCCGGACAGCGCGACCTTGACCTCGGCGGCCGTGCCCCGGCACAGGTGCCAGAGCGCCAGCGTGGCGCTGTCCGCGAGCGGGTCCTCGAGGGCCGCCACGATCGGGTCGAGATCGTCCAGGTTGGCGGGCCCGAGATCGATGCGGACGTTCTCGTTGCCGGCCCGCCGCGCGACCGCGGCGGCCACGTCCGTCTCATCGCCCCGATCCGACGACAAGAAACCGATCGAAAACGTCTTGGGCGGCGCGGTGTGCTGATTGGCGTACAGCGCCAGCGCGCTCGAATCCAGACCGCCCGACAGGAACAGGCCCGTCGGGACGTCCGCGATCAGGTGCTGGCGCACCGACGCGTTCAGCAGCTCGCGCAGGCGGTCGAGCAATCGATCGGGGCGCGTGTCCTCCATCCCGGCTGGGGCGAGGCGATAGAACGGCCGCGTCTGCGTCTCGCCCGTCGTCAGATCGACGTCCAGGATCGTCCCGGGCGCCAACTTGCTGATCCCCGCGAACGCCGTGTGGGGCGACGGGATGTGGCCGACCCGCAGGAAGGTGTGCCGGAACGACGGATCGATCGACGGCCGGCCCTGCCCGTCGAGCGCCAGCGCGCGCAGCTCGGACGCGAACGACAGCTGCGCGCCGTTCCGGCGCAGGTAGAGCGGCTTGATGCCGAAGCCGTCGCGAACCAGGAACAGGCGACGCCGCCGCCGATCGTAGAGCGCGAACGCGAACATGCCCGACAGGCGGGTCGCGAGCTCGTGAATCCCGAGCTGTTCGTAGCCGTGGACCAGCACCTCGGTGTCGCTGTTGCCCGAGAACACGTGCCCGTCCACTTCCAGCCGGGAGCGGAGATCGCGGTGGTTGTAGATCTCGCCGTTGTAGACGACCGCGACCGACCGATCCTCGTTGAACATCGGTTGATGCCCGGCCGCGGACAGATCGATGATCGACAGCCGCCGCATCCCCATCCCGAGGCCGCCCTCGACCAGCGCGCCGTGGTCGTCCGGCCCGCGGTGCGCGATGCTGGCGGTCATGGCGTCGATCACGGCGCGATCGACGGGCATCCCGTCGAACCGTGCAATGCCAGCGATGCCGCACATCAGCGGGTCCCGGCGGCGACAATTCGGTAGACGGCGATCATCTCTTGCGCTGTCCGATCCCAGTCGAATCGCGCCGCGTGCGCGAGCCCCCGAGCGACCAGGCGGGCGCGCACGTCGGCGTCGGTCAGCACGGTCCCCGCGTGCCAGGCCAGCGTGTCGATGTCTTCCGGATCCGCGGTCAGCGCCGCGTCGCCGACAATCTCGTCCAGCGAGCCCGCGCGCGAGCTGACGACCGGCGTCCCGGACGCCATCGCTTCCAGCGGCGGCCAGCCGAAGCCTTCGTAGTGCGAAGGAAACAGCAGCAGATCGACGGCGTTGTACAGCGCCGGGATCTCTGCGTCCGGAACCGCGCCCAGCTCGGCGACGTGGGGCAACACGCCAAGCCTCTCTGCGAGGGCGCGATCCTCTCCAGCGATGGCGTGGCCGACGCGCGCCAGGCGCGCGTCGATGCCGTCTCGCCGCAGGCGGGCGAGCACGCGCAACGTGCCTGCGATGTTTTTGTAGAACCCCCGCCCAATATGAAGGATCAGCGGACCGTCGCCGAGACCGCGCCCCTCGCGCCAAGCCCGCCCCCGCGGCGGATCCGCCGCGAACCTCTGGTTCAGCCCCGGATGGATGACGGTGATCCGGGCCGGGTCGAGGCCCACGAAGCTGACGAGATCAGCCTTGGTCTGCCGCGAATCGGCCACCACCCAGGCTGCCCGTCTGGCGAATTCCATCATCACGCGGAACACCTGCAGGGCGACGGGCGGAACTTTCGCCCCTCCGATGCGCCCCGCGGCCAGCGCGAGCAGGATCAGGTCGTGGCAGGTGACGATCGTCCGGCGCGCATCGAGCTCGCCGAGCAGGTAGCTCTGCCCGTGATCGACGATGTGAACGAGATCGGCGTCCAGCTTGCGAACGAGCCGCGGATAGACCGCGTAGCGCCCCGCGTACGTGTCGATCTTCGACCAGAGGGCCGATCGCCGGCGCCACGCGTCCGGCACGACGCCGGGCGCGCGCACGCGCGCGATCGAGATCCCGCGTCGATCCAGCGCCTCCCCCAGCCGTTCCGCGTAAAGCCGCATGCTCGGCTGCTGTTCGTCCCGATAGTTGTGCAGCAGCGCGACGCGCAGCTCCGGCGCAGGCGCGGGCGGCGGCACCGAGACGGCCGCGGAGGTCAAACGGCGAACCCCATCGTCAGCGTCGCCACTGCGTCAGGCCGAACGGAGGACGAAGATGTGACAGTCGCCGCCGGTCACACCCCGCAAGAAGGGAGTGACCGCCCGCGAGACGAAGCGGAGGATTCCCTTGCCCACCGTCGGCTGGGCGCGGTTGAAGGAGTGGCCGACCAGCTGGAACCCGACGTCCGCGATCATCCGTTCGAACATCTGCGTGTGGATCGGCGTGATGTGGGTCGGATCGTTGAAGGCGGGATCGCGCCCGAACATCCGCAGCTCGCCGTTGATCAGGAAACGAATCCGCGCGGGCACGCACTCGATGTTCGGCGTCGTCACGAACATCAACCCGCCCGGCTTGAGCAGCTGCTTCGCCTGCCGCAGGACATGGCGCGGGTTCTCGAGGTGCTCGATCACCTCGATGGCGGTGACGGCATCGAACTTCCCTCCGACGGCGTCCGCGAAATTCTGGTTGAGGTCGGCGCTCACGACCTTCGCGCGCTGGCACGCGAACCGGTCCGCGGCGCGCTCGACCCCCACCACTTCGTATCCCGCGTCCACGAGGCGCGTGGCCCAGGCGCCCGTCCCGGCGCCGAGGTCGACGACCCGCGCGGGCGGCGGCACGCGCGACGAGAACTCGCCGATGACGGCGTCGTGCATGCCCGCGATCGTCAGCTCGGGCAGGGACGGCGCAGGCGGCGTTCGCGGGTCCGTCGGCACGGCGGCCATGGTGGCCGATCCTATACCTCGCCTGCCGGTCGCAGACGAGCGTTACCGGAGATCGCCTCGTCGTAGACGCGCTCGTAGGCGGACGCCTGCGCCTCGGGCGTCCAGGCGCGCCCGATGACCGCGGCCTTCGCTTCCTGCTCTTCGCGCCAGGCGTGGTCACGCGTCGCGCGAATCATCAGGTCCGCGAGCGCGTCCGCGTCACCGACGGCAAACGCCGTCGCCAACCCGTCGATCGCCTCGGGCAGTCCACCGGCGCTGCTGACGATCGCGATGCGACCGATGGACAGCGCCTCGGCGGCGGCGATCCCGTAGGCCTCGTCGCAGGCGCTGGGCACCACCACCGCCGCCGCCCGAAGCATCGCGGTGGCGACGGCAGCCTGGTCCACGCGTCCGTGAAACACGACCGAATCGGCGACGCCGAGCTGGGCGGCGAGCGCAACCAGCGCCGCGCGCTCCTGACCGTCGCCGTAGAGATCGACGCCGACGGAAATGCCGCGGCGCCGGCACGCGGCCGCGGCGCGCACGAGGACGTCGGGGCCCTTCTCGGTCTCGAGACGGCCGACGTACGCGACCCGGTTCACGTCCCGGGGCGGCGCCGCGCCGGCCGCCGGAGGCAGGTTCGCGACGTTGTGAATGGTCACCGCGCGCGGCAGCGCGTTGGCGCGCTGCACGAAGTCGCTGACGCTGACGTTGCGCGCGACCAGATGGACGGCGGCGCGCCCCATCGCGTGGCGGATCAGGCGGCGCGCCGTGGCCGCGCTCCCGAATTCGCGGCGGGTCAGCGCCGCGCAGCGCGCGAGCACGTATTCGCAGCGCTGGCCCTGGTGAAAACCGCTGCCGTTCAGGCAAGCGGCCTGCATGCCCCCGTGCGTGAGCACGAGCGGGCGGCGCGCCGCCTGCGCGATCGGCAGGGCATAAAGCGAGAATCCGTTGCCGTGCACCAGGTCGCAGCGGCGCGCGCGGCGAACGAGCTCGGCGACGGGCCTTCTGCGCAGCACCTCGAACATCGGCGGCTCGGGCCCGTCGCTCGGCGTATCGGTCGCCACCACCACCGCATGCCCACGCGCGGCGAGCGTGGTGGCGAGCGTCAATCCGAACGTCTCCATGCCACCGGTGGCGGGCGCGAACGCGCGCGAGTAGAGCATCAGCCGCACGGACACCCCGCGCGGCGATCCCTGGTTGCGGCCCGGTCCATCCGCCCGCATTCTAATGGCTTCGCCGCATGTCCGCGCCCGGTCACCTTCGCTTCGTCATCGTGTCGCCGAACTTCTTTCCGCGAACCTGCGGTGTCGGCGACTATTCGATGCGGCTGGCCGCCGAGCTCGGCCGCCGCGGACACGACGTCACGGTCATGTCGTGGAATCCTGCCGAGCCGCATCCCGAAGCGCCCCAGCTCCCGGTCGTGGGCGTCGACGGCGCGAGGCCGGTCGCCGTCGCCCGCCGGCTCGCCGCCGCGATCGCGGCCAGAAGGCCGACCAACGTCATCATGGGTTTCACCGCGCAGATGTGGGGCGCGTGGCGGTTCGGCAGCCCGGCGTACGCGTGGCTCGCGCACCAGGCCCGCCGCGCCGGTGCGCGCGTGTCGCTGGTGGCGCACGAGCCGTTCTTTCCCTGGAGCTCGCGTCCGGATCTGATGGTCGCTTCCGCGCTGCAGCGCCTCCAGCTGGCCGCGACCATCGCCGCGTCCGACGACTGTTTCGTGACGACCGAAAGCCGCGTGCCGTTGTTCGCGCCGCTCTGCCGTCTCGTCGGCCGGCCGGCTCCGCTGGTGATCCGGATCGGCGCCAACGCGCTCCCCATGCCCAATCGCGCCGATCCCGACCGGCCCAAGATCGGCCTGTTCTCGACCGCCGCAGCGGGCAAGCGCCTGGACGTCCTGCTGGATGCCTTCGCGATCGTCGCCCCCCAGGTGCCGCGCGCCGAGCTGGTGTTCATCGGCGATCTCGGCCCGAACGACCAACCGACGGTCCGGGCGCTGATCGAACGCGTCCGGCGGCACCCGGCCGCCGACAGGATCCGCATCACCGGAAAGTTGCCGCTGGCGGGCGTCGCGCGGGGGATCGCCGAGCTCGCCGCATATCTGTTCCCGATGGACACCGGCGCCAACACCCGCAGCGGCACGCTGCCCGTCGCGCTTGGCAGCGGGGTGCCCGTCGTCGCGACCCGGGGCCTCGAGACCGATCCGTCGCTGTTCCGCGACGGCGAGAACGTCATGTTCGCGTCCGGTCTGGAGGGACAGGCGTTCGCGAAGGCGACGCTGCAGCTCCTGCAGGATCCGGCGCTGGCGGCGCGAATCGGCGCGGGCGGGCGCGACCTCTACGCGCGCCATCTCGCCTGGGATCGGATCGCTGACCAGCTCCTGGACCGACTGACGGCGTGATCGACATCCCGCGCCGATACGGGACGGACTGTATCCGTTCGTCCGCAAAAACCTGTTCGGATGGCGGTTTGTCGCGCCGGGCGTGACAGCAACGCGACGCGCCCGACGGCGCCGCTTTTGAGCCGAAATCCCTAGGCTTTTCTATATACTTCCGGCCCGCATGCGCATTTTGGGTATCAACGCTTTTCACGGCGACGCGTCGGCCGCGTTGGTGGTGGACGGCGTGCTGGTCTCGGCCATCGAGGAGGAGCGACTCAATCGCCACAAGCACTGTGCCGGATTCCCCGCGCTGGCTGTCCGCGCGGTGCTGGAGAGCGCAGGTGTTTCACCCACCCAGCTGGATCACGTCGCCGTGTCGCGCGATCCCAAGGCGAACCTGCACAAGAAGATCCTGTTCGCGGTCCAGAAGGGCACGTCGCTGACCAAGCTGCGCCTCGCGCAGTAAACGCGAGCAAGGCGCGAACATGGTTGTCGACCCGGCCCTGCGCCGGGTCGATTGCTTTCATCGGCAAGAGCCACGCTCAGTAACGCCATAAAGAGCGCGCGCCGACCACGGTGGCGTTGAGACTGCTGTCGCCGCTCGGGTGCCAGATGAACTGCAGGTTCGGCTGCAGCCACCAGCCGGGGACGATCTGCGCGGTGTAGGTCAGTTCCAGGTTGGCCTCGTAATCGCGAATGACCCCCGGCACGCCCGTGAATGCCACGGTATCTCGGTCGAAGGCCCGGACGCTGTCATCTACCGGCTCTGGTGGCAGGGCGATCCCTGGTACGAAGACTTTCTGGTCGAGAACCGGCAAAGAACCGGTCACGACTCCACCCTTCCGGGAGAAGGACTGCTCGTCTATCACGTCGACGAGAAACAACATACCGCCTCTATGACCGAGGAAGGCGTCGAAGTCGCCGAGCGGATTCTGGGCGTCGGAAACCTTTATGACCCCAATAACATTGAGATGCTCCACTGCGTCGAACAGTCCCTGAAGGCTCATACCCTTTACCACCTCGACAAGCAATACATAGTCAAGGACGGAGAAGTAATAATAGTGGACGAGTTCACCGGCCGCGTCATGCCCGGTCGCCGCTGGAGTGACGGGCTCCATCAGGCTGTCGAAGCCAAAGAGGGAGTGAAGATAGAAGCTGAAAACCAGACCCTGGCAACCATTACCCTGCAGAACTACTTCAGGCTCTACGACAAGCTCGGCGGGATGACCGGTACCGCGAAGACCGAGGAGAAGGAGTTCGTCGAGATCTACGGGCT
>Ga0209465_10000517_pt1 | contig 17857 bp, 15 predicted proteins | sample PanSoiPlot1MoBio_FD_188321 | JGI IMG/M metagenome (GOLD analysis project Ga0209465, IMG submission 188321) | Tropical forest soil microbial communities from Panama analyzed to predict greenhouse gas emissions - Panama Soil Plot 1 MoBio (SPAdes)... | ecosystem: Environmental > Terrestrial > Soil...
CGTAGGCGGCATCGTTACCAATCATCTGGCGATACGCGATGCGACTTTGGCGACCGTGCCGGTTGCTGGTGGCACCCCCAGGGAGATCCTGGAGCAAGTACGTGCTGCGGACTGGGGGCCGGATGGCAACCCTGCGGTGGTGCACTACGTTAACGGCCGCCAACGAATTGAGTACCCGATTGGCAAGGTACTGTATGAAACCGTCGGCTGGATCAGCCACATACGAGTGTCGCCAAAGGGCGATCGCATCGCCTTCCTGCTGCACCCGGCCTGGCCGGATGACCGTGGTTTTGTGGCGATCGTCGACCTTGCCGGCAATGAGAAGAAGCTGACGCCGGAATGGGAAGGCGAAGAGGGCTTGGCGTGGTCTTCCCGGGGCGAAGAGGTTTGGTTCACCGCGACTTCGGCGGGGGCCGACCGGGCGCTCTATGCTGTAAACCCAGGGGGCAAGCTGCGCGCCGTGCTGCGCATACCAGGCGGGCTTACTCTGCATGATATTGCGCCTGATGGCCGGGTTCTGTTGAGCTTCGATGATGAGCGCGTTGGAATGAAAGGTGGACACGAGGGCAGCGTCGAGCGCGATCTTACCTGGTTCGGCTGGACGATCTCCCAAGCCATTTCGCCGGACGGCAAGTGGGTTGCGTTCTCCGAAGAAAGCGAGCCCGCAGGTAACGAGTATATCGTTGCCATGCGGAGTTTTGATGGTTCTGCACCGAAACGGTTGGGACACGGACACGGACTCGGGTTCTCAGCAGACGGTAAGTGGGTGGCGGCGCACAACGCGGAGAGGTCGCCGCACGTCACCTTGTTACCAACGGGTCCTGGGCAGCCGAGGAATGTTGAGATTTCCAACCTGGAACTTGTGTGGGGTGCGAGTTTTTTTCCCGACGGAAAACGGCTGCTGCTCAATGGAACTGAAGCTGGGCATGCGTTGCGTACCTATTGGGTGGAGGTGACTGGCGGAAAGGCAACTCCGATCACCCCTGAGGGCGTCGACTCGCTGGTGCTGTCTCCCGATGGTAATGAGCTTGCCGCTCAAGACTTATCGGGCAACATTACAGTTTATCCGCTGCAAGGTGAGCATTTGCGCACCGTTCCCAACACCCAAGGCATGATCCCATTGTCCTGGAGCAGCGATGGCGGTTACCTGTTGACCACTGTTTCCGATGAACTGCCGGCGAGAATCTTACGCGTGGAGATCACCAGCGGGAAGCAGCAACTGGTGCGACAGTTCGTGCCCAGCGACTCGGGTGTTTATGTTATCTGGAGTATTAGGGTCACGCCTGACGGCACGACATACGCCTACAGCTACCGGCAGACACTCTCGACTCTCTACATCGCCCAGGGATTGCACTGAGGAGAGCGGGCGGCAAAGGCTTCCGAAATCATCCGTAGCGGCTGGAAGCGAGCGAGGTCACGCGGCGATGGCAAGTCCTAAACATCTTGCGATTCTCAAGCGAGGGGTCCGGGAATGGAACAGGTGGAGAAAAGAGCGTCATGACGTCTTCCTTGGAGAAGTGCCACGCGACTTGTCGGACTGGGAGGAAAGCTTGGTGTATCAGGTTCGCTCCGCTAACCTCGTCGGCTTGTTAGAACGGGGTGACAGCATCAATGACGTTCGGGTCGACCCGAGCCGGAAGGTCCGTGCGGCTGATCTGACTCATGCATCTCTCGCGGGCGCTCAACTATCAGGCGCCAATCTTATGGTTGCAGACTTGGCGGGGGCTGATCTTACAGATGCGGATCTTAGAAATGCAGACCTTCGCAGTGCCAAACTTTCGAGGGCGAACCTTAAGGGTGCGCAGTTGAATGGGGCAAACCTGTGGTTGGCCGACCTTCGTGATGCAAATCTGTCCGAGGCGAAACTGGATGGAGCAAACCTCTCGGGAGCGTTTTTCTGGCGTGCGAATCTTCGGTACGCAAGCCTCTTCCGTGCGAACTTGCGAAGTGCCGATCTCGCGGGTACGGATCTCAAAGATGCGATATTGATAGAAACTGACCTCACGGGGTGCATCATTCGAGGAGCAAACCTCACGGACGCTACCATTGACGCCGTAACGTTCGGAAACCTCGACCTAAGCGAGGTCGAGGGCCTAGATAGCTGCTCGCACTGGGGTCCGTCGACTCTCGGATTGGAAACCGTTGTTCAGTCGAAGGGCAAGATACCCGAGGTTTTTCTGCGCGGATGTGGGGTGCCGGAGGAGTTTATTACCTACATCGGGTTGATAGTGGACGTCCGATTGAGTATTACTCATGCTTCATCAGCTACGCCCACGCGGACAAGCTCTTCGCGCGGCGGCTGCATGATGCGCTGCAGGGACGGGGCGTGCGGTGCTGGCTGGATGAGAAGCAGATGCTGCCGGGCGATGACATTTACGAACAGGTAGACCGCGGGATTCGGCTGTGGGACAAGGTGCTGCTGTGTTGCTCGCGGCACTCGCTGACGAGCTGGTGGGTGGACGATGAGATTGATCGCGCGTTTGCCAAAGAACGCGAATTGATGAAAGAGCGCGAGCGAAAAGTGCTGGCGGTGATTCCGCTGAACCTGGACGGGTATCTGCTGAGCGGGAAGTGGACGAGCGGCAAAGCCAAGCCAGTGCTGTCGCGGCTGGCGGCGGACTTTACGGGGTGGGAGCAAGATACGCAGAAGTTTGAAGCGCAGGTGGAGGACGTGATTCGGGCGCTGAGGAGGGATGATGGCAGGAGGGAGAAGCCGCCGGAGCAGAAGCTGTAGGGGCGCGGGCGAAGGATGTGGTGTTTGCCCCGGCCGGTGCGAGTCATGACTGGTCAGCAAAGCACCGGGGTTGCAGCCGAGGTGAACTCATCGCCCCCGATCGAGGGCCTTCACCGCCGCCTCAGCCAAAGACAGCTCACCATGATGGCCATCGGCGGTGCCATCGGAGTCGGACTATTTCTCGGCAGCAGTGTGAGCATCCATCTTGCCGGGCCCGCGGTGATTGTTTCTTATCTGTTGGGAGCCGGAATCGCCCTGATCATGTCCTATGCTCTGGCGGAGATGGCGGTTATCCATCCGGTGGCCGGGGCATTCGGTGTTTACGCTGAAACCTACCTCAATCACTGGGCCGGATTTTCAGTGCGCGCTACTTACGGTGCGGCCCAGATTATCGCAATCGGCGCAGAAGTAACCGCGGCTGGCATATACATGTCATTTTGGTTTCCGAACGTACCGCGGTGGATATGGGTCGTGTCCGTCTCAGCCGCTCTGGTGGCGCTCAACGCCATGAAGGTCAACCGTCTGGGAGAGTTTGAATATTGGTTTGCCATGATTAAGGTGGCTGCCATCCTCACGTTCCTTTTGGCGGGAATCTACTTGATTTTTGGCAATGGTTCCCGTGGCGCAACCGGCTGGGCGAACCTGACTCAGCACGGCGGATTCCTGCCGGCGGGATGGAAAGGGGTCTGGCTGTCGCTCACCATTACCCTGACCAGTTATATGGGGGTGGAGATCATCGCTGTGACAGCAGGAGAGGCAGAACATCCGGAAGTTACCATTCCCCGTGCGATGAGCAACATTGTCTGGCGGCTCATACTGTTCTATGTGGCGGCGATTGCGATCATGGTCGCCATGGTGCCGTGGAACCAGGCCAGCCATTCGTCCACAGTTTCCGGCAGTCCGTTCGTCACCGCATTCGTTGCAGTACAGCTTCCCTTCGCTGCGGCCGTTATGAATTTCGTTGTGCTAACTGCGGCCCTTTCCAGTGCTAATACGAATCTGTATCTGTCAACCCGAATGCTTTTCTCTCTAGGTGAGGGAGGTTACGCCCCGCGCTGGATGGGTAAGGTTAGTCGCAACGGTGTTCCACATCGCGCACTCCTGGCCTCAACCGCTGGGATTATCGCAGCCATCCTGTTGGCCATCTTTGCCCCGAAGAACGCTTTCCTCATGTTGTATGGAGCCGCAGTCGCGGGGATGTTGTTTGTCTGGCTGGTAATTCTCAACACACATCTTCGATTTCGTAAGGCACTCACACGCGAGCAGTTGCTGCGCTTGCCAATGCGTTTACAAGCTCATCCCTTGTTTACTTTGGCCGCCATTCTATTCATCATCGCGATCGCTGTCACAACCTTCTTCGTCGAGGGATTGCAATGGTCCGTGCCTGCTTTCTCTGTTTTTCTCGTTTTGATTTCCCTGCTGTATCTGCGCATTCGGCACCAAGAAACCTCAGGGAGCGCAGGCAATGCCTGAAGTAATCGAGGAGGCGTATTCCGCGCTCCGAGGGCGATTCAAAGGCGATCTGCTGCGGCCCGAGCATCATAGTTACGAAGATGCGCGTGCCATTTGGAACGGCATGGTTGCCAAGAAGCCAGGACTCATCGCACGCTGTGCGGACATTGGCGACGTGCAAAGCGCGATCCGGATCGCCTCGGGAACCGGAGTTCTCACAGCCGTGCGGTGCGGCGGTCATAGTCTCGCTGGTTTCAGTACTTGCGATGACGGTCTCGTAATCGATCTCTCGAGGATGCGCCAAGTCACTGTGGATTCCAACGCACGCCGCGCCAATTTCGCTGGCGGCTGCCTGCTCGGATCGATTGACAACGCTACGCAGCAAGCGGGCCTGGTCTTTCCCTCCGGCGTCGTCTCGCACACTGGGGCTTCTGGATTGGTACTGGGAGGAGGCACAGGATGGCTCACTCGACGTTTCGGGTTGTCCTGCGACAACGTCGAAGGCTTCACCCTTGTCACTGCGGATGGCTCCATCGTGCGTTGCAACTCAGACGAGAACGCAGACTTGTTTTGGGCCCTTCGCGGAGGTGGTGGCAACTTCGGTGTTGTTACCGAGTTCGAAGTGAAACTTCATCCCCTTACGTCAGTGACGCTCGCGCATGGACTCTCTTCGGAGGCAGGCATTAGCCGGCTCCTTGAATTCTGGAGAGATTTCATGGCGGATGCGCCCGTCGATCTAAAGTGGAATATTGATCTACGCCTTGCATCATACCAGAACGAAGTGCCTGGTGATCTTCGCGGACGTCCAGTAGCGAGCAGTTCCTTGGTGTGGACCGGCTCGGCTGAAGCGGGGCAAAAATATCTACAGCCTGCCCTTTCAATGTGTCGCCCGGATTCTGTGAGCAGCCGCGTTATTTCCTTCATTCATCTGCAAACAATGGCGGACTCTTGCTTCCCCCACGGCCTCCGTTACTACACAAAATCGGGCTACTTTACCTATCTCAACGATGTCACGATAGGTCGCCTGCTGGAAGCGGTTGTTTCGCTGCCCTCGGCGGAAACCCAGATTGAGCTCGCTTATCTCGCAGGCGCTACGTCGCAAGTGGCCGCCAGCGACACGGCTTTTGGCGATCGCAGCGCTCCTTTCATCATGAATCTCCTGGCGAGCTGGTCTGAAGCTTCCGCCGATGATGTCCACATTTCATGGGTTCGCGGATTGTTCAACAAGCTTCGGCCTGCGATGAAGCCCGGTGTGTACGTAAATTTCATGAGCGGCGACGAGCAGGATCGCGTTCACGAGGCCTACAGCGAAAGATGGGAGCGCATGGTTGCTGTTAAAACACACTACGATCCACACAATCTCTTCCGGCTGAATCAGAACGTTCCGCCTAGGACACTCGGAACACATACGAAATGAATCCGGAACGCATCAGCTATGGTTATTACGCAAGCCAGTTTTTCGAAGTGTTACATCCCGGACAGGCTATGGCTGGCTTTGCTGTTTTCATCCATGGCGGATTCTGGCGGGCGAAATACGATCTCAGTCACGCCGACCCATTCTGTGCGGCTTTAGCAGCTAGGGGCATCATCACGACCAATCTCGAATATCGGCGCGTAGGACAGACAGGTGGCGGTTGGCCGGGTACGTTTGAAGACGTTATGGCGGGAGTCAAAGCTGCGAGCGAGCATGTTGGTCGTGTACCGGTCGTAGTCGGCCATTCTGCCGGAGGACATCTGGCTCTTCGCCTGGCCAGCGAACCAGTCTCTCTGAAATCAGTGGTCGCACTTGCTCCCGTAGCCCACCTGCGGCTTGCCCACAAGTTGAATCTGAGCAACGGAGCAGTCGTGGAATTTCTCGGAGGTGCACCCGAAGCGATGCCTAGCCGCTACGACGAAGCTTGCGCCAGTAAGCACGCTTCTTCGACGCGCCGTATCATCCTGCACGGGACGAAAGACGAAGACGTCCCCATCGACATCACGCGGAAGTTTATGCAGGCGCGGCGAAGCGACCCTGAACAGCCGAGTCTGCTCGAGATACCGGATGCAGGCCATATGGATTTGATTGATCCTGAGTCGCCTGCCGGCTTAACCGTGATTGATCTGGTAAGTCAACTTGCGCTCGAGTGAGCTATGCGGGCTCACGACAGGGCCACGAGGAAGCGATCTATGAAGCGATGAACGTCAAGGTAGGTGTTATAGAGCGGCACGGGCGCTACGCGCAGTATGTCCGGCTCGCGCCAGTCGCACAGAGTTCCCTGCTCAACCAACCGGTCGCAGATGGGACGTCCGCCCTTCCGTAGGCGAATGGAGAGCTGCGCTCCTCGCCGGTCCGGTTCGCGCGGGGTGAGAACCGTAAAGCCCCCCGCCGCATGCTGATCGAGCAAAAACTCCAGATAGCCGGTCAACGATTCACTCTTCTTACGAAGCTGTTGCATACCCGCGGCGGCGAAGATCTCCAGCGAAGCTCGCAACGGCGCCATCGACATAATCGACGGATTGCTCAACTGCCATCCTTCGGCTCCGGGCATGGGATGGAAGTGTGGCCCCATGAGAAATCGGCTCTCCTGGTCATGTCCCCACCAACCGGTAAAGCGCGGCAGATCGAAGGCGTGTGCGTACCTCTGGTGGACGAAACATCCGCCCACGCATCCCGGACCGCCGTTGAGATATTTGTAGTTGCACCAGACGGCGAAGTCGACGTCCCAGTCGTGCAGGCGAAGGGGCACATTACCAGCTGCATGAGCGAGATCAAATCCTACAACGCAACCCTGCGTGTGTCCGGCTCGCGTGATGGCTTCCATGTCGAACAGCTGGCCGGTGGCGTAGTTCACTCCGCCCAGCAGCACCAGCGCAATCTCAGAACCCTTGTGTTCAAGGAGCGAATCGATGTCTTCCGCTCGTACGTTGGTCTCTCCAAGACGAGGCGTAAGCTCAATCAGCGAGGTCGCAGGATCGAATCCATGAAATCGAATCTGCGATGCGAAGGCGTATTGGTCGGAAGGAAAAGCTCCAGCCTCGACTAAGATCTTATGGCGCTGCGGAGTGGGACGGTAGAACGACACCATCATCAGGTGAAGGTTCACCGTGAGTGAATTCATCACCACCACTTCGAGCGGCCCGGCGCCAACGATTCCAGCCATGTTGTCGGTCAGCAAGCGATGGTAAGGCATCCAGGGATCATGACCCCGGAAATGGGCTTCCACCCCCATCTCCGCCCAGTGCTCAAGTTCTTGCTCGATGTACGCGGGGGCACGCTTCGGCTGAAGCCCGAGCGAATGTCCACAGAGGTAGATCGAGGGGCTGCCATCCGGCCCAGGTGGAATATGGAATTGCTGCCGGAACGTAGCCAATGGATCGCGCGCGTCCATCTCGGCGGCAAAGCTGGCGGAAGTGTCGAAAGTAACTGCTCCCATCTAGACTCCAGGCAGTGGAGTTAGCTTCTGCTGCACCAGCGCTTCGGCCTTCGCCCAATCGATGTCCTCCAGCCGCTGCACCGAGTCGCAGAGCTCGCCCAGCATGTCGTCCTGAACCGCCCCCCGCTGGGCCGCGACAGAGTACGGCGTCCGGTGAAAAGTTACCATCGCGTACTTTGGCACAAAACGACCGGGATATTTCTTTTCCAGCTCCAGCTCAACTCTCTTTCTGAACAGGAATCGTGGATCAGCCACGCGGTCGCGCATCTCGACGAAGTTCTCAATAGCGAGGTCGGCGATCGCGTCGGTGTCGGCTTTCCGCGAGTTCTCGAATGCCGAGAAAAGCGCGGGCCACTCCGTGCCATACCGCCCCAGCAGCTCAAGGAAAATGGTGCAATCCTCAAATGCACAGTTCATGCCTTGCCCAAAGAATGGCACAATAGCGTGCGCTGCGTCGCCCAGCAGCAGTGCTTTGTCGTGGACGTGCCAGGGCGAGCATTTGACTGTCACCATCGCGCCGGTTGGATTCTGGAAATAGCTTTCGACCGGGTTCGGCATGAGCTGAAGGGCGTCGGCAAATTGCGATTCGAAGAACGACAGCACCTTCGCTTCGGTATCGAGCGCTTCAAAACTGATATCACTACCTTCGAAAGGGAGGAACAGAATGCATCCGAAGGTGCCGTCGATGTTCGGCAACGCGATCAGCATGAACGTGCCGCGCGGCCAGATGTGAAGCGCGTGTGTTTCGAACACGTGTCGACCGTCAGGCCCGGCTGGGATCGTCAGCTCTTTGTAGCCGTAGTCAAGATACTGCTGGGAGAAGTTAAAGCGCTGTAGTTTCAGCATTTCAGTGCGAACCGTAGAAGTTGCACCGTCGGTTCCAATCACGACATTTGAGTGGACCACCGACGCAGCTCCCGTGTCCTCATTCCGTAGGCGAACCGCGCCGCTGCGGAGATCGAGCCCGGTGCAGCGCTCATTGAAGTGAATGGTAGCCCCGGCTTTTTCCGCCGCATTCATGAGCGCAATATTCAGCTCGGCACGTGACACCGAATTGATGTACTCGGTTTCATCCTTACCGTAGGGCATGAACGTTAGCTCGCCGCCAACAGAGTGCATCATGCGGCCCCGCATGGGGATAAGGATCTCGGCAATTTCGCTCCACAGGCCTGCCTCGCGGAGCGCGTGAATGCCACGAGCGGACAGCGCCAGGTTGATAGAACGACCTGCGCTGATTCGCACGCTGCGCATGTCGGGCCGGCGCTCGTAAAGCTGAACCGTGAATCCGCGCTGTACCAGCGAAATAGCGAGCAACGGACCGGTTAGTCCTGAACCGATCAGGGTGATGTTGTCGCGCTCAGGATTCATGCCACGGTGGGATTTGTCTCTGGCTGGTGAAGCATGGTGCGCGCTTCCCAGAGCTCTGGAAAGAGCCGCTTGCCCAGCGTGGTGCGCAGGTATGACGTGCCTTCGGTGCCGCCCGTGCCGCGCCGTGCACCGATGATGCGCTCCACTACCTGGATGTGGCGCAGCCGCCAAGCTACCATCAACTCGTCGAACTCGGTCAGCCGTTCGCAAAGGTCAATCCAGTCGCGGAAGTGGTGCTCGTCTTCGTAGACGTTGCGAACCGCCTCGGCACGTTGCCGGAAGCGTTCCTGTTCAGTAGGACTGCCCGCTGCTTCGGGCATCTTGCCGATGGTGGCGAGCGCGTCGAAAAAGACATCGTGCAGCGAAGGCGAATGGAGTCTTCGCTCCAAGCGGCCGTACGCTTCCGGATCAGTCGCCTGCTGATGAAGGAGCTTTTCGTCTTTCAAACCGCAAAGAAATTCGATTTCGCGGAACTGCTCCGACTGGAATCCGCTGGCTGGCTCTAGCTTTCCCCGGAATGCCATGAAGTGGGTTGGCAGCATAGTTTCGAGAATCGTGAACTGTGTTACTAGCACCCGCATGATCTCGGTACAGCGGCGCAGGAGGCGTGCTGCCTCATAAACCTGATCGCGCCAATGGCGCGAAGCCACGCGTGCGAGGCTCTCGACAACCGCGTCAAGATCGTGTAGCAGCTCCTTAAACCACAATTCATAAGTCTGATGAATGATGATGAATAGCAGCTCGTCGTGCGTGGGCGGCGAGGAGAGCTGATTCTGCAACTTCAGCAAATCAGAAATCCGCAGGTAGGAGCTGTAATTCAGCAGTGAGCCTGAAGAATGCTGCGTGCCGGCATTATCGTGTTCCGGCGCTCTCTCGAAAGGGGCGATTATGGCTGGCTCCTTGCGCGTGGAATCGGCCTTCACTTGGAGGATCGAGCGGAGCCCAAAGAACTCGACGGCATTGCCAGCGAGCATTTTTCGCTTGGTTTCAGTCGGGAACTCACTCTTTCGTATCAGCTCGCCAATGTGCTTCTCACCCAAAGGATAGGGATAGTCAGAGCCCAGCATGACCTTGTCCTCGCCCATGACATCGACAAGAAGCTTCAGGCAACGCTGGTCGAAGATGGCCGAATCGACATAGAAGCGATCTAGGTACCGAACGGGCGGAAACTGGGCCCCTCCCCTGGCCAAGGGTTGATGTTCCCAGGCATTCTGCATTCGGCCGAGCAGATAGGCGAAGCTTCCGCCGCCATGAGCGAAAGCAATGCGGAGATTCTTTGGCAACCGATCGAAGGCGCCGCTGAGGATTAGCGCCGACACTGCGAGCTGTGTCTCCGCTGGCATGCCGACGGTCCAGGGCATCATGTACTTTGGCATGCGGTCCTGCCCCATGATGTCCCACGGATGCACCAGCACAGGAGCGCCGATGTCAGCACAGTGGTGCAAGAAAGTAACGATGCCGGGATCGTCGAGGTTCTTGGGGCCGACATGGTTTCCGATCTGCACGCCAATGTGCCCGGTTTGCATGCATCTACTCACCTCAGCGCATGACGCATCGATGTCCTGCAAAGGTACTTGACAGAGGGCCTTGAGGCGGCCGTTTGCGCGGCTGCACATTTCCAGTGCTGCATCGTTGAAAAAGCGTGCAGCTTCCAGGGCCTGCTGCACAGGCCGGTCGTACGAAAAAAGCACCGGAGTTGCGGAGATGACCTGCAGATCTATCCCCTGCCGCTCCAAGTCCTCCAATCTGCGGGTGGGATCCCAGCACACTTGTGTGATGCGACGGAACTCGCGGTTTCCCACCATGATCATCGCTTCTCCGTCGCCAAGGGGCTTCATCCAGGGCCAGTTGGGCGAGCTGAAGCGAGCTTCAAAGTCGGGCCAGGATTCTGGAAAGAAGTGGGCATGTATGTCAATGGCCTGCACGCTTATGCCCTCCCGGGGTGAAGGGTGCCGCAGTTCTTGCATCGGCGCGCTTCCTCACTGCCGTAAAATTTTTCGAAGATCGGGGGAAGGTCACGCACAATGCTCTTGAGCCTCACCTCGGCTCGATGCACCAGATTGTGGCAGTTCGGGCAGTACCACTCAAAGGCGTCCATTGCGCCCTCGGGACGAGGCATCTCGATCACAAGTCCGATGGTGTCGGCCTGGCGCTGTGGCGAGTGGCGAACATGCTTGGGGAGAAGGAAAACCTCACCTTCCTTAATAGGGATGTCTTTGGGAGGCTTGCCGGGCTCTTCGATGACGCGCAAAGCAATGTCGCCTTGGAGCTGATAGAAGAACTCCTCAGTGGGATCGTCGTGATAGTCGCGGCGCTGATTCGGGCCACCAACTACCGTGACCATAAACTCACCGTCTTCCCACACTTGCGCATTGCCCACTGGAGGCTTCAACTTGTCCCGATTTTCGTTGATCCAGCCTTGCAGATTGAAGGCCTTTAGTGAAGTGATGGACGCCATTCTTACTCCTCTTTTCTGACATGACCTCTATCGACGGGCTTGTAAGCGACCGCCTTCATTTCAATCAACAGATGCGGATGCGGCAACTGATGTACGGCAACTGTGGTTCGCGCCGGGCCTTGATGATCGAAGTACTCGCCATAGACCTCGTTATATCCGGCAAAGTCGTTCATGTTGACGAGAAACGTCGATATCTCCGCGATGTCGTTCAAGTTTGCTCCGGCACTGGCCAGAATGTCGCGCACATTCTCGATTACCGCGCGGGTTTGCGTGCGGATATCGAGGCGGGTTGTGCCAAGCTCGTCCACGTCGGCTCCGGCAATGGAATTGTCGGCGCGACGGGCACTCGTCCCCGAAACGAACAGGAAATCTCCGGCGCGCTTAATGTGCGGATATCGGCCCCGGGGCGTCGCTTTGCCCTCCAGCACGGTCCCCTTCGTTACGCTGCCCGGTTGCATCACCTCTCCTACGATGTCAGAGTCGAATACAAATGTTGTTCAGCTCGGAATAGAAGTTCAGTGAATGCATGCCGCCTTCACGGCCAATACCAGAAAGCCCCACTCCTCCGAACGGCGTGCGCAGGTCACGCAGGAACCAGCAATTCACCCAAGTAATTCCCGTTTTCATCTGGCCTGCCACTCGATGCCCACGCCTCAAATCTCTGGTCCAAATTGAAGATGCCAGACCGTACTCCGTGTCATTGGCCATTGCGATGGCCTCCTCCTCCGAGTCGAATGGAGTGACATGACAGACGGGACCAAAAATCTCTTCCTTAACACAACAGGACGATTCAGGCAGGCCCGTCAAGATCGTCGGCTGCACGTAGAAGCCGTGGTCGCGCGCATCGCCAAACGTGGGAACTCCGCCGCCGGTCACGATCTTGGCCCCCTGCTCGCGCGCCTTGCGGAGGTACGATATCACCTTTTGTCGATGTGCTGCCGATATGAGTGGACCAAGATTAGTCGCGCTATCTCGAGGCCACCCGATGTGCAGGCTCTCGGCCTTCTGCTTCATGGCAGAAACGAACCAGTCGAAAATTGGCCGCTCGACATAGACTCTTTCCGCACAGAGGCACACCTGACCGGTATTCAGGAACACGGCCTCGCTCATCTGCTGAATGGTTTCGTCGCGCTCACAGTCGGCAAATACGATAGCGGGATTCTTGCCGCCAAGTTCAAACGAGACCGGCTTCACCCCTGGAGCACACGCCTTCATGATGGCTGTACCGGTGCGCGACTCGCCGGTGAACGTGACTGCATTAATGTCCGAGTGGCTCGCCAGGTATTCGCCAGTCGAGCCCTCGCCAAATCCGTGCACGAGGTTGAAGACGCCATTCGGCACGCCGGCATCGCGCATCACTTCAGCCAACAACGTAGCGCTGGCGGGAGTTTCCTCCGAAGGCTTCACAACGACAGCATTGCCGCAGGCTAGCGCTGGCGCGACCTTCCACGTCAGCAGCAAGAGGGGGAGATTCCAGGGCGTTATAACGCCGACTACACCGACCGGCTTGCGTACGGCGTAATTGAGCGCGTGTTTACCATCCGGGGTTTCGGTCTCGAATGCTTCGAGTGGGGCGGTCTTGATTAGATCGGCAAAGACCCTGAAGTTCGCGGCGGCGCGCGGTACGTCCAGGCGCGACGCAAGCGCAATGGGCTTTCCCGTGTCAGCCGATTCGGCCTGTACAAACTCGTCGAAACGTGCCTCGATACCGTCGGCAATCTTATATAGGAGAGCTGCTCGTTGCCGAACTCCGGCCCTTGCCCATTCACCTCGGAGCGCCCGTCGCGCGGCACTAATAGCGGCGTCGACAATTGCCTGCCCAGCTTCCAAGACGCGCGCAATGACCGTACCATCAGCGGGATTCACATCCTCGAAGAAACGGTCGCCGCTGATAAACTCACCACCCACAAAGTTTCTTAGCTCTGGGACGACAGCGGCACTCGCTGCCCCGGGTCGCGACACTACTCTGTTTTCAACCGACATAGGCATTTCGCATTCTACCCTTTGTTGGTGCCGGTAGTCGGAAGCGGCTCTGCCCGGTTCAACTGGTCCGCAGGTACTTGCACCCATTGCCTCCGCACCCCCCACACCGCACAGAAAAGTACAAGCACCGGTAATCCATATACCAGCGTCATCCGGAACTCTCTGGTAAAAGCCGTGGTCAACAGGACAGCTGTGATCAATCCAGCGCCCAGCAGGGTGGAGTACGGGTAACCCCACAGCCGGAACACTTCATTGCTGGGGTGCATGCGCCGAAAATATAGATGCGTCACGAAAATCATCAGCCAGGTGAACATCGCTCCGAACATGGAGATGGCCATCATCAGCGTAAAGGCCGTCTTGGGAAACAGGACGCTTAGCACGGTCGCGAGTGCGATACCGATCGACGATAGCAGCAGCGCCGAAACTGGTGTCCCTCGCGCGCTCAGTTCCCCGAATCGTCGCGGAGCATAGCCAGCCCGCGCCAGGCTGAACATCATGCGTGTCGTGATGTACAACTGGCTGTTCATGGCGGAAAGCGCCGCGACCAGAATCACGAAATTCACTACACCCGCCGCAAACGGTAGGTGCGAGCGCGCCATAACGGTTACAAAGGGGCTTTCGCCCATTCCTGATTCCGTCCACGGAACCAGCGCCAGAATGACGGCTAGCGTCAGCAGATAGAAGATCACGAGGCGCGCGACAGTCGAGCTAAAAGCCCTCGTGATAGCTCGCTGGGGATCTTTTGCTTCACCCGCCGCAACCGCGATCATCTCAATGCTCAAGTAGCTGAAAATCGAGACAATCACCGCCACCCACATGCCCCAGGCACCATTCGGGAAGAATCCGCCGTGCGCTGTGTAGTTGGAAAACCCGGCGATTGCGACGAGCCATCCGCCCAACAGGATGAAGACTACGATCGCCGTCACTTTTACGGCCGACAGTGAGTATTCGACCGCCCCGAAAACTCCTACGTTGAGCCCGTTCACGCCGATCAGAATGGAGGAGAAGCCGACGATCCAAATCCAGCCTGGCACGCCAGGGAACCAGTAGCGCATGTAAACGGCAATCGCAGTGACTTCCGTTCCGACGGCAAAGACAACGGCGGACCAATAGGCGTAACGAACCAGAAATCCCGCCAGCGGTCCGACGTAGAACTCCGCCCAGGCTCCAAATGAACCGGAGGTCGGATGTACCACCGTCATCTCCGCGAGGCAACCCATCAGCAAAAGAGCAATGAGGGCGCCGATGGCATAACTGATGATTACCGAAGGGCCGGCAAAACCGATGGCAAAACTGCTCCCAAGAAAAAGTCCAGTGCCAATTGCGCCACCGATGGCAATCATGCTGAGCTGCGCCGACGTCAGTTGCCGGCGTAAGCCTTTTTCGCGATCCTGAATAGCGTCGAAGCGCTCGGCCATGATGTGCCCAAGGTGCCAGTCAATGCTCTTCCCGGCGCTCGCGAAGCCTGAAGCGCTGCAGCTTTCCCGTGGCTGTTTTAGGAAGTTCGGTGTAAAACTCGATCTGATGCGGACGCTTGAAGCTAGCCAAGCGTCGTTCGACAAACGCCTGAAGTTCGCTGGCCAAGGCTGGGTTTGCCTCAACACCCTCGCGTACGACAACACAAGCCACCGTACGGGGTAGTTGATGTTCATCCGGACGCGCCACTACAGCCGCTTCATGAACCACGACATGCTCCAGGAGAACGCTCTCGATTTCTATGGGGCTCACCCAAACACCGCTGACTTTCAGCATGTCATCAGAGCGTCCGGCATACCAGAAGTAGCCGTCGCCGTCCTGATAGTATTTGTCACCGGTACGAATCCAATGGCCTTCGATGGTGTCCTTGGTCTTCTCATGCTGGTTCCAATAGTAGGCGCAGACTGAGTCGGCTTTTACCATCAGGTTACCAATCTCGCCTGCCGCCACCTGACGATTGTTTTCATCGACAATGCGAGCCTCAAAGCCGGGTATAACCTGTCCGCTGGAGCCTGGACGCACGTGGCCGGGACGGTTGGCGATGATCATATGCAGCGCTTCGGTCGATCCGATAGCATCCAGGATTTGCACTCCGAAGCGCTCCTGGAAGCGATGGAAGATGACAACCGGCAGAGCCTCTCCGGCCGAAACCGCCCAACGGACGGAAGAGAGGTCGAAGTCGCGACCGCCTTGCCGCACGTGGGCAAGCAAACTGGCATAGTTGGAAGGCACCGAGAAGAACAGCGTGGGGCGATGGCGTTCGATCACTTCGAACACTTTGTTGGGCCGGGGCGGTCCTGGCAGCAGGATGCTTGTCGCTCCTACCGCGAAAGGAAAGTACAGCCCATTGCCTAACCCATAAGCAAAAAACAGCTTTGAAACACTGAAACAGCGGTCGCTTTCCCTAATTCCTAGGATGCCTTTCGCGTACGCTTCACTGCTTACGACCATGTCGTGTTGCAAATGGACGCATGCTTTAGGTCGACCTGTGCTGCCTGATGAGTATAACCAAAACGCTGCATCGTCCTTGCTGGTCATCGCGGTCTGGAGGGTCGATGAACCGTTAGATAGCGCTTCGGCGAAATTGGGCATGTCGGGCCACGTCTCGGTTCCCACAACAAGAATGGTCTCCAGAAACTGCAATTCCTGCCGCGGAATCGCCTTGATTAGAGGTAGGAGGGCTTCGCTGACAATAGCGACCCGTGCTCGCGAATCATTGAGTAAGTACTTGTAGTCGGCGGGCTTTAGCAGCGTGTTAATCGGGACCGGCACCGCTCCAATCTTTATAGCCCCAAAGAAGCTGGCGGCGAACTCGGGAGTGTCGAATAACAAAAGAAAAACCCGTTCTTCGATGCGGACACCGAGCTTCCGAAGATAGTTTCCGACTCTGTTTACCATTTCGAACAGCTGCTGGTAGGTAATACACCGCTCTTCGCATTCAATGGCGACCTTTTGCCCTTGCCCGCCGGCTATGTGACGATCAATGAAATACGTTGCAGCATTGAATTCGTCAGGAAGATCAATGTATGCGTTACCGAGCATGACAGAGTTGCGTTCCAGGTCTCGAAAAGTCCATGAACACTTTATCGGGCCACGGTACATTGCGCCAAGCAATTGCTTATTGGCGTACGTCTCATTGGTAGGCAGCCGCAGATGTGCTCGATATGGAACCCGCCGCTCCGGTAATGGAGCCAAGCCGTACTTCGTTTTGTGATCTCGCGCCCCCGTTGCGTCATCTCGAACCTCACGAGTGCCGGACAGTGGTGAAGCGGCGCCGGCAGGTGTTGCTCATGAGCGGCAGAAAGAGTTTGAACACCCGGACGAAAGACTGCGTCGCACCTGTTGTCACCGCTACTTCAACCCCGACTGCAAAAAGCGGCGCTCGGGCGGAGACTCGCTTCGCCGGCGCATTGAGTGGCTATTCCAATCATTTTGTTCAACCTGAGAATTTCGTATCTTGTTGCAACACTAACGCCCTTGGGAAAGAGCCCTGCCCACCAGAGGCAGCCTCAAGACTCGCTGAGTCGCGTAAGTTCATGTCGCTTCGAACTTAGCTTCCTCAAAAACTGCGCCGGTCCAGTCAACGCCGAGGGCGTGCAGGATAATTTGATCTCCCAGGGTCAGGTGGCGACCGTCCAACACGATTCCGTAGGCATAACGGACGACGGTATTGCACGTGATACACCACGTCTCATGAGTGTTGGTGCCACCGCAATGATCACAAATTGAAGCGTGGGTATGTTGATTTCCATGAGGTGATTCGGTTTGTTGATGGCCTGACATGGGGTTGGTCCTCCTAATGGGGTTCAAAATGAAACGGAAGGAGAGCTTGCGGGTCTATCACGCAGTCATTCGGTGCAGGAATCGGCGAGTGACCATCGGCTTCATGTGCGAGCGCGTGGCGTTCGTTAGGCGGTTAGCTATCGCGTCGCCGGCGACGTCCAGAGATGGAGATCTCTACCACTCCCATCCGCACTTACAGCGGACAGAATCGCACAAGCGAAGTTTTTTCAATAGCTCCTTACAAACGGCACAGGATCGCATCCACATTGCTCTGCTCCTTGATACTTCTGTTTCCAGCAGCGACGGGAACGCTACATCTGGCCTGGAGAAGTTGATTCGGGCTTGCTGAGCGCCGAGTTCACTGCCTGCCAAGCGTCCCGTCGAGCTCTACATCGTGTTGGACTGTTGGAACAGGGTTCTGGAGGCAGCTATGGTGTCAGTTGATTGTCAAAGTGTTGTGGGGCAATGTTCACAACCGAGATCGGATGGGTCCTTCGGCTATGGCGCAAGCTGGCTCGAAGAGGTCAAGCGGGAACGCAACGCGTGTCGCCCACTGGCATCTAGCAACGCACTGTTTTGCAGAGGTTCTTAGCGGCTCCCGTTGTTTGCTGAAATTGGCTCAGGTCTAACTCGAGGGATGTTGTCGAGATGGTCGGGCCGAACGCTCTTTGGAAGGAATCAAGATCAGAG
>Ga0209465_10000519_pt1 | contig 17786 bp, 16 predicted proteins | sample PanSoiPlot1MoBio_FD_188321 | JGI IMG/M metagenome (GOLD analysis project Ga0209465, IMG submission 188321) | Tropical forest soil microbial communities from Panama analyzed to predict greenhouse gas emissions - Panama Soil Plot 1 MoBio (SPAdes)... | ecosystem: Environmental > Terrestrial > Soil...
ACGCGGTCTGGATCCAGAAACCGCCGACGCGTCGGCTGTGGCGGCGGAGCTGGCGGCTGTTTCGCGAACAGTCACCGTTCGCGCTGCTCGCGCGCGCCGCGGGCGTGGTCATCACGCACCTGCTCGCGCAGACATTCATCCGGCGGCGGTCGCGCCTGCGCTGGTGGACGCACCAATTCATCTTCACCGGCTGCGTGCTCGCGGCCGCCGTGACGTTTCCGCTGGTGTTCGGGTGGGTGCACTTCCGCACCGATCCGCTCGATCAGCGGAACTATGTCGCTTTCATTTTCGGGTTCGAGGCCGGCTCGTTCCGCCTGGGGACGCCGGTGGCCTGGTTGACGTTCCATGCGCTGGACGTCGCGGCCGTGCTGGTCCTGGCCGGAATCGCGCTGGCCCTCGCGCGCCGCCTTCGTGATCGCGGCGCGCTGGCCCAGCAGGCGTTCGATCGGGACTTCCTGCCGCTCATCTTGCTGTTCGCGGTGTCGGTCACGGGGCTGGCGCTGACGATATCGACGCAGTGGCTGCGCGGAAGCCTCTACTCCTTCCTGGCGATGGTCCACGCGATCACCGTGATCGGGACGCTGCTCTATCTTCCGTTCGGCAAGTTCTTCCACATCGTGCAGCGTCCCGCGCAGGTGGGGGTGAAGCTCTATCAAGCGGCGGGCGCGCGCGGCGCCGCTGCGGTCTGCGCGCGCTGCCGCGAGCCTTACGCTTCCCAGATGCAGATCGACGATCTGCGCGGTGTGCTCGGCGAGCTCGGGTTCGACTACAGCGTCCCCGGTCCGGCCGGTCACTGGCAGGGGCTATGTCCGCCGTGCAAGCGAAAGAGCATCGCCAGCGCCCAGTTGCGCCTGCGGGGTCAAGCCCCATGAGCGAGCCGCCCCTCTCACCCGACGAGCTGCGCGCCCGGTACGGACCGCACCTCGCCTACGAGCCGCCCGGCGGATGGCGCGGCCCCTCGCGCGCGCCCGTCGACCGGCTGGTCAAGACGCACTGCTGCTTTTGCGGCCAGCAATGCGGCATTCAGCTGAAGGTTCAGCACGACAAGGTCGTTGGGTTCGAACCGTGGGAGGAGTTTCCATTCAACCGCGGCATGCTCTGCCCGAAGGGCGTGCGCCGCTACCTGCAGGGCAGCCATCCGGATCGCCTGCTGGCGCCGCTGCTCCGCGCGCCCTCGGGCTTTCGGGAGGCGACCTGGGACGAGGCGATGTCGCTGACCGCCCGCCGCATCCGCGAGATCCAGGAGCGGCACGGCAAGGACGCCGTCGCCGTTTACGGCGGCGCCTCGTTGACGACGGAGAAGGCCTATCTGATGGGCAAGCTGGCGCGCGTCGCCATCGGCACGCGTCACATCGACTACAACGGGCGGCTGTGCATGGTGTCGGCCGGGACGGCGTACAAGCTGGCGTTCGGTGTCGATCGTTCGCCCAATCCCTGGAGCGACATCCCGCGCGCCGAGGTCGTGATGGTCCTGGGCGCCAACATCGGCGAGTGCGCGCCGATCACCACCGACTACATCTGGCGCTGCCGGGACGCGGGCGGGAAGCTGATCGTGGCGGATCCGCGGATGACCCCCATCACCCGCAACGCTGATCTCTATCTGCCGGTCCGGCCGGGGACCGATGCGGCGCTGCTGATGGGCATGCTCCACGTCGTCTTGCGCGACGGGCTGGAGGATCGCGCCTTCATCGACGCGCACACGGTCGGGTTCGACGCCGTCGCGGCGTCGGTCGCGGCCTACGATCCGGCGCGGACGGCGGAGATCACCGGCGTGCCGCCCGATGCGATCGAAAAAGCGGCGCGCTGGTTTGCCGAAGCGGAGCGCGCGATCGCGATGCACGCCCGCGGCATCGAACATCACTCGAAGGGGGTCGAGAACTGCCTGGCGGTGATCAACCTGGCGCTCGCGACCGGTCAGATCGGCCGTGAGGGCGCCGGCTGCATGATGATCACCGGGCAGGGCAACGGGCAGGGCGGGCGCGAGCACGGCCAGAAGTGCGATCAGCTCCCCGGGCAGCGGTCGATCTCCGATCCGGCCGCGCGCGAGCACGTCGCTCGCGTCTGGGGCGTTCAGCCGAACGACATTCCCGGGGCCGGTTACAGCGCCGTCGAGATCATGGAGGCGATCCACCGCGGCGAGATCAAGGCGCTGGTGTCGGCCTGCTTCAATCCGGTGGTGTCGCTGCCCGACGCCGAGTTCACACGCCAGGCGCTGTCGAAGCTGGAATTCTTCGCGGTCGTGGATTTCTTCCTGTCCGAGACCGCGCACCACGCCGACGTCGTGCTGGCCGGCAGCCTGCAGGAGGAGGACGAAGGGGTCACCTGCAGCGCCGAGGGCCGGGTGATTCACATTCAGGAGGCGGTGCCGCCGCCGGGAAGCGCGCGCCGCGAGTGGCAGATCATCTGCGATCTCGCCGCGCGCCTCGGCCACGCCGAGAAGTTCAGCTACCAGGCGCCGCGCGACATCTTCGACGAGCTGCGGGAGGCGTCGCGGGGCGGGATCGCCGACTATGCCGGCATCACCTACGAGCGGATCGACCGCGAGCTGGGCGTGTTCTGGCCGTGCCCGTCGGAGACCCACCCGGGTACGCCGCGCCTGTTCGAGGGCGGCCGCTTCTTCCACGCGGACGGCAAGGCCCGGTTCGTCGCGGTCGTCGATCGACCGGGCGGCGATCCCGTGTCGGACGAGTTCCCGATCTACCTGACGACGGGGCGGGTCGTCAGCCAGTACCTGTCGGGCACGCAGACCCGGCGGATCGGCCCGCTGGTCGATCAGTATCCGGAGCCGCGCGTGGAGATCCACCCGCGGCTGGCGGCGGAGCACGGGATCGCCGACGGCGACTGGGTCGACGTGACGACCCGGCGCGCGACGATGACGGCGCGCGCGCAGGTGGTGCGGACGATCCGGCCCGACACTGTGTTCATCCCGTACCACTGGGCGGGCGCTCGCAGCGTGAATCGCCTGACCCACCGGACCATCGATCCGCGCAGCAAGATCCCCGAGTACAAGGTCTCGGCGGCGCGGGTGGCGCGCGCCGCCGGCCCGCCCGCCTGGGCACCGCCGGAGCCGCCGATCCGCCGCCTTCCGGTGGTTCCGGACGGGAACGGCGCGGGAGCCGCCGGAGGTCGGCGGACATGAGCGGGCTCGCCTTCTTCGTCGACCCGTCGCGCTGCATCGGCTGCCGATCCTGCGAGAACGCCTGCGCCGAATGCGAGACGCACCGGGGCGTGCCGATGATCCACGTCGACAGCATCGATCGGGCGCAGTCGATCGCGACGACGCCGATGGTCTGCATGCATTGCGAGAACCCGACCTGCGCGCAGGTCTGCCCGGCGGACGCCATCAAGCAAAACGATGAGGGGGTGGTGCAGACGTCGCTGAAACCGCGCTGCATCGCCTGTTCGAACTGCGTGCTGGCGTGCCCGTTCGGGGTCCCCAAGATGCTGGTGGCGTTCGAGCAGATGATGAAATGCGACATGTGCTACGACCGCACGTCCGCGGGCAAGCGGCCGATGTGCGCGACGGTCTGCCCCAGCCAGGCGCTCGCGTTCGTCGATCCGGACGTGATCGCGTCCGAGCGCCGCGACGTCCCCACGAACGTGTTTCGCTTCGGCGCCCAGGAGGTGAGGACCAAGGTGTTCATGATGCTGCCGCCGGACGCCGACGGGCTGGTGGTCGACGTGGTCGATTACATGTGGGAGGCGCGCTGATGAAGACGGGCACCGGCGATCCGGATCGCTCCGACCTGCCCCTGTGGCGCGAGGAGATCTCCTTCCGGGACGAAGACGAACGCTACGTGGCGCGCCGCCAGTTCGGCCGCTTCCTGGTGCTGACCAGCGCCGCGATGTTCGCGGGCAACGTCTGGATCTGGCTGCGGTCGCGGATGCACCGGGCTGCGTCGGTGCTGGCGGTGCCGATCGCGCGACTGGGCGAGATTGCGGTCGGAGAGGTGAAGACCTTCTCTTTTCCGGGACCGAACGAACCGTGCTTGCTGATCCGGCGCGGGGTCGACGATTACGTCGCGTTCGAGCAGAAGTGCACGCACCTGTCGTGCGCGGTCGTCTACTCGCGCGAGCGCGATCGCCTCGAATGCCCCTGTCACCTGGGCTACTTCTCGGCGACGACGGGCGCCGTGCTGCAAGGTCCGCCGCCCCGGCCGCTGGCGAGGATTCGCCTCGAGCGCCGCGACGACGAATTGTTCGCGCTCGCGGTCGAGACCGACGGGGATCGCTGACCATGGACCGATCCGCACAGCGCAAGGGTTTGACCGCCATCAACGGCGCCAACGCGCTGATCACGGTGCTGGTCATCGTGCAGATGTGGCTGGTCAGCGCCGCGCTCGAGTCCGCGCTGGCCGGCCGCGCAGACGCGGCTCTGCCGGCCGCGATCGCGTCGGGCGTGATATTCGCAGGCTCGCTGTTCCTGCTCCGCTTCGTGTCGCGCGTCGATCGCGAGACCCGCCGGTAGCCGTCAGGACTGACGGAAAGCGGGATCCCAGCCGAGCTCCCGGCGCGCCTTTTCGATGGCGATGCGAGGGCTGGCGTCGGCCACGTTGTAGATGCCCGGCGCGCCGCGATCGATCGCCAGCGCCGCGGCCAGCGCCGCCGCGTCGACGTGCACGCCGGGGCTGTCGGCCGGCGTCTCCCGCGTCCCCGGGCCGTAGAACCAGCCGTAACGGAGCACGATCCCCTCGACGGGCGGCGTCGCCAGCACCGCGCGCTCCAGCGCGACGACCCCCTGGATGGTGACCGCCCGCGTCCCGCCGGTGGCGAGATCGATCGCGTCGTCTTCTGTGTGCGGCTCGGGCCCGGGTGCGTAGACCCAGGCGATGCTCTGGGCGACGATCCGGCGCACGCCGGCCGCGCGCGCCGCCGCCGCCAGGTTGCGCGTCCCGTCCGCGCGCAGGCGGGCGTTGCGCGCCAGCGTCTCGCCGATCTGGTCGCGCCCGAATCCGCCCGACAGATCGGTCAGCTGATGGATGATCATGCGCGGCGCGACGGCGGCCACGGCGCGCGCGAGCGCGTCGGGATCGAGGACGTCGACCACGACCGGCGTCGCTCCGAGACGCTCCACCTCGACCGCCCGCGCCCGGGATCTCGTCGTGCCCGCGACATCGTATCCGCGCCCGCGCAGGAGCGGCACCAGACGCCGGCCGACCACGCCGCTCGCCCCGGCGACGAGGATGGGGCCGGTCGGCGCGGTCATCGGACGATCTTACCTGGTGGCTCGGCGACGGAAAGGGTTGGCCCAGGCCTTGCTCTGCCTCGAAGCATGCATTTCCTCGATCGACACCGCCTCGCCGTGCTCGTTCTTTGCGCTGGCGTCCTGACGTCGGCCTGCGCCAGCAACGAGGCGACCACGAACCAACCTCCCCAGCAGGCGCAGCTCGCGCAGGCGATCGCGGCGCCCGAACGGGCCGGGCCGCCCGAACCGCTCTCGCCGGCCGCGCGCACCATCCTGAAGACGCGGATGGCGTCGCACGCGCGCGACATGGGCGATCTGGTCTCTGCGATCATGATCCTCGACTACGACCGCATCGCCTCGAGAGGTGACGCGATCGCGGCGGACGTGAACCTGAGCCGGCCGATCACGCGCGACGCGACGGAGCTGAATGCGTCGTTGCCCGAGAAGTTCTTCGTGCGCCAGGACGAGCTGCGGGCGCGGGCGCGGGCTCTCGCGGACGCGGCGCGGGCGCACGACCCGTACCGCGTCGCGGCCGAGTACGGACACCTGTCGGAGGGCTGCGTTCGCTGTCACGCCGATTACCGTCCGGCAAACCCCTAGCGCGTGGACGCGATCAGGCGTGGGCGTTCCGGGCCAGCCGGTCGGCGCGATCGAGCTGCTGTCGCTTGCCGAGGACGATCAGGGTGTCGCCGGCCGCCAGCGCCGCGCTGTCGGGCGGGTTGAAGAGCATGTGCCCGTTCTTCTTCTTGACCGCCACCAGGATCAGGCCGATGTCGGCGCGCACGCCGGTCACCTCGATGGTGCGACCGTCGAGGCCGCTGCCGGCGGCCACGGGCACTTCCTCGATCTGCAGATCCAGGTGCTCGCTGCGCGTCGCCACCTCGATGAAGTCCAGCACCGCGGGCCGGAGCACGGCCTGGGCCACGCGCCCGCCGCCCAGGACGTGCGGCGACACGACGCGGCTCGCCCCGGCGCGCACCAGCTTCGGGATCGACGCGGCGTCCTCTGCCCGCGCGACGATCGGAACGCGCTCGGCCAGCAGGCGGGCGCTCATGGTGATGAAGACGTTGTCGGCGTCGGAGGCGACGACGACGACGACGGCGCGGGCGCGCTCGATGCCTGCCTCGCGCAGGACGGTGTCCTCCGTGGCGTCCCCGACCAGCGGGTGACCCACCGGCACCGCGAAGTCGGCGAGGCGCTGGGCGTCGCTGTCGATGATGACGAACGGGACGCCGGCGGCCGCGAATTCCTGACAGACCTGCTGCCCGACGCGTCCGTAGCCGCAGACGATGACGTGGTTGCTCAGGTGGGCGATCTTCTTTTCCATTCGATGTCTCCCGAGGTGCGACGACAGCTCGCCGCTGATGACGGCGCGGAGGAATTCGGCGGTCGTGAAGAAGATGGTGAAGATCCCCCCGAGGGCGAGGACCATGGTGAAGGCGCGGCCCGCGGCCGTGAGCGGGTGCACCTCCCCGTAACCAATGGTGGTCAGCGTCGTGACCGCCATGTAGAGCGCGTCGAACAGGGACCAGCCCTCGATCAGGTGGTAGCCGAGGGCGCCCAGCGAGACGAGCGCGAACGGGACGACGGCGACCAGCAGGACGCGGCGACGGAGCGGTAGACCGCCGTCGGCCGATCGGGGCAGCACCGTACGCGCAGGGGTCACCCGGGACAATCCAGCGAGAGGCATGCCAGCGCGGCGCGCCGGGCCCGCCGCGATTCGGGACTTCGACCGCGAAGAACCTGCGCCTCGGCCCGCTGGGGTCGCAATTCTTGCGTCGCGCCCAGTGCAGCCCGGGCGGTCGCCCGCCGCGGCGGGTGGCATTCCGGCTGCTTCGATCTCTTGCGTGTGCGCGGTGGCGAACCCACAGATGGTCGGGATGGGCGACGCGCCGGCCGGGCTGACCGTCGCTGAGGCGGGACGGCGGCTGGCGGCCGTCGGAGCCAACGAGATCCGGCGCGCGCCCCGGCCGTCGCGCGCGCGGATGCTGCTGGGCCAGTTCGGAAGCCCGCTGATCTGGCTGCTGCTGGCCGCGGCGATCGTTTCGGCGGCGCTGGGCGAGCTGGCGGACGCGATCGCGATCGCCGTGATCGTCGCCGTCAACGCCCTGGTCGGCTTCTTCCAGGAACATCGGGCAGAGAACGCCCTCGAGGCGCTGCGCACGCTGACCGCGCCGCGCGCGCGCGTGCTTCGCGACGGGCGGCAGGCGATCGTGCCGGCGGCCGAGGTCGTGCCCGGTGATCTGCTGCTGCTGGAGGCCGGCGACATCGTCGCGGCCGACGCCCGTCTGCTCGAGGCCCACAACCTCGCGACCAGCGAGGCCCCGCTGACCGGCGAGAGCGCGCCCGTCCGCAAGGACGCCAGCCCGGCGGCCGCGGGCGCGCCGCTGGCCGAGCGGCACGACACGGTTTTTCTCGCGACAGCGGTGGCGACCGGCACGGGGACGGCGGTCGTGACGGCGACCGGGATGGCGACCGAGCTCGGCAAGGTCGCCAGCCTGCTGGCGGCCGCCGAGGAGACCGCGACGCCGCTGCAGGTCCGGCTGGCCCGCGTCGGCCGGACGCTGCTGGTGATGTGTCTGGCGATCGTCGTCGTGACCGCGGTCGTCGGGCTGGCGCGGGGGCGGGCGGTGCTGGAGGTGTTCATGTCCGCGGTGTCGCTGGCGGTCGCGGCGGTGCCCGAGGGGTTGCCCGCGATCGTCACCATCGCGCTGGCGATCGGCGTCCAGCGCATGTCGGACCGGAACGTTCTCATTCGACGGCTGCCCGCCGTCGAGACGCTGGGGAGCGCGACGGTGATCTGCACCGACAAGACCGGCACGCTGACGACGGGCGTGATGACGGTGCGCGAGCTGTGGGGCGAGGACCACCACGCCCTGCTGGCCGCGGCCGCCGCCTGTTGCGACGCGGAGCTGGGCGCGGATCGGCGCACGGGCGTCGGCGATCCGACGGAGATCGCGCTGCTGGCCGCCGCCGCCGAGCGCGGGATCGATCGCGCGGAGATCGAGCGTGAGCGGCCGCGCCGGCACGTGACGCCGTTCGACAGCGAGCGCAAGCGGATGTCGATCGGCCGCGCCGACGGCGTCCTGTACGTGAAGGGCGCACCCGAGGTGGTCCTGCCGCTCTGCCACGCCGGCACCGCGGGCGCCGCGGACGCGAACGCCGAGATGGCGCGGCGCGGTTTGCGCGTCCTCGGCGTTGCCGTCGGCAGCGGCCGCGAGGAGCGGGATCTGCGCTTCCTCGGTCTCTGCGCGATCGCCGACCCGCCCCGGACCGAGGCGATCGAGGCGGTCGCGGCGGCGCGCGCCGCCGGCATCCGCACCGTCATGATCACGGGCGACCACCCGGTGACCGCCCACGCGATCGCGCGCGAGCTCGGCATCATTCAGGAAGGCGAAGATCCGGCGGAGCGCGTGCACGCGCGCGCGACGCCCGAACAGAAGCTCGCGATCGTCAGGGAGTGGAAGCGGCGGGGCGAGGTCGTCGCGATGACCGGCGACGGCGTCAACGACGCGCCCGCGCTGCGGGAGGCGCACATCGGCATCGCGACGGGGAAGACGGGGACGGAGGTGACCCGCGAGGCGTCGGATATGGTGCTGGCGGACGACAACTTCGCCAGCATCGTCGCGGCGGTGCGGGAGGGGCGGGGGATCTTCGACAACATCCGGAAGACGCTGGTCTACCTGCTGACCGGAAACGGCGCCGAGCTGGCGGTCATGCTGGCGACGGCGGTCGCGGGCCTGCCGCTGCCGCTGCTGCCGCTGCACCTGCTCTGGATCAACCTCGTCACCGACGGGCTGCCCGCGCTGGCGCTGGTGATGGACCCGCCCGATCCGGACGCCCTTCGCCGGCCGCCCCGCGCCCCGACCGAACCGATGCTCGGCCGCCCGGAGTGGCGGCGCGTCGCCGCGACGGGCGCGCTCGAGGCCGCGGTCGTGCTCGGCGTGTACGTCTGGGCGTTACGGAACGAGGACATCGGCGTGGCGCGGGCGCTCGCGTTCGACACGCTGGTTGTCAGCGAGCTCCTCCGCGCCTTCGCGGCGCGCAGTCCGACGCGCCTGTTCGGACAGGTCGGCGTCTTCACGAACCTGCGCCTGGTGGCGGTCGTGGTCCTGTCGCTCGTGTTCCAGCTGGGACTGCACGAGATCCCGTGGCTGCTCCGGCTGTTCCAGCTTCCCGATCTATCGCTGGTGGATCGGGTGCTTCCGCTGCTGCTCGGCCTGGTGCCCGTGTCGGCGCTCGAGCTCGCGAAGGTGGCAAGGCGATTCCGATGACCCGGCCTGCGACCGGCTTCGGCCACTACCTGCGCGACATGGTGTACGGCGCGCTCGACGGCGTGATCACGACGATGGCCGTCCTGGCCGGCGCCGAGGGCGCGACCTTGAGCATGCGCGTCGGCCTGATCCTCGGGCTGGCGAACCTGCTCGGCGACGGGATCTCGATGGGGGCGAGCAACTACCTCGGCATGCGTTCGGAGATCGAGCAGGCCCGCGGTTCGGTGGCCGCGGAGGCGCCCTGGCGTCACGGGCTGGTGACGGTCGCGGCGTTCATCGTCGTCGGCTCGGCGCCGCTCCTGGCCTTCGTTGTGTCGGCGTTCAGCGGCGCGCGCGTCTTCCCGGTAGCGGCCCTGCTCGCAGCGGCCGCGCTCTTGGCGGCCGGGATCGTGCGCGCGCGCTTCGTCGAGAAGACGGCCGCGCGCAGCGCGATGGAAATGCTGGCGGTCGGCGCGCTGGCGGGCGGAGCGGCCTATCTGGTCGGCCGGGTCGCGTCAGCATTCCTCCGCTGAGGGCGCGCTGGCGCCGCCTCGGTTCACGCGGCGCGCGCGGGGACGACCAGCAGCGGCTTCGGCGACTGGCGGGCAACGTGCTCCGTGACAGAGCCGTGGATGCCGCGCGAGACGCCCGAGCGGCCGTGCGAGGCCATCACGACCACGTCGGGATTGAAGCGCCGGATCGCCTTGACGATCGCCTCACCCGGCGAAGGGCCGCCCGTGACGAACGTGCGCGTCCGGATGGCCTGGCTGTCGACGCGCGGGGGAACCCGCTCGCGCAGGTTCGCCTCCACCTCCGTCTGCTGCGCGGGATCGACGATCGGGCCGCCTTCGACGATGTTCGCCAGCACCACCTCGCCGCCGCCGCGCGCGAGCAGGCGGTACGCCTCGGGGATCGCCGCGTCGCCGATCTTCGAGAAGTCGGTCGTCACCAGCACCGTCCGGATCGGCGGCAGGCTGGCGCGCGCCGGCGCGGCCGCCCGGGCCGGAACGCACAGGACCGGAACCCGCGCGCCGCGCACGGTGGCGATCGCCGTCGACGACCGGCCCCGGCTGGTGCCGACCACGAGCAGATCGGCGTCGTCCGTTTCCGCCTCCCAGGCGAGCGGGTTCTCCTCGTCGCCCCACATCGGGCGGACGCGCAGGGGCAGATCGTCGCGCCCCAGCTCGGCGAGCAAATGGGCGCGCAGCCCGCGGGAGAGGACCTCGACCACCTCGGGCTCGTCCTCGAACGCGACCGACGGGCCGAAGCCGAGCAGCTCGTGCTCTCGCGGCGGCCAGTAGAGATGGACGAAGCGCAGATCGCAGGCCAGGCGCTGGCCGAACGCCTTCAACCAGGCGAGCGCGCTGTCGCTCGCGAGCGACAGGTCGATGCCCGCGGTCACCCGCAGCGGCCCCGAGAACGGCTTGCCGCGGGCGAGGCGGCTGAGCGCGTTGGCCGGAACGACCAGGGTGGGGCAGGGGGCGGAACGGATCGTCCGCTCTGCGACGCTGCCGAGAAACAGCCGCGCCGCACCGGTGCGGGCGTGCGTCCCCATCACCAGCAGCTCGGCGTTGCGCTGGCTGGCGTGATGCGCGATCGAATCGTCGATGAACCCGAGCCGGATGGACGTGGTCGTTTCGATGCCGGCGGCGCGCAGCTCCGCCGCCTGGGCCTCGATCTTCGTCTCCGCGACCACGCGCAGATCGGCGATCAGCGACTTGTCGAACAGATCGGGCGGCAGCGCCGGCGGAACGTGGACGACGTGGAACAGGTCCAGCCGCGCGCGCAGCCGGCGGGCGAGCGCCGCGGCGACATCGACCACCGCTTCGGACTCGGCGGAGAGGTCGGTTGCGCAGACGATGCCGGTCGCGGCGCCGGCGGTCATGGCTTGATCGCGACCTTCATGACCCCATCCCGCTGATGCGAGAACAGGTCGTAGGCGGACTCGATGTCAGCCAGCCGGAACGGGTGGGTGCCGAGCTCGCGGAAGGGGAAGCGCTTCGCGGCGACGACGTTCATGAGCCGTCGCATCCGTTCCTTGCCGCCCGGACAGAGCGACGTGACGATCGTGTGATCACCCAGGCCCGCCGCGAACGCGTCGAGCGGGACGGTCAGGTGTCCGGAGTAGACGCCGAGGCTCGACACCGTGCCGCCCGGGCGCACGGCGCGCAGCGCGTTCTCGAACGTCGCCTGCGTCCCCAGCGCCTCGATGGCGACGTCGACGCCGCCGCCGGTGAGCCGCTTGATCTCGGCGAGCACGTCCTGCTGTCGGTAATCGAGCACCACGTCCGCGCCCATCCGCCGCGCGAACTCCAGGCGGTTGGGGACGCCGTCGACGCCGATCACCAGCGACGCGCCGCAGAGACGCGCGCCCGCCGTGGCGCAGAGGCCGATCGGGCCCTGCGCGAACACGGCCACCGTGTCGCCCACGCGCACGCCGCCCCGCTCGGCGGCCGAGAACCCCGTCGACATGATGTCGGGGCAGAGCAGCACGTCTTCGTCGGCCAGTCCGGCCGGGACCGGCGCCAGGTTCGCCTGCGCGTTCGGGACCAGCACGTATTCCGCCTGGCAGCCGTTGATGGTGTTGCCGAACCGCCAGCCGCCAGCCGCCTGGTACCCTCCCTCGCGCCCGCACTGCGAGTGATCGCCCGACAGGCAGGCGCGGCATTGACCGCACGGCGTGATCGCGCCGGCGATCACACGATCGCCGGGCGCGTAGCCGGTCACGCCCGGACCCAGCGCCTCGACGACGCCGATCGGCTCGTGGCCGACGATCAGGCCCTGCTTGACCGGGTATTCGCCTTTCAAGATGTGGACGTCCGTTCCACAGATCGTCGTCAGCGTCACCCGGATCAGCGCTTCGCCGACGCCCGGCACGGGGCGGGGCACCTCGCGAATTCCGATCTTTCCTTTTCCCTGGAAGACCGCAGCCTGCATCGTGCTCGACATGTTGACCTCCTTCCCGAACCGTTCCGTCACGCCACCGCGCGTTCAGGCTCGCCGAGCGCGCCGGCGACGTGCCTGCGCAGATCGTTGCGAACGCGCGTCTCGAGCTGTCGGACGCGCTCACCGCTGATCGCGAAACGCTTGCCGACGTCCTTGAGCAGCGCGGGTTCGTCGCGCAGCAGGCGCATCTCCAGGATGCCGCGGCCGCGTTTGTCCAGCGTCGGTCGAAAGCCGTCGACCGCCCGCTGCAACCGCGCCCGGTATTCGTTCTCCTCGCAGCGGACGTCGGGCCGGTCGTCCTCGTCGTCGGCGAGGACGTCGAGCAGCGCCCGTCCCGGAGCCGACCCGCCTTCGTCGTCCTTGGAGCCGCGCGCGTCGAGCGAACGGTCGGGGCCCGGCAGGTCGCGGAGGAAGAAGCGACGCCGGCCTTCACGCGTCGACGCGAAGCTGACCATCCGGCTGGTCGCCATCAGGTGCCTCATGATGAAGGCGCGGATCCACCAGACCGCGTAGGTCGTCAGTTTCACGCCGCGACCGGGATCGAAGCGCTTCACTGCGCAGGTCAGCCCGGCGTTCCCCTCCTGGATCAGGTCCATCAGGTCGGCGCGGTACGGGCCGAGCTCGCGCGCGATCTTGACGACCAGCCTCAGGTTCCCCAGCACCAGCCGCTCGGCGTCGCGCGGATTGCGCGTGCGTGCGTAACGTGCCGCCAGTGCCGCCTGCTCGGCCGCGGACATTGTCGGAAGACGTTCGAGCGTGCGCGCATAGCTTTCATCGATGTTCATCGTCGCCGCTCCTTTCCAATTGGTTTCTGCGAGCGGTGTGCCATCGGAAACGGCGCGGGCGCGGCGGTTCGCGGCGCAGCCCTTGCGCCTGGCCGCGGGACCGGCGCAGATTCTGCCGTTCGCTCGAGCTGCGCCTACGCGACATGCCAAAGGGCCTTGCGTGGCACGCTTCGTGAACCGAGCTTTCGGAATGATGATCCTACAAGCGGAGCCGTTCGGTCCCGAGGTTCATGCGCGCGCGTGGCGGCTGGGCGTCGTCAGACAGTTGCTCGGTGATCTCGACACCGCGACCGTGCCCGGCCTGCACTTCACGATGGAGAAGGTGGTCGGTCTGCTGCGGCAGGAGGTCGGGGCCGCCGAACCGGAGCTGAACGATCTGGAGCGCCGCGTGATCAGCCGGGCGCTCACCGATCTCGGGCTCGAGCAATCGCGCCTGTTGCCCAACTCTCATCTGTTTGTCGCGCGCTCCGAGATGATTGCGGATACGCTGGCGCTGATCTGAGGAGGTGAAGATGGCCCCGAATCGGATGTCTCGATTGTGGGTGCTGGTGGGGGCGTTCCTGATGACCGCGTCTTGCGCCAGTGCGCCAAAGCCGGCCGCCACGACGCCGCGGGACAAGAATTCGGCGCCGGAGAAGGTGGCGGCGCAGCGCGCCGGCGCCGCGCACGAGCTGCAGCTCGAACAGGACGACGAACGCTGGGGCATCGAGGCGGCGCGCGAGCGGAAGCGGCTGCAGGACGAAGCCAAGGCGCGGCAGCAGCCCGCTCAGACCGGCAAGAACGTCGACGTCCTTCCGCCTTCCAAGCCGTAGTTTCTCCTTCCCCCTCGCCCCGCGAAGCGGGGAGAGGGTCGGGGAGAGGGGCTGCATCCGAATCGCGCACGTTGCGCGCCCTTCGCCCGCGCCGACGCAGGCGTTTCGCGTTTCGCGACCCAGATCCCGCGGCGGCACGGCCTGGAATCGAACTTGCTGTGTCCAGCGACAGGAGGTTCGAGATGCTCTCACGCTCTGTGTCGATTGTGATCAGCGCCTGGCTGGTGATGGCGGCCGGGATCCTTCCGCTCAGTGGATTTCACATGGTCAACGCGATCGTCGCCGGCGTCATCGCGACGCTGCTGTCGTTCGCGGCGCTGTCGGACAACCGCGCCCGGATCGGCGTGGCGGTGGTGGGAGCCTGGGTCGCGCTGGTGCCGTTCATCTTCGATTCGACCATGCTGGAGAAGGTGCTGACCGTCTCCTGGGGCGTGACCACCTTCGTGCACATGATCGGACCGTTCAGCGATCCGCCGCGCGTCGAGGTCGTCGGCGCACCGGTGAAGCGTTCCGCCGATCGACGCGGAGCCCGCGCTTCCGCGCGCCGCATAGATTCAGTTTGAAGAAAGGAGGGGGCCGATGTCCCCGGCTCGTGGTCCGCAACGACGGCTGCTGGGGGAAGCTGCTGCCGTCATTGCCATCGCCGCCCTGTCCGGCGTGGCGCGGGCCGCCGAGCCGGCGGACAGAGGCATCTCGCTTTCGGCCTGGGCGGGCGGTGCGCTGGATCGAAGCGTCACGGTTCGCGACGGCCAGCCGGTCGACCTCGAAGCGCTGGTCGCGGGTCTGAGCGGCGTCGGCAACATCGAGCGCGTCGCGATCGGCGGCGCCGTCGACACGAGGCCGAGCCGGGTGGGTGTCGGGCGCCTCTCGGTCAGCGCGGTGCTCGGCTACCAGCAGCAGATCGGACGCGATCGCTTCGAGGTGCTCGGCGAGGCTGGCGGCCGGCGTTTCTCCGGCGTCAGCGGCGACCCGCTGGCGCGTCAGGTCGGACCTGATCCGTGGCTTCCGTTCGTCGGGATCCGCATGGGCTCGGCGCGGACGGTCCCGGCGCACGGTTTCGTCGAGCTCGGGACCTGGCTGTTCGCCCGTTACGATCTCGGCCGGGCCACGGTCACCAGCGTCGAAGGCCTGGGCATGGGTTACGCGCCCACGACGTACGACGTCGGCGGTTTCATGGCCGGGCTCGCGTTGCAGGTGGGCTTGCGCCTCGAGAGTCCCCATCCTTGGAATCAGGGGGTGCTGGAACCGTGATCCGGCTGCGACCGCAAGCGCCGCGAGACGACGGGGGCGGGGGGATGGACCTGCGCACGACGCACGCGTCCTGGGTCTATCTGACGGACGGCGACGTCTGGAAGGTGAAGCGGCCGGTCGATTTGGGATTCCTCGACTTCCGGACGGTGGAGGCGCGCCGCCGCGCCTGCGAGGACGAGGTGAGGTTGAACCGCCGCCTGGCGCCCGGGATCTACCTCGGCGTCGAGCCGGTCCGCGCCTCGCCCGAGGGCCCGGTGATCGGCGGCTCGGGTGCGATCGTCGACTGGGCCGTGCACATGCGACGGTTGCCGGATCAGGCCAGCGCAGCCGCGCTCTTGCAGCGCGGGCTGCTGCGTCCCGAGCGGCTGGCCGGGCTGGCCGAGAAACTGGCGGCGTTCTGGGTCGGCGCGCGCCCGAGGCCCGACCTCGGCGCGCCCGATCTCCTGCGCCGCAACGTCGACGAAAACTTCGCCCAGGTTGCACCCTTCATGGGCGACCTCGTCGAACGCGCCAGCTTCGACGACGTGCGTGCCTTCCAGCTCGACGTCCTCGCGTCGCGCGGCGATCGATTCAACGCGCGCGTCGACGAAGGTCGCATCCGTGACGGCCACGGCGATCTCCGGCTGGAGCACGTCTATTTCCTTCCGCCGCCAGACGGGATCGTCGTCATCGACTGCATCGAGTTCAACGATCGATTCCGCTGCGGCGACGTGGCGGGCGAGGCGGCGTTCCTGGCGATGGAGCTGGAGGCGGCGCGCCGGCCCGACCTGGCCGCTGGCTTCCTGGCGCGGCTGGCCGAGGCGAGCGACGACTTCGGGCTCTACGGCGTCGTCGACTTCTACCTGTCGTACCGCGCCTGGGTGCGGGGCAAGGTCGCCGCGTTCCTCGCCGCGGATCCGAACAGCGACGTCGGGCTGCGCGCCCAGAAGCGCGAGGAAGCCCGCCGCCTGTTCGCGCTGGCGCGATCGTTCTCGGGCATCCCCGCGGACGCGCCGTTCCTGATCGCGGTCGGCGGCGTGGTCGGCGGCGGCAAGAGCACGCTGGCCGCCGCCCTCGGGCAGGAGCTGGCGGCGCCCGTGGTCAGCTCGGATAGAACGCGCAAGGCGCTGGCCGGACTGGCGCCCACGGACCAGGGCGACGCGCGCCTGTACACCACCGAGGCGATCGATCGCAATTACCGGGCGATCCTCGGGCGCGCCGAGCGGGTGCTCGCGTCCGGGCGGGGCGTGATCCTCGATGCGACGTTCTCCGCGCGGCGCTGGAGGGACGCCGCGACGGATCTGGCGCGCGCGACCGGCGCGCGATTCGCCCACCTGGAGGCCACTTGCGCGGACCGCGCGATCCTGCGGACCAGGCTGGCCGCCCGACGGGCTCGACCGTCGGTCTCGGACGCCACCGACGCCCAGCTGGAAGCCCTGCTCGCGCGGCGCGAGCCGTTCGCGCCCCACGAGCTCCGCGCGCGCGTCGCCATCGACACCAGCCGCGATCCGGCAGGCTCCCTGCGCGCGGCCGTGCGTGCGCTCGAGGCGATGGGCGTGCACCCGGCTGGCCTCGGCGGCACCTGGTTCCAACAAGTCCCGCTACGCAAGGCCGTTCTCGACACCTCGAAGAGTTCCATGGTCCTGCTTGCCGACGGTACGGCGTCCCGCCCTGCCGAGCAGGCCTTCGTCGACGGCCGGGATTACGTCTTGACCGGCGACGTGAATCATTCGGAGTACACGCTCGAGGCTGCCGTTGTGTTCGTCGGCTTCGGCGTAACCGCCCCGGAAGTGAAATATGATGACTATGCAGGGCTCGATGTACACGGGAAGATCGTTCTGACGTTCTATGGCGCGCCGTCGACTTTCGAATCGACCGTGCGCGCCTTCTATTCTGACGATGTCGAGAAGACGAAGAACGCGCTCGCGCACGGTGCAATCGCGACGATCAGCACGATGCTCCCCGAGGACTGGAAGCGCTGGCCTTGGGAGTGGGTCGTTCCGCAGTACCGAATGGGGAGTACTAACTGGCTCGACAAGACGGGGACGCCGTACAACGCATTTGGAAACCTGGCCTTGCTCAGCCCCTCCGGCGCTGAGAAGTTATTCGCTGGCGCGCCGAGCAGCCTTGAGGAGTCCTTCGCCGCAGCGCGCTCGGGGCGGCACCAATCCGTCCTGCTCCCTTGGAAGGCGAAGATCCACACGGTAAGTGCGCAGACCACGTACGAAAGCCCAAACATCATCGGCACGCTGGTGGGCTCGGATCCAGTGCTGCGCAATCAATATGTCGTCTATACGGCGCATGTGGATCATCTGGGTACATGCCCGCCAATCGATGGAGACGCCATCTGCCATGGTTCGCTCGACAATGCTTCGGGTGTCGCCACACTCCTGGAAATCGCCCGCGCCTACACGCATCTAAAGCAACCGCCTCGCCGCTCTGTGCTTTTCGTCTTTGTCACCGGCGAAGAGATGGGTCTGCTGGGTTCGGACTACTTCGTTCATGTGCCAACTGTCCCTCTCCAGCAGATCGTTGCCAACATCAACATTGACCTAGCCCCCGGCATGCTGTTTTC
>Ga0209465_10000520_pt1 | contig 17767 bp, 19 predicted proteins | sample PanSoiPlot1MoBio_FD_188321 | JGI IMG/M metagenome (GOLD analysis project Ga0209465, IMG submission 188321) | Tropical forest soil microbial communities from Panama analyzed to predict greenhouse gas emissions - Panama Soil Plot 1 MoBio (SPAdes)... | ecosystem: Environmental > Terrestrial > Soil...
GCGCTCACGTCGTGTGGACTCCCGATTATTTAGCGTCGTGAAAGATGATTCCTACGGTGTGACGTATTCCTGTACGAACGCGGCTTACGCCGTGCCGGAGGGCAGGGGCAAGCGACGGCGCAGCTACAACGCGAGACGGCGTGACTTCTTTGACGACCCGTCTCACAGCAACCCAACCAAATCGGTCAAGGCTGCGACCGTATAATCCTGCAGGTAACCCAGCGTTTCGGGATTGCCGCGCAACAGCCGATACATTTGCGCAGGCCCGACGGGACCGGGCGGCAATGGCGTGCTGCCACCGCGCCGGATCCAGGCCACCTTGAAGCCGAAATGTTTGGCGCCGGCGACGTCGAATCCGTTGGACGAAACAAACAGCACATCATCGTTGTTCAAACCAAGCGTCTTCTCGACCAGCGCATAGCAATCCGGATGCGGTTTGAATTTCCGCGCGCCGTCAACACTGATGGTCGCGTTGAGCAAAGCATCAATACCGGAGTTCTTGACCAAAGCCGACAACATCGCCGTACTGCCGTTTGACAGAATCGCGAGCTGTGAGCCGCCGCGCCTTTTTAATGCGGCAAGCGCCTCTGTTGCTTCGGGATATGGATCGAGATCGAGATATTTATCGAACAGCGGTTTGGTGATGTTTTCGCTGGGCTCGACGCCGGCCGCGCGCAATGCAAATTCGAGCGACACCCGCGTGAGGTACGTGAAGTCGCGATACTCCTGAAGCGACGTTTGCAGCCAGGTATATTCAAGCTGCTTGAGCCGCCAGATCTGTGTGATCAGATCGCCCTTGCCGGGACAAAGCTCTTCGGTTTTAGCGTGGACCGAGTGCACGTCGTAGAGCGTGCCGTAGGCGTCGAAGATCAGGCCTTTGATCGGCATTCGCGTCTTTCCCTTTTTGCTTCAACGTCGCGCTGCTTAACGTCGCAGTGTGCGTTCACGACTGACTCGATCTGACGCCGGTCTGGATCCGGAACATCACTTCGCCAAAACGCTTTTCGTGTTCGACGTCGCGCCCAGCCAACAGGCTATTGTTTTCGGTTGCAGAAGCCATGGCACTGCGCCTCAGTGAGAATCACTAAGGGACATCCTTTTCAGTTTCTCTTGGCTCTGCCCCCGCATGAGGGATCGCACCAGCCGGTAACCCAGAAGAATCGCCACGATGAGTGCGTAGGTGATGGGTTCGATCGGCCACGACTTCACGGACATCAGGAAATGTAGCACTGCCAGTATCGCTGCGAGATAGACGAAGCGGTGCAGGCGCTGCCACGCCTTACCACCGAGGCGCCGAATGGCTAGGTTGCTTGACGTCGCGGCCAACGGCAGGAGCACTATGAAGCAGGTCATGCCGATGGTGATGTAGCGCCGTTTAAGAATGTCGGCCCCGATGGCGTCGAAATCGAGTCCCTGGTCAAGCACCAGATAGGTCGTCAGATGCATAAGCGCGTAATAGAAGGCTGATAGCCCCAGAGCGCGCCGATACCGCAAGAGATTGACGCCAACAAGTTGACGCAGAGGAGTGATTGCGAGGGTGAAGATCAGAAAGCGCAGCGCCCATAATCCCAAGGCATGTTCGAGCTCGCGCATGGGATCAGCGCCGAGGCGGTCGACGGCACCTAACCAGAACCACCAGATGGCTGGGACGACGCCGACGAGGTAGACGACGATCGTCGGCAGTTGCGGCAGGTTGCGCCAGGGAGCTACCCCGACCCACGTTCCTGTGTTCTGCATCGACATCGCGGCGATCACCCGTCAGAAAAACCTGCACACATCAGAAGAACTTGCGCAAATCCATACCGGCATAGAGGTTCGCGACCTGGTCGGCATAGCCGTTGAATGGCAACGTGGGGTGGCGCTGGGCGAAGAGCCCGCCCTCCCCAATTTTGCGTTCGGTCTTCTGGCTCCAGCGCGGATGATCAACTTCGGGATTCACGTTCGAGTAGAAACCGTATTCGTTGGGATTCTGTTTGTTCCAACTGGTCGGCGGCATTTCCGCAACCAAACTGATCCGCACGATCGACTTGATGCTCTTGAAGCCGTATTTCCAAGGCACCACTAAGCGCAAGGGTGCCCCATTCTGGTTTGGCAGATCCTGGTCGTAGAGACCGACCGCCAGAATGGTGAGAGGGTGTACGGCTTCGTCGAGACGCAAGCCCTCGACGTAAGGCCAATCAAGGGGCTGGAATAGGCCGCGCTGACCCGGCATCTGGCTCGGCCGCTTCAGCGTCTCGAAAGCGACGAACTTAGCGTTTCCCTGCGGCTGGGCACGCTTGATCACACCCGCGAGCGGAAAGCCAATCCAAGGGATGACCATTGACCAACCCTCGACACAGCGATGGCGATAAATGCGCTGCTCGAGCGCGAAGGGCTTGATGAAATCATCGAGCGCATAATCGGCCGGCTTGGCGACGAGGCCGTCAACCTTCAGGGTCCAGGGTTTTGTGGTGAGGGTATGGGCATTTTGGCTGGGATCGCTTTTACCGGTGCCGAATTCGTAATAGTTGTTATAGCTCGTCACGTATTTGAGCGCCGTCGGCTCTTCGTCCGTTGAAAGCAGACTCTTGGCAGCAGCGAGCGTGTCGGCACGCACTGTCCGAGCCAAAAGACTCCCGAGTGACAAGGCAGTACCAGCGGCGATGAGCTGACGGCGGTTCAGATAGGCGCCATAAGGCGTGATCTCTGAAGGACGGACGACCTCGGCCCTGCGAATGATCATCGCGATCCCCTAGTCGAACTTCATGCGACCGGCTTCGGTTTCGTGCAGAATGAAGCCTTCAAGTGGATCGACGTCGCTCGCCCACGGCGCTTGGGCCAGCACCTTCGCAGTGTCTGTGTAGCCCGCTTCCCAACGGAGCCGAATTCCGCTGGCACTGAAATCGATATCCTTTGAATGATCCTCGCCCGCCAGCGGCGGGGAGACGAGACGCACAACATGCATCCGAGTCCTGCAGCCGTACCCCGCCAGATCATCTACATCCGGCATTTTGCGCATTTCGTCGGGCAGCTTTTGGACCAATTCGGAGATGACGTGACGTAGTTTGTGGATCTGCCTTTGCCGTGCAATGTGGCTTACCGCACGACTTGAATACTGAAGGTCCTTTTGTCTCGCCATGACATCCCAGATTGTTTTCGGCTCGGGACCGTTCGGATTCCACATATGGACGGCGAACACCAAGCCACTACGCCTCGGATAGTCGTCGAAAACCGCTTCGACCGGCGTGTTCGAAAGAATGCCGCCATCCCAGTAAAGATCTTCGCCGATGCGGATCGCGGGGAAAGCCGGCGGCAACGCGCCCGACGCCATGATGTGCGTGACGGTCAACGGCATGTCACGGCTGTCAAAGTACCGCATTTCTGCCGTTTTCAAGTTCGCTGCTCCAACGGTGAGGCGAGGCCGGCCAGAATTGAGAAGTTTTTCGTCGGTCAATTTCTCGAGCGTGTGTTCGAGGGGACGCGTTGAGTAATAGCCGGCGAGCTCCGCCCCAAGAGGAATTTTCACCCCCGCAAACGCCCATGGGTTCGGCTCGAAGAATCCCCGCACACCCGCTGAGATGGTGAGCGCGTTGGCCGCCCACGGTCCCAGGAATGGTGCAGTGCCTAGCATCTGCGCGAACGGGTTGTGCCGCACACGGTCCCAAAATTCCCTTAAGCGTTCGAGGCGCATATCCGGCGGATTGCCCGCGATAAGGCTTGCATTGACGGCTCCGATTGAGGTGCCGATCACCCAGTCGGGTTCGACGCCGACTTCCTGCAGTGCCTGATACACACCAGCCTGATAGGCGCCGAGCGCGCCGCCGCCTTGCAGCACAAGAACGATCTGGCCAAGCTTTTTGCGATCGATAGGCACAGCGCCCTCAGCGGCCGCGAGCGTTTCCGACTTAATGGGGGCGTTCATGATCGGCACTCCCAAAGGATTGTGCGTTTCCGGCGCGGCCAGAGTGTCAGACGCGCTTCCACAACGCCAATACCGATTAGCTAACGCCTCGATAGAGCCCCGCTATGATTGCCTGCTTAACTTCTGCACGATGTCGAGCCGTCTCGGTGGCAGAGACCGAGCCAGAAACGGCCGACGCCCTCGGTCGCGAATGATCCCTAGCGTCACACCCAACGGGTTGCTGCTGATGTCCGCTTAGGGTCATTAACGGACTTCCGGCGTATCCGACATGTCCGCTTTACACTCGAAAACAGAAGATCTCATCGCCGGGCTTGTCTCGCGATCTCGGTACAAAACTGTGCCCATTTAAGCGGGATGTCCGGCACAAGGCCGGGCATGACGAGGTCAAATCCCCGCGTACCAATTAAAACCGCGCTCGCTCCAATAGGTCTCACGGAAATCGTTGGTGACTTCGATCGCTTTGATCCATTTGGCGTTCTTGTAGCCAAGCTTGGTCGAAGTACGCAGCCGCAACGGATAGCCGAACGGATCGCCGATGATCTCGCCGGCATATTTGGTGGCGAGGACAGTCTGCGGATGCAGCGCGGTCGGCATGTCGATGCTTTCGGTGTAATCGTCGGCGCAGATGAAGTAGACGTATTTTGCGGTCAGATCGGCGCCGACGCGCTGCAGAAATTCGCGCAAATTCGGGCCGGACCATTGGCCGATATAGTCCCAGCCCTCGACGCAGACGTGGCGGATGATGATCTCCTGCTCCGGCAGCGCATAGACGTCTTGCGCGCGCCACCGCCGCTTGTCTTCGATGCGGCCGGCCAATTCCAGCGTCCAGCTCGCGCCGTCGACCGGCTTGACGTCCTCGATCGGATAATAGGCGTTGAAACGCGGCGGCTTCATCACTTGCGAGGGACTGAAAGTCGGCGCCAGATGACTGGGGCGGAAGATCGCGTTCTGGACGCCGTCATTCCATGACGACACAGCGCGCAGCGCTTTCTGCACCGAATCGATCTCGCTGACATCGCAGCCGGTCAGCATGGTCAGCGCGCCGAGACTGACCGCGCCGCGCAGGAGTCCGCGCCGGTTGATATCATCGACAAGCTTGCGATTTTCGGTGAGAACGCTTTGATCGATCGGCTTGCGCGGCCGAAACAGCGACGGAGTGCGGGGGCGAATGGTCATCGTCATGCTCCATCAGTGCGACGTCTCCGGAACGATCTTAATCTCCGGGATGGTTCCGATCTCCGCGACGGTCGGAGCGGCGCTTGGCGCCTCCTCGAGCGACTCGTCGAGCGCCGGACCGCCCGTAATCATGGCGAGGAAACTACGCGGCACCAGTAAAGCCAGTGTCACGTGAACCACGATGAACGCGACGATCGCGGTCATGCAGAGGAAATGAACAAGCCGGATATTCTGAAAACTGCCGAATAGATTCGCGAGCTCGGAAAATTGCACCGGCTTCCACAGCGCCAGGCCGGAAATCACGATCAGGACGCCGACCGCCATCACGCCGAGATAGAGCACCTTCTGCACGGCGTTGTAATGCGTGAGATCGTCGTGGCGCAGACGAAACCGCAGCGCCTCGCCGACTGTCACGAAAACCTCGCGCGGCGAAATCGGAAAGAGTTTCTGCCAAAAGCGCCCGCTGACGATGCCGTAGCAGAGATACGCGATTCCATTGAGCACAAAGATCCACATGCCGAAGAAGTGCCATTGCAATCCGTATTGCGCCCATTTGCCGATCACGATGGCATCGGGAAAGCGCAAAAAGCTAAACAGAATGTCGTCGTTGTAGATCTTCCAGCCGCTGCCGATCATGATGAAGATCGCCAGCGCATTGATCCAGTGCATGATGCGCACCGGCACTGGATGGAGCCGGCGCGGTGCGGACGGTTTGGAGGGCTCGAACTCGATTGGCGCTGTCTTCATCGTCTCCTTCCCCCATCGAAAATTGTCGTTTTCGGAAGCGTACCGGAATTGTTGGGTTTTAGCGTCTAGCCGAATTCTGGACAGCTATTTCTTCACAACAGAAGTAATGGACTGGATGACCATCGAAGCCATCTTGAAGGCATCGCTGCGATCTTTGATGTGATGCCGACGCGCAATCCAATCAAAATCAGTGTAGACCGCCCAGACATCGCCATTCGCATCTTGATGGACCAACAGCCGCACCGGCCAGTCCAGCCCGGAATCCGGATTTGAGGTCAAAAACTGGATTCCCAGCGGAGGATTGCCGAACACTAGGAGCGTCGATGGCAAGAGTTTGATGCCAGCTTTTGCGGCGAGTTCGGATTGATCAATCTCTGAGAAAAACATGATGCCTTTATCGGCGACATCCTTCTTGAGCCGATTCACCGTCTCGGTGAGCGGATATGCACTCTTAACCCGCACGATGCCGTCTTCGGTATCGGCGCGCGGGCTGGTCATGCTGAATAGCAGAAGTCCAGCAATCAAAACCGCAGAGACGGTGGCAACCATACGCGCGATCATTTCGTTTCTCCTTTTGTCTGCATCTTCAAAATCTGCAACTCGCGAAGATAACCGCCAGCAAAATGCGATGTGCTTGCCGAGGGAACGGTGGTACTGCTATCGATCGCGGCGAAGTTCGCTTCACATATTGTGGTCGTTCTTGTCATGGAGCACGTCGCCGACGTAGAGGATCACTGTCTGATCGCCGAGGTTTTTCCACCAGTGTGAAGTACCACTGGTTTCCGGACGGATGTCGCCCGCTTTGTGAACGATCGGCTCACTGCAATTGCTGGCGTATTCAACAATCTCGCCCTGGGCTATGAAGATCAGCGCGGGACGATCAGCGTGGCTGTGCCACGGCACCACGCCGCGGGGCGCAATTGTCAGCTTGCGGAAGCGCAGTTCGTGATCCTTGAGCATCACCGGCTCCTTGCCGAGATCGATCGAGCCCAAGGTCGTGTCGGTCACGCCCGACGCCGGCGTATTGACCGGCGGCCGGACGTTGGCCTGCATTTTTCCGGCCGGGCACTCGCCAGCGAACGCGTTAGTGGCGGCCATTGCCGCGCCAACGAGAAAGCTGGCGAAGAGTGCGCTGTGGCCGGCCGCACGGCCGAATGGGATACGTGTGCTCATGACTTGATTCTCCCTTGTCAGGCTTCGGCCGGAGGAATCGCAGCCTCAGCAGTACAGAGAGGATCGCCGCATGACTGCTCTTAGGGAAATGCCAAATGGCTCTCGTATTGATGCTCTATGGCTATAGTGACGCTATTGAGATCGGTTCGATCGCAGGTCCGTTAGCGGGCCCACGCCTTCTCTGCCGCAAATACAAATTTTAATGGAAACCATAGCTACAGAGTATTGGACCGCGGACTAGCCGCAGTCATACGGTTTGCACAGTCGAAATAGGCCTGAGCAAGTCAGGAGAAGGTCATGGCCAGTCCCAATGCCCTCCAAAATCCGCGGGTAGTCATCATCGGCGCAGGTTTCGGTGGTTTGTCAGCGGCAAAAAGGCTGGCAGCGAGCCACTGCCGGATCACCTTGATCGACCGGCACAATTACCACCTGTTCCAACCTTTGCTCTATCAGGTGGCGACCGCGGCACTGTCGCCGGCCGACATCGCATCACCAATTCGCGGCATTGTCCGCCACTACCAGGACGTGAATGTGATCCTCGCCAACGTCTCCGGCATCGACGTGGATAGACGCGAAGTGATTGCCGAAGGGCATCACGTTCCGTTCGACACGCTTATTATCGCGACCGGCGCCCAGCACGCCTATTTTGGTCATGACGATTGGGCAGGGTGTGCGCCGGGCCTGAAAACCATTGACGACGCAACATATCTTCGTCGTCGAATCCTTCTTGCGTTCGAGAAGGCGGAAACCGAGTCAGATGTTGCAGAGCGTCGCCGCCTTCTCAACTTCGTTATCGTCGGTGGCGGGCCCACCGGCGTCGAAATGGCCGGGGCGGTGGCGGAGCTCGCGAAACGCGCACTAGCGTCTGACTTTCGCGCCATCGATCCTCGTCAGGCGCGCATTATTCTGGCTGAGGCGTCGCCGCGGTTGCTCACTGCTTTCAATCCGTCGCTTTCTGAGGCGGCGAAGCGGTCACTCGAAGAAATTGGCGTAGAGGTCCGGCTTAAGGCGAGCGTAACTGCCGCAGATTGCGGCGGCGTATCGCTCGGGAGCGAACGGATCGAGACACGCACAATCATATGGGGTGCCGGTGTCATGGCGTCTCCAGCCGGTCGTTGGCTCGGTGTTCCGACCGACCGGGTGGGGCGCGTGTTCGTTGGGCCGGATCTTTCGGTCGCGGGCCATCCCGACATTTTCCTCATCGGCGACGTCGCGCACGCTCTGGGTGCGGACGGCAGCCCCTTGCCAGGCGTCGCTCCTGTGGCCAAGCAACAAGGTCGCTATGTTGCGGATTTGATTAAAGCCCGCATAGCTGGAGGAAAATTGCCACCGCCATTTCGCTACCGCGATTCTGGTTCGCTGGCGACGATCGGCCGCAAGCGCGCAGTGGCGCAATTTGGAAAAATCAAACTCCGCGGTTTCATTGCGTGGCTCCTTTGGAGCATGGCGCACATTTACTTTCTCATCGGGTTCCGCAACCGAATCGTCGTCGCCATGAGCTGGGCCTGGAGTTACGCCACATTCCAGCGCGGCACACGTTTGATTACCGGCTTGTCGGGATCTCGAATGGAAGACATGCCAATGCCGGCTCCGATGGATCCGTCTCAGCCAAATCAAGCCCGCCACGCCGCCTGAGGCTCACTTTCATGAACTCCGCCTCGCTCACCGCCCTCCGCGACGCCTTCCAACACTGTCGTGACATGAATGCCTCGCTCAAAGAGAGGCTCGACAGCTATTCGCTCGCCGTCCGCCAGATCATCCCGCCCTATGCCGATGCAGTGGAGATTCTCATCCGTCGCCTGATGGACAGTGGTGCGGGGTCGGGTGCGCCCCGTATCGGTGATGCTATGCCGCCATTTATCCTACCAGACGAGAATGGGCGTCCGGTCAGTCTCGAACAGTTAATCGAGCGAGGGCCAATCGCCGTCATGTTCCATCGTGGCCACTGGTGCCCATGGTGCCGGATCACCGTCAATGCTCTCGTCCGCGTTCAGAGCAAGATCGCCGAAGCAAAGGGTCAGGTCATCGCCATTATGCCTGATCGGCAGCCTTTCGCGACTGAGTTCAAGCGCGAAGCATCATCACCGTTTCCAGTCCTAATCGATATGGATAATGGCTATGCGTTGTCGCTTAACCTTGCCATCTGGATCGGGCCTGATCTTGAGCGATTGCTGACCTCATATGGTCGAACGCTTCCCGATTATCAGGGCAACGATTCCTGGATTCTGCCGATACCCGCTACATTTGTCGTCGGGCGAGACGGTATTATCCGGGCACGGTTCATAGACCCGGATTTCCGACGGCGAATGACGGTGGAGGAGCTGCTCGATGCGCTGAGAGCGGCGCAGTGACATCGGGTCCGATTGCGCCTGGTCTGCAGATCTGGGACGCTGCCTGCTGAGACGCTGTTTGATAATTTGATATATTCGCAGACGAGCAAGTTCGGAGGTCATATCTTGTCAACCGCTTCACCTTCGCTCGAGGACGTGTTCGAGCAATGCTGCGACATGGACGCCTCGCTGGCGGAACGTCTGGCGACTTTTGCGGAAGCCGTCCGCACGCAGCGGCCCGCGTTCAGCGATGCCGTGGAGCGTCTGGTGAGGCGGTTACGAGAAAGTGGAGCTGGGGAAGCCGCCCCTAAGCCAGGCGACCTCATGCCACCGTTCGTCCTTCCAGACGAAACCGGGCAATTAGTAAGTCTCGAGGATCTGCTGCGGCAAGGCCCCGTCGCCGTGACTTTTCATCGGGGCCACTGGTGCCCCTACTGCCGGATCAGCATCAATGCCCTCGCTAAGGTGCATGACGTCATTGTCGGTGATGGCGCGCAAATCGTGGCTATCATCCCCGAGCGACAGCAATACGCAACTGAGTTCAAAATCAACGGTCGCATACCGTTTCCTGTCCTAATGGATATGGACAACGGCTATGCGATGTCGCTCAACTTGGTATTTTGGATGGGCGAGGAGATGAAAGAATTCATGCGACAGCGGCCGGGCCGCGACATTGCCAAATTTCAGGGTAACGAATCGTGGATGCTTCCGATTCCCGCGACGTTCGTTGTTGGTCGCAGTGGCAGGATCAGCGCGCGCTTTGTTGATCCCGATTATCGCAAGCGGATGACCATCGACGACCTCGTGGCGGCGCTACGCAGCGCAACATAGTGCTCTCATAAAGGATACTAAATCGCGTAGCGTGACCAGTTGCCTGCCCGCAGCATTTTCATAAGCATATTCGCAACCGGCGTACGTTGCCGGCCGGCCACGCCGTATAACGACACGGTGCGCTGAAGATCCAAGCCGGTGACGAGAACTCGCTTCACACAATCCGAGAACAACACGCTCCGCGGCGCGAAGGCGACACCAAGCCCCTGGTCAAGGAACACTTCAAGGTCATGCTCCGAAGGCACCTCGTGCGCCCGATCGACAGCGAAGTCCTTACTCCGCAATAGGCTGACAAGCGACTCGAAATGCTCGCAATAGGGGCGCATTACCAGTGATTCGCCACGGAGGTCCGACAATCCGATGGAGCTACACCCGACCAAGCGATGGCTGCCACCTACCACCAGGACAAAGCCCTCGGTGAACAGCGGCCAGGTGTTAAGCCGATCCCAGGTATCGCCTAGTGCTGAGGCGATTGCGAGCTCGGCGCTGCCGCTCTTCATGAATTCAGCGACTTGCGTTGCCGTTCCTCGCAATAGCTTCACTTCAAGACGCTTGAAATGTTTCCGAAGCTGAAGGATGTATGGCATCAGGAGCGCGGTCTCAATCGTCTCCGACAGCGCGATGCGAAGCGAGCTAACCTCGCCGCTCTTGATCGATGAAGCTAACGAGCGGGCGCCGAGCGCGCTGTCGTAGCACTGTTGCAATAGCGGCTGCATGCGTTCGCCGAGCTCAGTAAGTTGCGCATGTGGACGTTCGCGCCGGAACAGCTCGCCGCCCAGCTCGTCTTCGAGCTGGCGGACGGCACGGGTCAGCGAAGGCTGTGCTACGTTGCACTCCTCGGCGGCACGCGTGAAATTAAGCGTGCGCGCCACTGCCAGGAAATAACGAACCTGGTGCATTTCCATCGAACCGCGCCTCACATTCCTTCGTCGGCTATGCGCTGATGAGCCGGGCCATACTACCTAGTCTTTGCGTTCGATATGTTTCATTTCACAGACTCGCCGAGAGCAAAAATCCGCACCCCAAAGTATTGCATAGGCGAGAGCTATCGAAACCATACCGATTCAGCATTTCACTAATGTCTCCGTTGCGGATACGACGATATCAGGTATTTCGTGGGCAGGAGAGATCGCATCGCGACGTACCTGATGTCCTCGAAGCAAACAGGAGTAAAACCATGAAGAAGCAAATCGTGACGATCGTGCTTGGCGCTGCCGTAATGCTGGGCACAGCCACCAGTTTATTCGCACAGACCAGCGGTCTTGCGGTCGGTGGCGGCGCTGCAGGCGGGCCCAACGGGATCTACAAGGACTCGTACGGCTTCAACGGCAACAACGCGTACAAAGCGATAATGGTGCAACGAAAACAGCGTTAAATGTTTCAGCACGACGAAAGTCGATGCCTGAAGTAAGCAGGTAAAGCGGCCATGCTTTGCCTGCTTAGCTTTTAGCATTCAAAGATTAAGAAGTCCTCGTCAGACGGTCGACCATTAGTTCGATCGACGCCGACTCATTCGTTGGTCGCCGCTGGCCTGGCGCAAGATAGTCGGCCGCTATCGCATCGATACAAAACAAGTATTTCAATAACAAAGATCTCTTCGATATTAGAAGCATCAGTTAACCGAATGTCAGTCGCCTAGAACGTGGACGATTCTGCCCTTGCTCACTTTCGAACCGATGGAGTGGAACATGAGTACCGATCTGACTTTCGCCGCCGGCAGATTTCTACAGGCAAATCGGTTCGTTCTCGTTAACGACCGCGTCCCGCGCAGGGGGCAACACTGCGAACTGTGCGGTGGCTTTATTGAGAAAGGCTACGTTCGTGATTTACAGACGCGGTTGATCTACTGCGACACGCAGTGCTTCGCAGGATGGGCAGCAGGATGGGGACATGAGGCGGCCCTCGTCGTCAAAAATCGTGGAAGGAAAGCGTCGTGAAATGTTCAAATCCAGACTGCAATCGCGGCATTGGTCTTGTCGCTTATGGGCGCGGCTGGTTCAGCAAGCGGCGCTACTGTTCAAAGCATTGCCGCGTTGCGTTCGTGGCTCATGCACCAAAGCGGGAATGCGCTCAGCTTTATCGGGGTGACAGGGACGAGGTTAGCCGAGTGCGGTCAATCGGAAGCTCGTTCCTGATCTGGCTTAGCTGACGGGAACAAATCTGACCAGACCCCGATCCGTACCAACGGAGTTGAACAATGACTAGGGCATTAACGGGCGAATCGCCGCCGCAACCGAATGAACAACCGCAACCACGGCGGCGGAACATGTACGATTACGACGGCGAATATGAATTCCCCACGGCGCGGCACTGGACCGCGCCAGGCGTTCCAGAGCCGTCCAAGTGATGTCCGCAACGCCATGGCCTAAGCCACTGCCACCCAACTATTCCTGACGATTCCATGCCGTTGCCGCTTCAAGTTGCTTTTGTCGCCGGCTTGTCCGCGATATGGCGCATCAGAAGGCGACACGCGCCTATATTCAGGCGATGTCCGCTCTTAGGAAGTTGATGTTCGGCAAGTTCTGGCCGGTGAACGGCCGCTCAACCAAGCTTCGGCTCAATCTTTGTTGACCATAGCGCGCGATCATCCGCGTCCTTGAGCGTCACCGTCATGACCTCCGATGCGCCATCTATCGCGATGCTACCGAAAAACTGCATCCCTTCGCTTGGCGGCAGATTTTGTCCTTGCTCCTTGCTCGGTGCCTTCACGAACACGACCTGCGGTCCGAACGTCGCGTCGAGCTGGTTCGGCCCGAATGTGCCAGCATGAATCGGCCCGGAGACAAATTCCCAGAACGGCTCAAAATCCTGGAACGCCGCCTTGTTTGGATCGTAATAGTGCGCGGCCGTATAGTGCACATCGGCTGTGAGCCACACAGTATTGCGCACTCCGGCGTGTTTGATAAAGGACAGAATGTCCGCGATCTCGAGTTCGCGGCCCCGCGGCGCGCCATCGTCGCCCTGGGCGATCGCCTCAATACCCCATTTGCGGTCGACGTCATAGACCACGACCAGGCTGAGCGGCATATCCGCGGCGATGACCTTCCAGGTCGCCTGCGAGCTCAATAGTTCGCGCTTGAGCCAGGCGACCTGAGTGGGTCCGAGAAAATATGCGTCCGGCCCATAGATCTCCTGCTTGTCCTCGCCGTTGGGACCACGATAACTGCGCATGTCGAGCATGAAGACGTCGAGTAGGGGTCCATACGAAATCTTGCGGTAGACGCGGCTCGGCTCAATCTGCGTTTCGCGCATCGGCATATATTCGTGGAATGCACGACTGGAGCGCGCGGCGAGAATAAGCCCGTTTTGCGTGACATAATGCCGGCGTTGCTGTTCGGCGCGTGTCAGCGGCTCACCGGGCCACCAGTTGTTGTAGACCTCGTGGTCGTCCCACTGCGAGAAGATGGGCACTTCGGCATTGAATGCCAGGACATTCCTATCGAGCAGATTGTATTTGAAGTTGCCGCGAAATTCGTCGAGCGTCTCCGCGGGCTTCAACTTCTCGACGGTGACGAGATTCTTCCAGATCTCACCATTCGGCATTTTCTGTTCGGCCGCCATCGGATTGTCGGCGTAGATGTTGTCGCCATTGTGAATGAAAAAATCCGGCCGGTTCTTGCGCATCGTCGCATAGGTACGCATGCCGCCGCGCGACTCGTCGATGCCCCAGCCCTGTCCAGCGGTATCGCCGGACCACACGAAGCTGATCGAGCGCCGATCACTCGGCGCAGTGCGGAAGCGGCCAACGGTTGCCTCTCCGACAATGCTCGGCGTGGCAAGGTCCTGAAAGTGGATGCGATAGAAAATCTCCTGACCGGCTGGCAAGCCATCGATCAAAGCCTTGGCGGTGAAATCGCTCTCCGGCAGGGCGTCGACATAGGCACCCCGGTGAATCACGTTGAAACTGTCGGTGGTGGAAATCTCGACCTGCATGCGGGACGGCCGGTCGGCACGCGCCCAAACCACCGCCGAGTCGACAGACACGTCGCCCGACTGCACGCCGTGCGTGATCGTCGGCCGGTCAGCAGCAAAGCTCAGATAGGGGCGGGCAATGGTGGAAACAGCCGTCAGAGTTGCGGCCGATGCGCTAGTGGTCACTAAGCGACGCCGGTTCATTACGGATCGAATTGAGACTGTCATTAGCGCCTCCCTTTGTGACAAGAAAACACCTTAACTTGTAATGGACGACGGGCTGATGACCAGCCCGCCCGACGATGATCGCGCTTCATGATGATGTCCGCTTTGAGTCAAAAGCAGACATTGCAACACGTCCGCGACAGGGTTTGCGTCAACAGCGATTCGACGAACCAGCCATTCTGAAACAACGGCGGATTGGCCCACGCATCAAATTCATAGAGCATTATGGCATTAGTGCTGTAATCGAATATCGAACTGATCGGTCCTATGAAGACCATGAATTTGAAAATGTTGCTGATGTCCCAACGGCGCGGCGTGGCAATGTATTCAGAGTCGACGTTGTCGGTTGGAATTGTCGTCTGCGAAAAGTCATAGAGCAGATTATTGGTGAGTACCTGGATCGGCGCCATCGGGAGAAATGGCAGAAACAAGCTGGCGCCGAGTACACTGAACATGTTGCCGAAATTCGAACTCGTCCCCATTTTGATATACTTGGTGATATTGCCGAAGATCTTACGTCCTTCGATCACGCCGTCCTGAAGTACCAGCAGGCTCCGAGAAGACGCGCCTTGCCTAAAGGCGGTTCACATGGTTTTTTTCAGCGCATGACGTCCCACGTTGCGCAAGAAGTGTTGCTCGTGCGGCAGGCTTAGCCGCTCAATTGCTTTGGACAGTGGTAGCCATTCGACTGCTTTTACATCGTGGGTCAATGCCTTAGCTGCATTCCTGGTCGCATGCATCCGCCAGAAATGAGCAATCTTAGGGCCACCGCCGCTGAGGTAGGAAATCACTCCAAGAAATTCGTACACGTGTACGGCGCAACCGGTCTCCTCTACAGCCTCGCGTTTGGCGGCGGCTTTCAGTTCTTCCTTTGGCTTGATCTTACCTTTCGGCAAAACCCAGGCACTGTCTCTTTTGCGTTGGACAATTGCGATAGCTGCCTTGGAGTTACGGCGAACCACGATACCGCCGGCCGCTATAACGGGTGTTCGCTTAGATCTGCCCATACTCCCTTTATAACCGCACGACATGAACCACGCCTCAAGGCGTGGACATCGGCAACAATGTACTGTGTGAATCGAGGATTTCTCACGCGGGGCCGGGCTGCGTCACACAGCTTTTACAAAAGTGATAATCAAGCGGAAATCATCGGCTCCGAATTCTTTGCAAATCAAAGAACAATCCAATGACATCGAGCGTCGGAGACGACGCAGTGATGCCGCGCAGTGTTCATACGAATGTTCGAACAGTCGAACGCAAACGTCCCCTTGCGACCCTCTTGCGGCTACGAGCCCCCGACAATCGATTGTTGGGGCTTTTCTTTTCGACGCCGTGACACATTCGTCACATTGGAACCGGCCGAAGCCACTGTATTAATAGCTTCGCTCAGGAAAGCCTCATGTTCGGTATCATCGAAAAATGCTTCATCGGGACTCCACCCATGAAGCGTATGGCAGTGGGGGCAATAGGAGAATTTTAGGATATTAGGCAAAGACGACTTGTGCTCGATACTAGTTTCAACGCTCGTAGCGAACGATTTCTTTTTGATTGGACACAAAATGCGTAGGAAAGGCATGACTGCGCACTCCGTTGGGTAGACGAAGAGGGCAACTCACGAAATGCAGTGTCAGAGAGCAGCACCAGCCTACCAGCCAAATACCATTGCGTGACGGTCAAGTTACTTCTGCAAGAAATGCACAGCAATTCACCGAATAATTAGCTGTTGTACGGATGAATGTCCGCGGATCGGAGGTCGATAGTCATGTTCTGACCTTCGATATAGCCCAATCGCTTTTTCATTTTTTGGTCGCCTCGATGCTTTTAGCGGCGGCGAAAGTTCTCCCACGACGTAGCTCATAATCGGGGACTAGGAGTGTGGGCATGGCAGTTTATCGCGCTTGGCCAAAAAATAAGCCCCAACGAGGTTAGTGTTGCGGCCAGTAGTGACGCCGTGGGAGGAAAGCCCTAGGGAGAAAGAGAACAGCCCCTGGGCACTACAGCTTGAGCATGCTCTGTGAAGATTACGCGACGGTTTTTTACCACCCGCTGGCACGCCGTCTCGGTTGCCGTTCGATCATGAAGTATTTTAGAAGGAACTTACCTTCGCGGCCCTGCAGAGGGCCGCCGCAAGATAGGCAAGTTATTTCGCGATCGATTATAGGTTGCGGCGGGGCTTCAACACGAACGATTTCGTATTTTGCCGCACAATTGGGGCAACGGAACTGTGAAGATACAGGTTGAGACATAAGAGAACCAATTTTTGCTCGCCCTCTAACTACAGATGCGCGGAACCAATCAAGTCCTACTTGTGCGGCGGATTCTCGCGGCTCTCACGCTCCAAATTTCTAACGCTGTCAAGGTTTTGCTCGCGGGCGGCATCATGAGCAAAATCGACGGCCATGTCCTCATACAGTTCTTTGAGAACAGGATCGCCACTGGTACGTGCGCGCGACAAACACACCTCGGCTTGATGCCATAAATACGAACGCTTCGACATGACACCCGGTATTCACCAAAAGACTGATTTTCTGGAAGCTACACTTTAGACGTTAAACTTGGCAGAAATTTTACATCCCGGGCATGCAAAAAATGGAAATTAGCGTACCCAGTGTCTGCTTTGGGTCTTGTGTGGACGGCGCCGCCTTGGCAAGAACTTTCTGACCTAGCTGCAGCATTGGTCGGGTGCGGTCATGTGTCCGGCCTGTTTGTGCGGCCGTGAAGCCGCTGGCGATAATGCTCTGCGTGGTTCGGGGCCTACTCAAAAGGACGGTGGCTGACGTCGCATTTGGGTCATCTCTGAGCCCAATTGCTGAGCTAAGGAAAAATTAACGCTACGGGGTCCCAATTCGTGTGCTGATTCTAGTTCCACTGGCGATGCAAGTCTCGAAATCCACACTCTTTAACTTGCGGCTTTAGCCACCGTCGTCACGGTCGTCGGTTGGATGATTGTTACAAAGCCAACGACGTGACGATCTCGACCACTGTCCTCGCAGGACCGCCTGGTTAGCAGCAACTCGGGCCTTAAGGTTGCCAGCGCCGCCGCGTTCGCCACAGGAGAGTATCCCATGATCCGTGCCGAGTGTGTCATTGCAGCGATAGCACTCATCGCCACTGGCGCGGTGGCAAGCGCCCAAGCTCAGACGCAAATCGCTTCGACTGAGCCTACGATTTGGGACCACAACGGGTCAGAGATGTATTTGGTCGCGAATGGCCAGTCTCGGGAATTCCATTATCAAAAGCCTCGTGCAGGGATGTTGGAGGTAGGTGCACGTCCTGGCTCTCTTCTCTTTCGCGGTGAAATTGATAACGGACAATATTCCGGAACGGCATATATTTTTAGCCCGCATTGCGGACAAATCCCGTTCCAAGTCAAAGGACCGATTAGCGACAATGATGAACGAATTATCCTGACAGGGCAGGCGCCGCGACTCGGGCGAAACTGTCGTACTAACGAATCTTATACGAGCAATTT
>Ga0209465_10000523_pt1 | contig 17727 bp, 14 predicted proteins | sample PanSoiPlot1MoBio_FD_188321 | JGI IMG/M metagenome (GOLD analysis project Ga0209465, IMG submission 188321) | Tropical forest soil microbial communities from Panama analyzed to predict greenhouse gas emissions - Panama Soil Plot 1 MoBio (SPAdes)... | ecosystem: Environmental > Terrestrial > Soil...
CCGCCCGATCGAGCCGTTCACCGACGCCGACCCCAGCCTGGGCATGGCCGACGGCTACGCAGTGCAGCAGCACCTGGTCCGGATGCTGCTGGACGACGGCGAGAAGATCGTGGGCTACAAGGTCGGGCTGACCTCCAGGCCCATGCAGCAGATGGTGGGCGTCGATTCGCCGGACCACGGACCGGTGCTGGCCTCGACCGTGTATGCCAGCGGCGCTGAGCTGCCGCTGGCCAGGTTCATCCCCGTGATCAGCTCGATCCGGGACAGGCGGTCGCCGTGGTCGAATTGACGAAGTGGTAGACGTCGAAGACGTGCGAGTTCGTACTGTCGGCGTTGCTGCCCTTCCAGCCTGAGCCCGCTCCGCAGGCGGCAGGCGTACCGAGACGGTCTTCTCGTCCCGTCTGCATCGAATCGCTCGAGTCGAGGGAGCCACAGACCGTCGCCGGGCAGGTGAAGGGTCCGGCTCCGCCATCCGTGGTCGCGACACACATTGGTACCGAGCCGCCCGTCCCGGCCGTCCCGCCGCCGCTGCCGGAAGTTCCCCCTCGGCCCGTGGCGCCCGCGGTGCCGCCGGTGCCGGCGGTGCCACCCGTTCCAGCGGTGCCGCCCGTCCCGGCGGTACCACCCGTTCCACCGCGGCCCGCGGCGCCGCCCGTTCCGGCGGTGCCACCTGTTCCGCCGCGGCCCGCGGCGCCGCCGGTGCCAGCGGTGCCGCCCGTCCCGCCCCGGCCGGTGGTGCCGCCGGTGCCGGCGCTGCCGCCCGTTCCAGCATTGCCCGCCGTTCCTCCGGCACCGCTCGTGCCTGCGACGCTGCCGCCGGTGCCGGCCGTCGCCGTGCTGCCCGCGCTGCCGCCGGTGCCGGCGGTGGCCGTCGAGCCCGCGTCGCCGCCCATGCCGGCGCTGCCGGTCACGATTGTGCCGCCGAGGCCTCCAACCCCCGTCGTCGCACCGCCGCCGCCATCCGGCGGCCGGGCGCGGAACGCCTGCTCTCCGCCACAACCGGCGAGGATCAGGATGGCCGCGATGGCGATTTTTCTAACCAGGGTTCACCCGCCGAAGTCGAGAACGGCCAGCGAATAGGCCGGCACGGTGGTCACAGGATTCGCCGACATGTTCGTGCTGCTGGCGGGCGCCGGCAGCGCGGAAGGAAGCGGATCGGTCGCGCCGTCGAAAATGACGGACGTCGCGGCGTCGCTGCCCGCGGTGGCGGGCATCGCGGTCCAGATCTGCAGCGCCTTGCCCGCGGCGGAGAAGCCGTTGAACGTCATCGTGACGTCGTGGCTCGAGCTGGTCTTGTTGATCAGCAGCACCTGCATGGAGCCGTCCGCTTTCCGGGTGGCGTATGCCGCGACGTCGTGCGGGTTGACGCTGGAGGTAACTGGTAGGACCACGTTGCCCATCTTCGCCCAGGCGGCGAAGGCGTAATAGATGGGACGTGCCTTGTCGGCGGTGATCATCCAGAAGTCGGCCGGGCCTGCCGCGTTGGCGTCGAACCACTGGAATGATCGCAGGCCCGAGCTGCCGAACGCCCCGATGGTATCCAGCGTCTCGAGCACCGTGAACATGTTCTGCGCCTGCGCCGAATCGTTGGCCACGCCGTTGCCGATGCTGATCTCGCTGACCGCGATGGGAAGGTCGCGCGTGTCGTGCTTGGCGATGATGCCGCGGAGGTACGGCATCACCGTGTTCGCCCAGTAGACCGCGAAGCCGTACTTGTCGATCTTGGCTTCGGTCAGATCCGAAAAGGTCCATTCGTTGTGCCAGTAGACGTGGAACGAGATCCCGTCGGCCGTTCCCATGCCGTTGCCCGTCGCGAGGTTGCCGGTGCGGGCCAGGAAGGCGTCGATCCACCCCGAGTCCCAGGTCGTCGGAAACGAACAATTTCCGCCCAGGCCGCAGACGACCGGTCCGTAGACCTCGGCCGACGGGACGGCGCTGTGGATGGCCGTCGCCTGCTCGACGAACTTGTCGAAGTAGGCGCTCTGGTTGCCGGCGAAGAAGCTGCCGCCGAGGTCCGGCTCGTTGCCGATCTCGTAGACCGTGTTGACGCCGTGGGCGGCGGCGTCCGACGCGAGGGCCGCGGCGTGCGCGCCCGACGCGTCCTGCGAACCGCTGCCGCACCACTGCGTGGTCGGGTTCGTTTGCAGCATCAGCGACCCGACACCGGCCGATTTCGCGAACGTCCAGAGCGCGGTGTACGCCGGCGAGCTCCAGTTGGCGGCCGATCCGTCCGTGCACGTGCCCGTCATCAGGAGGTCGCTCCACTCGGCGGGCTCGCCGCCCGGGTAGCGGAACATCTGCATGCCCGCCGTCGTGAACGCAGTCTTCTGAAATGCGTTCATCGAGACGTCGGCGCCCCAGCCCGGAAACGCTTCGTAGTTCGTGCCGGCGAAGTCCGCCGCGATCGTGCAACGGCTCGCCGTCGCATCGATCGTCAGATCGACCGGCGCGCCGCTGGCGGTCGCGCTGGTGACCTTGACGTCGATCCCCTTGCAGGCGGAGCCGCCGCCGGTGGTGCTGCCGCCGCTGCCGCCGCCGCTCGACGAGCCACCCTGCGCGCCCATGCCCGATCCGCCGATCGCGCCGGCGCCGCCCTTGCCGGCGTTGGCAGCGCCGCCGCCACCGGAACAAGCGGCGAACGCCGGCCCGCAAAGGAGGCAGGCGATCGCCAAGCACCGGAAGCGTCGATCCGACATGGGAAGCTACTCGCGGAGTCTCCAGCGTACTCCCAACGGCGAGCCAGCGGAACGACGGCACGCGCGGCGTTCGGACTTACTTCGGCGCCAAGGTGGGATGGCGACGAGCTCAGGCGCGAATCGCGTTACTTCTTCGCGGCGGCGGCTTCGAGCTTCTTGTAGTCGGCCTTGGCGTTCTTCGTCAGCTCGTATGAGTCGAGGTCCTTGTGGCAGCCCTCGCAGGTGAATTTCTGGCCGTTGTCCTTGGCCTGCCGGACCATGTCCTTCATCAGCTTCCAGGCCGCGTCCCGACCGCCGGTGGCGCAGGCCTTCGCCGTCGGGGTCTCGCCCTTCGTCGCGATCTTGCACGGGCCCTTGTCGCCCGCGCTGGCGACGCCCAGCGCGCCGAATCCAAAGAGCAAAACGATGAAGACGACCGTCGGGAAGCGGGTTCTCATGGCGACTCCTGGGTGGGGACCGATATCGTAGCAAGCGGGCAGGCACGCGGAGTTGGTAGCATCGAGAAAACCGTGAGCCGCTTGTCCGCGAAGATGCACTCAGACGCCATGACCCGCGCCGGGCGATTCGCGTGCGTTCTGCTGACCGCGGTGGCCGGTGTCGCCTGCCACTCGCAGAACGATCTGTTGACGCCGCAGGATGGGGGAGCGGGCAGCGGCGGGATGGCAGGTGCGCGCGGCGGCAGCGGCGGCGCGAGCGGCGGGATGGCGGGTGCGCGCGGCGGCAGCGGCGGGATGGCAGGCGCGCGCGGCGGTGGCGGCGGCGCTGGCGGCGGTGCGGGCTCGGGCGGAAGTGCCGGCACGGCGCCTGCCATGGCGGGCGCGGGCGGCGGCGCCGGGGCTGCGCCCGACGGTTCTCCGGCCGACGTTCCCGACGGTTCTGCGGCCGACGTCCACGACGATTCTGCGGGCGACGTCCGCGACGATTCGACGGGCGGCACCGTCGTGTGCTCGGACTATCCGCAACATACCGATTGCACGTCCGCTCCGGGGTGCGAGACGGCGCTCGGCACGGCCACCGACTGCGCCAGCTGCGGGGACCCGTCATGCGCGATCGCGAACACCCTTTTCAGCTGCACCAGCGCGAACGGCTGCACCAGCGCCGTCTGTGCCGTCGGGTTCGCGAACTGCGACCGCACCTCGCCGGATTGCGAGGCCGTCATCGCCGCCGGCGGGAGCTGCATCCCCGCCTACCGCGGGACCGTGGGGTACGTGACGATTCGCTATGGCTCCGCGGCGGCCGCGATCGCCAGCGACGGATCGTACTTCCTCGGGGGCGTGTTCACGGGGACTGTGCAGTTCGGTACGCCGGCGGCGCCGGACGTCATGGTCGCGCAGCCGGGTGACGACTACGGCTTCATCACGAGGTTCAACGCCGACGGGAGTTACGCCTGGACCCGCGCGTTCCCGAGCTCGGGCGGCGTGGACATCTACGGCCACGAGGCGCCCCCGGCCATCAACGGCCTCGCGGCGACGCCGGACGGCGGCGTGGTGGCGGTCGGATCCTATGACGGCACCATCGATCTCGATCCCGGAGATGCCGTCGAATCTCACCAGACGAACTTCTTCGGACACCGGGAGGGGTTCGTGGTGAAGCTGGCCGCCGATGGAACGTTCGCCTGGGGCGGGACGTTCACCAGTCAGGACATCGGCTCGGACAGCGACGCGGGGGCCGTGGTGATCGACGGAACCGGCGGCGTCATCGTGGGCGCGTCGTTCTACGGGAGCGTGGACCTAGATCCCAGCGCCGGCACCGAGGTTCACACCTCCAGTGTCGGCGGGGGCGTGCTCGTGAAGTTGACGCCGGCGGGGGCGCTCTCCTCGGTGCAGTCGGCGGAGACCGGCCCGCCCGTTCCCGCGGCGATCTCGATGACCCTGGCCACAGACGGATCGCTCTGGGTCCTGGGCGGGACCGACTTCGCCGCCTTCGGGCCGGACGGTGCCCCGCGCGGGTCCTGGTTGTTCGGGGACCCGGATTCGTTGATGTCGCCACGTTCCATCGCCTCTGGTCCGAACGGCTCGGTCTACATCGGCGGGGGCGCCTGGGGGCTCCCCGATTTCGATCCTGGTCCCGGCGTCGTCAAACGGATGGTGGGCACGAGCTTGACCGGCGGGTTCATTGTGAAGCTGGGATCCGACGGGAGGTTTCTCTGGGTTCAGACGCTCGCGGGCCAGGAGCTCGTCGCGGTCGCGGGCGCGCCCGATGGCGGCGTCATCGGACTGGGATCCGCCGGAGTCACGAAGCTGAACGCCGACGGAACGGCGGGATGGACGTTCAGCAGCGGACAATTTCCGGGAACGGTGGTGTCGTCGGGGACCACGTTCGTCGTGACCGGATCCACCGGCAACTTCAACGGCAACTTCAACGCGAGCACCGACATGGATCCCGGCCCCGGCGTCGACACGATTGGCGCCATCAACCTCTACCTGTCGCGTTTCAGCTTCTGAGGTCATGACCCGCGCCGCGCGATTGGCAACGGTGCTGCTGGCGGCGGTGGCTGGTATCGCTTGCCACGCGCAGAACGAATTGTTGACGCCGCGGGACGGGGGAGCAGGAAGCGGAGGGATTGCGGGGACGCGCGGCGGTAACGGCGGCGTGGAAGGCGGTGCGGGCAAGGGCGGCGGGGCCGGCACCGCGGGTGGCGCGGCCGGTGGCGCCGCCGGCAGCGGCGGAGGAGGCGGAAGCATCGGCGGCCGGGGCGGCGTCGGCGGCACGTTCGACACCGCGGGCACGAGCGGCAGCGCCGGCACGGCGGGAGCCGCGGGTGGTACGACCGGTGGCGCTGCGGGCAGGGGTGGTGCAGGCGGAAGCGCCGGTGGCCGGGGCGGATCCGGTGGCACGTTCGGCACCGCAGGCACGGGCGGGCGGGGCGGCGCCAGCACCGGTGTTGCCGGCAGCGGCGGCACGGCTGGCGTCGGCGGCGTTTCCGGCGGCGGTGGTACAGCCGGCACCGGCGGCACTTCCGGCAGCGGCGGTTCCGCGGGGAGCGGTTGTCTCGCCTGCCGCATCACGATCCTCCCGGTCGCCGGGCAAGACGTCGTCTACAACGCCACTCGCAACGAGCTCTACCTCAGCGTCTCGGGCGACGCCCCGGACAACGCGAACACGGTCGTGGTCGTGGATCCGACGACGGCGTCGGTCGTCTCTTCCATCCCGATCGGGTCGAATCCGAAATCGATCGCGCTGTCGGACGACGGCTCGACGTTGTGGGTCGGCGTCGACGGCGCGCGCGGCATCCGCAAGGTGACGATGTCGTCGGTGCCGCCTGAGATCGGGCCGCTGCACGTTTTCCGGCAGCCGGGCACCAGCAACTTCTTATACGCGGAAGGGATGGTCGCTTTGCCGGGCGAGCCGCAGTCGGTCGTCGCGGTCACGGACGCGGTTCACGTGTACGACGACGGCATGTCACGCCCGGTGACCACGGCAATCCAATTTGCGTACATGCTGGCGGCGGGACCGCAGGGGCTGGTGTTCGCCGCCGACGGTCTCAGGAACTTTTACACGTTTTCGGTTTCGGCGTCGGGGATCGCGCAGACGGGTTCCGCGGCATTGTTCGTCAGGAGCCCGACCAACATCGTCTACGACAACGGCCGCGTGTACGGGAACGGCGGCGACGTGATCGACGTTTCTGATCCGGCGGCGCCGTCCTGGGTGAGTCCCTTCCAGGTCTCGGGATCTTCGATTGCGGTTCGCGACGCGCAGTCGCTGCTGATGCTGACGCCGAACGACTTCCCGACGACAGGCGCCGTCGTCCGAGTGCTCGCGACCAGCCCACTCGGCGAGCTCGCGTCGGTGGCGGTTCCCGCGCCCTTCTCCCTGACGGAATCAAGCCCCTTTTTCGTGAAGGTGGTCTACGCCGGCGCGGACGCGGTGGCGGTGCTCAGGAACTACTATTTCGACCAGTACACGTTCGTCAGGGACCTGGTGGTCATCCACGATCCCGCGTTCGGCACGCCGATCGGGGGCGCAGGCGGTGGTGGTGGCGCGAGTGGCAGCGGTGGGACGGGCGGCAGCAGCGGGACGGGCGGCAGCAGCGGGACGGGCGGCAGCGCGGCTGACCCGTGCCCGGGATGTTCGTTCGTCACCGTTCCGGCCGACGGAACCCATCTGGCCTACGACGCCGGTCGCAATCTCATCTATGTGACCGCCGACTCGATGGCGGTCCAGCACGCGAATTCGATCGTCACGGTGGACCCCTCGACCGGGGCCATGACGTCGATCGTTCCGGCCGGGATCGATCCGCAACCGCTGGCGCTGTCCGACGACGGCTCCGCGCTCTGGGTCGGGCTGGCGATCGAGGTCGGGCAGGACGTGGTCATGAGGATGACGCCGGGAGCGACGCCCGTTCCGGGAATGGCCTATCCGTTGCCGACGCTGCAGGCGTTCCAACCGTCAGTGGCGGAGGAGCTGGTCGTTCTTCCGGGGACGCCGTCGTCGATCGCGGTCGGCGTTCGCGGGATCAACACCACCGAACGCCGCGTGTTCATCCTCGACGACGGCGCGCCGCGCGCGAACTTCGTTCAACCACCCGATGTCGCCGTGTACCATCTGAATAACGGGCCACCTGGGTATCTCCTCGGAATCGGCGACACCGCGAACTTCATCGCGCTGCGGCTCGATGCGCTGGGGGCGACGTACGAGTCATACAGCAACCTGTTTTCAGTCAGCTACTACCAGTACGGCCTCGTGTACGGCGCAGGCCACGCGTACGCGTACGGGTTTGCGGGCGACGCCATCGATCTGTCCAATCCGGAAGACCCGATCCCGGCCGGCAAGTTCGACTTCGGCGACTGCTCTGTCGCGGTTCGCAGCACCCGTCGCGTCTTGATGTTGTGCCCGAATTACCCCGCGATCGGGCCGGCGCTGCGCGTGCTCGACACGGAGACGTTTACTCAGGTCGGATGGGTGCAGCTTCCGGACTCGCTGGCCCCGTCGAGCCCGCAGCCGTGGGAGGAGTTCGCGTACGTCGGCGGCGACGCGGTCGCGGTTCTGCCCTTTGGCGGCCAGCCCCTTCAGATCGTCCACGTCCCGCTGGTCGGCAGTCAGCCGTGAAGTGGGCGGCGGCTATTCGAAGATGATGGGCGCCACCGTCGTGGTGCCGGCGCCCAGAAACATCAGATCGGCCGGCGCGTTCGGAATGGGGATGACGGTTCCAGCGCCGGTCATGAGATCGATCTGGATGAGGCGGCCCGCCAGCGTGAACCCGTAGGCGACGCCGCCCCAGTAGCCCAGGCCGAGCACGTCGTCCATGCCGGTCGGGCCGATGATGCGCACGAGGGCCCCCGTCTTGGGATCGACCTCGACGATCCGGTCGCCATGGCCGTCGGTGGTGCCGTTCTGCGGCTTGACGGTCAGATACGTGCCGCCGTCCTTGATCGAGACGACGTCGCCGCTCGACACCCACATCGTGCCGCCGCTGGCGGCGTTGTTGAGCAGCCCGATGTCGGTCAGCGCGCCGGTGGCCGGATCGACGCGCACGTAGTGATCGTCCGCGTAACCGACCAGCGCCTCGGCGTTTGCCACCAGCGTCCCTTCGGGCACGTAGGTCAGCGACGTCAGCAGGTTCGGACCGCGGTTGAGCTCCTGGCAATGGGCGTTCGTCGGATCGACGGTGACCAGCGCGCCGCCCAGCGCGTTGTCGAAGGAGATCCCGGCCGAGCCGGTCATCTTGCCCGTCTTGTCGATGGCGATGTCGACCATCGACCCCGTGCAGTCGAACATTCCGACCACCGTGACCTGCTTCGAGATCGGTTCCAGCAGGTACAGCGTGTCGGCGCTGTGGGCGTAGACCTTGCCCGGCGCGGGCGGCGGTCGCTCGCCCGCCGGGCCGTCGGAGGCGACGAGATCCGACGGTGACGCGTCGGCCTGCGCGTCGTGGCTCGTGGTGGCGTCCGTCGGTGCCGGCGCGTCGCTGCCGGCGGCGTCGGTCGACGACGGCGCTCCCTCGGCCGGCGCGTCGGCGGTCGAAGCGACATCCGTCGGCGCATCGCCGGTCGCGCCCGCGTCGGTCGGTGTGTCGCCGGTCATCGCTGCGTCGGCCGGCGGGCCGACATCCTTGTCGGCCGCGTCGTCCGACTGATGCGCGCCCGGTTTGGCGGACGCGCAGCTCAGAAGGCAAACAGCGAAGGCGCAGAAGAGCGCCCGCGGTCGCATCGACGGGAGCACGGCGTGAGCATCGTGTGCCGCCGCGATCGGCGCAAGCCGCAAACGATTTCCGTCATCGGGTCAGGCGAGGGCGGCGGTGTTGCTCCGCGCCAACACCCGCGCGAAACGGATTCGACGCGCCGGCCCGCGCGCTTCCGGCAAGAAGCAAAGCATCGACACCGCAGCGACGCGTGTAGCACCAAGGCGTCGCCACGGATGTACAGAGAAGCCTGTGCCGGCCTCGCGCCGGAAATTCATCAATGCGCAGCACAGCCGGAGGCGCACCGTGCTTCCTTGAACGTCGACCACCGCGCGCGCGGATCAACAGTTGATCCGTTCCGTTCGGTTGATCTCGATGTACGTTTCCGCCCCGTAGGTTTCAGGGCCACTGGCCAGGTGTGTTTGGGATGCGCGGACTGCTCTCTCTACGAGCGACGGATTCATTGGCGGGCGTTCCGGTGTTGCCGGCGCGAGGCAACCCTGTGCGTCGCGCGCTGATCGCGACGCTGCTCGTGTGCGGCGGGTACTTCGCGGGCGGCGCCGTCGGAATGGGATTGCGGTTGGTGCCGGGCGGCGCTTCGGAGATATGGCTGCCGCAGGGGATCCTGCTGGCCGCGCTGATGACGGCCCCCTTCAGCCGCTGGTGGCTGTACACGCTGGCGCTGCTGCCGACCCACATGTACCTGACGTCCATCTACAACCCGCAGGTGCCGGCCGCGATGATGTACGTTCAATTCGCCGGCCAGATCGTGCAAGCCGCGGTGGCCGCCGCGTTGCTGCGGCCCTTTCTCGGCAATCCGCCGCGGCTGGACAGCCTGCGCCGCATGAGCGTGTTCATCTTCGGCGCGACCTTTCTGGTGCCGTGTGCCGTGCAGGCCGTCGTGGTCGGCGCGTACCTCGCCAGCGGCTTCGTCCACGAGTTCTGGGCGCCGTGGCAGCAGCGTGTGCTGGCGAGGATGGCCGGCGCGGTCATCATCGCGGCGCCGATCCTTCACTTCGCGGCCAACGGGTTGGCGCCGATCGGGCGACAGCCTCGTCGCGTCGCGGAGCTCGCGCTGCTGACCGGTTGCTTGAGCGCGGCGATCCCGCTGTTTTTCATGGGGGAGGCGGGCCACGCACCGCACCAGTGGCTGGTGATCATACCGTTGCCGTTCCTGCTGTGGTCGGCGGTCCGCTTCGGCCCCGGCGCGCTGGGCTTGCACCTGCTGGTCGTCCTGATGGCGGCGCTGCTGTGCACGAAGGCGGGCCGGGGGCCGTTCGTCACCGGGTCGGTCGCGCAGATCATCGTCGCGTTGCAGGGGTTCTTCCTCTTCATCTCGATCCCGTTGATGCTGCTCGCGGCGCTGGTGTGGCAGTACCAGCGGGCGGTGGCGAGCTTGCGCCGCAGCAAGGAGCAGTACCGCTCGGTGGTCGAAGATCAGTCCGACCTCATCTGCCGCTTCCTGGCCGACGGCACCTACACGTTCGTCAACGCCGCGTACTGCCGCTACGTGCAGCGCTCGGCCGAGGAGCTGGCCGGCCAGACGTTCTGGCAGTTGGTTCCGGCGTACCTGCGCACGCACACGGAGGCGTTTCTGGCCGCCATCACGCCCGAGAAGCCCTTCGGCTCCATCGAGTACGAGGTGGCGGGACCGGGGGGCGAAGCGCGCTGGATGGAGTGGACCGACCGCGGATTCTTCGACGACCGTGGCCGCCTCATCGAATTCCAGGCCGTCGGCCACGACATCACCGACCGCAAGCGCGCCGAGGAGGTGATCAAACAGAGCGAGGAGCAGGTCCGGCATTTCGTGCAGCACGTCCCGGCGGCGGTCGCGATGTTCGACCGCGAGATGCGCTACCTCATCTACAGCCCGCGCTGGCTGACCGACTACAAGCTTGGCGATCAGGACCTGGTCGGCCGCAGTCACTACGAGGTGTTCCCCGAGATACCCGAGCGCTGGAAGGAGGTGCACCGCCGCTGCCTGGCGGGCGCTGTGGCGGTGCACGACGACGACTCGTTCCTCAGGACCAACGGATCCACGGAGTTGCTGCGCTGGGAGGTCCGGCCGTGGCGAAACGCGCGCAACGAGATCGGCGGCATCATCATGTTCACCGAGGTGATCACGGAGAGAAAGCGCGCGGAAGAGGAGCACCGACAGCTGGTGGCACAGGCGCGCGTGGCCGAGGCGTTGCGGGAGGTCGATCGCCGCAAGGACGAATTTCTGGCCATGCTGTCCCACGAGCTGCGCAACCCGCTGGCGCCGATCGCGATGGCCCTCGAGATCATGCGGCTCCGGGAACCGGCCGACGATTCGATGATGTGGGCGCGCGACGTGATCGGCCGGCAGACCGCGCAGCTCACGCGCCTGGTAGACGATCTGCTGGACGTCTCACGCATCACGTTGGGAAAGATCACCCTGAACCGATCGGCGCTGGACCTCCATCCGATCGTCGCGCAGGCGATCGAGTCGTCGCAGCCCTTGCTGACCGCGCGTCATCATCATCTGGCGATCGACGTGTCGGCGGAGCCGCTGCCGATCTGGGGCGACGGCGCGCGGTTGACACAGATCATCTCGAACCTGCTGAACAACGCGGCCCGGTTCACCCCCGAAGGAGGCCACATCGTGCTGGCGGTGCGGCGGGAAGGAGCGCGCGTCGTCCTGTCCGTGAGGGACGATGGCATCGGCATCCCGTCCGACATGCGCGAGCGCGTGTTCGACATGTTCACGCAGATCGTGTCGCCCGGCCAGCGCAAGCAGGAGGGCTTGGGCATCGGGCTGGCGCTGGGCAAGCGGCTGGTCGAGATGCACGACGGCGAAATCGAGGCGCGCAGCGAGGGGCCCGGGCGCGGCAGCGAGCTGGTCGTGCGGCTGCCGATCGCCGCCGATGATCGGACGCTGCGGATGCTCGCGGACCGGGCGGCCGGCGGCGACGGCGCGGCCGAACTGCGCCCGGAGCGGATCCTGGTCGTCGACGACAACATCGACGCGGCCGAAGCCTTGTCGCGCCTGTTGCGGCTGCAGGCCCACGAGGTGCGCGTGGCATACGACGGGCCGGCGGCGCTGGCGGCCGCGCGCGACATGAACCCCGACGTCGTGTTGCTGGACATCGGCCTGCCCGAGATGGACGGGCTCGAGGTGGCCAAGAGCCTACGCGCGCGCGGCGACGGGCCGCGCCCCCTGCTGGTGGCCATGACCGGGTTCGGACAGGCAGAGGACCGCGCGCGCACCGCCGCGGCCGGCTTCGACCACCACCTGACCAAGCCGGTCGACCCGAAGCTGCTGCAGTCGCTGATGCAGACCGCCCGGGGGGCCGGCGCGTAGGGTATCGTCGCCCGGCCCCATGCCCGAGCCATCACCCAAGCGGATCCTGGTCGTCGACGTCGGCGGCACGCGCGTCAAGCTGCTCGCCACCGGGCAGACCTTGAAGCGAACCATCGACTCGGGGCCGCGGCTCACGCCGCGGGCCATGGTCGCGGGGGTGAAGAAGCTGACCGCGGACTGGGAGTACGACGTCGTGTCGCTCGGCGTGCCGGCCCCGGTCGTGCGCGGGCGCGTGGTGGCCGACCCCGTCAACCTCGGAGCGGGGTGGATGGGCTTCGATTTCGCGGAGGCGTTCGCCTGTCCCGTGAAGGTCATCAACGACGCCGCGATGCAGGCGGTGGGCGCCTATCGCCGCGGCCGCATGCTGTTCCTGGGCATCGGCACGGGCCTCGGTTCCGCGCTGATCCTGAACGGCAACCTCGAACCCCTGGAGGTTGGGCATCTTCCGTACCGCAAGGGCCGCACCTTCGAGGACTACGTGGGGCTGCGAGGGCTCAAGCGTCTGGGCAAGAAGCGCTGGCGAAAACACGTCCTGGCCGTCGTCGCGCTGCTTCGGCGCGCGTTCCTCCCGGAGGACGTGGTGCTGGGCGGCGGCAACTCCAAAAAGCTCAAGGCCCTGCCCGAAGGCACGCGAATGGGCGCCAACGCCCACGCCTTCAAGGGCGGCTACGACCTGTGGACGTCCAAGGTCACGACCGACTCCTGACGGTCGTCGAGGCTTCGCTCCGTCCTTGCCGATCGGCCCGATGCGGGGCAGGCTTTGCGAATCGCCATGAGGTCGTTTTTGATCCACTGGTTGTTCACGGGCATTGCCCTCGCGGTCACCGCGCACTTCGTTCCGGGCATCCTGGTCAGCTCGACGGCTGCCCTGGTGTTCGGCGCGCTGATCCTTGGCTTCGTCAACGCGATCGTGCGACCGGTGCTGGTGATCCTGACGCTGCCGATCACGGTGCTGACGATCGGCCTCTTCTACTTGATCGTGAACGGCGCCGCGTTCGCGCTCGCAGCGGCGCTGGTCCCCGGGTTCGCGGTCGCGTCGTTCGGGACATCGGTCGTCGGGGCGCTTGGTGTGAGCGTGATCTCCTTTCTGCTCAACTGGCTGCTCGTCCCGGTGAACCCGCCCGCTCAGCCTCGGTCCTGATTCGTTCAAGCGGGCGGCGAGGCGCTAGGATGGAGCGCATGGAGATCGCGCGGAGTGATCTGGAACGCGCCGTGGCGGCCGGCATCGTCACCCCCCAGCAGGCCGACGCGCTGTGGGTGGCGCTGCAGGCGAGCGCGGCGGAGCGCGGGAGCGACGCCGCGCCTGGCGGGCCGGGCGAAGAGGTGGTCCCGCGACCGCGGTTCGACTTCGTCCACGTCGCCTACTACTTCGGCGCCTTGATCGTCATTGGCGCGATGGGTTGGTTCATGACACTCGGCTGGGAGAGCTTCGGCGGCGGCGGCATCCTCGCCATCTCCTGCGGCTATGCCCTCGCCTTCGTCGCGGTCGGGCGGAGCCTGTGGCGCCGGGTGGACCTGCGGATTCCAGGCGGCCTGCTGATCGCGATGGCGGTCGGGATGACGCCGCTCGGGACCTACGGGCTCGAGCGCCTGCTCGGCTGGTGGCCGGCGGCCGATCCCGGCACGTACCAGGGGTTCCACGAGTGGGTGAAGGGGGGCTGGTTCGCCATGGAGGTGGCGACGATTCTGGCGGCGTGCGTGGCGATCCATTTCTTTCGCTTTCCGTTCCTGACCGCGCTCGTCGCGTTCACCCTCTGGTACATGTCGATGGACCTCGCGCCGCTGCTCTTCGGGACGTTCGTCGACCGGAACGATCGCGGCTGGGTGTCGGTCGCGGTCGGGGCGCTCATGCTGGTCGCGGCCTTCTCGATCGATCGCCGCACCCGCGAAGACTTCGCCTTCTGGCTCTACCTGTTCGGCCTGGCCGCCTTCTGGGGCGGCCTCACGTCCATGGAGAGCGACAGTGAGGCGGGCAAGATCATCTATCTGCTCGTCAATGTCGGGTTGGTCTTGGCGTCGGTGGCTCTCGAGCGGCGCGCCTTCCTGGTCTTCGGCTCCCTCGGCGTCATGGGCTACCTCGGACACCTGGCCTATTCGGTGTTCAAGGATTCGGCGATGTTTCCGTTCGTGCTCTCCGCGATCGGGATCGCGATCATCGCGCTCGGCGTCCACCTGCGCCGCCAGGCCGGCAGCTACGAGCGGACGATCCTGTCCATGATCCCGGCGCGGATGCGGAGCTGGCTGCCGTCCGCGCGCCCCCCCATCTAGAGCGGGCCCGCGTCGATCACGAAGGCCCGAATCCGGGGACCGCCCCTCGGCACGTCGACCACCAGAAACGCCATACCGAAGCTCACGCCGGCGTGACTCACGAAGCCCTGCACCCAGTACCCGTCTTCGTCGTCGATGCCGTCTTTCAGGTGCGTCAGGCGCGCCGGAGGCAGCCCGCGATAAATGCGGACCGTGCGCCAGTCATCTCGCTCGGTGAGCCGGAGCTCCTTGGAGGCGCGCAGGCACTGCGCCCAGCGCCGAAGGGACTTGCTGTTCCCGACCACCGCGTCGCACTTTTCCTTCAACCCGTTGGTGCGGTGGGTGAAGGGCAGGGCTGTGGAGGCCGCCAGCGCCCGGTCGTCACCTGTCCTCAGCGCCATTAGCCAGGCCTGGGCCGTCTCGACGCAAAGCTGGAGCGCCTTCGGCTCACCGTCGGCGGCAAGAGTCGCCATGAGGATCGGCCCGAAAGGGATCACGACATCACTGGCAGCGAATCATGATGTGGCCCGCGAAACCTTGCGTCCTCACCCCACTGCCGGCGAACTCCCCGCGCGCGCGCGCGTCGGCATCCAGCACCCAGTAGCCCCGCGGGCATTCGCTCTGCGCTTTCGTCACGCATTCGGCTTCGTTCCGATGACACTCGATGACGATCGCCGGCTGGCCATCCGGCGCCTTCACTGGTGTGGCGGTCACGGTCACGCAACCGGCGACGCCAAGAACGGGTGCGAACGCCAGCAGTGCGCCCCTCATGGGGCGCCACGGTACCACGCAACCCCACACACTCGATGGCATCCACTTTTACTTGGCGAGGGCCGAGGCACTCGCCAGGGTCGGCGGGCTGGGGTGGTTCTGCGTCGGTGCCGCGTGGCAGACCGTGTCGTCGGCCGCGTCGGTCTTCCGGCCCAGGAGCAGGCCGGCCCCAAAGAACTTGTCGCCGCGCTTGATGAACACCTCGTCGCGCGCCGGGTACACGCACCCCACGATCGCGTCCTTTCGCCAGTGCCGTGAGTCGTCGGCCTGCGCGTACCTGCCGGAGCTCTCGTCGACGGCGAAGGCCACGAACTCGGCACCCCGGCCATCGGTCGACCGCTCGCGGTCGAGCATCCGCACCCGTCGCGCTTGCGGCGGGATGTAGACGCGCGAGAAGTGATTCCGGCCCGCTTCCTTCTGCGCCAGCGGCTTGACGAGCTGCTTGTCCACCACTGCCGCGGCCGTGTCGTCGGCCTTGGCAGTCGGCTTGATCTCGATCGCTTGCTGCGCCTCTACGTCCGGTGAATCAGGCGATTTTGCCGAAGCCTTGCGGGCCGTCGGCAAGAGGAGTGAGAAGAGGGGCAGGACGAGGAGCAGAGACCTTCGGTGCATGGGAGTTCCTCCGGTGTGAGCGACGTGAGACATAGACTTCGACGAACCCGAAGCTTGCGAGAACGGGCGCCCAAAGGGCGAACAGGTACGCGGCGTCGGGATCGATCCCGACCGCGTCGAGCTGGGTGAGCAGCGTGCGCGAGGTGACGGCGACGCTCAGCTGCGCCAGCACGTGGAGCATGCAGCGTCGGTGGCCGACGTAGTCCTTCGCGCGCGCGCGCCGGACCCCCTGCACCATCGCCAACGCCACGATCAGCCCCGAGAGCGCGAAACCGATTGTCGACGGAGCGCCGCCCTTGGCGAACAGCGACAGGTAAAGCCCCGATGGCACCAGGGCGGCGAGAATGACGACGCCTGTCCCTCGGCCCAACCAGCGATGCACGCGCGGAAAGCGGAGCATGCGCTTGAGGGACAGCAGCAGACACGCCGGCAGCGCGAACGAGGCGGCCACGACGTGGACCTTCAGCGCCGCAAGCCACAGGTCCTCGTGCGGCAACGGCAGCTTCTCGATCACGAACGGCGCGAGCTCGTCGGATTGGAAGTACACGCGGCTCGCCCAGCCGATCGTCAACGCCCCAAACGCGAGGCCGAGCATCCACACCGAACTGAGGAGCCTGCCGACCCGTCGCGCCATCGCCGTGGCGATTCCAAACGCGCCGGATCGCCGAACGATCTCTTTGCTGGTGGTTCCCGTCGTGACGCCCACGGGCAGCCGCAGTGCAGGTGTCGTGCCGCCCTACGGGAATGGGCAAAGCGCCGCGTTTCTGCGTGATCGCAGCGCTCGTCGCGCAGCGTTGAAGCCGGCTTCCTGCCAGCCTGGCAAGTGACTTTACGCTCGCCGCGCGGTTCGCTGGCCGCTCAGGGCCCCGATACCGTGAACGCCGCCGACTCTGCGGCCAGGTTGAACGTGTCGTTGGTGAAGGAGCGCGCGACGTACATTCCTGGCGTGCTCATCACGAAGGCGGCCGTGCCGCTGGTCTGACCGGCCGTGTACACATACGCGACGAAGCTGGTGTTGGACGAACCGGCCGCTGCGATCCCGATCCAGTCCTTCGCGTTTCCGGGCAGCCCCGTGTACGTCACGGTGACGGTGGCGCCGGTGGCGTAGCTCGAATGATCCGTGGAGATCGTCACGGGAACCGTGACCGTGAACGGCGCGCACTCTGCGAGCAGCGTGAATGTGTTGTTCGGGAACGCTCGCGCAACGTAGGAGCCAGAATGGTCAGGGGCCGTGAATGTGGCCGTGCCGCTGGTCTGACCGCCCGTGTACACGTACGAGAGGAAGTTCGTGTCGGGGGAGCCGGCCGATGCGATCGCGATCCAGTCCTTCGCGTTCCCGGGCAACCCGGCGTACGTCACGGTGACGGTCGCGCCGGGGCCGTAGGCAGATTGATCCGTGGAGATCGTGACGGACGCGGTAACCGTGAACGACGCGCTCTGCCCGAGCAGCGCGAAGGTGTCGTTCGGGAACGCCCGCGCGACGTAAGAGCCGCCGCTGAGAGGCGCGGTGAACGTGGCCGTGCCGCTGGTCTGGCCGCCCGTGTACACGTACGAGAGGAAGGTCGTCGCCGGGGAGCCGGCCGGTGCGATCCCGATCCAGTCCTTCGCGTTCCCGGGCAACCCGGCGTACGTCACGGTGACGGTGGCGCCGGGGGCGTAGTTCGAATGATCCGTGGAGATCGAAACCGTGCTCGTGACCGTGAAGGACGCGCTCTCCACGAGCAGTGTGAAGGTGTCGTTCGGGAACGCCCGCGCGACGTAGGTGCCGCCGCCGAGAGGCGCAGTGAAGGTGGCCGTACCGCTGGTCTGACCGCCCGTGTACACGTACGCGAGGTAGGTCGTCGCGGGGGAGCCGGCCGGTGCGATCGCGATCCAGTCCTTCGCGTTCCCGGGCAGCCCCGCGTACGTCACGGTGACGGTGGCTCCCGGGGCGTAATTCGAATGATCCGTGGAGATCG
>Ga0209465_10000524_pt1 | contig 17718 bp, 21 predicted proteins | sample PanSoiPlot1MoBio_FD_188321 | JGI IMG/M metagenome (GOLD analysis project Ga0209465, IMG submission 188321) | Tropical forest soil microbial communities from Panama analyzed to predict greenhouse gas emissions - Panama Soil Plot 1 MoBio (SPAdes)... | ecosystem: Environmental > Terrestrial > Soil...
TACGACGATCACCCTGCCGTGAGGATCCAGCAGCTTCAGGCGATTCTCTTGCCGCATCGTGCGGTCTAACCGGTCAGCCCGCGTTCCGCGGGAGTATTCCAGAAGGTCGCTCGGGTTACCCTCGTGGCCAATCGCGAGCAACGCATCCAGTAAGGCCGATCCTCGCCGAGTCCGATCCGAAGACCTTCTCGCGCGGGCAGACAACGTTCTCGTTCACACGAGCCAGCGAATGAGACGGGCGAGGCCGCTCCCCTGCTCCGCTGCTCGATCCAGGCGGGGAGCCAGGAAAGCGTCGATCCCGAAGCTGCGCCCGGCACCGGTCAGCAAGAACAATGCGGGCAGCATGATCAACATCACGTAGGTCCATCCCCACTCGTGTGGCACGTTGAGGATGCCCACCGTGATGTTCGCGGCCATGCCGATCGCTACGAAGGAGCCCAGGCGCGTCCCCAGCCCCAGGATGAGGGTGACGGCAATGAACGTCTCGGTGAGGAGCGTCATCCAGCCGAAGAACGTCCAGTGCGGGATCAACACGTTGACGAGGAAGTCACGGTAGGCGATGAGGGTCGGATACTGGATCTCCTGCTGCACCCAGTACCAGAGTCCGCCGCCAGATTTCCGACCGAAGTCGTCCGAGGGAACCTTCCATTTCGACTGCTGCCACCAGAGGTAGCCGTAGACTATCCGGGCGAGCCCGAGTGGCCAAAGCGGTGCGGTCGCCCGCAGCCACCCCTCGGATCGTGCACTCCGCGGGTCCTCGTGGGTCGGCTTCGGCCCGGTGAGCGGTCTCGTGTCCAAATCAACCATGGTTGTCCCCATGTCGGCGCCCCTCCTCAGGCCATTGGATACCAGCTGGAGGCGCCGGGGTTCGCCCGCGTGACCGGGGCCGCCTGGACAATTTAGCATACCCGTGACATCTTTGGCCGATCGGGCGCCGTAGAAGAGGGAGAAAAGGGAGCTATCAGCCATGGCGTTCTCGATTGGGATTGGACTCACCAACGAGTGCAACCTCCGCTGTCCGCACTGCTACCGCCCCGACATACTCGTCGAGCGGCTCACGCGTGCTGACGTGCGCCGGGTCTGCGACGCCGTCCCTGCGCGCTCGATGAATCTGGGCGTGGGCGAGAATGGCCTCCACTCGGAGTATCGCGGCATACTCGACGATCTCGCCGCTCGCTCGATCAAGACGAGCATCACCTCCAACGGCCTGAGCATCCACGCCCTCAGCGACGAGGAGCTCCGACGCTTCCACAGCGTGGAGCTATCCCTCGACTTTCCCACCGAGGCCGAACACGATGGATTCCGCGGGACCGGGAACTGGCGCACCGTCGTCGCCGCCCTGGAACGCTGCGTCGGCCTGCACGTGCCGGTGACGGTGACCGCGGTGATGATGACTATCAACTATCGCCGCTTGCCCGAGTTGAGCCGAGTGGCCGCCGGCTTCGGGGCGAATCTGCGCGTGAACGTCTATCAGCCCTCGCGCACGGACCGCTTCACGCTCAGCTACGAGCAGTTCTGGGACGGCTTCCGCGGTCTGGCCGGGGCCACCCGGCTCGTCGCCACGACGGAGCCGGTGCTCGCGGGGGTGCTGGAGCTCGACGACTTCGCGGGTCCGGGCTGCGGCCGATCGACGGTACGCGTCTCGCCCGACGGTCGTGTGATGCCGTGCACCTACTGGCCCGGGAGCCGCCTCACCGTCGCCGATCTCGAGCGCGCCGGCGAGCGCATCCTCGAAGCTCCGGAGTTCGTCGAGGCGCGCCATACTCCGGGCCCCTGCGCCGGCTGCCCCTGCCGGGGAGGCTGCGCCGCCCGCCGCGCGCTCACGGGCGACATCGACTCCGCAGATCCCTACTGCCCCTTCCCACGAAGCGACCGCATCCATCTCGACTGGGAACGCGCTGACCTTCAAGACCTCCCGAAGGTCGGCAGCGCCTGTACCACGGTCGTCTCAGCCCTCTGATCGTGGCTCCGCCGTCCCGTCCCCCCGTCGTGGGCAGGCTGCCCCGTTCCCTGTACCTGGAGACGACGAATCGGTGCGACTCGAAATGCCAGACGTGCATCCGCACCTTCGAGACGCTGGAGCCTCCTGCCGATCTCAGCCTCGAGCATGTCCGGAAGATCACCGAACAGTTCCCCGTCCTCGATCGCGTCGTTCTGCACGGCATCGGCGAGCCTCTCCTCAACCCGCAGATCTTCGACATCGTCGCCTACCTCAAGACCCGGGTCGCCGAAGTGCTCTTCAATTCTGATGCTATCGGCTTGACGCTGGATCGAGCCCGGCGCCTCATCGAGTGCGGGCTCGACGAGTACCGTGTGTCAATGGACGCGGCGACGACCGCCACCTACCGGCTACTGCGCGGGGTCGACCGGTTCGAGCGTGTGAAGGCCAACGTGGCGCGCTTGATCGCGCTCCAGCGGGACCTCGGCCGCCGCACTCCGCGCGTGTCGCTGTGGTTCACTGCCTCACGAGCCAATGTGGAGGAGCTGCCCAGCTTCGTCCAGCTCGCCGCTGATCTCGGCGTCGGCGAGGTCTATGTGCAGCGACTGGTCTTCAACGGCCTCGGTCTCGCCACCGACGCCAACGCTCTTCACGGCACGCTGCGCGCTCGCGAGCAAGCTCAACTCGCCGAGGCCGAGAACCGAGCGACGCAGCTCGGCGTGGCCATACGGTCCTCAGGTTTGACCACGCCACTCGCGAGCTTTCGTGGTGGCGATAGATCAGCGCGGCACTGGGCGGGCTGCCAGCGCCCCTGGACCCTCGCCTACGTCACGGCCAACGGCAATGTCCTGCCCTGCTGCATCTCACCCTGGGTGGCGCGCGACTACCGCGCGCTGATCCTGGGCAACGCGTTCACCGAACCGTTCGCGGCGATCTGGGACGGAGAGCGCTATCGGCGCTTCCGCACCGACTTCGAGACCGACACGCCTCCGGACCCATGCCGAGGCTGCGGCTTGCTCTGGAGCATCTAGCAGATGGCGTCTGGGTCCTCGACGCCACGCACGGTTGCCGTGGCCATCATGGCCAAGGCGCCCTGGCCAGGAACGGTGAAGACTCGACTCTCCCCTCCTCTTCTCGCCACCGAAGCCGCCGCCCTCTATCGGTGCTTCCTGCTCGATAAGATTCGCGCGGTGGAAGCGCTCACGGGCGCGCGACCGGTGATCGCCTATACGCCGGACGACGCGCGCACGGAGTTCGACACGCTGGCCCCGAGCTTCACCCTGGTCCCCCAGCGAGGCCACGATCTGGGCGCGCGGCTCCACGGGATACTCACGCACCTGCTGGCGGCCGGGCATGCCGGGGCGATGGCCGTGGACAGCGACACGCCGACCTTACCCGCGCGCTTCCTTCAGCAGGCCGTTGACTGCCTCACCCGTCCTGGGCCCGACGTCGTCCTCGGGCCCACGGAAGATGGTGGGTACTATCTGATCGGCATCCGACGCCCTCATCGCGAGCTGTTCGACGCCATGCCCTGGAGCACCCCGGAAGTGCTCGAGGTGACGCTGCGCCGGGCCGCCGCCGCGGGCTTGCGCGCGGCCTGTCTCCCATCGTGGTTCGATGTAGACACGCCCGATGATCTCGAGCGCTTGTCGAAGAGCATCAACGTCGACGAGGCAACGTCGGCCCCGGAAACGGAGCGCTTCCTCACCACCTGGCGCGGATGACCGGGCGCTCATGCCGAGCCGGTCGTCGCCTACGGGGAGTCCGAGCTCGGCCGGACGCCGACCAATGCGACCATCCCCGCTGGCATCCGGTGGTGCTCGACCGTGAACCCCGAGCGCGCGAGACGGCTCGCCACCGAATCGGCGTCGAGCCGCAGCTTGCGATACGCACCCGCGCGAAAGCGCCAGCCGTCCGGCAGCCGCGCCCAGATGAGATCGTGCACGGTGATGGTGGTGGGCGCGTATTCGAGAAAACAGGTCATGACGAGATCGTCAGAGGCATGGAGGGGAATCACGCGCTCGAGGCCCCGCAGCTCTCGGCTCAGTTCACGAAAGGTGAGCACGAGGCGACCACCCGCCCGGAGCCGCGTCGCCATCCCGTCGAAGACGCGAGTGAGATCCTCCTCGGCGTCGAGGTGTGACAGCGTGTCGCCCATGCACACGGCCAGATCAATTCCCGTGGGGACGAGGACGGCCACATCGCGGATGTCGCCGGCGATCGCTTCCACCGGCAAGCCTCGCGACCGGTCTCGCAGCTCGGCGAGGAGCCGCTCGCTGAAGTCGACCGCCAGTACTCGGAATCCGAGATGCACCAGGGCAATGGACTGGAAACCGGAGCCGCAGCCAAGGTCCACGGCGGTGCCGGCGCTCGGTCGGCTCGCGACACCCAGGCGTTCGAGGAGCGCGCGCTGCTCGCCGACCTTGGCCTCGAACTCGCCGAACATGCGCGAGTAGTGCTCCCCCAACACCGTCTCGTAGTGGTCACGGGCCGACCGCACGGTGCCGGTCCCATCCGCAGGGTCATGGGTCATCGATGCGAGTGTACGCTCCCGGGCTGATGCTACACGCGCTGGCCGAACGCCTCGGGACTCTCGACATGACCGAGCGCATGAGCGCGGTGGCCACGCTGGCCGGCGCGGGGCTCGTGCTCTGCGCCGCCTGTGGCGTGATTGGTAGAATGCCGAATCTCGTCGTGGCACCCCGCACGTTTCTGATCTTCTTCACTCTGGCGTGGGTGGCCTACGCGGGGGCAGTTCTCGTGGGCGCTCCCCTCCGGGGCCCGGCGACGCTCGGCGTGATCCTCGTCATCGGGCTGCTCACCCGGCTCCTCCTGCTGGGCGCCGCACCGTCGCTGTCCACCGACGTCTACCGGTATGTCTGGGACGCGCGTGTGGCGGGCGCAGGGCTCGATCCTTACGCGTACGCGCCGGTGGCTCCCGAGGTGGCGAGGCTGCGTGACGCCACCATCTACCCCAAGCTGAACCATCCGACGTGGCACACCGTGTATCCCCCGCTGGCCCAGGCATTCTTCCGTGCCGTCTATTGGTGCGCACCCGACAGCATTCTCGCCATGAAGCTCGCCCTCGGTTTGATCGAGCTCGTCGCCATGCTCGCCCTCATCTGTCTGCTGCGGACGCTAGGGCTCCCGCCCGGTCGCCTGGCCATCTACGCATGGAATCCGCTGCTGCTCGTCGAGATTTGGGGCAGCGGGCACCTGGACGCGCTGGTGCTCGCCACCGTGACGGCGGCCGCGCTTGCCTCCGCACGTGGACGTGACGGTATTGCCGCCATGCTGCTGGGGCTGGGCACACTCGTGAAGCTTTATCCTGCCGCCCTGCTTCTCCTCTTGCCGGGCCGGCGCCGCGTGTCGGTGTGGATCTTCTTTGGGGCCGTCCTCATGATGGGCACGTTCGCCACGGCCGGAATCGGCCAGTGGCCAACCGCACCCATCGGGCGCTACGTCCGGGACGAGTACTTCAATCCCGGGCTCGTGCGAAGCTTCGTGAACGAGCCGTGGCTCGCCCTCGCGGCAAGCGCCGTCTGGGCGCTCCTCGTCGCTCTCCGGCCGCGTCCCGGCAGTCTCGCGGTACGGGCGGTGCCCATGGTCGGAGGCCTTATCGTGCTCGGGGCGAACGTCTTTCCGTGGTACGTCGTCTGGCTCGTTCCGTTCCTGGCCGTAGCGCCTTCCGTGCCGTGGATCGCCTTCACGGGAACGGTGGCCTTCGCGTACAGCTTCTTCCTCTCCACGCCGTGGGCCATTCCGCTGTGGGCGCAGCTCGTGGAGGTCACCCCACTCGCCCTTGGGGCCGTCGGCATGGTTTGCGGCACCCTCCGCTGGCGCCCACGTGCGCGCGCGCGAGCCGATGCCGGATGAAGTCGGTTGTCATTCTGCCCGCGCTGAACGAGGCCGCCATTGTCGGCGATCTCATTCGTCGGACACCTCGCAACCTCATCGCGGAGGTGATTGTCGTCGACAACGGCTCCACCGACGCCACGGCCGTGGTCGCTCGCGAAGCCGGTGCCCGCGTGGTGAGCGAGGAGACGCGGGGCTACGGTGCGGCATGTTTCGCCGGCGTCACCGCGCTGCCCCCCGACACCGACGTGGCGGTATTCCTCGACGCCGACGGCAGCCAACGGCCGGAAGAGATCCCGCTCGTGCTGAACCCGATCCTCGCCGGTCGGGCCGACCTCGTCCTCGGAGCGCGCAGGCTCGCCGGTCGGCATCCTCGGCACGCCGCCGCGGGCACCCGTCTCGTCGCTCGATACGTGGCCTGGCGATGGCGCGTGCCCATCACTGACTTCGGCCCCTTGCGGGCCATCCGCGCGGACTTGCTACGCCGTCTCGACATGCGCGATCGCGCCTTCGGATGGCCGGTGGAGATGGTCGTCAAGACCGCCGCGAACGGCGCGCGGATCCTCGAGGTTCCCGTCTCGCACGCCCCGAGGCAGGCGGGCCGCTCGAAGGTCTCCGGCACTCTTCGCGGGACCCTGCGCGCAGGGTACGCCTTCCTCTCGATCGCGCTGCGCCCCAGGGGCAGATCGCGGTGAGCGTGCACGCGTCTCCGGAGTCAAAGGTTGGGCGTTCAGGAGGACGAAAATGGCGAGCCCAGACAACTGATTGGCGGACGGCGAAAAGGTGCGCCACGAGGCGAGACAGGAATCGGCGCGGCACGAGCCGCGATCGTATCAGTGCTAGAGGAGAAGCAGGAGGAGCACGCTCGCCACGGCGAGCCCCAGCACCTCCACCGCGTTCTCCCAGTTGGTGGGCTCCCGAGAGATTCCCACAACATCGTCCCACTGGTTCCAGCGCTGCTGCACGTAGTAGGCGATCCCCTCGGCGATCTGAGCTTCCTCTTCGGTGTGGAAGTAGCGGGCCGCCGCCTCCGCTTGCCAGACCTCACCGATGAAGGTGGTGAGGCGGAAGGGCTCCGCGTAGATGCTGGGGACGATCTCGCCGTCCATGCCTTGACTGCTCGACTACACCTCGGACAGCAGCACGCGCCGTCCGAGCTTGGATGAGAGGTGGGCGGCTTCGACCACGCGCAGGGCCAGCACTCCCGCCTCCACGTCGACGGAGGGCGCCGTTCGTCTCGCGCACGCTTCCAGAAACAGCTCGAGCTCATGGCGCAATGGCTCGGGCCCTGACGTCTTGTGGGTTTCCACGTGGCCTTCGGACGCGTGCCAACACTCGCCCTGTCTCACGTGACGATTGGCGAGGATCTTCACCTCGGCGGTACCGAAGTCTCCCGCGAGGGTCTCTTGCTCGCCCACAATCACGCAGTCCCGATAGGTCCCCGGGGCGAAGTACCCCGCCTCCACGAAAGCGGGCACGGATCCATATTCCACCGAGCAGAATCCGATGTCGTCGAGGCCGCGGCCGAGGAAGTCCCGCAGGGTCGCGGTGACGGCGGTGGGCTCCTGATCGAGCACATGGGAGAAGAGATCGAAGTAGTGAATGCCGTCCGTCTGGGTCACGCCCACGTCCGTCCGCGGGCGCTTGAAGCCCGCGAAGCGCCCGGTGGCGTAGCGCACGGGACCCGTGCGGCCGCTGCGGAGGCGCTCGCGCATGAACATGCTCACGGGGTGAAAGCGGAAGATGTGGCCAACCTGGAGCAAGCGCCCCGTCGAGCGGGTGATCTCGGCCAGGCTCCGGCCCTCGGCCACCGTGAGCGTCACGGGCTTCTCCACGAAACAGTCCTTGCCCGCGCGGAGGCATTCGCCGGCGAGCGAGAGATGGCTGTCCGCCGGCGTGACGAGATCGACGGCGTCCACGTGAGGCAGAGCGAGGCGGAAATCCGGCACGGCCTGCGCCGCGGGAACACCGGCCTTGACCGCGAAGGCCCGGCGCTCCTGGGACACGTCGGCCACCCAGATCTCACAGCCGAGCTCGCCGAGCACTCGGAGGTGCTTCTCCCCCCAGCGTCCCAGACCGATGAGCAGCACTTTCACGGGCGGGTGCTCCCCTCTCCTCCCACGTCCTCCGCGATCTCGTAGCGCAGGAACCGATCCTTCATCCAGCGCACGGCCAGCAGGTCTTTGAACGCACTCCAGGCCCGATTGCCGATGCCGTATTTGGACTCGCCAAAGCGGCGGGGCCGATGATTGACGGGCACCTCCAAGACTCGATAGCCGCGCATCTTGAGGAGGGTCGGCACGAAGCGATGAAAGCCCTTGTAGAGGACCAGATCGCGCAGGCACTCGCGGCGAAAGGCCCTGAAGGTGCATCCGCTGTCCTGGATGCTCTCGTCGCTCAACCGATTGCGAATGCGGTTGGCGATACGCGACGAGACGCGCCGCACCCACGAATCGCCGTGGCCGCGGTTGACGCGCCAGCCCGTTACCGCGTCCCACTGGTCGAGGTGGCGCAGCATGCCGGGGATGTCGTGAGGATCGTTCTGGAGATCGGCGTCCATCACGACCACCCATTTCCCCCGCACCGATTTGAAGCCCGCGTCGGTGGCCGCCGTCTCCCCCGCGTTGGCCTTGAGGCGAACGAGACGGGCCCGAGGATCCTGCTCGTGAAAGCCGCGCACTATCTCGGCGCTCCCGTCCCGGCTGCCATCGTCGACGAAAATCACTTCGTAGTGGAGGTTCGTGGGGTCGAGCACCTCGCGGATCTCGGGCCAGAGGATCGGAAGATTCTCCTCCTCGTTGTAGACGGGAATGACGATGGACAGATCGATCGGTGGCGCGGGGCGGTCTTCACCGGCGATGCCGCTCACCGGTGTCGGTTCGCGTCCGCCCGGCGGTTGGTCCCCTGCCATTCCCCCACCAGATCCTGCGGCAGGCCGAGGCGGTCGAGCACGCGCGCCAGCGTGTGGTCCACGAGATCCTCGATCTGCTTCGGCCGATTGTAGAAGGCGGGCATGGGCGGCAAGATCACCGCGCCCATCTCGGCGAGCGCCGTCATGGTGCGGAGGTGGCCGAGATGCAGCGGCGTCTCGCGGATGACGAGGATGAGGGGCCGGCCTTCCTTGAGGGTAACGTCGGCGGCGCGAGTGAGCAGGTTGTCGGCAAGACCGTGCGCGATGGAGGCGGCGGCCTTCACGCTGCACGGCACCACCACCATGCCGTCCGTCTTGAAGGAGCCCGAGGCGATGGTGGCGCCGATGTCCTTGTTCTCGTAGCGCTGGGTGGCCAGCGCCTCCACGTTCTTCACTGTCCAGTCCGTCTCCTCCACGATGGTGCGCTTGGCGGGATCGGAGACGACCAGGTGCGATTCCACGTCGGCCAGCCCGCGGAGGAGTTCGAGGAAGCGGATACCGTAGATCGCCCCCGAGGCTCCGGAGAGGCCGACCACGATGCGCTTCACAGCCGGAGTCTCCGCCGGTAGACCTCGTCGCGGGTCTTGTTGTAGAGGACTTCCCACTCCGCGCTCCCCTCGGGCACCGGGCGTGAGTAGCTGCTCAGCGTCTTGCGCACTTCCTGGTCGACGCTCTCCTCGAGGCGGCCTTCCTCCTCGAGCACCCGGAACACCTCGGTACGGAGCTGGCCGCGCACCTTCTCGTCCGCGATCTGGCGGATGACCACGCCCTCGGTGGTGGCGAGGTCACCCACGATCCGCTCGGCCAGCAAGAACAGCCGCTCCCGGCTCATGCGCATCAGAGGATGAACCCGCGTTCGCGGGCCAGCTTGGTCTTGGCCATGGTGAAGAGCCGCTTGTAGTCCGAAGCGGAGTCTTTGATGAGCTTGGCGTGATCGAGGAGGAGGCTCTTGACCTCGGCCTCGATCTTCTCCTCGGCGAGGAAGTTCTCGGAGAGGATGTGGCGGACCACCTCGCGGGCACGTGCCTCATCCTTGATCTCGACGAGTCTTCTCCCGACCAGCCGCTTCACGACGGCCTCGGCCATTCTGCCCGCGATCTCTTCTCTCCTCGACATGAGCCCGTTCGAGACTACACGCAGCCGTCGGAGGGTGTCAAGCAAACTGGCCGAAATATCGGCCAAATCCGGCCTTTTACCGCGGCAGAAGCACCCGGAAGCGCGAGCCTTTGCCGGGCAGGCTTTCGACCTCCACGCTACCTCCATGGGCGTGGGCGAGCCCTCGCACCAGACTCAAGCCGAGGCCCAGCCCGGGCGCGGCCGCCGTCTCCGGATTGGCGATACGGACATAGGGATCGAAGATGCGCGGCAGGGCGTCGGCGGGAATGCCGACACCGTCGTCCTCCACGGTGAACTCGACCATCTCCGGCCTGTCGGTGGCCGAGCCTGCCTCGACCCGCACGCGTCCGCCGCGTGGCGAGTATTTGATGGCGTTGGACAGAAGGTTCTTGAGGATCCGGTCCACCGCATCGCGATCCGCGCAGAGAGGGGGAAGCGTCGTACCTACCTTCCATTCGAACTGGTGACGCGGGTGCTGCGAGGCGAAGATCTCGATGTTCGCCTCGATGATGGCGCAGAGGTCGACGGACACGCGCTGCAAGGTGGGGCCGCGACCAGACTCGATGCGGGAGAGATCGAGCAGGTCTCCCACGATGCGGCCGAGGCGCTGTGACTCCGTCTGGAGATGGCCGAGATATCGGCGCGCTCGATCGGGAGGCACGTCGCGAGTAAGGAGCAGCTCGCTGAACCCCTGGAGCGCGGTGAGCGGCGTCCGCAACTCGTGGGACGCGACGGAGAGGAACTCGTTCTTGGCCTGATCGAGCTCGCGCAGCCGTCGAGTTGCCCCGGCTACTTTCTCCTCGAGCTCCTGGGCGAAGTGGCGCTGTCGCTCGGTGAGCCGCGCGTTCTCGAGGGCGAGGGAAAGATGGAGCGCCAGAGCGTTCGCGAGCCCACGGGTGGTCGCCGAGATGTCGCCGTCACGCTCGATGATCAGGGCTCCCACCGGCCCCTGCCCCGCATCGAGACCGAGCACGAGGCGACGACACGGCGTCGCCCCCGCGCTCGGAGTCAGTTCAGCGGGACGAAAGTTCGTTGGCGCGCTGGCGGCGACGGAGGCGTCGTGGCCGGTCTCCAGCACGAGGCGCACGCGGTCCACCCCCAGGGCCGCGCGCGTGAGCTCGGCCACCGCGTTCAGGCGATCGGCGAGCGACGCGGAGTCGGCGAGGCTTCGCTGGATCGACAGGAGCGCGTCGAGCTGCGCGTCCCGTCCTCTCGATCGATCCACCAGCCGGCCCACCATCAACCCCAGGCTGAACGGGGTCGAAAGCGAGAGCACGCCGCCCAGGGCGGGCCAAGACAGCCCGACCCGCTCGATGAACGGAAAGATGCTGAGCGACTGGACCAACCCCGCTTCCAGCCCGGCGAGAATGCCGCCAAGAGTCCCGCGGGCGAACGCAGCCCACAGCACAGGAATCAAGTAGAGGTTTTGCAGCGCCGGCATCTGTTCCACGCCAGCAGCGCGCATGGCGACGGCGATGAGCGCCACCAGCCCGAGGGCGGCGTAGATCACACGAGGAGGACGCGGTAGGCGGCAAAGAAGAGCACGGTGGCGAGATAGCCTGGGAGGAGGCTGCCGCTCCACGCACGCAGCGCGCACGAGCCCAGCCCGAGGAGCAGCGTGTAGAACATGGCGCCTGCGATGAGCTCTGCGGTCTGGGGCAGCGCGGGGTCGAAAAGGTAGCGGATCAGGGAAAGCGCCGTAGAGGCCACGGCGGCGGGCCAAAAGCTCCAGCGCCGCCACAGCGCTGAGAAGATGGCGCCGCGAAAGAGCCATTCCGCCGTCAAGGCATTGGCGCCGATGTCGTAGGCGACCGCCGCCAGGTATCGTCGAGCCTCCGGCATCTCCACGTGGTAGCCGAGCATGAGCGAGGCGGCGAAGAGCAAATGGAGACCGAGGCAGACACCGGACGCGGCACCAATCAAGGTCGCGCGCCCTTCGCGAGGCCAGCGCCAGCCGATGCGCTCGAGCCGCGTGGGCCAGCCGGCGGCGTCCCGGGCGACCACCAACGGAATGAAAAGATAGGCGATGGCGCCGGCGGGCGAGAGCCTCGAGACGACCGACGCCACGATGAGGGCGCTGGTCTCTCTCAGCGCGGGGCCAGACCAGCCCGCGCGCGCCTGGAAGGCGAGAACCCAGCCCATGGCGAGGAATCCTGCATGCACAGCACCGCTCGCGAGAGCATGCCCGAGCTTGCGCTCGATGCCCACCGCCGAGTCGACGGCGAAGCCCACCCCGCTCAGCCCTCCCGCAGCGGCGGCGACGAGCAGCAGTTGCCAGCCGATGGCGGACGGGCGCGCGACGCGGTCACTGACGAAACGATGGATCAGAAGGCTCATGCAGCACGGTATCGAGGAAGATGGCAACCAAGCGTCGGTCGAGCGTGCGATCCGCCTCCGCGAGCAGACGCTCACGCGCCCGACACACGGTGAGTGCAGGACGGTACGGTCGATCGGAGGTGAGCGCGTCGTACACGTCCGCGATGGCTACGATGCGCGAACCCACGGGAATGGTGTCGCCGACGAGCCCATCGGGATAGCCGCTGCCATCATGACGCTCGTGATGGTGGCGGACGATGAGAGCGCCGTCGGCGAAGAACTCGAGCGGCGCCACGATCTGGGCGCCGGTGAGCGGGTGGCGTCGCATGACGCTCCACTCGTCGTCCGTGAGTGGTCCGGGCTTGCGCAGGATGCGCTCGGGCACTGCGATCTTGCCGAGATCATGGAGAAGTCCTGCGTGAGCGATAGTCGCCGCCTCGCGGCTCCCGCAGCCCGCAGCGAGGGCGAGGCGGCGCGCGAGGGCGGCCACGCGATCGGAGTGTCCTCGCGTGTACTCGTCCTTGGCCTCGAGCGCGTTGGCGAGGCCGAGCAGGCTCTGGAGGATCGAGCTCTGCAGCCGGCGGTGCGTCTTCTTGAGGTCGACCGCGTAGGTGAGCGATTGCTGATAGGCGGCCCGGAGCTTGTCGTGGGCGCGGGCGATCTCCGCCTCGCGCGCCCGCGTCACCTCATACAGGTTGCGAAGGTCGCGAGCGTAGGCCAGCGCCTGCGACAGCGCTACGTTGGCCGCCACGACCGCGTCTCCGGCACGAGGGCCTCGACCAGGGCGAGGAGTGCCAGGGGCGAGAACGGCTTGGTCAGGTACTCGTCGGCACCCGCCTCGCGGCCGCGGACGCGATCCGCCTCCTGGGTCGCCGCCGTCAGCATCACGATGGGCGTCCGCGCGAAGGCCTCCTCACGTCGGAGCTGGCGGCAGACCTCGAGACCCGTTAGCTTCGGCATCTGCACGTCGAGAAGGATCAGGTCGGGCTTCTCCCGGCGGGCCACGAGGAGCGCCTCGGCGCCGTCGGAGGCCTCGACGACGCGGACATCGGCGTCTTCGAGGGTGAAGCGAACCAGATCGAGGATGGGTGGCTCATCGTCGACTATGAGGATCGTCGTCATGCCCACGCCGAATTGCGAGGGACATGCCAGAGAGAACCGCCTTGCAGAACAGTTAGATACGAGGCATGCGGGGCTCGCGGTGCCTCGCGAGCGAGGCGATCGGGGCGGCTAACTGCCCAGCGGAGAGGGCAGGAGCTTCCGGCTACGACTCGTGCGACAGCACGAGGAGGCGCGTGAGAGCACGGGCAAGAGCTTCCAGGGCACGATTGAAGTCGATCTCCTCGGTGAGGCCTTCGGGACTCTTGCCCTGGAGCCGCATTTCCGCCCGCTGGCGGGCGCGCTCGGCTCTCGCGCGATCGATCTCCTCCGGCCGCTCTGCGTTCTCGGCGAGGACCATCACGCGTTCGGCCGTCACCTCGGCAAACCCACCTGCCACGGCGAGATGGTGCTCGTTATGACCGGTGCGGTACGTCACCTCACCGGGCTTGAGATTGGTCAGGAACGCAGCGTGACCCGGGAGCACCCCGAAGTAGCCCTCGGCGCCGGGGGCGACGACCTCGTCGGCCTCGACGCTCACGAGCATGCGCGTCGGCGTGGCCAGCTCGAAGAGCATCAGCGGGCTCCGGGCACGACCCTACCGGCCCTCGGCCATCTTGCGAGCTTTCTCACGCGCCTCGTCGATGGTGCCGACCATATAGAAGGCCTGCTCGGGCATCTCGTCGCAGTGGCCGTCCAGCACTTCCTTGAAGCCCTGGATAGTGTCGGCCAGCTTCACGTAGCGGCCGGGCTGACCCGTGAAGCCCTCGGCCACGTGGAAGGGTTGGGAAAGGAAACGCTGCAGCTTGCGCGCACGCGCCACGGTGAGCTTGTCCTCGTCGGTGAGCTCCTCCATGCCGAGGATGGCGATGATGTCCTGGAGATCCTTGTAGCGCTGCAGGACGGACTGCACGCCGCGCGCCGTCGCGTAGTGCTCCTGGCCCAGGATGAGCGGGTCGAGGATGCGCGAGGTGGAGGAGAGTGGATCCACCGCGGGATAGATGCCGAGCTCGGTCAGTGCGCGCGAGAGCACGGTGGTCGCGTCGAGGTGGGCGAAGGCCGTGGCCGGCGCGGGGTCGGTGATGTCGTCGGCGGGCACGTAGATGGCCTGCACGGACGTGATGGAGCCCTTCTTGGTCGACGTGATGCGCTCCTGCAGCGCGCCCATCTCGGTGGCCAGGGTCGGCTGATAGCCGACGGCGGACGGCATGCGCCCGAGGAGCGCGGATACCTCGGAACCCGCCTGGGTGAAGCGGAAGATGTTGTCGATGAAGAGGAGCACGTCCTGGCCTTCCTCGTCGCGGAAGTACTCCGCGGCGGTGACCCCGGTGAGGGCCACGCGTAGGCGCGAGCCGGGCGGCTCTGTCATCTGGCCGAAGATCAGTGCCGTCTTCTCGATGACGCCCGACTCTTTCATCTCAAAGTACAGGTCGTTGCCTTCGCGCGTCCGCTCCCCCACCCCGGCGAAGACCGAGATGCCGCCGTGCTGCTTGGCGATGTTGTTGATCAGCTCCTGGATCAAGACGGTCTTGCCGACACCGGCGCCGCCGAAGAGACCGGTCTTGCCGCCCTTCGTGTACGGCTCGAGCAGATCCACGACCTTGATGCCCGTCTCGAACATCTCGACCTTGGTCGACTGCTGCTCGAAGGAGGGCGCCGGGCGATGGATGGGCAGCGTCTTGGTCGTCTTCAGCTCGCCCGTCTTGTCCACCACCTCGCCGGTGATGTTGATGATGCGGCCGAGCGTCTCCTTCCCCACAGGGATCGAGATCGGCTGGCCCGTATCGTTCACGGGCATACCGCGCGTGAGGCCGTCGGTGGCGGCCATGGCGACAGCGCGCACGCGGCCCTCGCCCAGGTGCTGGGACACCTCGAGCACGAGCTTTGCGGAGTAGGCGAACATGTCGGTGCTGCCCGCGCCCGGCACTTCCAGGGCGTTGTAGATGGCTGGCAGCTTCCCGGGCTCGAACTCCACGTCGACGACGGGACCGATCACCTGGACGATCTTGCCTTGGCTCATGTGCGGCTCCTTAAGAGCTACGCTTCCATCGATTGACTGAGGGCTTCGGCTCCGCCCACGATGTCCAGGAGCTCCTTCGTGATGCGCTCCTGGCGCGCCTTGTTGAACTGGATGGTCAGCACATTGATCATCTCGCGCGCGTTCTTGGAGGCAGACTCCATGGCCGTCATGCGGGCACCGTTCTCCCCCGCCGCCGACTCCATGAGCGCGCGATACACCTGGATGGTCACATGGCGCGGGAGGAGCGAGGCCAAGATGACCTCGGGGCTCGGCTCGTAGATGTACTGCTCCGGCGTCCTCTCCTTGCCGTCTTTCTCCTCCCCCGCCTCGGAGGCACCCAGGGGAAGGAGCTGGCGATGCACAGGTCGCTGCACTGCCACCGAGTGGAACTCATTGTAGAGGAGATGGACCTCGTCGACCTCGTCGGCGAGGAAATCGCGCATCAGCCCGCTGGCCAGCTCCTGGGCGTGCGAATAGGCGAGGCGCTCGAAGATGCCCAGCATCTCGGACTTGATGGTGAACGGACGCCGTCGGTAGAAATCGCGCGCCTTCTTCCCGACCACCACCAGGCTGACCGAGACCTGGTCGGCGTCCCGCAGGAATCGGAGCGACTCGCGCAGTACGTTCGAGTTGAAGGCGCCGCAGAGGCCCCTGTCGGAGGTGATCACCACCAGCCGCTTCCTGGTCGTGCTGTGCGCGACGAGCAGCGGGTGCGTCTCCTGCCCCGCCGTCCGCGCCACGAGTCCGTCGACCAGCTCACCGATCTTAGTAGAGTAGGGCCGGGCCTCGAGGAGGCGCGCCTGCGCGCGGCGGAACTTCGCCGCGGCCACGAGCTTCATGGCCTTGGTGATCTTCTGCGTGGACTCGACGGACCGGATCCGTCGCCGGATGTCACGAAGGGTCGGCATGGCTCCGCGGTCTCAGGCCGCCTTGATGCCTCGCGAGCTCGCGAACTCGGTTTTGGCTGCGCTCACCGCCTTCGTGAGGGCCTCGCGCAGCTCGTCGCCCAGCTCCTTCTTGTTCGCGATGTCGCCCAGGAGTTGCGGATGCTTTCGCTCGAGGTACGGGTAGAGGAACTCCTCGAAGGGCCGCACCTCCTCCACCGGGAGATCGTCGAGCATCCCCTGCCCGCCCGCGAAGATGATGGCGATCTGCTTCTCGACGGGCAGCGGCGTGTACTGCCCTTGCTTCAGGAGCTCCACCATGCGCTGGCCTCGCGCGAGCTGCTGCAGGGTCGCCTTGTCGAGGTCGGACCCGAACTGGGCGAAGGCGGCCAGCTCACGATACTGAGCGAGGTCGAGGCGTAGCTTACCCGCGATCTGGCGCATGGCCTTGATCTGGGCGGAGCCGCCCACGCGGGAGACGGAGAGACCCACGTTCACGGCGGGCCGCACGCCCGAGTAGAAGAGGTCGGACTCGAGGTAGATCTGGCCGTCCGTGATCGAGATGACGTTGGTGGGAATGTACGCCGCCACGTCGCCGAGCTGCGTCTCGATGATGGGCAGCGCGGTGAGCGAGCCGCCGCCGAGCTTATCGTTCAGCTTGGCCGCGCGCTCGAGCAGGCGCGAATGAAGGTAGAACACGTCACCCGGATACGCCTCGCGGCCCGGCGGGCGGCGGAGGAGCAGCGAAAGCTGCCGGTACGCCGTGGCATGCTTGGACAGGTCGTCGTAGATGCAGAGGGCGTGGCGGCCAGAGTCGCGGAAGTACTCGGCCATGGCGCAGCCCGCGTAGGGCGCGAGGTACTGCAAGGGCGCAGCCTCGGAGGCCGAGGCGATCACCACCGTCGTGTAGGCCATGGCGCCCGTGTCCTCGAGGATCTTCACCACCTGGGCCACGGTGGACCGCTTCTGGCCGATGGCCACGTAGAAGCAGAACATGTCCTGGCCTTTCTGATTGATGATCGTATCGACGCCGATGGCGGTCTTGCCCGTGCCGCGGTCGCCGATGATGAGCTCGCGCTGGCCGCGCCCGATGGGGATCATGGCGTCGATGGGCTTGAGCCCGGTCTGGAGCGGTTCCTTCACGGAGCGACGGTCGACCACGCCCGGGGCGTAGCGCTCGAGAGGACGGAACTCCGTCGTCGCGATGGGGCCCTTGCCATCCACCGGCTGGCCGAGGGCATTGACGACGCGGCCGACGAGGGCCTCGCCCACGGGCACCTGCGCGATGCGCTTGGTGCGCGTGACTGTGTCCCCCTCCTTGATGAGCGTGTCGGAGCCTAGGAGGACGGCGCCGACATTGTCCTCTTCGAGATTGAGCACGAGCCCGAACACGTCGCCGGGGAACTGCAGGAGCTCGCCGGCCATGGCGCCCTGCAGGCCGTAGATGCGCGCGATGCCATCGCCCACCTCGATGACGCGGCCGGCCTCCTGGAGGTCGACCTCGGCCTCGTAGCCCTGGAGCTGCTTCTTGATGATCTCGCTGATCTCTTCCGCTTTGATCATGCCTAGCCTCTCACCA
>Ga0209465_10000525_pt1 | contig 17716 bp, 7 predicted proteins | sample PanSoiPlot1MoBio_FD_188321 | JGI IMG/M metagenome (GOLD analysis project Ga0209465, IMG submission 188321) | Tropical forest soil microbial communities from Panama analyzed to predict greenhouse gas emissions - Panama Soil Plot 1 MoBio (SPAdes)... | ecosystem: Environmental > Terrestrial > Soil...
GGAGTGGGCGGACAAGACCAACTTCCAGAACCTGCCCCAGCACGTCGGTAAGAGCGGTGGGCAGAACCGCAACCCTCGGGGCGGCAAGGGTGGCGGGCGGTACCAAGGGTACGTCGCCTCACCGGTACTGAGAGAGAAGCAGCATGGCCGATGAGCGGCCAGGGGTAGGGCAGGAGCGCAGGGATGGCGAATGACAAGAGCCCAGACCGGATCAACGGCAGCAAGTACACGGTCACGAAGTCGGGCAGCGTCCGGCAGGCTGGGCAGCTAGTAGGGGGCGATGGATCCATCACGAGGGGATCGACGGCCCGGGCCGGGACGCTGGGCAGCGACAACACCGGGGGAGGAGACCAGACCGGGCCCTACAAGCCGAGCTTCGCGGAAGGGACGAGGCAGAAGTTCCGGCCCACCCCAGGGAAGGGCAAGGTCAAGTAGGCCCGGTAGCTCGTTCATCCGGGAGGCCAAAGGGGCGTACAGCGCCGAGACGCGGGCGCAAGTCCTCTCAGAGCTAACGGCGGGCGCAACGATCGCCTCGCTGGTGGCGAGGCACAAGATCGCCAAGCAGACGATCGTCAACTGGCGGAACCAGGCTAGTCCGCAAACGAATCCCATCCAGAGCGACCCGGACTTCCGGGCGCTGACGCTGAAGCACTTGGAGGAGATCCTCGTTGCCCTCGGTCGTGTTACCGCCCAAGCCGCCGACGCACAATGGCTGGGGCGACAATCGGCCCATGACCTTGCCATCTTCTACGGCGTGCTCTTCGACAAGGGCGCTCGCATACTCGCTGCTCTACCTGCAGGAGACGGAAGCGAGCCTCCTGCGCTCCCCGTCCCAGAAGGGACGATCGACTACCAAGACGCCCACAAGCCCTGACTCCCCCGAACCCCCGCGCGCGCCCGCGCAGGCGCTGGGCCTCCTGGCGTTCACGGAGGCCACGTACCCGGACTACCAGGCGGGGGCGCACCACCGGCTCATCGTGGAGAAGCTGGAGGCGGTGGAGCGGGGCGAGATCCGGAGGCTGATGCTCTTCGTGCCGCCCCGGCACGGGAAGAGCGAGCTAGCCAGCGTCCGCTTCCCGGCCTGGTACCTGGGCAGAGACCCCAGGCGGAAGATCATCCACGCCTCCTACGGCTCGTCCCTCTCCTACAAGTTCTCCAGGCGGGTGCGCAACCTGGTCAAGAGCCCCCTGTTCGGGAGGCTGTACCCGGGGATCGAGCTACAGGGGGACGCCGCGGCGGTGCAGTTCTGGGCCTGGACGTACCGGGGCCGGGAGGCCGGGGCCTTCAACTCCGCCGGCGTGGGGGGCGGGATCACGGGCGAGGGCTGCGACCTCCTGATCATCGACGACCCGGTGAAGGACGCCCAGGAGGCGATGAGCCTCACCGTGCGGGACGCCACCTACGAGTGGTACGCCTCCACCGCCTACACCCGCCTCGATCGGCGGGACAACGCCATCGTCCTGATCCAGACCCGCTGGCACGAGGACGACCTGGCGGGCAGGCTCCTGCAGCAGCAGGCCGAGGGCGGGGAAGCCTGGGAGGTGGTCGAGCTACCGGCGCTCGCCACCTCGCCCGGGGACGCCCTGGGCCGGGAGGCCGGGCAGCCCCTGTGGCCCGCCAGGTTCGACGCCCACCGCCTCCAGATCACCAGGAGCACGGTGGGGGAGAACTGGTGGGGCGCCCTCTATCAGCAGAAGCCCCCGGAGACCCTGGGCGGGCGCTACTTCCGGGCCTTCCAGGCCAAGAAGGACGGCGCGCCCTGGCACGTCTGGCCCGCCTCCCTGTGCTGCGAGCGGTACGGCCTCACCGACGGGCGCTTCCCCCCGGCGCCCGGGGAGCACAACGGCCAGGGCTGGCAACTCTGGGCCGCCGTCGACGGGGGCGTCAGAGACCCCTACTGCTGCCTCTGGCTCGCCCGCTCCCCCGACCGCCGGCGGGTGTTCGTCTGGGACGAGCAGTACGCCACCGGCGTCACGCCCCTGCGCCAGGCCCAGCGCCTCAAGGCCCGGGTGGCCAGCGTCGGCGGGCGGTGGCTGGACTGGTGGGACGAGGGCGACGGCCCCCAGTCCCTCGCTCCTTCTCTCACGCGCGCGCGCGCGCGCGCGCCCGCGAGCGCGACCCTCCACCTGGACAGCGTGCGGGTGGATCCGGCGCTCTTCGTCCCCCGGGCCAACGTCGGGGTGAGCGACGCCCACGTGTACGCCAACGTGGGCCTGCCCATCCAGAAGGCCTTCAACCCCCGCGTCCCGGGCTGGAGGCGCGTCCTGGAGGCCCTGGAGCCCCTGGACGGGGACGGCTTGCCCGGCCTGGTGGTGGTGGAGGGCGCGGCGCCCAACCTGGTGCGCACCCTGCCCCGCCTCACGGCCGACCCCGACGACCCGGAGGACATCGAAGATGGACAGGAAGACCACGCCGCCGACGCCCTGCGGTACGGCGTCAACCCGGCCGCGGCGCCCGCCGTCACCCGCCGGGGCCTGACGCTCTACGCCGAGCAGCCCGAGGCGCCGGAGAAGGACACCGTGGGGCTCTCGGCCTACAGTACGGGCTTCGGCGTGCCCATGCGGGAGGGCTGGGAGCGGTGGTAGTGTCCATTGCTGTCCACGCCGGTCGATGTCATGGGATGACGGATTCCCGCGAAAACCCGTCCACACCGGTCGATGAGGGACAGCGATGACGGCACGCGGAGGGGTGGGCGCAGTCCGGGCCGCTGCCGTCGTCCAGCCCGGGGCGGCGGTGCAGGGCGAGGCGGGCCGGGGGCGCCAGAACCCCGTCACCGGCAAGAGCACGGCGACCCGGGCGCCCGACAACCCGGTGCAGCCGGGCCTGGCCGAGCTTCCCCCGCCCGACGACACGGTGCTGGCCCCGCCCTACGGCTACGTGCAGCGGGTGCTGCGGGGCCGGGAGCGGGAGATGGGCGCCAGCGCCAGCGGCTCCCGGGCGGTGCGGGACAGCGGGACGAGGCAGGCCAACGTCGCCTCCCGCTCCTTCACCGACATCGTCCGGGAGATCCGGCGCCGGCGCAAGCTCCTCGTCACCCCGCCGATCCCGCCCGGGTACCGTAAGACCACCCAGGTGGTGCGGGCCGGGCAGGCCTTGTTCGCGGATCTCACCCACCGGCTCCCGGCCGTGCTGACGGCCAAGCCCATGACCTGCCAGGCCGACCCGGTGGACGACGACGAGGACGCCCAGGAGAGCGCCACCCTGAAGGAGGAGTGGACGACCGCCGTGCTCTTGGGCCAGGAGGGGCGCCGGGCGGTGCTGGACGCCGGGCAGACCAGCGTCTGGCGGGACTGCATGGACAACCTGGTCAACACGGGCCGGGCCTGCTGGACGCTGAGCGAGCGCCTGGACAAGTGGAGCGAGTTCGCCCCCCGCTACCCCAAGGCGGACGGCTACCAGGACGACCAGCAGCCCGGAGACGCGAGCGGCGGAGAGGGCCAGACCCGATCCAGCCCCACGGCCGCGGCCGTCGAGGCGTACCTCAACGAGCGCGGCCCGGCCAGGCGCCGGAACCAGGCCAGGCCCCGCAGCGGGGCGGAGAAGTACCTCAAGGCGGTCGAGGCCTACAAGCGGGCCACGCCGCCGTTCGTCCTGGAGGCGGTCGACCCCCTCAGCATGTACCTGGTGGCCGACCAGGACGGCGTCGAGGACGAGGCGGTGGTGGTCGTCAACCGCCCCTACCGGGAGACGCTGGCCAGCTACGGCCTCACCCCCACCGACCGCACGGAGGGCAGCCCGGGCACCGTGACGGGCGCCAACCACACCGTCTACCAGGCCGGGCCCCAGGGCTTCGGCCGGCCCTACCCGCTCACCGACGCCGAGCCCGAGCGCCCGTACGAGCCCGAGCACGTCGAGACGGTGACGTACTACGCCTCGGCCAAGCGGGCCCTGTGGCTGGGCCTGGCCGACCCCGGCGACCCGGACTACGACCCGGACTGCGGCCTGTGGGCCCACTATGTCGACGGCGTCTGCGTCGCCTCCGGGGCGCTGTGGGGCCCGTCCTGGCACCCCCTCCCCGTCTTCCGGGCGTTCGGCCTCAGCACGGCGATGGGCGACCCCACCTACACCGGCATCGCCGCCCCGATGCACCTGGTGGAGTTGATCGACCTCCTCGACCAGATCATGACCATGGAACTCCACGTCAGCTTCTGGTCGTCCTGGCCCCCGCTGGTGGAGGAGGACAAGGAGGGCGGGGCGCCCGGGGCGGCGGGCCTCTCGGGCGACACCGTGCTCGACCCCGAGCGCCCCCAGCGCCCCGACCAGAACCGGGCGACCGACGGCAAGATCATCGAGCCCGGCAAGTTCTACTCCGTGCCGGCCGGGCGCACGTGGCGCTACCTCGTGATGCCCCCCGAGAGCACGGCCCACCTGGAGCGCCTGTACACCAAGGCCACCGCCCTGATCGACCTGATCGGCATCCCCTCCGTCCTGCGGGGCCAGGGGGGCGGGGGCGGCCAGGCCGGCTACGCGATCGCCCAACTCATGATCGCCGCCCGCAGCCTGTACGGGCCCGTCGTCGAGAACTACTGCGCCCAGGTGGCGACGTGCGTCCAGTACCTGTGGTGGCAGGTCTGGAGGCGCTTCCCCGAGGGCGTCCCCGTCTACTTCCAGGGCGACGCGGCCCAGGGCAAGGCCCGGGGCTGGCGCACCCTGGAGCCCCAGGACATCGCCCCGGACGGCAAGCGCAACACCGCCAACCAGGGCACGCCCTTCCTCGCCTGCTCGGTGGAGGCCGACCCGCTCCTGCCCGTGGACGAGGCCCAGCTAGAGATGCGGGGCATCCAGGCCCAGCAGGCCGGGGCCGTCGACATGCTGACGATGCGCGAGCGGTACTTCAAGGATCCCGCCCCCGAGCGCACCGAGGCCCGGGTGCTGGCGGACAAGATCAACACCCACCCGCTCGTCCAGGAGAGCATGGCCCTGCGGGGCGCCGTGCGCCAGGGCGCCCTGACCCCGGAGATGGCCCTCTCCTGGCTGGAGAGCAAGTTCGGCGTGAGCGCGCAGATGGCCTTCGACCAACTCCTGGCCATCGGCGCCTTCACCGACGAGGAGGCCGCGCGCCTCTTGATCCAGCTAGAGCAGGCCAAGCTCCAGGGCGCGGGGGGCCCCCTGCCCGGCATGCCCGGCTCGATGCAGATCCCCGGCGCCCCGGGCGGCCCCCCTCCCCCGCCCGGGGCGCCCCCGGCCATGCCCCCGGTGCCCGGCATGGGCCCGGCCGTGGGGGGCCCGCCGATGCCCCCGCTGCCCCCTCCACCAGGAGCGCCTCAGGTGGGCATGCCGCCTCCCGGCGCCCCGGGCAACGGCCTGCCCATGCAAGCGGGCGGGCCGATCCCCGGGACGCCGGCGCCCCCGCCGGGCGTGCCCGCCCTGCCCGGCATGCCGGCGGTGGCCTCGCTGCCCCCGCCGGCCCCGCCCATGGGCCCGCCGGTCGTGCCCCAGATGGGGGGCGGGGGAGGAGGGGGCTACCAGCCCGGTCAGGCCTTCCAACAGAGCGGGATGGGCGGGATGGGAGGCGGTGGCCTGCCCAGGGGCCAGTGGGCGGGCGCGGCGTACGGGGCGATGCCCCACGGGGCGGCGATCCCCGGGATGCCCGGCGTGCCCTCCAGCCGGGGCGGGATGGCCGAGCAGCAGCACCCCTGGCAGAAGCAGGCGCGGGACATGGCCCGGTGATTCGGTGGCGATCCGGTGGCGATCCGGTGGTGGGCCGGGTGAAACAGGTGAAACAGGGGTGAACGGTGATCCTCCGGAACCGGCTGATGTTGGCCCGCGCGGCCGAGCAGACGGACGCCTTCCTGGACGCCCTGGATCCGGGCGGGCTCCTGGGCCTGCGCGTCCTGGTGGACGAGAGCCGGGCCCTCAACGGGGCCACCGTCTTCCGGGAGCACGACTACCCGGCGATCCTGGAGGGGCTGCGCAGCCTGGGGGCGCCCCCCGGCGCCCGCAACGGGGTGGAGCCGGCCGCCCTTGAGCAGATCCTGAGCAACGGGAACGGGAACCACCCATGAGCTTGTTGAGCGAAGAGAACGACCGGGAGGCCCTGAGGTGGGCCGGGCCCTTCGGCTACGCCGTGCTGGAGGTGCTGCGCGCCGGCGACGAGTACGGGGAGGCCGACTTCCAGGCCCTGATGGCCCGCGGGCGCGCCCTGATGGCCGACCCCGAGCGCCCGCCCAACGTGCCGGAGCCCAAGCCCAGCCCGGTCACCGACCCGATGCCCCCGGCCGACTGGTACCGGCCCGTGAACCGCCCCGGGGGCGGCGGGACTGGAGGGACTGGGGGGACTGGAGGCGCCGTGCCCACGCGGGCGCCCCTCTCGGGCGCGCCGACCACCACCGTGTACCGCCCGGCCGGAGAGCGCGACGCCTCCGGCCGCTTCGTGAAGAGGATCTAGCGCATGGCAGAGATGGCAGAGACGGAAGAGGCGCACTGGCCCCAGGTGCCGATCGAGGACGTGAGCGACGAGGAGCGGAAGGGCCTCCTGCTCCAGGCCGGCCCCGCGGGGGAGGCCGCCCGGGTGCAGTGGCAGCAGTACCAGGAGGCCCGGCAGCGGGCCACCGTCGTCTCGGGCCCGATCGCGGAGGAGTACCAACGCCTGGCGGAGGCGGGGGAGATCCCCCCATCCTCGGCCACCGCCGCCCCCGAGACCGAGGAAGAAGGGGAAGAAGGGGAAGACGAGGAAGACGAGGAAGACGAGGAAGACGAGGAAGACGAGGAAGACGAGGAAGACGAGGAAGACGAGGAAGACGAGGAAGAAGGGGAAGGCCAGGAAGACGACGAGGAGGACATGGCGCGGGCCCTGGCCCAGCAGAAGGCGGAGGCCCTGGGCTACGAGATCCGGGACTGGGGCAGCCAGGGCGAGTGGCGGGTGTACGACCCCAAGACGGGGCGCCTCGTCTCGAAGGCCGTCCTGGAGGGCTAGGGGTCAGCCGTGCCCAGCCGGTTCGGCACCCCCCGGGGCTCCCTCCCCCGCATCCTCAGCGAGGCGGGGGACATCGCTGACGCCCGGATGAAGCTCACGATGAAGCTCATCGACGAGTTCACCCAGGTGACCGACCCAGCAAAGCAGCAGGTCGGGGGAGGCGCCCGCCTCACCCGCTCCCAATTCCAGGCGCTGCTGGTCAACAACCCCGACTACCAGCAGGCGATCGCCAACCGTTGGCTCTTCTCCTCGCCCGGCGAGCGGGCGGCCCTCCTCAAGCAACTGCGCGACCTCTTCCCCGACCAGACGGCTTCCATGGCCTCCGCAGGGGGGCCCACGGGCCACGTCCCCGGCCCGCCCAACGGGATCGACCCGGCCCAGCAGGGTACGGGCCTCGGGGGGCCCCCACAAGGGGCTGGCCCGATCGGGCCACAGCCGAGCCCCGGTCTGGCGCCCGCCACGCCTCCACCGCCTCCACCGCCTCCACCGCCTCCACCGCCTCCACCGCCTCCACCGCCGGCGCCGATGCCCCCTCCCGCTGCGGCCGCTCCGCCACCCCCGATGCCACCGGGAACCCCACCCGGCCCACCGATGCCCCTCGCCGGGCTGATCTTGCCCCCCGGGCAACCCAGGTAACCGAGGTAGGGAGGGTTCCGTGGTCGACTGGCTGCGCAACGCCGCCGGCTCCCTGGTCGGCAAGGGTCTGGGCCTGCTCACGGGCGACCAGCAGGACGGGGACGTGCTGCAGGCCCAGCAGGACGAGGAGGAGCGCAAGCGCCAGCTAGAGGCCCAGGCCCGCCAGGCCTTCCAGCAGCAACTAGACGCCCAGCAGCAGCAGCAGGACTTACAGACCCAACGCACGGCGCAAGCCCGGCAGTGGTTCGACCAGGCGCTGCAGCAGGGCCGGCAGGTCGCCCAGGGGGCCGGCGACTGGCTCGGCCAGCAGGCCCGGCAGCTACCGCAGGCAGCACCACAACCGCAACTCCAGCCCCCCAGCCCGCCCCCCGGGATGCCCCGCCCGCCCCAGCCGCCCCCGGCCCCCGACCTGGGCCAGGCCTGGCAGAACGCCGGGCAGGCGCTCGGCCAGGCGGGCCAGAACCTGGGCCAGGGCTGGCAGTACGCCCAGCAGCAGGCGGGCCAGGTGGGCGGGGACGTGCGGGACGCCGTCGCCTCGATGGCCGAGGGCGCGGTCAGGGGCGCGGTGCAGGCCGCCGGCCAGACGGCGCAGCGGGCCGCGGAGCAGACGCAGCAGGCGGGGCGCCAGACGCAGCCGGCGCGCAACGATGCCTCCGCCGGCCTGGCCAACTTCGCCACCGGCGCCCTGGGGCTGGCCCAGGAGGGCCCCCGGGCGGTCACGGACTGGGCCACCGGCGGGCCCTCGTTCGAATCCCGGGTGGATTGGGACGCCCTGGAGCGCAACCGGCGCCAGGCGATGGGCCTGGGCCCCCCGGCCGGGGCGACGCCCGAGGAGGCCGCCAAGTACGGCCCGGCGCCCCAGGGGCCGGGCTGGGACGCCGTGCGCGCCGCCGCCCAGGCTGCGCGTCTGGGCGGGGTCAGCCCGGCCGCCCTCGCCACGGGCCTGACCCGGGGCAGCCGCCAGGTCGCCAGGTCGGCGGACACCGCGCGGGGCGGGTGGGCGGAGATGACCAGCCCGACGGCGACCCTGCCCGAGCGCGCCCGGGGCGCCCTGGGCACGGTGATGGGGGGCCTGGGCACGACCGTGGCCGTCCCCGGAGCCTTGCTCGGCGGGATCGTCGGCGCGGAGACGGAGGAGGCGCTGCGCCCCTACGGCCCCGAGGTCGCCCGGGGGGCCGGGGAGTTGACCGGCGCGGGGGCCAGCATGGTGGCCCCCGGCGGGGGGATCGAGGCCCTCGCCCGGCTGCGCAACGCCGAGGAGGTCATGCAAGACCTGCCCCGCCTCGGGGGCGTGACGCCCCTCGCCGGGCGCGCCCTGGGGGCGATCGGGCGGGGGGCCGAGGCGATCAACCCCGAACTGGGGACGCCCCTCGGCCCCGCGGGCGCGCACCTGGCGGACGCGATGCGTCTGGAGGGCGTGCCGGAGCACCTCCTGACGCCCGCCGGGCGCCTGCGCGTGCTGGCCACGGGCGCCGGCCTGGCCACCGTCCCCCCGGCGATGGCGTGGCGCCACGTGGCGGACGCCCAGGAGCGGGCGGCCCAGGAGGGCCGGGAGGCGAGCCCGGCCGAACTGGCGATCGCCGCGGCCACCGGCGCGGTGGAGGGCACGAACCTCGCCAGCGCGGGGGCCGACGTGGGGGAGGGCGTCCTGGGCATCGGGCGCCTGGGGATCCGGGGCGCCCGCGCCCTGCGGGGCCCCGAGCCGGAGCCCGTCCTGAGCCCCCGGGTGCGCCTCGCCGGCGCGGGGCCGGCCGGCCTCGTGAGCGTCCGTGGTGGCCGGGCGCCGGGCGAGCCCGGGGCGCCCGTGGGCGTGATCCCGGGGCCGGAGGGGCCGGGCCCGCTCTCGCCCCGGGTGGGCGAGGGCCCCCTGGGCCGGGAGCGGGGGCTGCCCGGGGTCGAGGAGGCGCCCCTGGGCCTGCGGGGCCGGGCCGAGGGGCCGGCCGACGTGTCCGGGGCCATGGGCCCCTCGACCACCGAGGCGACGACGGGGGCGACGGGGGCGACGGGGGCCCCGGAGAGCCGCATCCGGCGGGACATCATGGGCCCCGGCGCCCCCGGGGAGGGCCCCGGCCCGGAGCTACGGGTCAACCCCCGCCCCGGCCAGTCCATGGACGAGGGGATGGAGGCCGGGATCCGCCAGGCCCCGGGCGGGCGGGCGGCGGGCGAGGTGCTCGCCCCGGAGCAGATCAGCGCCCTGGGCCAGCCCGAGGGCGGGCCCGGGGGCCGGGTCAGCCCCGAGACGGGCTACCTGGAGAACAGCCTGGAGCACCGCTTGATCCAGCGGGCGCAGCAGCGCCGGGCCGCGGGGGGCGACCTGACGGACGACGACCTGATCGAGTTGGGGGGCCCGACGTACGGCCACAGCACCGCGAGCCTGGAGGGCGCGGTGCCGGCGCCCAACGGGCCCCGCACGTTCTCCTTCCGCGACCCCGGCCCCCGGGCCCAGTACGTCTCCCACCAGGTCACCGGCCACAACCAGGGCACCGTCACCTTCTGGGATCCCAAGGCGCAGAAGCTCTTCCGGGTGCCGATCACCAACACGGAGGGGCTGACGCGCGACGGGCGGTGGGAGGACGTGGCCTCCTCCTCGATGAACTACCAGCGGGCCGCCCTGGCGCGGGGGCTGCCGTACAAGGACTTCTACCCGGACTTCGGGTGGGCCTTCGGCACGGTGGCCGGGATGCGGGGCGACGGCTCCGCGGCCGACGGCGCCGACCTGCCGGTGGCCGAGGGGCTGATCAAGGGCTTCGGGGCGGTGGCGGGCCAGGCGCCCCCGGAGCCCAACATGGAGCGGGTGCTCCAGGGCGACCGCGCCATGCGGGCCTGGGTGGCCCAGCACCCCGGCGAGGCCCTCCCCGACGCCGGCACCCTGGGCGCCTGGCTGTTCGGGCGCCTGGGCGCCTCGGGCACCGAGTACCGGGTGAAGGGCGCCATCACCGGGGTCGACACGGAGAAGCTGGCCCGCCTCTACCGGGGCGAGACGGTGGACGTGGGGTCGAACCTGAAGACGCCGGTGTTCGGCCAGAACGACCTGACCGGGCTGCTGCAGTCCTACGACCCCAACAACACCCCCGACACGCACCAACTGCGCTTCGGGGGCTCCCGGCAACTGGGCCCCAACGCCGTCTCGGCGGCGAACGTGAACGAGATCGCCACGTCGCACCAGCAGGCCCTGACGGCGCTGTTGGCGGACGAGTTCGGCCTGACCCCCAACCAGGCCCAGAGCGCCCAGTGGTACGTCACGAAGGAGGAGAACGCCCCCATCCCCTGGAAGGGCACCGCCCTCGTCCACGACATCCGGATGCCGGACGGCCAGGTGCTGCCCAAGGGCACCGTCGTCAAGCAGGGCACGCTGCCCAGCGTCCTGGACTACAACTACGACCTGATCCGCAAGTGGCAGGCCGAGGCCACCGACCCGGCCACCGGCCTCTACCGCTCCGCTACCCCGGGGATCGAGCGGGCCCAGATCGTCCACTCCGCGGGGCCGGGCGACGCCCGCCGGGTGCTCCTCACCCCCTGGTTGCGCCAGAAGTGGAGCCCCGAGCACGTCGCCCAGGTGCGGGAGCAGACGCCCTTGCTCGTCGATCGGCGGTCGGGGGCCCCGATCCTGGGCCAGGACGCCCTGACCCGGGAGGCCGGCGTGGGGGAGGCGGGGCGCACCGGGGCCCTGGGGATCCCCCTCCAGGCGCCCGGGATCAGCCCCCGCTACCTGGCGAACGCCCAGTTCCGGGCGGCGCAGCGGGCCCCCCAGGCGGACATCGCCGTCGCCAACCCCGGGGAGCAGTCCCTGGCGCGCCTGGGCCTGGAGAGCCCCCACTGGGACATCGAGACCCAGAAGGCCGTCTCGGACGACCTGCTGACCAACGTGCTGGGCCTCTACACCGCCCAGGACGGCACCCTGCGCCTGCGGGCCCTGGACGACGAGCGCATCCCCCACCAGGTCAAGCCCTTCGTGGAGGGCGACTACGAGGGGGTGCCGGAGGGCCACCTGGCCGTCTTCTTCCCCGGGGCGACCCCCGAGGAGGCGGCGTACGGCGGGGCGATCCTCGGCCGGGCCACGCTCCAGGACGCGATCGGGGGCCTCCACCTGGCCCGCCCGGGCGAGGAGCCCCTGCAGATCGTCGCCTTCCACCACCCCGAGGGGCGGGCCTGGACGCCGGAGGAGGTGGCCAAGTACCCCTACGCCCAGCAGGCCCTCACCGTGCCCGGGGCCAGCCGGTCGGCGGACGCCCGCTCGATCGCCTTCTTCGACTGGGAGCACGAGGGTCAGCCCTGGCGCGACCGCCTGGAGGCGGCCCTGCGCGGGGCGGGCATGAGCGAGGACGACCTCGCGGGGGCGTCGCACCCCCAAGGAGTGGCCGGTGACTACCACACCGCCGACGAGTACGGACGGCTCCTCGGCAACGTCCCCCGGGCCTACGTCGCCGCCCCCTGGATCCCCGCCTCCGGGGGACAGCCCGAGCTTGGCGGCCGGTGGCGACCCGCTGTTGGAGAGCCTCCGGGCGGGGCCACTCGTGGTGGTCAACCCGCCGGTCGTCTCCTGGAGCGCAGCCTCGCCGTCCTTGAGCAGCACGGCCTCGACCTCGGCGGCCGCACGCCTACTGACGTTGCGTCCTCCTGGGACGCCGCCCTCGGCGTCGCCGGGCAACGGCCCACCGAGGCCCTAGCCGGGCCCGGCGCCCCGGCGCCCCGCCCGGAGGCCTGGGGGGAGGCGCCCGGGGGCGGGCCCCCGGTGCCCCGCCCGGGGGCGGTCGCGCAGCGCCAGGCCACGGTCGCGGCCAGGCGCGCCGCCGGGCTGCAGGGGCTGCCGGTCGTCCCCACCCGGAGCGCCCCCAACGGCGAGGCGACGGTGCGGCAGGGGCGGATCGCCGCCGACCCGGCCGTCGCCGCCGAGGCCCACGAAGCGCCCCCCGCCGAGCAGACCGCGGGCGTCAGCGCCCGGGAGGCCGGCTACCCGCCGGCGCCGCCCATCACCGGCCGTCGCCTGGACTACACCCCCCGGGCGGGCGACGTGTCCCAGTACGCCCCCCAACAGAGCACCATCGTCCCGATGCGCCCCGAGCCCCTGCACGGCTCCGTGGAGGAGTACGTCAACTGGGAGCTAGAGCGCCTCGGCCAGCCCCCGATGCGGGAGCAGCCCCCGATGCGGGAGGGGGAGACGCCCCTGGCGTACCTCCGGCGGGTGGTGCCCCAGAACAAGCAGGCGATGGTGGAGCCCCTGACCCGGTTCCCGGAGGGGGCGGGCGTCTACCCCGAGGCCCCGACGGGCGCCCGGGGCCGGCCCCCGGGTTTCGCGCCTGAGCAGCCCCCGGACACCTTCCTGGGCCGGGGGGAGGCCTGGCAGGTCGGCAAGCAGGTCTCGCCCCTGGAGGGGCCGATCGCCCCCGCGGCCCTGGAGCGCACGCCCGAGCCCCCGCTCGTCGGCCCGGGCTACTCCGAGCTTCCGTACCCCGAGGAGGCCCAGCCCCAGGGGCCGGTCTCCCGCATCGCCCGGGACATCGTCGCCCGGCGGGGCGGGCCCGGGGGCGCGGGCGCCCCGGAGGCGATCGACACGTCCATCTCCGAGAAGGCGATCCAGGAGGGCGCCCAGCCCTGGACGCAGGAGGAGGCCCGGCGGATCCAGGCCCTCTTCCCCGGCTCGCCCGAGGTGGCCCAGGGCATGATCGGCGGGGGCAAGCTCCCCGGGGACACGGTCGACAACCTGGAGCGCCTGATCGGCAGCGTGCGGGGCAAGGAGGGCGGCAGCTTCACGCCCCGGGGGCCCCAGGAGCCGCCCGAACCCTTGGGCGACGCCGGCACGGCCACCGTCACCGGCCCCCCGCCCCGGGTGAGGCCCCCGGAGCAGTGGCGCCCCGGCGACGCCGAGTGGCCCCAGCGGGGCCCGGAGGAGGCCTGGGACGCCGCCCTCGACGAGGCCGTCCCCGGCACCGAGGGGGTGCGCGCCAAGGAGGGGATCCACCTCGTCAACGACGCCAACCTGCGCCCCGACGCCGTCCGGGCCTGGATGGAGGGGCGCCTGTCCCGCATTAGCCCGGAGGCGGGCCAGCGGGCCCACGCCCGCCTCGCCCGGGTGCTGGCGGACGGGTTCCTGGCCGTCCGCAACCGCCTCGCCCAGACCATGCCCCGGGCGCTGTACCGCTCCTCGGAGCCCTACGGGTTCGGGCTCGACCCCACGTACATCGCCGCCAGCGAGCGGGGCATGCTCAACGACAACACCCGGGTGGTGTGGAACCTCAACACCGCCTACGACCAGGCCCTCGACGACGCCCGGGCCTCGTTCCAACTCCGCGACACGGGCCGGCAGCGCCCCGAGATCGTCGGCGGGCAGATCCCCCGCCAGGGGAGCCCGGAGTTCCGGGAGGCCCTGGCCGACCACTTCGCCGCCCAGATGGCGGCCGACGCCCTCCACGAACTGACCCACCAGCCCGCCCCGAGCGCCAGCCACGGGGAGGAGTTCGCCCACTACCAGACGGAGGGCAGCGGGCTGGCCTCCCACGAGGTCGCGTCGATGATGGACAACGTCAAGGCGCTGCTCCTGGAGAACAACGGTGAGCTTCTCGACCAACTCACAGCCGAGCGGGGCTTCCTCAGCAACCCCGAGTACGACCCCAACGCCAGCCGGTACGCCGGCAGGGGCCGTTCCCGGTTCGACCCCGGCGCTGCAGCGGGCGTTCGCGGTGGCGAGGCTCCGGGCGGCGCTCTGGGATCCGAGGGTGCAGGCCTCGGAGCTACGGGCGCTCCTGCGGTTGGTGCAGGACGTGGGCCTGGACGCGCGCTCGACGTACGCCCGGGTGGCCCAGGGGAGGCCCCAGAGCCTGGGCCCGGCGCCGGACTGGAGCCAGGTGGCGCCGGTCGGGGCCGCTTCACCACCATCCCCGTCCGAGGCGCCGAGCCCGGAGCCGGAGCCCCCGGAGGCCCTGGCGGAAGAGGAAGCGCCCCCGCTGGCCCCGTTGGCCCCGCTGGCCCAACTGGGGCAGCGGCTCCGGGATCGCCTGCCGGCCCCTCCGCCGGACGGAGCGCCCTAGAGCAGCTAGAGAGCCAGCCCCTCCCCGAGAAGAACGCCGCCGACACGTGGGCCCAGGAGGGGCCCGCCCCGGAGGTCTTGAGCGAGGCGGCGATCGGGCGCCTGCGCCAGATCCTGGCGAAGACGCCCGACATGCCCCTGGGCCAGGCGATGGCCAGGGCCCGCCAGGAGGCCGGGGGCCCGCCGGCCCCCGCGGCCCCCGCGCCCAAGGCCCCCGCGGCGCCCGCGCCGGCGGTGAACCCGGAGACGGCGCAGCACCCGGCGAACAAGCCCGGGGGCGCCCTGACGAACTGGGCGAAGCTGGCCCAACTCCTCAGCATCCGGGGCCTCCTGCGCCAGGGGCTGGGCAACGTCTCCGGCCTGCCCTGGCAGCCGGTCGAGCGGGAGCTATCGGCCGTCCTCGCCCTCCCCGAGCGGGTCGCCCGGGGCGGCCGGACGGGCTCGGAGCTACCCGCCCTCGGGGAGGGCCCGGTGATGCTGGGCTCCTACATCCGGAACCTGCCCCACGCCACGGCCGAGGCGGTGCGCTCGCTGCGCCCGGGCTCGGAGCAGGGGGCGCCCTTGCGGGAGGCGATGGGGGCCCCGGCCGTCCCCCAGACGCGCCTGGAGCGGATCAACGAGGCCGGGTACCGCGTCCTGGGCGTCTTCGATACGTTCGCCCGCACGCTGGCCACCGAAGCAGAGAAGGCCGCCGTGCGCTACCGCGGGGGCACCCCCGAGGAGGCGGCGGCCTCCGGCAAGGAGGCCGGGGCGTACCGCACGCTCACCCAGCAACTCGACCTGGAGGGCGACCGGCTCAACCGCCTGCGGGACATCCCCGGCATGCAGTTCGTCATCCCGTACTTCCGGGTGCTCTACAACGGGATGAAGTACGACCTGGAGCGCAGCCCCATGGGGCTGGCGACCAACGTGCTGACGGGCCTGAACGTCCGCCAGCGGGCGCGGGGCCAGATCGGGCCGGTGGAGCAGTACGACCGGCTGGCCCGGGGCCTCCTGGGCACCGGCGTGGCCTACGGCCTCTTCCAGGCGGCGCTCGGCGGCAACATCACCGGCCCGCTGCCCTCCAGCAAGGTGGAGCGGGACGCCTGGGAGGCGGAGGGCAAGCAGCCCTACAGCGTGCGCGTCGGCGGGCGGTGGTGGCCGATCGCCCAGTTCCAGGGCTACCAGGCCTCGCTGCAGCAGGCGGCGGCGGCCGGCGACTTCGTCCGGCGCCACGAGGTCAACGGCGAGCCGTGGGACGCCGAGCAGTACGCCCGCCTGGTCAACCGGGCGGTAATGGCCTCGATCGAGGGCTCGGTCTCCCGGCCCTTCTTCGACGGGGTGTACCGGCTCCTGGAGGCCGTCAACACGGCCAACGAGAGCGGCGACCTGGCCGGGGGCCTGACGGGCGCCGTCCCCCAGATCGCCGGGGGCTTCCTCGTCCCCGGGGCGATCCGGGACATCGAGCAGGCCACCAGCGGCGTCAACCGGGCCCCCCGGAACGAGGCCGAGCGGATCATGGCGGCCGTCCCCGGGCTCTCCGGTGCGGTACCGGAGCGCAAGGACGTGTTCGGGCGCCCGGTGACGCGCACGGGGACGGGCGCCGAGCGGTACGTCAGCCCCCTGCGCCCCAGCCAGGAGCGCCCGGGCGTCCGGCGCTACTTCGGGAGCCGGAGCGCCCTGGAGGACACCGAGATCGCCCAGGCGAAGGACGCCGTGCAGAAGTGGCAGCAGAACCCGGACACCGTCGCCCGGCCCACGGCGGTGCAGATCCGCCTGGCCGGGCGCCCGGAGGATCCCCGGTACGCGAGCGCCAAGACGGGGGCCAAGCTCCAGGAGCAGCGGGAGGCCCTCCTGGCCCTGCGGGCGGGCCGGGCGAGGGCCGGGGGCGGTGCGGCCGGCGGGACGGGGGGTGGCCCGTTCACCCGGTTGCTGGCGGGGAGGTAGGGGATGGCGTTACCGGGTGCCCTCGCGCAGTGGGAGCCCCTCATCCGCCAGGCGGCGGCCAAGTACGGGGTGCCCGCGGAGCTACTCGCCTCGATCGTGCAGTTTGAGAGCGGGGGCGACCCGAACGCCCGCAACCGGGCCAGCGGGGCCACGGGCCTGGGCCAGGTGATGCCCGCCGAGGCCGGCTTCCGGGGGCGCCCCAGCAGCCAGGAGCTACTCGACCCGGCGACCAACCTGGACTGGTCGGCCCGGATCCTGGCCGACGGCTTCCACCGCTGGGGCACGCCCCAGCAGGCGGCGGCGGCGTACTTCGGGGCGATCGACGGCCGGGGCAACATCACCGGCGCCCAGGACGCGAACGGGACGACCGGCAACGCCTACGTCAGCCGGGTGATGGCGGGGATGCAACAGATGAGCAACGGGCAGGGAGAGGGGCGGGATCTGCGTCTCACGCTCGCCCCGACCCAGGGGCAGCAGACCCAGGCCGGGGCGGCGCCCCCGGGGACGCGGATCTGGCCGGTGGCCGGGCGCAACCCGACCACGGGCGTGACCAACCCCTTCGGGGGCGTGCAGTACCGCTCGGCCGGCGCCCAGGGGCTCAAGCTGCCCCCCACGAACAACGGGGCCGACCTGGCGGGGAAGTACGGCGACCCGATCGTGGCCGAGGCCCCGGGGCGCGTGGTCAGCGTCTACAACGCCCAGGGCGACAGCTACGCCGGGGCCGGGCGCAACCCCAAGGAGAACGACGGCTGGGGCGGGAGCGTCGTCATCCAGTTCGACGACGGCACCTCGGCCCGCTACTCCCACCAGGCCTTCGGGTCGATCCTGGTCAAGCCCGGGGACGTGGTGCAGGCGGGCCAGATGATCGGCAAGGTGGGGGACAGCGGCAACGCCACCGGGCCCCACCTGGACTACGAGTTCCGCGACCGGCTGGGGAGGCTCCAGGACGGCCCCGGGCAGCGGTTCACCAGCGTCTCTGTGAAGGACGCCCTCTCCGGGGCGTCGGCGCGCCCGACGCGGATGGCGGGCAACCAGCCCGTCTCCCCTGCCTCCCCCGCTTCCCCCGACCAGGGCATGGGCCTGAACGGCCCCGGCCTGGCGGCGGCCCAGGCCGAGGGGCAGGGGCAGGGGCAGGGGCAGGGGCAGGGGCAGGGGCAGGGGCAGCAGATCCAGGCCCCGGTGATGCGCCAGCCCGTGGACACCGACGCCTCGAT
>Ga0209465_10000529_pt1 | contig 17653 bp, 24 predicted proteins | sample PanSoiPlot1MoBio_FD_188321 | JGI IMG/M metagenome (GOLD analysis project Ga0209465, IMG submission 188321) | Tropical forest soil microbial communities from Panama analyzed to predict greenhouse gas emissions - Panama Soil Plot 1 MoBio (SPAdes)... | ecosystem: Environmental > Terrestrial > Soil...
TCGCATGGCACCCCGAACTCCTCGACGCGGGCGCGCTCGCCGCGGCAGAACGCCGCCTGCGCAAAGCGGACGACGCCTACGGCGCCGCCTACGCCGCGCTGGAGGAAGCCACCGCTGAGCGAAACGCAGCCGACGCCGCGTTGCTCGCGCTGCGCCACGTCGCCCCGCTCGTCTAGGCGAAACGCGGCGCGAGCCGCGTCCGACCGGGATTGCCCACCCGGCGTTGAAAAGCTAGGGCAGCGAAAGGATACCCATCATGCAGACCCTCGCTCCGTACCTCATCCTCACGGCCCTGTCTCCCCTGCTCGGCGGCGCGCACGCCTTCCTCGCCATCACGTCCACTGGGCCGTTGCTGCCAATCATGGCGCTGAGCTTCTACATCCCCGTGCTCGGCCATGCGCCCTTCGGTGCGCTGCAGAACCTCGAATGCGCCATTGCGAGCGCCGTCAGCCTGCTCGCGCTCTGGCGCGGTCGCGCCCTGTTCGCCGCCATCAAGCGCAGCGGCCCCGCCCGGCTCGCCGTTCGGCTCTACAACGTCTAGGCGAAACGCTTGCATTAGTTGCTAGATGCTGGTAATCTAAGTGTAGAGAGATCGACACCAAGGAGCCGGAATCATGAGCAGCTACATGCCAGCGTGGCGCAAAGCCGCCGACGAGAAGTACGCCTTCAAGCAGTACGAACGCGCGAACGACCTCGCCCGCGATTTCTACCTCAAGCACGCCGTGCGCACGGCCGCCGACGGCGAAGGCGCCCACGGCTGGCTCAGCCAGAAGCGCAGCGACTTCCTCGGCGACCTCGCCGCAGACGCACGGCAGGATTACGGCTACTTCGAGCTTGTCGACAGCCGTCGCTTTTGCTGGCACATCGGCAAGCGCAGCCCCATCAACGGTTGCCGTACCTTCCGCGTCGAGCGCGTCCAGAACGACGCCGAGTGGGCCGCGACCGTCGCCGCCGAACAGGCCGCGCAGGAGCGCAAGCAGGTCGCCGTCGCCGTCTCGGATGCGATTGACGCCTACACAACGGCTGGCGACCACGACAGCGCGATAACGCTCCTCCGGTCCGCCAGCGACCTGCTTGCGCCCGAGGCATAGCACAGACGCCAGCCGGGGCGTCGTACCGGCGTGAAGGGATACCGCAATGGCGACACCGATCACGGCAGCACTCATGCGCGATCTGCTCGCATCCGGGGCAATGGAACCGACCCTCGTGCGCTGGGACGACACCGACGAACTTGCCATCGTTCCCGGCGTACTCTTCGGCGACATCAGCTACGCAGACCGCGCCCGTCCGCATACCGCCATCGTCACGCAGGCCGAGATTCAGCAGGGCGCACTCGGCGACTACGACCCGGATAACCCGACCGATGATGACTACGCGGCGATGGCCGACATGCTCAACAGCGGCGCCTGAGCCCAATCGCCAGCCGGGGCGTCGTACCGGCGCAGAGGAGCACGCGATGCCCACTGAACACGTCGACACGACCGCCGGGACCGACGCGTCCTACCAGCACCTCACCCGCCACTGGCGCGGCCACTCCGGGCTCTCCGCCCGCGAAGAGCGCATGGCCGCGCTCTGGCTCGGCCTCGACGAGCGGGGCGAGCTTACCGAGCGGCTCACGCTCGACGAGATCGCCGCGAGCGAAGCCACCTCACGCGCCAGCGCCGCCCGCATCGTGCGCTACGCGCTCGTCAAGCTCTTGCTCATGCACCGCGCTGTGCAGCGCGCCCCCGAGGAGGACGAATCATGACCACCGCAACCGCACCCCCGCGCACGACCCTCTCGACGCAGTACGGCACGCTCGCCGTCACCGTCAACGAGTACGGCTGGCTTACGGTCAACGCCGCCCGCGAATCCGGCCCTATCACCATCGATGGCATCGCCTACTGGCTCTCGACGACGCTCCGACGCGACGCCGAGGGCGGCTGGGACTTCCAGCGCACCGCGACCGGCCACGTGCATCCCGGCGCGTGCTACCTCGCACGGCGCGACGTGCTGCCCGACAAGCGCAACGGCTTCGCCCCACCCACCGCCGCCGCCAAGGAAGCGCGCCGCTTCGTGCTGGAATGCGTCGCGACGCTCGCCCGCGAGTACCCCGGCTTTATGCGTACGGTGGCGCTCTACGCCGCCGAGCAGGAACTCGCCCGCTGCCGCCTCGCCGTCCGCGCCTGCGAGCACAACCTCGCCCGCGCCCTCGAAGCGCAGGACGCCGCGCAGGACGCGCTTAGCGCACTCACCGAGGAGTAAGAACATGCCCGCGCGGCAAGTGCTCGCTGAACGATTTTGGAAGTACGTACGCGAAGGCCCGGACTGCTGGGAGTGGCAAGGCGCGCGGCTGCCGAAGGGGTATGGCAGCGTTTTCCTCTCCCGTCCGTATGCCTCGCGCACAACGGCACACCGTGCGGCTTGGGCGCTCACGCACGGCCCCATCCCGGAGGGAATGTTGGTCCTCCATCGTTGCGACACGCCCCCCTGTGTGCGGCCGGAGCATCTGTTCCTCGGTACCTACGCCGACAACATGGCGGACATGGTGACGAAGGGACGTGGGCGGGCACCATCCGGAGAAGCGAACGGCCTTCACCGGCTCACGCCCGCCGCCGTCCAGCACATCCGCGCCAACCCGGACGGGCTCAGCGGGCGAGCGCTGGCGCGGCAGTTCGGGGTGGCGGCGACGACCGTCCGCCGCATCCGGTTGCGCCTGATGTGGCGGCATCTCGCCGAGGAGGACTGACATGGCACGCGACCCCATCGTCCAGACCATTTCCGGCATCGTTGCCAGCGTGCACGGCACCGGCTTCCGCCTGCGCGACCGCGAGGGCTTTTTGAACTTGAGCAAGTTTTGCGACCCCGAGCCCGTACTGCCGAACTCCGGCGACGCCGTTGTCGTCGGGCTCGACAAGGGCGGCTTCGTGCGGCAGGTCCAGTTCGCCCGCGATACCCCGCCGCAGAACGGCGCTAGCATCCGCACCGAGCTAGAAGCCGCTGAGATGCCCGAGAAAGCCCCTGCGCCCCGCGAGCAGACCGCTAGCGCGGCCGAGCCGCCGCACCCGGCTGTTGCGACCTACAGTGCCCCACAGGCGCAGCCCGTCGCACCGTCGCGCCCCGACTTTCGCCCCGCCGACCTGATCAGCCTGCGCCTCGGCGTACTCGATACCGCGCTGCGCCTGCTCAGCGCGGGCGAGCAGCCGTGCGACCCGACGGCCCTGCTGCAGACGGCCGCACGGCTGGAACAGTGGGTGCTGCGGTGATCACGCGTATCAGCGTCAACGACGACTATGCCGGCGAGGAGTGGTGGCATCACGCTCGCGTCCAGCACGCGATGGGCGTCGCGCCCGTCGAGCTTGCGCCGCTGTTCACGATCGGCGGTCCCGACGCGGTCGACGTGCCGCCCGACGCCGACCCCGAACGCGTCGCCGCCATCCTGCGCTGGTGCTCGACCCTGCGCGGCTGGCTCGCGCCGACCCTCTGGCAGGGTCCGGCGCTGCTGTTTCAGGACGACGCCGACCTCGCGCTTGACACCGGCAATCCGTAGCCCCGACGCTGGCGCTGTGAACGCGACGGAGAGCACGGCCCCCGCTACGCACTGGCAGAACAGCATCGTCAGCTACGGCGACGTTGACCCTGCTACGCTCACAGCGCATCCCGAGAACTGGCGCCAGCACCCGCGACGGCAGGCTGACGCCCTCGGCGCCGTGCTCAGCGACGTGGGCTGGATCGCCCCGGTCATCGTCAACCAGACCACCGGCCACCTGCTCGACGGCCACCTGCGGCTCGACCTCGCGCGGGCGCGTGGTGAAGCGACCGTCCCCGTTGCCTACGTCGCCCTGACCCCGGCACAGGAAGCCGAGGCGCTGCTCACCTTCGACCCGCTCGCCGGGCTTGCGGAAGCGGCGCGGCCGCAACTCCAAGCGCTGCTCGCGCAGGTCGCCGCCCGATCCGTCGCGCTCGATCCCGCCGTGCAGGTCCTGCTCGACCGCCTCGCGGAGCAGGTCGACCTCTACGGCGCAGCGCCCGTGCGCGACCTGCCCGAGACAGACCCGGACGGCGAATGGGACGGGATGCCCGAGTTCGCGCAGGACAACCTGCGCCCCGTGCGCCAGATCCTCATGTCGTTCGCCACCGAGGAGGATGCAGCCGCGTTCGCTGCGCTGATCGGCGCTCACCTCACGCCGAAGACCCGCGACCTCTGGTACCCGCCGCGCCCGCTCCAGCACCCCGCGACGCACGTCTACGTGAGCGCTCCCGCATGAACCCGCGCCACCCGCTCTACATCGTCAGCAAGGGACGCGCGACCTCCCGGCTCACCGTCAAAACGCTCGAGCTCATGCACGTCCCCTACCGCATCGTCATCGAACGCGCCGAGTATGACGCCTATGCCGCCGTCATCGACCCGGCCAATATCCTCCTCCTCGACCCGGCGTATCAAGATGCGTACGATACGCGCGATCTGCTCGGCCGCAGCAAAAGCGTCGGCTCTGGCCCGGCGCGCAACTTCGTCTGGGATCATGCGCAGGCCGCTGGAGCGACGTGGCATTGGACCGTGGATGACAATATCCGCTCCTTCGACCGCTTGTATCGCAATACGAAGCATCAGCTTCTCGACGGCACCGGCTTCCGCCTCATGGAGGACTTTTGCGACCGCTACCGCAACATCGCGATGGCTGGCCCGAACTACAGGGGCTTCGTCCCGCAAGGGACCGCGAGGCCGCCCTTCATCCGGAATACGCGCATTTACTCTTGCAACCTGATCCGTACCGCCGTGCCTTTCCGCTGGCGCTGCCGCTACAACGAGGACACTGACCTGTCGCTGCGCATGCTGAAGGCGGGCTGGTGTACCGTGCAGTTCAATGCCGTCTTGCAAGACAAGCTGGTCACGCAGGCGCTGCCGGGTGGCAATACCGACGCGTGGTACGCTCGCGAAGGCACGCTGCCCAAGAGCCGCATGCTCGTGCGCGAGCACCCGGATGTCGCCCGGCTCGTCTGGCGCTTCGGCCGCTGGCATCACTACGTGGACTACCGCGGCTTCACGCAGGGGCTGCAGCGTCGCCCTGACGTGCCCGTGCCGCACGGCCCGGACCCCTACGGCTTGACGCTCGTGCCGCGCGCGCACCTCAGCGCCGCGTCAGACAGTGCGGTCTGACGATGCCGGGCAGACCACGCCGTCCGGCTGAGCGCGACGAGCACCGCGCCCGCATCGCTGTCTGGGTCGCCGAGCAGCGCTCGACGCGCTGGATGGCCGCGCAGCTTGGCCTCTCGCATGAGACGGTCGCGATTGACGTGCGCGCCCTGCGCGTGAAGTGGCGCGCCTCGGCTGACATCGACACCGACGTCGAGCGCCGCGCTGCCCTCGACTCGACCATGCTGCAGCAGCGCGAAGCGTGGGAAGCGTGGCAGGCGAGCAAGCTGCCGTACGAGGCCACGATCACCGAGCAGCGCGACACGGCTGAGGGGCGCACCACGCGCGTCGTCATTCAGCGCCACGAGCGCACCGGCGACCCCGCCTACCTCGCGGCCGTCGACCGCGCCGTCGCGCACCGGCTTGCTATCCTTGGCCTCGACGCCGCGCGGCTCGAAATCTCCGGCCCCGGCGGCGGTCCGGTACAGGTAGCGCATGACGACTTCGACTGGGACGCCTTCCACGACCTGCAGCGCGCCGCTTTCGGACCAAACGGACACGCTGCTGCGCCGGACGGTGCTCGCTAACCCGTGGATACCGCAGCGACCGACGCCGAAGCAGGCGCTCTTCCTGACGCTCGGGCACCGTGAGGCGCTGTTCGGCGGCGGCGGCGGCGGTGGCAAGTCGAGTGCGCTGCTGATGGCCGCGCTGCAGTACGTGGACACGCCGGGCTACGCCGCGCTGATCCTGCGCCGCAGCTACGCCGATCTGGCGCTGCCCGATGCCATCATGGCGCGCTCGTGGGACTGGCTCGGCGGCACGCGGGCGCGCTGGCGCGGCGATACGCATACGTGGGCCTTTCCCTCCGGCGCGACGCTGACGTTCGGCTACCTCGCAAACGTGAGCGACCGCTTCCGCTACCAGTCGTCGCAGGTGCAGTTCGTCGGCTGGGACGAACTGACGCAGTTTCCCGAGGCCGACTATCGCTACCTGTTCACGCGGCAGCGCCGTCTCTCGGACAGCAACGTGCCGCTGCGGACGCGCGGCGCGACGAATCCGGGCAACCTCGGCCACGACTGGGTGCGCGACCGCTTCGGGCTGCTCAGCGCTCCGCCTAACCGGCCGCTGCACGTGTATCAGGAGCGCGCCTTCGTGCCCGCGCTGCTCGCCGATAACCCGCACCTCGACCCGCTGACCTATCGCGCCGGGCTCGCCGAACTGGACCCGGTGACGCGGGCGCAGTTCGAGCACGGCGACTGGGCCGTCCGCCCGGCCGGGACGATGTTCACTCCGGCGAGCTTCTGCATCGTTGCGCCGGACGCCGTGCCCGCGCAGTTCACCGCGCGCGTCCGCTTCTGGGACATCGCTGCTGGCGGCGACGACGCGACGGCGGGCGTCCTCATCGGCTACACGCCGCAGCAGGCCTACGTCCTCGACGTGCAGCACTACACCTCGCTACCGGGCGAGACGCAGCAGCAGATCGCCTTGACCGCCGAACTCGACGGGCGCGGCGTCGCCGTCCGCTTCGAGCGCGAGCCCGGCGCGTCGGGCGCCTTCCTGATCTACCAGATGCTGACGCAGGTGCTGCCCGGCTACGACGTCGCGGGCGTTCCTGCGCGCGGCGACAAGGTCGTGCGGGCGCGCCCGTGGGCGGCGGCGGTCGGCAACCGGCTCGTGTCGCTCGTGCGGGCGCCGTGGACGCGCGGCTTTATCGACGAGCACGCCGCTTTCCCCAACCCGCGCGTGCACGACGATCGGGTCGACGCCGCCGCCGGAGCGTTCCAGCAGTGCGTGCAGCAAGCGCAGGCGTCGCCCGTGTGGCCGTCGCGCCTGTTGCAGCCGCCGCCGAACGCACGCCGCCGCCTCACGGTGTAATCTGGCCGCAGAGGGACGCGATGCCTGACGAAGACACCATCCAGTCCGGCAGCACGCAGGCACCACCGCCCGCAGGCCCGGGGCAGCAACCCTACGGCGCGGGCGTCGCGCTCGTCGCGGAAGAGACGCCCGACGAGGAGCAGCAGCGCTTAGCTTCGGAGGCGCATCCCGGCACGCGCGCCAGCGTCGACGTGCCGATGCTCGGCCGCATGCGCTCGCTCTACGGCGGCGCAACCGCGACGGTCGACGTCTACGGCCATCACATTCGCGCCGACGAGATCCCGCTCGGCACCTACAGCGAGATGCGCGCCGACAGCACCATCGCCGCCGGGCTGCAACTGATGACCGCGCCTATCCTGAGTTCCGTACGTAAGGCAACGGTCAACTGCGACGACCCGAAAATCAAACGCTTCGCCGAGGCGATGACCGTCGAAAACGGCCTGCTCTATCGCACCGTCGAGCGCTCGCTCTCGTCGCTGTGGCTGGGCGTGAGCCTACAGGAGAAGGTCTGGATTACGCGCGACCTTGAGCTAACGAGCACGCATCCGAACCCGCGCACGGGCAAGGCGTCGGGTGAGACGATCTGGTCTGGCCCGGCGCTGGTGTACGACCGGCTCATCGACGTGAACCCGCAGACCGTACCGTGGATTCTCAAGACGCCCGACGGCAAGCTCGACGGCTTCGTGCAGACCGGCCCGCGCGGCCTGCAGACGATTCCGGCGGCGAAGAGCTACGTCTACAGCTACGACGCCGAGTACGGCAACCTCTGGGGACGGCCGCGCATCCGCGACGCCTACCCGTACTGGGTCTGGAAGGCGTGGGCTGCGAAAGCGTGGCAGGTCTGGGTGCAACAGAAGTTCGACCCCAACCGCGTGCTGCGCTTCCCGCTCACGCCGACCGAGGACGGTCGTCCGCCGAACGAGGTCGCGGTTGAGTTCGCCAATCAGGTCAACGCGCTGATGACCGTGGCGCTGCCGAACACGCGCGAGGTCGCGCCCAACGGCACGTATGGCGCGTATCAGTGGGCGTTCGAGGAGCTACCGACCACCGACAGGTCGGACAGCTTTATCAAGTACTTCGACCGGCTCTGCCTTGAGATTCTCCGCGCGATATTTGTCCCTGAGCGAACCTTCACCGAAGGGCAGTTCGGGACGAAGGCCGAGGCCGAGTCGCATGCCAATTTGTTCCTGCTGACGCTCGACGCGCAGTTGTACGCGCAGGTGCAGTTCGCGACCGACGAGCTCCTACGCCCGCTGCTCGTCGTCAACTTCGGCGGCGACGCCGTGGCGAAGACACCGGCCAGCTACGTCGTGCCGGGGCTCGGCGAGAACGAGCGGCTCGTGCTCTATACGGTGCTGACGACGCTACTGGCGAACCCGCTCAATCAGGGCGCGGTCGACCTACGCGGGCTCGCCGACACGTTCGGCGTGCCGACGATTCCCGTCGACGAGATGCCGCCGCCCGCGAGTGCGCCGCCTGCGGGCGGAACGGGGATGGCGCCGAAGCTGCCGCCGCAGGGGCGTACGGCGGGCGCCGGACCCGAGGCGACCATTACGCCGTTCGAGCCGCGTCAGCCTGCACAGCCGGGCGGCGCTCTCGGCCGCGTCGGGCTGAGTGACAATGCCGTCGCGGTCGCGCTCGCGTACGATCGCCTGCGGCCCATCATGGCCGCCGAACTCGCGGCGCTACCGTGACAACGCAGGAACCGCCGCTCCGTAGCGCGCAGCAGCAGGCAGCGACGGGGCGCGTGAACCGCGCGGTGTTCCGGCAGTTTGCGCAGGACGCCGGTGTGGTGCGCGAGCAGGCGACAGAACTGGCGACACTGGCGGCGCAGAGCTACGCCGACCGCATGGCACAGCTTGGCAAGCAGGTCGGGCAATCCGCGCCTGCGGCGGCCGATCTTGACCCCGCCGTGCGGCGGCAACTGGCGCGTACTGCGCGCGACAACGCTGGCGACATCACGCTGACGTTCAATAGCGATCTGGGCCAGTACATCGACGGTCAACTGCTCGCCGACCCCGCGCTCTCGCAGGCCGAGCTCTCGCGCATGGTGCGCAACTGGGCCGGTGAGCGCGCCGACTGGAAAGCGCCGCAGGTCGCGACGACGCAGGCGGCTGCGGCGCGCCACGCGGCCGACCGCGACTTCATCCGTCGCAACGAGGTCAGCGTGCAGGTGCGCGTCACGCCCGAGGATGCGGAGTGCGATAGCTGTCAGGAGGCCGTCGATCAGGGCTGGATGAGCGCCGAGGATGGCGCGGCGCTCGACCTGCCCTTGCATCCTTCGTGCGTCCACGAACTGGCCTACGGTAAGGGACTCGGTGACGGGGGCGACCTCTGGCTTGGCGGTGACTGATGCTGCTCGAAGCGACGGCGACCGGGTTTGGCTGGTGGGTGCTGTTCGTGCTGCTGTTCCTCTGCGTCCTGCTGCTGCTCGTCGTCATTGGGCGGATGGCGTCGCGCAAGTGACGACCTGCCGCGCCCGGCGGCGGATAGCAGCGTGTATGGACTGGCTCGCGGTGGTCGTCATCCTCGCCCTGCTCTTCCTCGCCGTGCTGTTCGCCATCCTGCTGATTGAAACCCGGTAACCCCGCCGGGAGCGAGTGCGATGCAACGCCACGCGGTGGCCGACTACGGCGAGGAGTGGATGAGCGCGGCGCAGTGTCGCCGCCTGACGGCGCTGGCGCGGCAGGCGCGCGACCTGACGCACGGCGCGTTTGTCGAGGTCGGCGTCTGGACCGGGCGCAGCGCGGTCGCCATCGCGCGCGGCTGCGCTCCGCACGCGCTGCACGCGGTCGACCACTGGCTCGGCGATATCGACGACGTGCGTGGCTACGGCGTGCGGCCCGAGCTTGCTGCGAGCCGCGACGTGTACGCGCAGTTCCTGCACAACCTCGACGCCGAGCGCGTAACGAACGTCCAGATCCACAAGATGGCGTGGCAGGACTTTTTCGCCGTGAGCCGCGTCCCGCCAGCGATTCGCTTCCTGCACATCGACGGCGCCCACGACTATGCCTCGGTTGCGGGTACGATCGCCGCCGCGCTGCCCTACATGGTGCTCGGCGGTATCATGGCCTTCGACGACGCCAACCAGCCCGAGGTGAGCCGCGCCATCTTCCGCACGCTGGGCCACGCTGTCACGTTCGAGGTCGGGGTCGACATGAAACTTGCGTACTGGCAGTGTTAGCGGGAGCGCCCTGCGCGGACGCCGTGCTCTATGCGGGCGAGGTCGAGTGCCTCGCCATCCGCTTGCACGAGCTTGACTGGCTCTGCGACCGCTTCGTCGTCGTCGAGGCGGCGCAGACCTTTCAGGGCGACGCGAAGCCCTTCACGCTCGCGAGCGACATCGCCGCGCATCCCGAACTTGACCTCGACCGCTTTCTGCCGCGCATCCGTCACGTGCGCATCGACGCCTTCGGGCCGCACACGACGACGGCGTGGGCGCGCGAGGCCGAGCAGCGTAACGCGGTGATGGCCGGGCTCGACGACCTGCCGCCCGAATCTACCGTGCTGCTCTGCGACGTCGACGAGGTACCGCGCGCGAGCATGGTCATGGCGCGAGCGCCGCAGCTTGCTGTCGGGGAAAAGCTGCGGCTCGGCGGCCCGGCGTACCTCTACGCGCTGAACCTGCGCGAGACGACCTTTCCGGCGTGGTACGGCCCGGTCGTCGTGCGCCGCCGTACGCTCGACGGCGAGTCGCCGCAGCGGCTGCGCGGCCACAGTCAGGGCAACACGCCGAGCGCCGACAGCCTGCGCGATAGCGCGTGGCACTTTAGTTTCCTCGGCGGACCCGAGCGGATGCTCAAAAAATTGCATTCGTGGTCGCACACCGAAGATAACCATTTTGCGACGCCCGAGCACATCATCAGCGCCATCGCCGAGCAGCGCGACTGGAAGGACGACCGCGAGACGCCGCTCAAGCTGCAGCTCGTCGCGCTCGACGCCAGTTACCCGGTCTGGCTGCGGCGCAACGCCGGGGCGTTCAGCGCGCTGCTGATTCCGCTGCCGGAGGCCGAAGCGGAGATGCGGGCTCGCCTCGAGGTAGCCGAATGAGGGTGCTGCTGCTCTGCGACGGCGTCGCGCTCGACACGGGCTTTGCTGCCGTGGGGCGCGCGGCCGTGCGTGCCTTCCGCGAGCGCGGCTGGAGCGTGGCGCAGGTCGCGCTGTTCGACGAGGCGCCCGACTGCGACTCGCGGCCCTACTGGGAGATGGGCGTGCGGCCCTACTTCCCGGTGCAGCGCGGCACCGTCTCCGGCGGCTTCCTGCGCCACGCGCTGAGCACGTTTGAGCCCGACGTGCTGGTGCTGATTCGCGACCCCGGTTCGGCGGCGACGTTCTACAGCAACGAGTGGTGGCCGTACGCCGACCAGCTACCGACGGTGCTCTACGCGCCGCTCGAAGGGGCGCCCGTGCTGCGCGAGTTCCGCGAGGCATTCGGCGCAGCCACGGTCGCCGCGACGTACACCGAATGGGCGAGCGGACGGCTGCGCGAGGAGGCCGGGCTCGACGTGCCCGCGTACCTGCACGGCGTCGACGCCGCGACGTTCTACCCGTGGGAGTCGCCGGTCTACCGCGCCGAGGCGCGCCGTCTGCTCGGCTGGGACGACAAGTTTGTGGTCATGTACTGCGCCCGCAACGCCAAGCGCAAGAACCACGACCGCCTGCTGCGCGCCGCCAAGCTGCTGCTCGACGCGGGCATGGACGACCTCTTGCTCTACCTGCATACGACCCCGTTTGCCGGCTACAGCCTTGGCGGCTGGGACTTACCGCAGGTCGCGCACTACGCGGGTGTGCCGAGCGAGCACGTGCAGTACGCGCGGCAGACCGACCCGGTGCGCGGCGAGGAGGCGGGCTCGCTGCGCCAGAAGTACGCCTCGGCTGATGTCTACGTGCACGTAGCGGCGGTGGAAGGGTTCGGGCTGCCGATCCTCGAAGCGATGGCCTGCGGCTGCCCGGTCGTGGTGCCCGACGATGGCGGCAATATGAGCGAGGTTGCTGGCGACGCGGCCTTCGCGCGCATCCGCGTACGCGACTGGGAAACGTGGTTCACCGGCGCTCAGCTTGCCAACTGCGCCCCGGAAGACATCGCTGGCATGATCATCGAGGCGCGGCGCCATCCCGACCTGCTCGCGCAACGCGCCGCGCTGGGCCGCGAGCGGGCGCTGACGCTGCCGTGGGAGCCGATGGGCGAAGGCGTGGCCGACGCCTGCGTGCGCGCCGTCGCGGCGTTCGGGCCGAGGCTTTCCGTCGGGGAGGTGGCGTGACCACGCTGGCGATGGTCGCCGACGAGCAGCGTGCGTGGCGCTGCCGCTGCCGGGCGCGGACGCTGTTCGGGCACTACACGCTCGCGGGCAATCTGCAGCTACGGCGAACGCGCCGCAACCCCGAGCAACTGCCGTTCGATATCGTGCTCACGCGCGCCCGCACGCACTGTCCGGTCTGCCATCGCGAGCAGGAGTTGAGGTATGACGAGCAACGGGCCACGTTCACGCCGCGCAGCCGACACGGACCGCGACGCGGCGGCCCCTGCACCCGCTGCGCCGAATCCGCCGACGGCTGACGATATCGTCTGCTCGCGCTGCGGCGAGCGGTTCGGTTTCTTTCGCTACGACGAGTTCAATCGCCCCTACCACGGCCGCTGCCCGCAGGTCGCCGGGCGCTACCACGTGCCGGGCAACCCGGAGTTCACGCCGGGCATCTACCGCGACGACGACAGCCTGCCCGCGATTACGCGCGAGGCTGCCGCGCCGCACACGCTGACGGGCGACGAGGCGCTGGCGCTCGGCTCGCCGCCGCGCATCACCGTTGACCCGCCGGAGATGGACCCGCAGAAAACGCAGCGTTAGGGCTTGACAGCGCCGCCAGTGTCGCGCACTATCGCGGCAGCACACTGTCGTCCGGCGTCTCGCGTACGCAGGAGTGCCCGGTATAGCCGCCGCGTCTGAATGCATGCCGTAGCCGCTGCCTGACGCGCAGGGGTTCGTGTTCCGAAGGGGATGCGACCTGCGTTCAGCGCGGCTTTTTTGATGCAGCAGGCGCGGTCGTGGCACGTTCTCCACGCTACCTCGGGCACGTTCTGCGCAACATCCGCGCGTTGTTCGACAAGCGTCCGGCGATCACGCGCGCCGAGTTCGACGCCGCCATCGCCACCGCGCGCGGCCGTGCTGGCGGCGAGCAGCGCGGTGAGAACCGGCGCGCGAAGCAGCCACCGGCGATCGGCGCAGCGCTCTCCTACGACGCCTATGTGGGCGAGGTCGTGCGCCTTGTCGACGATGGCACCGCGCTGATCGTCCCCGGCGGCTTCATCACGCCGCTGCGCCGGACGCCCGCCTACGTGCGGCTGTGCGACCTGTGCGGCATGAACGGCATGGACGACGAAGCGGGCGAGGACGACTTCGACGAGGAGGGAGACGACCGCGAGGAGCAGCTACCGCAGGGGTCGTACGAGGATATCTGCGACATCGTCGAGGACGCGCTCGAAGGGCTCTACGGCGAAGACCTGCGCGTTGAAGGCACCTACGCCGACCACGTGATCTACGCCGTGCCCGAAGGGCCGGACGGCGCCAACGCCTACTACGCGCAGGAGTACGCGCTCGACCTCGCTACCGACCAGATCGTCTGGGGTCCGCGCACCGAGCAGGCGCGCGAGACGGTCTACACGCCGGAGACGGGTGCGCCGGTCTTCGCCGCTGACCAGCCGCCCGCTCCGGCCGGACACCCCAACGTGATCAACCCCGATCAGGCGACGACGGCGAACGTGCCGGTCGGGCTCTCGCCGCAGGCGGAGGCGACATGGCGCGCCGCGTGGCAGGAAGCGTACGACGCCTGCACGTCGTCTGGCACGCAGGACTTCCAGCGCTGCAAGGCGGCGGCGCAGGTCGCGGCGAACGCGGCCGTCGCCGGGCTGACACCGCAGGGCAGCAAGAACCTCGATAAGGCGCGTTCTGACGGCGTCCACGACAAGGGCAATCAGAGCGCGAGCGGCAACGTCGCCGGGAACGGCAACCTCGCGGGCGTGCTGATGCCGAAGATGGCCGACAGCATCAGCCTCGCGGGCTCGACCGAGAAACCGTGGTCGGGCGCGGCGAGCAAGTACAGCGACACCGCCGCTTACTGCCGCGCAAGCCTGATCAACGACAACACCGGCCCGGCGTCGGAGTGGACGCAGGATCGCTGCCATCTACCGGTGAAGGAAGCGAACGGCGATTACAACCTCAACGCGCTGCGCGCGGCGGCCTCGGCGGTCGCGGGCGGCCGGACAGGCAAGGCACCGCCATACGCCGCCGAGGCGAAGCGTAAGCTAGAGCCTTTGCTCAAGCGGTACAAGATTGGCGATTACGCCGAGAGCAGCAGCAGCAAGAGCAGCGACGCGGGCAGCGGCATCCGGCTCGAAGCGCCCGCCGACGCGCAGGTCGTCGCGACGATGGCGAGTCTGCGCCTTGCCGACGGCGCCGCGCTGCCGGTCTGGCAGCAATTGCACAAGGTCGGCGAGTGGGCCGAGCCGCACCCGTCCGGTGTGCGCATCCGGCTGACGCGGCCGATGGGCGACACGCTGATCCGCAACTTCAGCAGCGGCGTCGTGCGGCGTGACATCCCGCTCGACCAGCGCCACGGCACCGACGCGGACGGCGTCGCGCTGGGCTGGCTGCGCGACGTGCGCTGGGGCGCGGCCGGGCAGGGGCTACCGGGCGGACCCGAGCCCGACGGCGCCGGTTCTATCCTGTACGGCCGCTTCGAGTACAACAAGCTCGGCACGGACACGCTCGGCGATGAGCAGTACAAGTACATCTCGCCGCAGTACGACCTCGACTACCGCGATAAGGAGACGGGGCGCAGCTACGGCCCGGCGTTCGTCGCGGTCGGGGCGACCAACAACCCGTTCCTGCGCCAGCGCAGCATCCACGGGCAGGAAGCGCCTGCGCCGGTCGTGCTCAGCGACGGCCTTGCGGGCATGCAGCAGCAGAAGGGGGCCGAGATGACGACGAGCGAGTCGCCGCGCGTGCTGGAGCTTTCCGACCGCGTGGTCGCGCTGGAGGCGCAGATCGCGGCGCAGAAGACCGAGGCGCACCGCGTCGAGGTGCAGCACTTCCTCGACGGGCAGGTGCGGCTCGGACTGCCGCCCGCGCTGGCCGAGACGTTCCGCCGCGTGATGCTGGCGACCAGTCCCGAGGCCGAGGGCATCATCCGGCTTTCCGACGAGCCCGAGGCCGCGCCGGTGAACCTGTACGCGGCGCTGCGCAGCGCGGTCGTGCAGATCCCGAAGGTGCACCTTGGCCCGATCGTGCTCGAAGACGATACGCGCCCGCCGAACGGCGACGGCGGGCCGGCCGACGCGCAGGTCGGGGCGAAGGTCGACCAGTTGTACGAGCGGCTCGGCATCCAGCGCACGCCGCACCCGAGCGGCGGGTCTGGGCTGCCCATGAACGGCAACGGCGCCCACTAGCACGCGCACGCGCGACGGAGGGAACGCAATGGCTGTGAATCCTGCGGGCAGCACCGGCAGCGGCCCGACGCCGCTGAGCGCAGCGCAGTTGGCCGACGCCTCAGCGTCCGTGCACGCCGGGGCGTCGCGGCTCTCGCTCCCGGCGAACGCCGAGGAGTTGAGCGGCCCCGACCTGCAGTCGATCTACACGGGCGCACCCGCGACCTACGTCCAGCAGGACATCGACTTCTGGGCGTCGAGCGTCGGGCAGGTCGTGCGCGCCGTCACGCTCGACAGCACGGCAACGGCGGCGGACAGCTACGGCGATAAGACCGTGTACGCCGGGACGACGCTGATGATCTCGGGGGCCGGGCCGAAGGTCACCCCGGCGACGGGCACGACGTCGATCGGCATCGCCTCGCGCACGGTCAACCTGCGCTGGGGCGACGAGGACATCGGCTGCGTCGTCGGTGGGCACGTCAACCAGAACCGGCTGACGCACGCGGGCACCTACGGCGCGGCGTTACCGGCGGCCGTGGTCACGGCGCTGAACGCATTGGGCGTCTTCGTCCTGACGACAGACGCGTAAGGAGAGACGAAGATGCCGCCTCCTGCACCACTGACGAGCTTCGCGGGTCAGGACTTCTTCTCGCCCTACGTCTGGACGGGCTTCGTCCGCGACCTGCCGATTCCGGCGGATTTCATCGGCTACAACTACCTGCCCTCGCGCGACGTGCCCGGCGATAAGCTCACGTGGGACGTCTTGAAGGCCGAGTTAGAACTCGCGCCCTTCGTCGCGCCCGACGCCGAGTCGCCGCGCATGCAGGGCATGATCATGTCCAGCGCGTGGGCCGAGGTCAGTTACCTGCGCTACAAGCGCTCGTACAACGAGAGCGACCTGCGCGTGATCCGCGACTTCGGCATGGCGCCGCAGAACAACCTCGGGGCGAGTATGCGCGACGCGGCCGAGTCGCAGATCGCCCGCGACGTGCAACGGCTGAACGACGCCATCGACGCCCGCATCGAGTGGATGCAGGTCAAGGCGCTGCTGGGCCTGATTCAGACGCCGCCCGACACGCGCTCGGACATCAGCTTCACGTTGACGTACCCGGTCGTGCAGGTCACGCCGACGACGCTCTGGTCGGATACGGCGAACAGCGACCCGATCAACGACATCCAGACGTGGTACCTCGACCAGCGCTTCGCGCCCGCCGTGGCGATCATGCCGCGGCAGGTGTTTTACAACATCGAGCGCAACGTCCACATGATCCGCCAGTTCGGCTTCGGCGCGGGCGTCGTCGCGGGCAACGCGCCCTCACTCATCGTGCCGGGCGACGTGCAGCGCGTCTGGTCCGACCTCTTGGGCATCCAGATCGTGCTGTACAACAACTTCTACACGACGCGCCCCGCAGGGCCGCCCAACGCGCCCGTGCCGCCGACGCTCAACCGCATCCTGCCGAACAACAAGGTCATTTTCCTGCCGAGCGAGAACGTCGGCTACACGGCGACGAGCCCGGCGATCCAGAACCGCTGGGCGGCGGGCAAGTATAGCTGGGTGCGTTCCGGTGACACGGACGGCGCGGCGCGCGACCCGTGGCTGTACGAGATGGGCGTCGGCTGGAATGGCCTTCCCGTAATCGAACGTCCAGAGCGGATTTTCGTCGCCACGGTCGGCTAAAGGGGCAGAACGCATGGCCGCCGCGATCACGCACGCCGACGTTCAGGCCGAGCTACCGTCCGTCGAGATCGACGACGAGAGCCTGCCGAACCGCGCGCAGGTCGACCAGTACATCGCCGACACCGAGGGCGAAGTGATGGCGATCTGGGAGTCGTGCGGCGGCGTCTGGCCGCCCGACGCGAGCACGTCGGCGTGGGCGTTTATCCGGCGCACCGAACTCGAAGGCGTGCGCTGGCTGGTCTTACGCGCGAAGTTCGCGATGGTGCCGTCGGTAGCGGCGAGCCCCGACATCCAGCTTGCACAGGCGGCGTATCAGTCCCGGCTCGACCGGCTGTGCAACCTCGCGCGGCAGGGCGTACCGGCGACGACGGGGGCTGGCGCGAGTGCTGGCAGTGCGGGAACCGGCCCGCTGCTGGCACTCGCGCCCGGGGCGCCGCGCCTGTGGCCGAGCTTCGGCGAGTGGACGGAGGCGCAGGTCTGGGCCGACGCGGGCTCCGTGCGGCGGGGAGGCCAGCCATACCCACTCTAACCGGCGTCCGCACGATCAGCCTCGAACCCTGTAAGCGCG
>Ga0209465_10000530_pt1 | contig 17645 bp, 16 predicted proteins | sample PanSoiPlot1MoBio_FD_188321 | JGI IMG/M metagenome (GOLD analysis project Ga0209465, IMG submission 188321) | Tropical forest soil microbial communities from Panama analyzed to predict greenhouse gas emissions - Panama Soil Plot 1 MoBio (SPAdes)... | ecosystem: Environmental > Terrestrial > Soil...
CGCGAGAATCCCTCGACATCCAGCATCTCGCCTGCGGTCCGCTCGCAGCGCTCGCATTCCAGCGTGTGCGCGATGACCGCGAAGATCAGGCTCAGCGTCCGGCGCGGCAACACCGTCGACGAGAAGGCGGCGTTCAGGATCACCTCCAGCGTGCTCGATGCCGGCAATCCCTCGAGCGAGCGCACCAGGCTCGCGTACGGACCCTTGAAGGTCGGCGGGGGATAATCGACCGGCGGCAGTTTCAGCACCGGCTTCTTGCCTGGCACCCAGGACGACAGCTTCTGCCAGATCCCCTTCACCTTGTTCCCCTCCGCTTCCATGCCGAGCTCGGGGGGAACCGCCAGCAGCGTCGACACCCGGTTGCCCATACCCATCGCGGCGACGGCGAAAGCCAGCTCCGCCGTCTGGTCGTCGCTGAAACCAACCGCGCGCATCTGCTCGCGCGCCTTGCGGCTGGGACGAGGCTTCGACCGGGCCAGGTTCCGACAGAATTGCACCAGCTCGCGCTCGCGCGGCTCGGCCTCGACAAGCTGCACGTTCCGCTCGATCCGGTCGACCATCTCGTCGGTGAAGCCCATCATCTTCATCCGCACGCGCGCCGTCCCATAGCAGTAGCGGCAGGCGTTCTCCTGCGACGTCACCAGCCCGGCCAGCTCGACCTCCGCGCTGGTGAGCGTGTTGATCGGGCTGCGCATCAAATCGAGGTACGTGCGTCGGACCCAAGGGCTGCAGGCGATCCGCTTGAGGACGCTGGGCATCATGCCCCCGAACAGAGCGCGAACCTCCGCCTCCCACGCCGGGTCCTCGAACTCGGGCGTGAGCGGTTGCTCCCACTGCAGCTGGTCAACGAGCAGCGGCATCGACCATCACCCCCCCGCCGTCCCCGGCGCGCCCGGTTCCGGCAGCGCGAGCGGGAACCGATCGATCTTCAGAACCTCGTAGATGTCGGCGCCCCGGAGCTTGAACACGCCGGTCATGCCGGTCATCGATGCGACCGCCTCCAGCTGCATGTCCATCTTCTCGAACAGCGGACCGTCGACCTCGCGGCGGACGAAGTGTCCCTCGATGATCCAGCGATCCCCGGTGGCGGGATCCATGCAGCGGATCTCGGCGAAGGGATTCTCGGCGATGTTGCGGGCCGTCTTGCTGAAGAACTGAAACGACAGGGCGACGTGCTTCGGATCGACGTAGAACACCTGCGACACGTGGATCATGTTGGGCGTCCCGTCGCCCGAGCAAGTGGCGAGCATCCCCGCCAGCACGCCCTGCATCGAGAGCTTCGCGTCCGCCGGAATCACGACAGGCGTTTCCCCGCGCCGGGACCGGGCGTCTGATCGAAGACCTCCTCCACCTGCACCCGCACGAGGTACCAGCGATCGGCCTCGTTGGCGCGAAAGTCGCGGACGACACGGGGCGGGAGGTTGAACGTCTCCAGCATCACCGCGAACCCTTCGATCGCGGGCCGAACGCGCTCCGGACTTTGCAGCGGACCCTGCACGCCGAGGCAGCGACCCTTGATCTGGGCGCTTCGGTGGTCATGCCAGACGCGCGACACGACCAGGGCGAACCGGCCGTTGTCGCGCAGGTTCTCGGTCATCTGTCGTGCGTAACGGGCAGCTGCCGCGACCTCGCCCACGCCCGTCTCGGGGTCGAGCTCCAACAGGATGGACTCGCAGGCGGTCGGACGATTCTCGCCGTCGCGCGTCGCCATGAAGCCGGGCAACGACCGGAGAAAAGCGACCGTGTCCGCTGCGACGACCACCTTCATCTCGTATCACGAAAGCGCACGATCGCGGTAGGGTTGGCGCGATGGACGACGCCGCGGCGCGTGCCCTCGAGAAGGCGCTGGAACGAAAGAGCCGGCAGGTTGCGATCCTGGAACGCGTCGCCGTGCAGCTGAGCGGAACGCTCGAGCTCGAACTGCTGCTGAAGACCGTCCTCGCGTTGATGGACGAGGCCTTCGCTTTCAACCATGCCATGGTGCTGCTGCACGACCAGACGCGCGGCGTCCTGACCGTGGCCGCCAGCCACGGGTACCCGAACGCGGGCATCGGCGCAGAGGTCAAGGTCGGCGACGGCGTCATCGGCGTGGTCGCCAAACGCAAGAAGTTGATGCGGATGGGTGCCGTGCAACAGCAGCGAAGGTACGTCTCCGCCGTGGGCGCGCAGTTGCGCAGCGAGGGCGGTGCCGAAACGCCGGCGACGGTCGCCCTACCCGGCCTGGCAGACGCCATGAGCGTGGTGGCGATCCCGCTGCTCGTGCGCGACGAGCTGGTCGGCGTGTTCGCGGTCGAGAGCGAGAAGGCGGCGCTGTTCGATGATGATGATCAGGAGCTGATCGAGGCGGTCGCCAACCAGGCCGGCCTCGCGATCCTGAACGCGCGCCTCCTGCAGGGGGAGCGCGAGCGTCGCCGCGAGCTCGAGGACGCGAACGCGAAGCTGACCGCCTGGAACGAAGCCAGCGGCCGCTTCGTCCCCTACGAGTTTCTCGAGATCCTCGGCCACCGCCAGCTGCCCGACGTCCGGCGCGGCGACAGCGCGCACCGGCTGATGTCGGCGTTCTTCTCGGACATCCGCGGCTACACGACCGTCGTCGAGGGCCAGGGTCCGGAAGAAAACTTTCGCTGGATCAACGAATACCTGACGTACATGGAGGCTCCGATCCGCGAGCACGCCGGCATCATCGAGAGCTACCACGGCGACGGCATCATGGCGCTCTTCGGCGGACCGCCCGAGGACGCCGTCAAGGCTGCCGTCGCCAGCATGAAGACGCTCGCCGTCTACAACGTCGAGGCGCGCGCGGGTCGCGGCGTCGATCCGCTGCGGATCGGCATCGGCATCGACACCGGATGGTTGATGCTCGGGACGATGGGCGGCAGCGGCCGCCTCGCCGCCAGCGTCATCGGCGACTGCGCCAACACGGCGTCCCGGGTCGAAAACGCCACCAAGGTCTATGGCGCCTCCGTGCTGATCACGGCCAACACGCGAGACGGGCTGGCCGACGCCTCGGCATGGGCGATGCGCCCCGTCGACCGCGTGCGGCCCAAGGGCAAGAAGAACCCGGTCACGCTGTACGAGGTTCTGGACGGCCTCCCCGACGCCGAGCTGGACGGAAAACTACAAGGCCGGTCGGCGTTCGAAGAGGGCTGGCGGCACTATCAGTCGGGCCGCCCGGGCGACGCGCTGGTGCACTTCGCAGACGCGCTCCGCACCTGCCCTTCCGACCGCGCGGCGCAGCTTTACGTCGGGCGCTGCTGGCATCTCCTCGAGCGCGGCGTCCCCGACTCGTGGGACGGCGTCGTCGACCTGGCGACCTGACGGCACGCGCTCTGGGACGGCGCCCGCGCCAGCTGCCGCGACTACGGAACCGGCATCTCGAAGGAGACGCAGTAATTGGGGTTCGCCATCTTCGTCGTCACCCCCGCGAAAGAATCGGAGTCGCGCAGCTCGCCCCAGCGAACGGCCTTGGAGTGGTTCTTCAGCTGGACGCCCTGGCTCGTCAGCGCATAACCGACGATGAGGCCGGTGGCGGGCAGATCGCTGCTGGCGGTGATCTGCACCGAATCGCCGGAGATCTGGACCGAGGCGATCGTGATGTTCGCGCTGTCCGTGCGGAGCTCGAAGCCGTTGCCGCTCTTCCACTCGGTGATGGCCGGGGCATCGAAGGTCGTGTCCCAGTTGAGCGGCGGCACCGGGACGTGGAAGTGCACGGTCACCACCCGGCCGCTCCGATCGACGCTGGTCGGCATGAGCGGCTGCCAGTCGTGTCCGAGCACGGCGCGTTCGTAATAGACCTGCGCATTCTTCTCGCCCAGCAGTTCGGCCCCGACCACGGAGAGATGAACGCCGTCATTGTTGGGGTTCGCCGGGTACTGGTACTTCGGCCCCGTGCAGACGAAGTCGGGTTTGTGATCGACCCCGAGCTGCCATTGCATGTTGTTGACGTCCGGCCGCTTGCCCTTCGACGACGCGCCGTTGGGGTATGCGTGCTGCTGCGAGATGTACATCGGGATCCTGTAGGTCTGCCCGGTGATGGGCGGGATGTCGGTGTTGTAGTCGGCGAGCAATTGAACGAGCTGGTCCTTGTAGGCCGCGTTGGGTGGGTCGGCGTCGGTCTCGCCGTGGGTCATGACGATGACGCCCACGCCGTAGGTCTTTCCGGCCGCCTTCGCGAGTCGCGAGATCGCGCCCGCCTCGAACAGCGTCGCCTGGTAGGCCCGACCGGTGTCGCCCGTGGTGCTGCCGGTCTGCTTGTTGAGGGCGACGATGCCCTGCCCGCTCTCCCCGACGACGGTGTGGACGGTGATGTAGTCGGCGCCCGCAGTGGCGGTTGTGACGAAGTGGGTGATCTCGCGGGCCATCGCGCCGTGGTGGGTCTCACCCCAGAGGTTGATCGGATAGGGCCTGGGGAAGCCGCTGCCGGCAGGTCGTAGTGGTTCGATCAGCGGGACCATCTTGAGATCGCTCAACGTCGTGTCCCACGGGTTGCCCGGCGTACCGGGGACGGACGCACCCGGATTCATCGTGCCCGTGCCCGGGACCGTCATGCTTCCGAGCTGCAGCATCATGTTGTTGTAATAGGCCGTCGTCAGCATCGGAGGCGTGAACCCCGTCGAGAGGCTCTGTCCGCTTCCGACGACGCCCACCCAATCGAAGGACGGCGTCGCGACGGTGACGGCGCCGCCGGTGCCAGCGCCGCCGCCGGTGCCAGCGCCACCTCCCGATCCCGCTCCGCCTCCGGTGCCGCCACGACCTCCTGATCCCGCTCCGCCTGCCGATCCTCCACGACCGCCCGTGCCCGCACCGGTGCCGCCGGTGCCGGCTCCTCCGCCGGTGCCGGCTCCTCCGCCGGTGCCGCTCGCGCCTCCTCGTCCGCTGGCGCCGCCCGAGCCTTGGCTACCGCCCGTCGCCGTTGCGCCGGCGGAGCCGCCGTTCCCGCCACCCGAGCCTGCTGCGCCGCCGGATCCAGCGGCGCCCGCGGATCCAGCCGCGCCGCCGGTCGCTGCGCTGCCACCTTTTCCCGAGGACCCTCCGGAACCGTTCGACGAACATCCGCCCAGGAAAATCAGAGCCACCGTCACCGCGCGCCGTGTCTTCATGATCAAAGCTCCCAGCACCGGCGGTCGAAGAAATTTTCAGACCGGTGCGGCCCCGTCGGTGTCGGGCGCGTGGAGTTTTCGTCGAGCAGAAGAGCGAGAGCTGGCGTGCTCTTCTGCGGCGTAGATTTCCCCGTTTTCGAATTCCCGCGCGTCGCGAAAGCGATCACGCCAGACCGAGAGTCACATCACGGTGCGTGGCCGGCGATGTCGAGCTGGTGCGCGATGTAGCTCAGCTCGGCGCGATCGATCTGCGCATGGCGCGCGGCGATCCAGGACGCGAGCGCCGCCTGGTCGAGCGACGCCTCGGCTGACAGAGCCTCGTCGATCGTGTGCACGATGTGATGAAGGAAGTAGGCCTCGTCGCCCGGATAGCGACCGCCTTCGGGCCAGACCACCCAGTCCGAGCTGCCGGCCGCGGTGATGCGCGCGCCGCTCGCAGGGATGACCTCCAGGAGGCGCCGGCCCGTCCGGCTCTCGCCGGCACGGCGCCCGTTGCGGACGCGTTCGTCCATGGTGCGGTGATAGCGGGCGAGGATCTCGGTATCACCGGCGAGCTCCGGGACGAAGATGGTCTCGCCGTCGAAGTTGATGGAGAACCAGAAAGGGGCGCCGGGCCGCAAGCGTCGCCAGATCAGCGGCAGCAATTCGCGCACGTCGACCAGGTCCAGAAATGCGGACGCGAGGACGGCGTCGAAGGGCGGCTCCGCGCTGGCGTCGAGCCAGTGGAAGACATCGTCCTCGACGAAGTCGAGCTGAACGCTCCCCCCGGATATGCGGCCGAGGTCCGCCGCCGCCGCGGCCAAACTGCGGGCGTCGCGATCGACGAGGGTGTAGCGGGCTGCCATCAGGCCACGGTCGAGGAGGCGCGGGACCATCGTCCCCACGCCGGCGCCGAGCTCGAGGACGCGCAGCGGCCGGGAAATTGCGCGCAGCGCCGCGTCGAACGCCTCCAGGACTCCATGATTGAGGGCACGGTCGTCGACGCTGCGCTTCGCGCGCAGGTATCGAACCTCGTCATACTCGGCGGCGTTGTCGTTCATGATGCCGTAGACTGGGCGAACACGCGGGAGGTGTCAGGTGAAGAGCCCCACCACGCAGCGTCGGAAGGAGCTTCTGCCCGATCCTTCGTCGACGTCCGATTCTATCGCAGAGCTGCTCGACAATCTGGCCGGAGCGCGCGCACGAGCGGCCACCCGCCCGAGCGATCGACCTTTCGTCACCCTCGCCTACGCCCAGAGTCTGGACGGCAGCATCACCACCGCGCGCGGTGAGCGCTATCGCCTGAGCGGACCCGACGCGCTCCGCTTCACCCACGCGCTGCGCGCACGGCACGGCGCGATCCTGATCGGCGTCGGGACGGTGCTGGCGGACGATCCCGAGCTGCGCGTGCGCCTCGCGTCGGGGCCGAGCCCGCAGCCGATCGTCGTCGACAGCCGCGTGCGCACGCCGATGCACGCGAAGCTGCTCGGCCAGCCCGGCCGGCCCGCCTGGATCGCCGCCACGCCGCCCGGCGACGACGCCGACGATCGGGGCGACGACCGGCGCGCGCGCATCGAGTCGCAAGGGTGCCGGATCGTCGAGTGCCCCGCGCTGCCGAACGGATGGGTCGACCTGCACGCGCTCTTGCGGCGCCTGGCGGCAGAAGGCGTCGAGGATGTGATGGTCGAGGGGGGATCGCGCATCATCACCAGCTTTCTCGAGGCGCGGCTCGTCGACTACGCGCTGGTCACCGTCGCGCCCCAGTTCCTGGGCGGGCTGCCGGCGGTCGGCCCGTCGGCGCGGCCCGGGATCCCGTCGGCGGTTGCGAACCTGACCGACTGGTCCAGCGTCCGGCTCGGCGAGGATCTGGTGCTGGCCGGGGAGATCGCTTGGCCGAGCGGGTGAAGAAGCTGCTGTTCGCGGCGCCGGAGCGGATCGAGCTCCGCGAAGAGGCGCTCGATCCACCGCCGCCGGGCCATGCGCTGGTGCGGACGCTGACGTCGGCGATCAGCGCCGGCTCCGAGCTGCTGGCGTTCCGGGGCCAGCTTCCGCTGGACATGCCGCTCGACGAGACGCTGGGCGCGCTCGGGGGCGCGACGTTCGAGTATCCGTTCCCCTACGGCTACGCCGCCGTCGGCGAGGTGGCGGGCGTCGGCAGCGGCGTGGATCCCGCGTGGGTCGGCAGGCGGGTCTTCGCCTTTCAACCGCACGCGACCGCGTTCGTCGCGCCGCTCGCGGATCTCCATCCCGTGCCGGACGGCCTGCCGCCAGAGCGGGCGGCGCTGTTCGCCCAGATGGAGACGGCGATCAACCTGATCCTCGACGGCGCGCCCCTTTACGGCGAGAACGTGCTGGTGATCGGCCTCGGGATCGTCGGCATGCTGACGACCGCGCTGCTGTCCCGTTTTCCGCTCGGCGTGCTGGCCGTCGGGGAGTCGGAGGCGCGCCGCAAGCAGGCGGCCGTCGCCCTGGCGACACGCCCGATCGTCACGGACCCGGACCTGATCCGCCGCGCATTCGGAACGCGCGGGGCGGATCTCGTCTACGAGCTGTCTGGGAACCCCGAGGCGCTGGACACGGCGATCGCCGCCGCCGGACACGAGGCGCGCGTGGTCGTCGGATCCTGGTACGGGGACAAGCGGGCCCGGATCGATCTCGGCGGACGCTTCCATCGCCGGCGGCTGCGGATCGTCAGCAGCCAGGTGAGCCACATCGGCGCCGCGCTGTCGGCGCGCTGGGATCGGCAGCGGCGGTTCGACGCGGCGTGGAAGGCGCTCGCCGACATCGACACCCTGCCCCTCGTCAGTCACCGGATCCCGTTTGCGGAGGCGCAGGCTGCGTACGAGCTGCTCGACCGAAACCGTGAGAACGTCATGCAGGTGCTGCTCGACTATCGACATTAGGAGAAAGGTGGAACCGATGGCGCTCGCATACACGGTCGGCCTTCTGCGCGCTTTCGTCGCCGAGCACCGTCTGGTCGGCGGCGACTGGGGCAAAGAGAACGAGCGGCATTCGCATCCCTACCGTCTGGAGGTCGTCTTCGAGGGCGACACGCTGGACAAGCACGGGTACCTGATCGACATCTCCGTGATCGAGCCGCGCCTCGACGCGCTCTGCGACCGCTACCGCGGAAGCATGCTGAACGAGCTGCCCGAGTTCGCCGGCAAGAACCCCGGCATCGAACAGTTCGCGAGCATCATCGCGGAGCGGCTGGCCGCGGATCTGGCGCGCTCGCCGGTGCGGGCGCTGACCATCAAGGTCTGGGAGAGCGACAGCGCCTACGCCACCTGCCGGCGCACCCTCGGCTGAACGGGGAATGCGCCTCGCGTTCGTGGCCTACGGCGGCCTCGACCAGATCTCCGGCGGATTCATCTACGACCGCGCCCTGGTGGGCGCCCTCCGATCGCTCGGCCACGAGGTGGACGTCTTCGGCCTGCGCTGGCCCAGCTACTTCGGCGCGGTGGCGCGCAACTTCGTCTTCGGCCACCCGCTGCGACGGCCGACGGCGCCCGCCGCAACGACGTACGACGCCGTCATTCAGGACGAGCTCGTGCATCCTTCCGTCTTCCGTACGAACCGCGATCGCGGCGGCTGGCCGCGCGGCCGGACGCTGATCGCGCTGGTGCACAACCTGCGCAGCCGGCAGCCGGGCGAGGCGCTGGCCGCGTTCAAGGCCCGGGTCGAGCGGCGCTACCTCGGGACCGTCGACGGTTTGATCTGTGTCTGCGCCGCGACGCTGGCCGACGCGCGCGCGCTCGGCGCCGGCGGCGTCCCCGCGATCGTCATCCCGCCGGGCCGGGATCACGTCACGCCTGACGTCGATGACGCCGTCATCGACGAGCGAAGCCGTTCCCCCGGTCCGCTGCGCGTGCTGTACGCGGCGGCGGTCAGCCGGCACAAGGGCCTTCACCGGTTGCTCGATGCGCTGGCGCGGATCCCGGACCGGGCGTTCACGCTGGACGTCGTCGGCCGTCTGACGGCGTCGCGTTATGCGCGCGAGGTCCACCGCCAGGCGGCGCGCCTGGGCCTCGATGCGCAGGTCAGCTTCCACGGCGAGCGGACCGGCGACGAGCTGGCGACGCTATTCCGGCGCAGCCAGGTCCTGGCGCTGCCGTCAGATCGAGAGGCCTACTCGCTCTCGTGCCTGGAGGCGCTCGGGTTCGGACTGCCGGTGCTGGCGCCGTCCGCCGGCGGGATGAGCGAGATGATCGAACACGGCCGCGAGGGCTTCCTCCTCGACCCCGCCGACGCCGACGCCTGGGCCGGCGCCCTCCGCACGCTGGCCGACGATCGCGGCACGCTGGGCGCGATGTCTCGCGCGGCGGTCGCGCGCTACCGAGCGCACGCCACCTGGCGCGAGGCGGCCGGCGCCGCGGCGGTGTTCATCGAAGGGCGGCTGCCGGTCGCGGGCGCGGCGCCACGGGCCGCCCAATCACGATGAACCAGTCACGCACGAAGAAGACCAGCGGGGGCATCATCAGGAACGTGGAGGCGACGGTCGTGAATTCGAGGGGGAGGATCGGCGCCAGCGCCACCGACACCAGCGTCATCTGAAGGCCGGCGAAGATCCGCGTGCTCGGCCTGCGAATCATCTTGTCGAGATGGACCGGCAACCCCAGGCAGCCGCGCACCCAGATGCCTGCCCGAAAAACGTAATAAGCGGCGCCGAGCAACAGGTACCACGGCGGCAGGCGCTGCCACGCGACCGCGACCACGGGCGCCGCGAGCAGGCCAAGCGCGTCCATCGCCTCGTCGAGGCGCGCGCCGAGCGCGGTCGTCTGCCCGAGGCGGCGGGCGAGAATCCCGTCGAAGCGATCGCAGATCGCCGCCGTCCCGTACAGCAAGGCGGGAATCCAGCGCACGACCCCCGTCGGGGCGACCGGAGCGAATCCGACCGTCAGGCTGATCAGCAAGCCGCGCAGCAGCGTCAGGTGGGTGGCGGCCCCGAGCCGCGCCGCGGCCGGATCGCCGAGGCGGCGTGCCCGCCAGAGCGTGCCCGACACCACCAGCCAGCTCGCCAGCGAAAGCGACGGATACGCCCCCGCCGCCCAGGAGGCGGCCAGTACGGCCACGCCGCCGACCCCGATCGCGCGCCGGCAAGAGCGGTCAATGGGCGTCACGGCCTGAAGTTACCGCGCGGATCGCCGGATGCCAGCGCTCAGCGTGGATAGTAGACTCGTCCGGTGATGTCAGGCCTCGTCAGGCGCACGATGGGGTTCCTGCTGGTGTGGACGGCGCTGAACGTCGTCTTCAACCTGCGGTACCCGGCGCTGGAGGCCTGGTGGGCGCCGTTCTTGCCGTCGCTCGACGCGACGCTGATCCTCGCGACGTGCGCGGTCTGGGCGCACGCCGGGCGCCGCGTGCCGGCAGCGCTCACCGCCGCGGTGGGTGCCGTCGCCGTCGCCGTCAGGGTGTTTCGAATCGCCGATGGGATCACGGTCCGCTATTTCAATCGGCCGCTCGATCTGGCCGCCGATTTCGGGACGGCGCCCGAGCTGCCGCGGTTGCTCAACTCTACGTTGCCGCGGGTGACCGTGATCGCGGGGACCGTGGCCCTCTGCCTGGTCCTGGTCGGGATCGGCGTCCTCGTCGCCGGCATCCTGCGCCGCGCCGAACGCACCCTCGCCGATCGGCGCGCCCGCGTGGTCTTCGGCGCGGCGGTCGTCCTGACGGCGGTCATCTCGGCGTTCGTTCCGCCGGACGCACGCGGGCTTCGCACCGGCGCGTTCGGCGCCAGCGTCGTGCCCGTCGCCGTTCGTCAGGTGCGCAGCTACAGGGCGCTCGCGCGGCGCCGCGAGGAGGCGCTCGCGGAGATCCGAAGGACGGATCAACGGCTGCAGCACGCCGCCCCCAACCTCGCCTGGCTGCACGGCGCGAACGTGTTCCTGTTCATCGTCGAATCGTACGGCGAGACGGTGCTGGAGCGCCCCGACCTCGCGCGCGGCATCCAGCCGGTCTACGAAGCCACCGGGCGCGCCCTGGCGGACGCAGGCTTCGACGTGGCCTCGGGCCTGCTGTCGTCGCCCACGTACGCCGGGCGATCGCACCTCGCGCAGGAGACGATCGCGACCGCCTTCCGGGCCGCGGATCCGGTTGTCGACGCAGTGGTGCAGCGCGAGCGGCCGACGACCATGGCGCGGATCTTTCACGACGCGGGCTATCGCACCGTCCTCGCGCAGCCCGGGAGTACGCATCGGGGCCTCTACCGCTGGACCTACGATTTCGAAAAGGTCTACTCGGCCTGGGACCTCGACTACCAGGGACCGAGCTATCGCTGGGCGCCGATGCCCGACCAGTACACGATCGACTTCGTTCACACCCGTGAGGTCGCGCGCGCCACGCGCCCGCTGCTGATCGAGTACGCCCTCGTCTCCAGCCACGCGCCCTGGAGCGATCTGCCGCCGGTCGTGCCCGACTGGGACCGGATCGGCGACGGGCGGGTGTTCGCCGATCTGCCCGCCGCTCATTTCCCGATCGGCTGGGCCAACCTCGCGGACGCCGGCGACGCTTACCTTCACTCCGTCAGCTACGACCTCCAGGTCATCGCCCAGTACGTCGCCAGGTTCGTCCCGGCCGATTCGCTGGTGATCGTTCTCGGCGACCATCAGCCAGTCGCCGAAGTGACGCGGCAAAGTCCATCGCACGCCGTGCCGATTCACGTCATCAGCCGCAACCGCGCGCTCGTCGACGCCTTCCGCGCCCGCGGTTACCAGTCCGGCATGCACCCGGCGCGCAGCGAGACCCCGCCCGGCCTCGAGACGCTGCTCCCCGACCTCCTCGCCGACCTGTCCCCGTGAGAACCGCCTCGGTCGTCGTCGTGGTCGCGATCGCGGGCGGGCAGACGCTGATGGCCTGCTCGCGCCCGAAGGAGGTGGCGGGCGACCTCGCCGCCGACACGCGGCTTCTGGGCGCCTTCGGCGGGCGCGTCTACTGGGCGAACGCCGAGACGCTGAGCTGGACCGACGACACGCTCGAGAAGCCGGAGTCCTACGACGTCGTGGGCGTGGACTGGGCAGAGCGCGCCAACTTCGCCGCCGACGCGTCGAGCGTCTACTTCTCCCACCACAACAAGGTCAGTCACGTCCCGACGCGCGGGAACGCCGACCGCAACTTCGTCCCGAACGGGTGGATGATCTCGCCGCCCGCGGAGCATCCGACCGGCATCGCCGTCGAAGGGACGTCCGTCTACGTCCTCGGGCTGGACGTCGAGTGCTTCAACCACGGCGCGGTCATCGGCCTCGCTCGGGAGACGGGCAGTCTCCTCTTTCGTCGGGACGCGCCCGCCAACGGCGGGCAGCCCGTCGAGTTCTCCGTCGACGGAGATTTCTACTACTGGATCGACGGCCGGGGCAGCGAGAGGGAGAGCTCGCGCCGTGACCCCAAGGTCATGGCGCTGCCCCGCCAACCCGGTCCGGCCATGGTGGTCGCCGAACGCGAAGGGGCACCGACGGACCTTCACGTAGGCTCGCGGGGCGTCTACTGGCGGACGCACGCGGGGATACGCTTTGCCGCCAAGGGTCCGTCCGGGTTTGGCGCGGCGTCGACGCTGGTGAGCGATCCGATTCACGGCTCGCCGCCGGCGGCGATCACGAGCCTGCTCGTCGACGCCGACGACGTCTTCTTCACGGCCGGCGACGGCGTCTACGCGCTGTCGAAAGGATCGTCAGAGCCGCGGCGCCTGGCCGAGCAGCCGGGCGCGCACGACCTCGTCACCGACGGTCGATTCCTGTACTGGCTCCGGAATTCGGGCGACGGCACCGCGCGGTCGATCGTTCGCGTGCGGCGCCCCTGAGCTCCTCACCGCCGCCTCAGCGTCGCGACGCTCTCTCCGAGATCGCCAGGCCGAGCCCGCCGAGCACCGCCAGCGCCGAAACGGCCAGGCGGGACGTCAGCGCCTCGTGCAGGATGGCCACCGCACCCAGCGCGGCGATCACCGGAACGCTGAGCTGCACCACCGCGGCCTGGGTCGCCGTCAGGCCCCGCAGCGCGCGATACCAGATCGCATAGCCGACGCCGGACGTGACGCCACCAGAGATCACCGCCAGCAGCAACCCGCGCCCGCTGATCGTCGCCGACGGCAAGACGGCGACGTTCAACAGAAGGGCGAGCGGAACCGCCCAGACGAAGCTGCGCGCGTTCGACGCCAGCGCTTGCTCGGCCTTCCGGCCGACCAGCGAGTAGACGCCCCAGGCGCAGCCGGCGAGGATCATGAGGACGCTGCCCGTCGGATCGGGTCGCTTCACCGACGGGAGCATCAGCCACGCCAGCCCGCCGGCCGCGACGGCGAGCGCGAGCCAGACCCGCAGCCTCGGGCGCTCGCCGGTCAGGATGCCCCAGGTGAACATCGTCAGCTGCACGGCTCCGAACAGCAGCAGCGCGCCGACCGCGGCCCCGATGCGGACGTACGCGAATGAGAACAGGGCGGCGTAGGCGAACAGCGCCAGCGGCGCCGTCAGATCGCGTGCCCCGCCCCGCAGCGCCTTCCAGTCGCCGCTCTGGAGCCTGACGATCGCGGCCAGGGTCAGCGCACCGGCGGCGATCCGAACCGTGGTGAACGTCGCCGCGCCCATCTCGTGCGCGCCGAGCGCCAGGCGGGTCAGGATCGAATTGGCGGCAAATGCCAGCAACGCGACCAGCGTGGCGAGCGCAGTCCTGCTTGTTCGAAGCTCCGGGATGGACACGAAGGTCCTTGATCGCCGCTTCGGTTTCAAGCTCGGAAAAATGGCGGGGCGCAATACGCCATCCGGACATTTGTCGGATCGTTGGAAATCACTGCGTCGTGATGGCGGCCGCGCCCGTTTCGTCGTCGTCACCCAACGTGAGCGCAGTTAGCGCGGATTGGATACGGGGTCGTCACCGTCATCTTCGCGCAGCCGCGCTACATGAGTCTCGGTTTCCGCACCAGGAAAGAGAGGCTGCTATGACCAGGCGATTCATCCTCGCGCCGACCGCACTGGCGCTCTGTTCCATTTCGTTCTCCGCCCCCGCGTCCGCAGATTCCGACGGCGATTCTGCGAGTCGAAAGACGGCTTCGCCGATCAAGCACGTCATCGTGCTGATCGGCGAGAACCGGTCGTTCGACAACGTCTACGGCACGTACGACCCGCGCCCCGGGCAATCCGTGTCGAACCTGCGCACCAGCAAGATCGTCCGCGAAGACGGTTCGCTGGGATCGCGGGCCAGCCTGGCAGCTCAGGTCGCGCTGAACGCGATCCCGTCGCAGTACTTCATCCATCAGCCGGCGTCGAACAAGGCCCTCTACGCCACGTTGCCGGCCCCCAACACCGACGGCCTCCCCGCCCTCGGCGTCACGCTGGCCCAGATCGCGCAAGACCCGGGCGATTCGGTCCCGCCCCTCGACCCGGGAATCTCGCTGGCGGATCTGCACACGATCTCGCCGGTCCTTCCCCTGGACGCCCTGCGGCTCCTGACCACCGGCGCCACGGGTCAGACCATTTGCAACGTCTCGGCGACGCAGCCCTGGCCGGTGTTCCCCCCCGCGGGATGCAGCGAGACCGACATGCGCGTGGCGAACTTCCTGTCGCTGCCCAACAGCGTGTTCCCACTCGCCGGCCCCAAGCTGCCCTATGACAGCTACACGGGCGACATGGTTCACCGCTTCTATCACATGTGGCAGCAGTCGGACTGCAGCGCGGACGACGCCACGACGGCCAACCCGAGCGGCTGCCTCAACGATCTCTATCCGTACGTCGGCGTCGCGCGCGGCGACGGCTCGGGCGGCAACGCGATGGGCTTCTACAACGTCGAGCAGGGCGACGCGCCGGTGTTCAAGCGCCTCGCCGACGAATACACGATGAGCGACAACTTCCATCAGTCGGTCATGGGCGGCACCTTCGTGCAGCACATGATGCTGGGCACGGGCGACGTGATGTTCTGGCAGCCGTACACCAACCTCGCCGGAGTCACCATCACGCAGCCGCCGCCGGCCGCCGTCGTCGATCCGACGCCGAAGAGCGCCACCAGCATCGGTTTCACGAAGGACAAGGCCTGGACCGCGTGCGATTCGAGCGCCCCATGGGCCGCGACGATCAACAGCTACCTCGCCACGCTGCCGTGGCGACCCGATCAGTCGCCGATACGCTGCGAGGCCGGCAAGTTCTTCGAGATCAACAACATCAGGCCCGGCTTCAAGGCCAACGGACAGATCGACGACGCCAATATCACGACCGGCGGCAAGGTGCCGCCGTCGGGGATCCGGACCATCGGCGACGCGCTGAACGAAAAGAAGATCAGCTGGGCGTACTTCGGGGGCGGCTACAACGCCGCGGTTCGCTTCGACAACGGTTCGACCGACCCGATCGACGCCCTGATCGGAACGGGCGGCGACTACTACTGCGACATCTGCAATCCGTTCCAGTACGCGTCGTCAATCATGGGGAACCCGGCCCAGCGCCAGGCGCACATCAAGGACGCGACGGACTTCTTCGACGCGCTGGAGGCGGGCCACCTGCCCGCCGTCTCGTACGTGAAGCCCGACAGCTTCGACGACGGTCACCCCGGGACCTCGAAGGTCAACCTCCTCGAGGCGCTCATCGATCGGATTCACCGCGACCTCAAGCAGCGCCCCGATCTGTTCGAGGAGACGGCCTTCTTCGTCGCCTTCGACGAGGGCGGCGGCTACTGGGACTCGGGGGCCTTCCTGCCGCTCGACTTCTTCGGCGACGGCCCGCGCATCCCGTTCGTCGTCGTCTCGCCGCACGCGCGGGGCGGCAAGGTCGTCCACAGCTACACCGATCACGCGTCGGTGCTGAAGTTCATCGAGCGGAACTGGCGTCTGGCGCCGCTCACCGCGCGCAGCCGTGACAACCTGCCGAACCCGAAGGCCGGCCGGAACCCGTACATCCCGGCCAACGTCCCCGCGCTCGGCGATCTGTTCGACATGTTCCACTTCGAGGACTGAGTCGGGCGGCGGCACGGGTCCCAGGTCGCGCTGGGACCCGTGTGCGCCTGCGCTCAGCGCGACGCCAGGGTCCAGAGCATCGTCTCGGCGCGGACCACGAACGCCTCCACGCGCGGCCAGGAGCGCTTCTGTTCGTTCCGGAGATCGGCCAGCCCCCTGGCCAGGCCGCGCTGTTGCAACTCGGAAAGCTCGGGCCTGGCAGCGGTCGTCTCTTCTTCCATGATCCTGACGATCTTCTCGATCGTGAACCGCTGCCCGGCCGCGGTCGCGGTCCGCAGATCCGCGAGCAGTTCCCTCACGATTCCGAGCCGCCACGCGCGAGGACCCTTCTTCGAAGTGACCGGGGCGACGGAGGCTACCTTTCGGACGAGCGCTTGTTTCCGCATCAGCCGTTGTCTTGCGGGCCCTTTCGCGAAAAGACAATAGAGGCTGCTCCCGGCCCTGCAAGCGCGACCGCGGAAAACGCCCAGCGCGAGCAGGAGCGACCGCAACCGCAGGTCCGGCGGAACGCCCGAAATGATCACCGGCCGGCGAGGGGGCGGGCGGGGATGCCGGCCCACACCTCACCCGCGCCGACTTTCGTGTCCTTGGCGAGGAAGGCGTTGGCGGCGATGACCGCGCCGTCGCCGATCTCGACGCCGGGCATGATCATCGCCATCAGCCCCACGGTCACGTTCGACCCGATCTTGACGCGTCCGGTGACCAGGTCGCCGCGCTCGGCAGAATGGGCGACCAGCGTGACGTCGCCGCCGATGACGGTGTCGTCGCCGATCTCGATCAGGTTCGAGTCGCTGATGACCGCGGTGTTGATCTGCACGCGGCGCCCGATCTTCATGCCCATGAGGCGGTGGAACACGACGATGAACGGCGTGACGCGCATCCAGTTGATGCACGCGTAGCGCACCAGCAAGATGATGGCGTTGTAAGACGCCCACTGGATCCCTCTGACGGAGTAGTACGGGAACCTTCCGAGCGGCGAATTCGCGAAGGTCAGGCGCCGGAACAGGCCCGCCACCAGCGCCAGGCAGAGCGTGAACGTGAAGTAGCCGAGGAAGCCCCCCGTCCCCAGCGCGACCAGGCGGGGCCAAGAGGACCATGAAGCCGGCCACGCCGCCGTTAGGCGCTCGACGCGCCCGAACACCCACAGCCCGGGCGCCGCCGCGATCCCACCCAGCACCGCCAGCTCGACATATAACGCCAGCGTCATCAGCGTCTGGATCGGCGTCGCGTATCGTTTCAGGAACGGCTCGGGGCGGTTCGTGCTCATCCGACCATCTTCGCATTGCCGGACCGCGGTTCTGGTAACATCGATCGCCACGAGAGTTGTGGCATCGCACGCTCTCGATTCCGCAGGGGCGGTTCGCCGTGGATGAAGCGTCGCTAGCTGGCAGCAGTCTCGGTGAGCGCTACCGCCTCCTCGACGTGATCGGCGAGGGCGGCATGGGTCGCGTCTATCGTGCCGTGCAACTCGCCACCGGACAGACGGTCGCGCTGAAGCTGCTGCACCCCGACGTCGCCAGCGACGCCCAGGTCGTGCAGCGGTTCCAGCGTGAAGCCAAGCTAACGACCGAGCTCGCCCACCCGCACATCATCAAGGTCGTCGAGTTCGGCGAGCTCGACGGGCGTCTGTTTCTGGCCATGGAGCT
>Ga0209465_10000531_pt1 | contig 17634 bp, 14 predicted proteins | sample PanSoiPlot1MoBio_FD_188321 | JGI IMG/M metagenome (GOLD analysis project Ga0209465, IMG submission 188321) | Tropical forest soil microbial communities from Panama analyzed to predict greenhouse gas emissions - Panama Soil Plot 1 MoBio (SPAdes)... | ecosystem: Environmental > Terrestrial > Soil...
AGTGACAGCGGTTTAGACCCCGTCGTCTAGCCTGGCCCAGGACGCGACCCTTTCAAGGTCGAGACCGCGGGTTCGAATCCCGCCGGGGTCACCACTGATTCAAGGGGGCGTATGGAGGCTCGAGGTTTCCGCGATCTGGTCGGTCGGATCATGACCGATCCGGATTTTCTCGCCGAGCTCGTACGTGATCCCGCGGCAGCGCTGGCCGACTACACGCTGTCTGCCGATGAGCACAATCTGGTGCTCCAGGCCGTGGGACGGGAAGGTCAAGTTCCCACCGCTGAGCGCCTGCGGGCCGTCAAGACCGTCATGATGAAGCGCTGGGCCATGTAGCGGGGGGACACGAGCCGTGGCCAAGCCGGCCGACATCGCCTTCCTCCGTCAGGTCGATCTCCTGCGGGATCTGGACGAAGAACAGCTCACTGCCCTCTGGCCCCGCCTGCGCGAGCGCCGGCTCCGCAAGGGCGAAGTACTGTTCCGTGAGGGCGATCCCGGCGAGGAGATGTTCTTCATCCGCACGGGCGCCATCCTCGTCTCGAAGAAAGTGAGCGGGCGCGTCGAGCAGATTTTGAGCCGGCTGGAGCCGGGGGCTATCTTCGGAGAGATGAGTGTGTTCGGGGATGAGCCGAAGCGGACGGCCACCATTCAGGCGGACGTGGAGACCCAGCTCCTCGCTCTCGATCGCGTGAGCGTCAGCGAGTTCATCGACGCCAACCCCCGCGACGCCGCGCGCTTCTTCCAGGAGATGGTCCGCGTGCTCATCCGCCGCCTCGATGCGGCGAGCGATCTCGTGCGCGAGGTGACCCGCTGGGGCCTCGAGGCGACGGGGCTCGACGCGGAGCGCAAGTCCGCGGGGCCGCCGGCATGAGCGAACCCGTCCCGCGCACTCAGGTCGGCCCCCCGGGGGCGCCGCGGCGCCCGCCCGCTACCCTCAATCTCCTCATCCGCTCCGAGGATGGGGAGAGCTTCGAGACACGGGAGATCTCCAGCCCGGGCGCCTATCTCCAGCTCCGTCCGCAGCGGTTGCCCGACACGCAGTGGGAGCTCGCCCAACTTCCCGCGGGTGTGCCCGGCACCAAGAGCTATGTGCTGAAGAGCCGCAAGACGGAGAACTATCTCCTTCTCGACGAGGAGGAGCGCTTCCTGTGGGAGCAGATGGACGGTCGCGCCAACATGCAGGACATCGCCGTCGCCTACGTCATGCGCTACGGCTCGTTCGACTTCGAGAAGATCCCGCAGCTCATGAACAAGCTCCTCTTAGCAGATCTCCTCACCCTGCGGCCCATGTCGCGCCTGCGCGAGATCCTGGCGCGCAACCGACGCAATCCCGCCGCGCGGGCCATGGCCGCCACCCTGCACGCCATCGAGCGCCTCAACGTCTCGAGCCGACGTTGGAACGATCTCTTCGAGCGCATCCACCGCTACGGGGGATGGTTCCTCTTCACCCCCATGGCAGTGGTCGGGCTCGGCATCCTCGCCGCCTTGGGCATCCGCTCCCTCTTCCGCCTGTGGGACAGTCTGGGCGCGATCAGCTCGGCTCTGGGCCATCACGCCATCGTGGCCATCATCGCGCTGAAGCTCGCCTTCTTCCTGACGGTGGCTCTGCATCAACTCGTGCACGCGCTCGCGTGCGTCCATTACGGGCGGCGCGTCAAGGAAGTGGGCTTTATCATCCATCACCTCGTGGTGCCGACCTTCTACGCCGATGTGACCGATCTCTTCATGGCCTCGCGGCGGGCCCGCGTGGTCAATGCGCTGGCCGGTCCCACCGTGCATCTCGTCCTGGGCCTGCTCGGGGTGATCTGGGCCGACAATCTGGGTCCGGGACTGCTCCAGGCCTGCGTCGCCGCCTCTGCGGTGCTCCAGCTGCAATCCTTCCTGATCTGCATCTACCCTTTCTCGTTCCTCGAGATGGACGGCTACCATGTGCTCGAGGACGCGGTGGGCATGCCGCGCCTCTCGCAGGAGTCGATGCATTTCGTGCGCACTACGCTGTGGAAGCGGCTGGCCGAGGGCAGGAGACTGGGACGGCAGGAGATCGTCTACGTCTCCTACATTCTGCTCTCGCTGATCTCCGTGAGCGCGTTCGTCGGGCTCAACGCCTGGCTCATCCTGTCCGCCAAACACGCCTAGAGGCTAGCGGGCGAGCAGCGCGATCAGGCGCCCGACCGACGGGTCGAGCGCTTCGGGCTCCTGCTCCGCCGCCTCCAGCCGTTGCGCCTGCCCCTCTTCGGGCAGCGCCTCCAGCAGTGCCTGGGCGCGTCCCCGCACTTCGGGTCCGAGCAGGCGGGCCACCTCGAGCACGAAGCGCAGCGCCTGCTCCGCCCGTTCGCGGCCCGGCTCAGCGCTCCGGAGCGAGGCGGTGGCCGCGTCGCGGAGCTCGGCGCTCAGCCGGACGCGCTTCGTCCACACGCGGACGAGGTCGCCTGGGACTGCGCCCCACTCGAGCTCGATGGCCGCGAGCACGTCCACGATCGCGGACCCGAGGGCTGGCGCGCTCTCGCGCGCGATGAGATCGGCGAGCGCGCGATTCCAGACGGGGGCAAGCGGCGCGGGAGCAACCTCACGGGCCTGGGGCGGCGGCGCCTCGACCACCTCGCCGGAACGGTCGAGGATGAGGCGGTCCTCGAGTGGGCCGCCCAGGGCCCACAGCGAGCAGACCACGCGCTCGCCATCTTCCCGGATGACGCGTGGCTCGCGGCGCTTGATGCCCTGCCATTCTGTCCGATAGAAGGTGACGCCATCCGCCACGACCTTCTCGATGCCCTGGCGGAGCTGGACGGTGACCCACGGTGCTACTTGATGGCTCTCGTATGGTGCGGGCAGCCAGTCGAGTCCACCATCGGCGAGGAAGCGCTCGAGGGGCAGGGCCTGGGTCGGATCGTGGCGGAAGCTCTCGAGCAGCGAAGTGAAGAGCTGCTCCGTGGGAAAGGGGCCGCGATAGCGCGTGCGCGGGAGGCCCTGGTCCTTCATGAGGGCGGCGAGGAGATTCAGCACGGCGCTGCCTGCTCCCCCGGGCAGCCGGCGCGGCTCGGCCAGCGGAGGGATGTGGTCGAGCCGGGCCCAGTCGAGAGCGCGGAAGACGGTCAACATCTCCACCGGTTGCCAGGGCTCCGCGCCGTCCAGCTGCCACACGCGATCCGAGCGCCCCCACACGCGATGGTCGCCCGCCCCAGGCTCGACGCCGATCCATCGTCCGTCGGCGGCGCGACAACGCGCCCACGCGAGCGATCCATCGGCGGCCCAGCGGCAAGCGGCGATGAGGTGGCCGTGGCGGTCGAACTGAACGAGCCGTCGGCGCGGCGGCCCCGCCTCGTAGCCGACGACCGTCCCCCAGCGCTCCACGCGCACGGGAGGATCCGCGTCGTCGAGCGAGCGCGCGAGGGTCTCGATGCGTGGCGGATCGAGCGCGACGATCTCCGAGCGATCGAGCCAGGCGCGCAGACGCGGATGGATGGTCGGGTCCATGGACTCGACGATGATACATGCCGCCGGCGCGTCAGGGCGCGGCGTCAGGTGCCGGACACAAGCGGTTACGGCTCGATGCGATAGCGCTTGAGCGCATCGGGATCGATGGAGGCGCCGACGCCGGCCGCGTCTGTGAGCCGCAGCACGCCGCTCTCGAGGCGCAGCGGATCTCTCACCACGTCGCCTGCCATCTTCAACGGCCCCACGGCTTCGCACCCCGGCATCACGGCGGAGGACGTCGCTGCCACCGCCGCCTCGGCCAGCGTGGAGAGCGTGAGCCCGAAGCCGTGCCCGATGACGACTCGGAGGCCGGCCGCCGCGGCGCATTCGATCATCTGCTGGGTGCGCAGGAGCCCGCCCTGCTTCATCACCTTGACCTTCACGATATCCGCGGCCTCCCTCCGGATGATCTCGATCAGCGAGGCCGGTCCCGTCACGCTCTCGTCGGCCATGAGCGGAATGGCGATGGTGCGGCGGATCTGCGCGAGGCCTGCGAAATCCGTACGGACGACTGGCTGCTCCACGAGGGTCAAGGCGTAGGGTTCGAGCCGCGGGATGAATGCCAGCGCCTCGCCGAGGGTCAGGCTCTCGTTGAAGTCCACACGCAGGGCCATGCGGTCGCCGACCGCCGCGCGCACCGCGGCGACGCGGGCCACACCTTCCGGACCGGCGCCCGAGACCTTGATTTTCGCGGTGACAAAGCCGCGCTGCAGCCACTCCGCAGCCTCTCGCGCGGCCTGCTCGGGGGGCACCGTGCCGATCCATGCGTTGAGGGTCACCTCGTGCCCGAGGGCGCCGCCGAGCAGGGAATGGACGGGAAGGTCGAGGGCTCGCCCCTTTGCGTCGAGGAGGGCCATCTCGATGGCGGCTTTCGCCTCGAAGCCCTCGGCCATCTCGCGATCCATGACGGCGAGCGCGCGATGCAAATTGAAGGGATCGCCGCCGACGAGGGTGGGGGACAAACGCTCGACGATGTCGCGGATGTCGCCAGCGGACACGAGCGAGTAGCCCGGTGTCGGATCGACGTTGCCCCAGCCCTCGATACCGCCGTCCGTGATGACGCGGACCAGCACGCTGCGCTGTACCGCGGTCGTGCCATGCACGCCGTGCACCGCGCTCCTGAGCGGCACATCGACGAGCATCGGCGTGACGGAAGCGATGCGCATGGTCTGCCGAGTATATCCCTCCTCCCTTTCCCCCGCCGCGGGGAAGAGGGCAGGGTGAGGGGACGTCGGGGCGAGAGGCGCCTCAGGCCTTGACGCTGCCGTGGCAGGTGGCTAGCATGGCGCGTGACCAACGGACGCTACCGGCTCGGCATCGACATCGGCGGCACCTTCACCGACTTCAGCATCCTCGACGAGACGTCGGGCGAGCTCACCGGCTTCAAGTCCCCTACGATCCCCGGCGATCCTGCCCGTGGCGTTCTCGACGGCGTCCGGGCCCTCGTGAGCGAGCGCGGCCTCGATCCGGCGGCCATCGCCTATCTGGTCCACGGCACCACCATAGCCATCAACACGGTCATCCAGCGCAACGGCGCCTCGCTCGGGCTCCTCGTCACGGCCGGCTTCGGCGACCTGCTCGAGATCCAGCGGCTCCGGCTCGCGAGCCCGGTGAACTTCACGGCGACCCGACCTCTGCCTCTCATCCCGCGCTACCGGGTTGGAGAGGTGACCGAGCGCATCCTCGCCGACGGCGCCGTGGATACCGAGCTCGATCATGCCGGGCTTCTTCGCGAGGCGACGCGGCTCGTGGAGCGGGAAGGCGCGCAGTCTCTCGTCGTCTCGTTCGTCAACGCGTACCGCACGCCCGCCCACGAGGCGGAGGCGCGCAAGGTGCTGGCCGAGCGCTTCCCGGGTTTGCTCGTGACCTGCTCGCACGAGGTCTGGCCACAGATCCGGGAGTACGAGCGCACCATGGTGGCCATCCTGAGCGCCTACGTGCGTCCCCGCGTCGACCAATACCTGGAGCAGCTCGAGCGCGAGCTCGGCCGAGCCGGGGTGCGCGTGCCGCTCTACATCACCAAGTCGAACGGCGGCGTGACGACGGCGCGGGACGCGCGCCAGGCCACGGCGGAGACCATGCTCTCGGGCCCTGCCTCGGGGGTCATCGGCGCGACGGCCGTGTGCGGGCGAGCGGGGTATCGTGACCTGATCACCTTCGACATGGGAGGGACGAGCGCGGACATCGCGCTGGTGCGTGATGGTCAGCCCGTCTATTCGACCGACGAGATCGTGGGGGACTTTCCCATCGTCATGCCGGTGGTCGGCGTGTCGTCGATCGGCGCCGGCGGCGGCTCCATCGCCTGGCTCGATTCCGTCGGCGTGCTGAAGGTCGGCCCGCAGAGCGCGGGCGCCGACCCGGGGCCCGCCTGCTACGGGCGCGGGGCGACCGTCCCCGCGCTCTCCGACGCCTTCCTCCTGTGCGGCTTCCTCAACCCGGACAACTTCGTGGGTGGTCGCCTCCGGCTTCATCCCGACAAGGCGGCGATGGCCATGCAGCCGCTCGGCGCGGCGCTCGGCCTCGACGTAGACGCGACGGCGGAGGCAGTGATCGAGGTGGCTACCGCCAACATGTACGCAGCGTTCTCGAACGTGCTGGCTCGGCACGGCCTCGATCCGCGCGACTTCGCCCTCGTCGCCTTCGGCGGCGCCGGCCCCATCGAGGCCTGCTTTCTCGCCCAGGAGTTCCATATCCCGCGCGTCATCGTGCCGCCGTCGCCCGGCACGCTCTGCGCCCAGGGAGCGATGATGGCCGACCTCAAGAGCGACTACGTGAAGACGATCCACCGGAAGCTCTCCACGATCTCCGGCAAGCTTCTCGCCGCGGAGTGCGCGGAGCTGACGGCGCGGGCGAGACGCTGGCTCACCGAGGAGGCGCCCGCGGTGGCGACGAGCGCCATCGCCTACAGCGCGGATCTCCGCTACGTGGGCCAGGCCTTCCAGATCGAGGTGCCGATCGAGCCCGCGTGGCTCGACGAGTCAGGCACCGAGCGCATGCGCGCCGCCTTCCACGATCGACATGAGCGCCTCTATGCTCACGCCGATCGCGGCGCCGACGTGGAGCTGATCGACCTACGCGCCACCATCACGGGGGCGACACCGAAGCCCGAGCTCAAGGCGGTACCCGTAGGGCAGGGTCCTGCGAAGCCCGCCGGGCGCCGGGTCATCCACTACCGGAAGCAGCGATACCAGGCGGCCGTGTATCACCGGCGCGATCTCCTCGCCGGCCAGCACCTCGACGGGCCGGCCATCGTCGAGCAGGAGGACACGACGACGCTGGTACCCGCGGGTTTCCGCGGCTCAGTCGACGCTTTCGGCAATCTCGTGATCGAGGGCCGATAAATGGCCATCGACCGGGTGATGCTCGAGATCCTGCGCAACCACTATCAGGCGGTCGTGGAGGACATGGCGCGGATCATGGAGCGCACCGCCTATGCCACTTTCGTGAAAGAGACAGCGGACTTCTCGACGGGACTGGTGTCGACGGGCGGCGAGTACGTCGCCTACCCCTGGAACCTGGGTGCCTCGTCGTACCTCGGGTTGAACATGGCCCACACCCTCGCCTACTTCGACGACTACGACGAGGGCGACATCATCATCTGCAATGACGCGTATCTATCGGGGCCGCTGTGCACCCATTTACCTGACGTGCACATCCTCCGTCCGGTCTTCCACGAGGGGCGCATCATCTGCTGGGGCTACGCTTTCGTCCACTCCTCCGACATCGGCGGCGCGGTGCCGGCGAGCGTGTGGCCGCGGGCCACGGAGATCTTCCAGGAAGGGCTGCGCCTGCGGCCCACCAAGCTCTTTCGCGCCGGCATCCTCCAGGAAGACGTCAAGAACCTCATCGCCGACAACTGCCGCATCCCCGAGGTCAACTGGGGCGACATCAAGGCGATGGTGGCCGCGGTCAGCTCGTGCGACCGCCGCGTCCAGGAAATGATCGGCAAGTTCGGCCTCGTCACCGTGGTCGAGGGCATCGACGCCGTCCTCGACTACGCGGAGCAGCGGGCGCGCGCGGCGATCCGGAGGATTCCCGACGGGACCTATCGGTTCACCGAGTACATGGAAGACGATCTCCGCTCGGAGGTGCCCGTACGGATCCAGGTCGCCCTCACCATCGAGGGTGATGCGATCCATCTCGATTTCACCGGCACGGACCCCCAGGTGAGTTCGGCTCTCAACATCGCGACGCATGGGGTGACGCATCCCTTCCTGTGCCAGGCCATCAACGCCTACATCGTCACCGAGGACCCGGGCATCCCCAAGGCTTCGAGCATCCTGCGGCCGGTGCGGGTGACCGCGCCCCCGGGTTGTCTGGTCAACGCGCTCTTCCCGTCGCCGATCGGCGTCCGCTACGGGACCGTGCTGCGAGTCTTCGACGCGGTCCTGGGCGCCCTCGCCCAGGCGCTGCCCGGCCGCGTTCCCGCCGCTCCCGCCGGGGGTATCTCGCCGGTGGTCGCCTCCACGCTGGATCTCTTGACCGGTCAACGCCAGGTCCAGGTCGTTGAGCCAATGCTCGGCGGGGGCGGTGGCCGCCCCGGGATGGACGGCCTCGGCGGGGCTGACTCGACCTCCGGGTTCCTGCGCAACACGCCGGTCGAGAGCATCGAGGCCGAGGTGCCGATCGTCATGCGCCGCTATCATCTGATCCCCGACACCGGGGGCGCGGGAGAACACCGCGGCGGCCTGGCCGCCCGGCTCGACTTTCAGGTCTTCCATCCGCACGCCATCGTGACGGCGCGCGGGATGGAGCGCTGCCGCCTGGAGCCGTGGGGCGTGGCGGGGGGCCGCGCCGGCACTCCCGGCAGCTGCGTGGTCAACCGGGACACGCCGCGCGCGCGCGACATCGGCAAGGTCGACGTGCTGCATTTGGAGCCGGGCGACGTGGTCAGCTTCTTCTCGCCGAGCGGCGGCGGCCACGGCGATCCGCGGCGTCGCGATCCGGAGGCGGTGCGGGCGGACGTGCGCGCGGGCTTCCTCAGCGTGGAGCGCGCCCGCGAGGCCTATGGAGTCGCGATGGTCGATGGTCGGGTCGACCAAGCGACCACGGAGCGCTTGCGTGCCGCCATGCCTGCGCCGTCCAATGGGCAGTTCGACTTCGGCGCGCGACGGGCGGAGATGGAGGGCACCTGGACGCCGGCGATCCAGGATGCCGCCCAGCGTGTCCTCGGGAGCGTACCGCCCGCGGTGCGCGACTGGGGCAAGCACCAGATCTACGACCGGATCCGCGAGATTGCCGCCGCGCGTCCGGCCACGATCGCTGACGTGGACGCAGCCTGGGCCGACATCCGCACCCGCCTCGCCCGCGCGCTCGGGGAAAGCTGAACGCACGGGCGAGTCGCGGGAAATCATCGCCTTCCGGGCGGATGAGGCGATACAATTCGCGCGTGCGCGCTCTCCTGATCGCCGCTGCCCTCCTCTGCGCCGCCTGTGCGGCGGGCGGCGCCCCGTCGCACCAGCCCTTTGCCGATATCCCCGTGCCCGCCGGATGGCGTTCCCAGACCCGCGAATCCGTGGTCATCCAGTCGCCCAAGGTCACGGCGGGCAAGATCGTCTACTTCGCGGAGTCGGACGTGGACAGCACGCTCAGCGAGGCGCGGAGCCTCCTGCGCCAGGCAGGGTGGGCGGAGACCAAGAGCGAACGCTTCGTGAATCCGGAGAAGTTCCCCGGCGCGTGGGCGGAGTTCAGCAAGGGCCACGACTACTGCCGCATCACGGTCATCGAGGGCACCGGGCTGCAGCAGGTGGACATCACGGTGGCCCGACTGAACGGCGCGCCTTGATGGCCTCCGACGATCTCTGCTGGCTGCCCGCCCTCGAGCTCGCCGCCCTCATTCGCGCCCGCAAGGTCTCGCCGGTGGAGGTGATGGAGGCCGTGCTGGCCCGCATCGAGCGCATCAATCCGGTCCTCAACTGCTTCTGCACGCTCACCGCCGACGACGCGCGCGATAACGCCCAGGCCGCCGAGGTATCGGTGATGACGGGCGAGGAGCTCGGGCCGCTCCACGGCGTGCCCGTGTCGGTGAAGGATCTCGTCTTCACCCGTCGCGTTGTGACCACCGGCGGCTCGCGCCTCTTCGCGGACCACGTGCCCGAGGAGGACGCGGTGGCCGTGGAACGGCTCAAGGGCGCGGGGGGGATCATCCTCGGCAAGACCACCACGCCGGAGCTCGGCCACAAGGGAGTCACGGACAGCCCGCTCTTCGGCATCACGCGCAATCCATGGAATTCCGCGCTGACGCCGGGGGGCTCGAGTGGCGGGGCGGCGGTGGCGGCAGCGACCGGATTGGGGCCCCTCGCCCTCGGCACGGACGGCGGCGGATCGATCCGCATTCCCGCCTCGTTCTGTGGGATCTACGGGCTCAAGCCGACCTTCGGCCGCGTGCCGCACGGGCCGGGATTCCCCGGTTGGCGCGACTTCTCCGTCACCGGTCCCATGACCCGCACCGTGCGCGATGCCGCCCTCATGCTCGACGTGCTCGCGGGACCGGACGAGCGCGATCGCTACTCGCTGCCTGCCGACGGTGGTCCATCCTTCCTCTCCGCCTGCGACACGGGGCTCGAGGGCATCAGCATCGGCTGGTCCTCCGATCTCGGCTATGCGCGCGTGGATCCCGAAGTGGCGGAGCTGTGCGCCACCGCCGCGGGCGCCTTCGAAGAGCTTGGCTGCCACGTGGAGGTCGTCTCCCCCGGCTGGGAGAATCCGGAGGAGATCTTCCGCACGATCGGTCCCGCGGAGACGTACGCCGCGTGGCGGGATCGCCTCGCCGACAGCGCCGAGCTGCTCGATCGGAGTTTCGTGGCCGTGCTCAAGCACGGGAGCACGATCACCATCGACCAGTATCTCGATGCCGCCCGCCGCCGCGCCGAGCTGTGGACGGAGGTGCAGCGCTTCCTCGCGCGGTTCGATCTGCTCATCACCCCCACGGTGGCCGTGCCCGCGTTCCCCGTGGCGCGCCCCGCCGTCACCGAGATCGACGGCGAGCCCATCTCGCCGCTCGGCTGGCTGCCCTTCTGCTTCCCCTTCAATCTGACGGGTCAGCCCGCGGCCACCGTACCTGTGGGCATGACGGAGAGCGGCCTGCCCGTGGGGCTCCAGATCGTGGGCCGGCGCTTCGCGGAGCGCGCGGTGCTGGCCGCCTCCGCGGCCTTCGAGGCCGCGCACCCCTGGGCGGATCGGCGGCCGACCGTCGGCTGACGTCGACGGCATGCGCTTCCTCCTGATCTGCCTGGGCGGCGCCGTGGGCACCGCCGCCCGCTACGGCGTGGGTGGGCTCGCCGCGCGCTGGTGGGGAACGGAGTTCCCGTACGGCACGCTGATCGTCAACATCACAGGATCCTTCCTCATCGGCTTCATCCAGCAGGTCGGCCTGAACACCCTGGCCTTTTCCGACACGGTGCGGCTCGTGCTCACCATCGGCGTCATGGGCGGCTACACGACCTACTCGAGCTTCTCGTACGAGACGCTGCGCCTGGCCGAGCAAGGCTCGTGGCTCTCCGCTCTGCTGAACGTCGTGCTCACCACCGGTCTCTGTCTCGCGGTGTGCACGCTCGGCCTCGGCCTGGGCCGAATCGTGGTGGGATGGAAGGGAGGGCTCTAGCCATGCGCAAGCTCGACGGCGAGCAAGTCCTCATGCGGATCTTCATCGGAGAGAGCGATCGCTGGGAGCACCGCCCGCTGCACGCGGCCATCGTCGAGATGCTTCGCGCCCGCGGACTGGCCGGCGCGACCGTGCTGCGCGGTGTGGCGGGCTTCGGCGCCGACTCCGTCGTTCACACCGCGAACATCCTCCGCCTCTCCGCGGATCTGCCCCTGGTCATCGAGGTGGTGGACACCCAGGAGCACGTGGATAGCGTTTTGCCCGAGGTGGACCGGATGATGCGCGGCGGGCTCGTCACCCTGGAGAAGGTGCGCGTGCTGAAGTACGACCGGACGCCGGCGTCTTAGACCACGCGGAGCGCGAGGCGGGGCGGGGCCCGTCGGCGGGGGCGGGGGTGCGCTCCAGCTGCGTCACCCGCTCGCCTGAATCGCCGCCCTGCGGGCGGCGCACAGGACGAGGGGGTCCCACTCCGCCGGAGCGCACCCCCGCCCCCGCCGCCACCCGCCCCGATCACACGTGCGGCACAGGACGAGGGATCCCACTCCGCGAAGCGCACCCCGCCCTCGGCGACGGCCCGACCCGCCTCGCGCTTCGCGTGTTCGCGAGTAGTTCGGGCTAGCGCGCACCGGCCCGCCGCGCCGCGCGGAGCGTGGCCGTGTCCTCTGTCAGCACCTTGCGCGCTGCCACGTCGATGGCCACGCCGTATTCTCGTCGCGCGTAGTCCGCGCTGAGCTTCTCTTCCAGCACGTCTTTGAGCACGAGCTCCGGATCGCGCTCGAGCGGATCGCCCCATCCGCCCGCGCCGGCGAGGAGGTGGCGAAAGACATCGCCCTGCCGGATCTCGAGAGTGCACTTGCTCGGAAGCTGGCGGCGCTCGCCATCGGGGTTGAGCACGTTGTCCGACGGCGTGCCCGGCCGACCGCCCGCGAGGCCGTAGGGGAGGTGGCGGCGGCGATCCGTGCGAAGCTGCAGCGTGCCCGTGGCCTCGAGGAAGCGGTACTGCCGTTCCACGGCGAGCCCGCCTCGATGCTTGCCCGCGCCTCCGGAGTCCGGCACGTAGCCGTAGCGCTCGATGAGGAGCGGGTACTCCGACTCGATCACCTCGATGGGATTGTTGGAGAAGTTGACCACGCTCGAGCTGCAGGCATCGACGCCGTCCCGAGCGGGGCGTCCGCCCCAGGAGCCGAAGAGGAACTCCAGGAACACGAAAGGCCGCCGCTCGCGATCGTAGCCGCCGAAGCTGACGCCGGTGTCACCACCCACCTCGCAGGCGAAGACGCGGTCGGGGGCGATCTGGGCCAGCGCGCCGAAAAGCGCGTTGGCGAGGCGGAAGCCCGTGAGGCCGCGCGCGGCCACCGCGGCGGGCATCACAGGATTCACGATGGTGCCGGGCGGGGCGATCACGTCGATGGGTCGGAAGTAGCCCTCGTTGTTCGGGGGGTCGCCGCCGATGAGGTGGCGCACCGTCGCGTAGACCGCGGACTTGGTGAAGGGCAGCGGCGAGTTGATCCCGCCGCGCACCTGGGGGGCGGACCCCGTGAAGTCCGCGATCATGCGATCGCCTGCCACGGTGAGAGCGACCGTGAGGGGGATGGGATCGGGATCGATGCCGTCGTCGTCGAGCCAGTCGGTGAACTCGTAGGTGCCGTCCGGCATGCGCGAGATGGCCGTGCGAGCAAGGCGCTCGGCCTGGGCGAGCAGCGTCGTGGTGCAGGCTTGGAAGCGCGCGGCGCCGTGCTGCGCGATCAGCTTGAGATAGCCCTTCTCGCCGGTGAGGCACGCGGCGACCTGTGAGCGCACGTCGCCCAGCACCTGGCGCGGCACGCGCACATTGCGGTCGATCATCTCGAACACCGCGTCCACCGGCTCGCCGGCCGCGTAGAGCTTCACGGCGGGGATGCGCAGCCCTTCCTGGAAGATCTCGGTGGCGTCACACCCGTTGCCGCCCGGCGTCTTGCCTCCCACGTCGAGTTGATGGCCGATGCTCGCGGACCATCCGACGAGGGCGCCGTCCAAAAAGATCGGCTTGAAGATGTAGAAGTCGGGCAGGTGGGTGCCGCCCTCGAACGGGTCGTTGAGGATGAACACGTCTCCGGGGTTGGTGCGGCCGGCGAACTTTTGGCGCACGCGCGCCATGGCGTCCGGGATGGAGCCCAGGTGCAGGGGCAGGGTGAGGCCCTGCGCGATGAGGCGCCCTTCCGCGTCGCAGAGGGCGCAGGACATGTCCATGGCGTTCTTCAGATTGTTCGAGTACGCGGTGCGCACCAGCGCGATGGCCATCTCGTCCACGATGGTGTCCAGCGCGTTCTTGATCAGCTCGAGCAAGATGGGATCGCTCAGCTCGCGGGTGGGCATGCTGTTAGGCTCGGAGGGGGGCCTTGCCCCCCTTCCGAAGCCTCCCCCCAGGAAGAGTTGCGCCGGCCAAGCCGGCGCTCGAACGCGGCCTGTTCATGTCAGGTTCCCGAACTCGGAGAGAGCGTGGACCCTTTCGGAAGCCTCCCCGAGGAGTGGTTGCGCCGGCGAAGCCGGTGCTCGAACGCGGCGGGATCTTGTCAGGCTCCCGAACTCGGAGAGAGCGTGGCCCCCTTCCGAAGCCTCCCCGAGGAAGAGTTGCGCCGGCGAAGCGAGCGCTCGAACGCGGCTGGATCATGTCAGGCTCCCGTGTGGATGACGATGTTGCCATGGGCGTCGAGGTGCGCGGATCCGCCCGGGGGTACGAGGGTCGTTGCGTCGTACTCGTCGACAAGTATGGGACCGGGACGCGGCGTGGCGTCGAGATCCTGCCGGTCGATGACCGGTGTGCGCAACACGCCATGCGTGGCGCCGAAGTAGGCCTCACGTGCGGGGGCGCTCGCCCGCGCTCCGGTGACCAGCCGCATTTCTCCTCGCGCCTCGGGACCGCGGTGCACGCGCGCGGTCAGCCGCAGATTGACGATCTGGATGGGATCGCCCTCGGCCTTGTGGCCGTAGGTGCGCTCATGCTCCTTGCCAAAGGCCTCGGCGAGCCGGGCAATCGTGTCCGCGCCACCCGCGCCGGAGCCGAGCGGTACCGCGAGCTCATAGGACTGTCCCTGGTACTTGAGGTCGGCGCTCCGCTCGATCTCCACATGGCCCCCGTAGCCCTGGGCACTCAGGAGCGCCTCCGCCTCGCGCTCCAGAGAGGCGAGGGTGGAGGCGAGATCGCGTGGGTCGAGGTCGGCCAACGGCCGCAGGAAGGTGCGCACGAGGTGGTGCTCCACCTCGGCCTCGAGGAGACCGAAGGCGCTCCACACGCCGGGAGCGGGGGGCACGAGGACGGTGGCGATCTCGAGCGACCGCGCCATCTCCGCGGCGAAGAGCGGGCCGTTGCCGCCGAAGGCGATGAGGGTGAACTCCTGCGGATCGCGGCCGCGCTCGATGGTGACGGCGCGCACCGCCCGCGCCATCCCCGCGCATCCCAGGAGATAGACGCCGTAGGCGGCCTCATGGAGGTCGAGGTCGAGACGCTCCGCGACCTGCTCGGTCATCGCGCGCCGAGCGCGCTCGGCGTGGAGGGTGAGTCCGCTGGGAAGCCGCTCGGGATGGAGGTAGCCGAGGCACACGTTCGCGTCGGTGAGGGTCGCCTCAGTGCCTCCGAGCCCGTAGCACACTGGTCCGGGCACCGCTCCCGCGCTCCGCGGACCCACGTGGAGTGCGCCTGCGGCGTCCACGCTGACGATGCTTCCGCCACCCGCTCCCACCTCTGCGATGTCGATGGCGGGGACGCGTAGGAGATAGCCGCTGCCCTTGTAGAGCCGGCTCCCCTGGGACATGCTGCCGCCGATCTCGAACTCGCCCGTGCGCTTGATCTCGTAGGCCTCGATCACGGATGCCTTGGCGGTGGTGCCGCCCATGTCGATGCTGATCACGTTGCCCTCGCCGATGCGCCGGGCGAGGGCAGCGGTGGCGATGACCCCGGCGGCAGGGCCCGACTCGATCACGTGCACGGGACGGCGGCGGCCGTGCTCTGCCGTCATCACGCCGCCGTTGCTCTGCATGACGAGGAGAGGGCCGCGGAGGCCGATGCGCGTGAGCTCGCGCTCGAGCAACTCGAGGTACCGCGCCATCACCGGCATCACGTAGGCGTTGGTGACGGTGGTGCTCGTCCGCTCGAACTCGCGCATCTCGGCCAGAATGTCCGAGGACAGGGTGAGGGCGACGCTCGGCGCGCGCTCGCGCACGATGGCGCCCACCGCCTGCTCGTGCGAGGAATTGGCATAGGCGTGGAGCAGGCACACCGCGATGGACTCCACCCCTTCGGCGACGAGGCGGTCCACCGCTGCCTCCACGCTTCGTCGATCGAGCGCCGTCACCACCGCGCCCAGGTGATTCATCCGCTCGGTCACCTCCAGGCGGACCCGCCGCGGCACGAGGGGAGTGGGGCGCTCGAAGTCGAGGTCGTAGAGCCGCGCGAGGCGGAGGCGGCCGATCTCGAGGAGATCGCGGAAGCCGGCCGTGGTGATGAGCCCCGTGCGCGCTCCGCGCCGCTCCAGGATGGCGTTGGTCGCCACCGTGGTGCCGTGGATGACCTCGCCGATGGCCTCCGGGCCGAGTCCCGCGTCAGCCAGGAGGGCCTGCGTGCCGGAGAGGATCGCTTCGGCGTAGTTCGCCGTCGAGGAAAGGACCTTGCGGGTCAGCGCACGTCCGTCCGGTCCCACGAGGACGAGATCGGTGAAGGTGCCGCCCACGTCGACTCCGAGCCGAAACGTCATGAGCGTCTCCTTGCTAGGCACCTGATCCCCCCGCTCCCGTCATGGCCGCGTCCCGCCGGAGCGTCCGTTCCTCTCGGCGGAGGCGAAGGCCCGCCAGTCCTCGCGGCAGGAAGATCACGAAGACCATGATGACGAGCCCCACGGCGATCAGATTGTAAACGACCCCGATGAAGCGCAGCCCCTCGTTGATGGCGAAGAGGAGGATTGCGCCTAATGCCGGCCCCCAGATGGTGCCGAGCCCGCCGAACACGGCCATGCCGATTACGAGCGAGGTGGTGGCCGCGGAGGCCACGGTGGGGCTCACGAGCTGGATGTAGTAAGCGTACAGGGTGCCCGCGAGGCCAGCCAGGCCCGAGCTCACGCCGAAGGCGAGGAGCTTGTATGCGGTGGTGTTGATGCCGAGGCTCTCCGCGAGCACCTCGTCTTCGCGAATGGCGCGAAAGCCCCGGCCGGCGCGCGTCTTGTGGCAGACGTACAGCATGAGCCCGAGGCCGACGGCCGCGATGACGGCGACGAGGAGGTAGGCGGCGCGGGCGCGCGCCAGGCCGGAGGCGGGCAATCCCGTGAAGCTGCCGAAGTCGTAGATGCCGAAGGGCCCGCCGGTGACGGCCAGCCAGTTCTGGGCCACGAGCCGGATCAGCTCGGCGAGGGCCAGCGTCACCAGGGCGAGATAGTGGCCGCGCAGGCGGAGGGCGGGAAAGCCGGCGCCGAGACCGACGAGGGCGGCGACCGCGGCGCCCAGGGCCATGCCCACCCACGATGAGAGGCCGAGGTGTTTGCTCGTGGCCGCGGCGGTGTAGGCGCCCAGGGCGAAGAAGCCCGCGTGTCCGAACGAGATCTGCCCCGTGTAGCCGGAGAGGAGATCCCAGCTCGAAGCGAGGAGCGCCCAGATCAGCGCCTGGGTGGCCAGGCTCAGCACGAACGGATGCGCCACCAGCAAGGGCAGCAGCACGGTGGCCGCGCCCACGATCGCGAGCAGGGGGCGGCGGCTCATCGCGCGGCGCTGCGTCCGAGTAGTCCCTGCGGGCGGAGCAGGAGCACGGCGATCATGACGAGGAAAGCGACGCCGTTTTGCCACTGAGACGGCACCACGATCACCACCATCGACTCCGCCACCCCGATGATCAGGCTGGCGAGGAGGGCGCCCGCGAGGTTGCCCATGCCGCCCAGGATGGTGATGGCGAAGGCCTTGATGGTCAGCGGGAATCCCACCGCCGGGTACACGTTGAAGAGCGGCGCCATCAGCGCCCCGCCGACTCCCGCGAGGGCGACCCCGAGGGCGAGAGTGAGGGAGAAGATGCGGGCGAGGTTGATGCCCATGGCCTGGGCGCCCTCGGGATTCTGCGCCACGGCCCGCACGGCCAGGCCTTGCCGATTCCAGCGAAGGAAGGCGAAGAGCGTGGCGAGGAGGATGGTGGCGACCACAAGGACGAGCACGCGCTGATAGCTCACACCGGTGGGGCCGATCTCGAGGATGCCGCGAACGAGGGGTGGCACCTGTCGGTAGTCGCCGCCCCCGATGGCAAGGAGCGAGGACTGCATGAAGGTGGAGAGCCCGAGAGTGAGCACGAGATAGAGTGATCCAGCGGGCCGCCGGCCGAGGCGGCGGTTGAGCGGCGCGATGAGGAGGGGATACACGGCGAGGCCGAGGAGGAAGGCTCCGAGGCCGGAGGCGACCACGCCGAGGGCCGCGGGGAGGTGGAGGAGGACGACCGCGGCGAAGAGGACGTAGCCGCCCACCGCGAAGAACTCCCCGTGGGCCACGTTGATGACGTTCAGTACGCCGAAGATCAGGGTCAGCCCGACGGCGAAGAGCGCGTAGAGGCCGCCCAG